>Ga0172375_10008271_pt1 | contig 14030 bp, 15 predicted proteins | sample LakKiv1m_FD_114537 | JGI IMG/M metagenome (GOLD analysis project Ga0172375, IMG submission 114537) | Freshwater microbial communities from Kabuno Bay, South-Kivu, Congo - kab_092012_11.1m | ecosystem: Environmental > Aquatic > Freshwater > Lake | place: Democratic Republic of the Congo...
ACTCTTATTGTTTTTTCTTTATACTTTTCTTTATTCTCCTTTGCAGTTTTTTTATGTTCTTCCATTAGTTCACTAGCACGTTTTTTTATTACCTTTCCTGGCAATTGTTTAAGTTTTCCTGCTTTAGTTTGTTTATGACTTGAGAATTTGCTAAGATTAAATACATCTGGCTTGAAATTCTTAATAAAATCTATATTCTTTTGATGGTCGCTTTCATCTTCAGTGGGATATCCCACAATAATATCTGTTGCAATTACAATATTAGGAAAAACTTTTCTAAACTCGGTTATTATTTGCTCGGCTTGTTCTATTGTATAGAATCTATTCATGTCTTTTAAGACTTTATTACTTGCAGATTGAATAGGAATATGCAAGAATTTATACATTTTTTTATCCTTATAGACTTCAACTAAATCTTGAAGGATAGGAATAACATTGTTAGGATCCATCATTCCAAGTCTTAATCTAAACTTGTGTTTTAATGCTAGGATTTCTTTTAATAATTCTACTAACTCTGGTTTGCCCCTATCTAAACCGTAGGAAGCATTATCCTGGCTAGTTATCCAGATTTCTTTTGCTCCATTTTGTAAGTCACTTTCGATAGACTTTAGTATTTCTTCTTTTTGGTAACTGAATAATTTGCCCTTAGCTAGTTTTGTTTTGCAATAAGAACAATCGCCTAAACAACCCTCACTGATTTGATGAATCGAGATAAGTTTATTATTTGGCATTTTTGGAAGATTAAGCTTTACTTCACAATTATTTGTTAAATAATCTAGCTGTTTTTTTTCATCAAGTTGATTTCCACTTATATCTTTAATAATATTCTTTATATCTTTGAAATGTTTAGTTCCTAAAAATACTAAATCTTTCTTAAGCTTTTTAAGTTTTTTAAAATCTGTCTCGGGCATGCATCCAGCGACTATTATTACTTTGGATTTTAGGTCTTGAATCCTGCGTTTTATTTTTGACTCTGTTTTGCTTTTAACAACACATGAGTTAATTATAATTAAATCTGCAAGTTCCAAGTTGTTTGTTATAATATAGCCTGCTTGGCTAAGAATACCTGCAAGTATCTCACTATTGTTCTGATTAGCTGAGCACCCATAGGTTTCTATGTAAACTGTCTTTATTTCCATATTATCTTGATTTCACTCAGATTTCTGGATTTTTAAATCTACTACAGAACAGAAATCCTTTAAAAGCCTGAAGTCTTCTAAATAGTATGGCTCCAGAAACTGGAGAGGTGAAGGAAGAAGGCGAAGAGATAAAAGACGCATATGGTTTAGCTAAAACTCTAACATCTAGATTAATTCTGCCAGAACGATTAGTTGTAGGTCAACATTTTGATTTAACCTATAGGATAAAACTAGCAGAACAATATATAGAAGATGCTAAGGCTTTAAGAGACCTTGCCGATTATTTTGCTAAGAAGTCAGATTATAGGGATCATACAACAATAGATGTTGCAATTAGGCTTGTTAGAAGTGTAACTAATCCAAGAGAGATGGAAAGAAGAAATCCTGATACGCCTCTTTATTTTTTTAAAAAGCCAGCTGGTTCTAAACTTGAAGGATTTTTTCAACCTGAGATACTAGAACCAGGCAAGTTCTTTGATTATACTCTTGAGCAATCACCACTACCTTATCCAGGAGTTTGGGAAGTTCTTGCAAGAGTACGTTGGATTCCTGGTTATAATGCTTTTGTTAAGGATGGTCCTGGTGTTGTTTTTAGAGAACTAAAAGTATTATCTAGTGAAAAAGATGATGGTAAAGACAAGAAACTAGAACTTAAACCTGGAACTAATGTTGATGGTTCCAAAGGTAAGATTCATGTTGATTTTGGTCTTCCAAAGCAATCAAATATAGGTGTTAGTACGCCCTGGGGTAAGCCCTCTGATATAAGTTTTAAACAGCCGGGCAAAAAATAAAATAATCTTTTTTATTTTAAAATAATCTTTCTAGTATATAAGTACTTTAAAACCATAAAATTTATATTTTATAAACATGGAAATAAAATTTAGTAATGGTAAACAACTAGCCAGATTTTTAAACATAGAATTTTTAGAGCCATCAAAAAGAATCAAGGCTGGTGAATTTGTTAGCCCCCGACTTAAGATAGGTTTATTTCATGAATATTCTAACTATCCTAATGTGGTTGAGGTTATGACTGATTGGGTTAGAAGATATCCTGATAATTATACCTTTTTAGATTTTGGTTTAATTAGAAGAGATTCTGGTGAACTTGTTCATAGAGTGAGTTTGCCCTTTAGTTATGCTGCAAATATTAAACTTTTTAGACAGGACCATCTATTTTTGTTTGAAGAATGGTGTGCTCCTAAGACCGGAGATTATTGGCTCATAGCCAGATTGCAAAGAGAAGATTCAACACCCAAAAACTTTTCTTATGACTATAAAGATAATCAAAGTCCTGATGACAAGTTTGAACAAACGGGCATTGTCGCTTCTGTTCTAGAAGTCTATGAAAAACTTGTTGTTATTAAACCTAATTCTCGTGGCGGTAAAAAAGGAAAAACAAACGAAAGACCAAAAGGACCTGTTTTTCAAATAAAAAAATCAGATTTAGCAAAAATAAATGATATGCTTTTGCATAGAAAACCTGGGAAGTAATTTTTTAGGATATTAATCTTTTTTTAGCGATTTTATCTGCTTCCTCTAAAGCTTCAAGAGTTAAATATTCTGCAAGAACTTGATCTGCAGTAGTATATGGACCCGCAGTTACATATCCTTGATCTTTCATCTTTTGTGCCCAATACCCTTTTTGTTGGGAGGATAATCTTTGAACTACTCTAGTTTTTGGTGGTAAAGCATTAGAAGAACTGAATAAGAGGGGGGGTAGTTAGAATCTCTAAGTCTTCCTGATTCCAAGTAATATCCTCACCTTCTAAAATTTCTCTTAAAGTTTTTCTTACTGAAGCATGTTTTTTAAATTGAAATTCTAAGAGTCCAAAACTTTCTTCTGGAAGATTTGTTAGTCTGTCTCTTACAAGAATATTTAAAGCATATTGATATTTTTCAAATCCACCAAATAAATCTAAAGCACTTGTTTGATGTAATTGTTCTTCCATATTGTTTTAAAGAATAGTTTCTTTTTAAACTTTTAGATATTAGAATACAATACTAATAATCTTACATCTCATCCATAACTTCTATTCCCAATAAGTAGAGAGAATTCTTTAGAGTTATGCTGAAAGCTTCAACTAACTTTAGTCTGAAAGCTTCGATATTTTTTCCTTTGCCTTCATCAGCGTCTATAACCTTGCAAGAATGATAGAATTCATTAAAAATTTGAGCTAATTCAAAAGAATAGTGAGCTACTGAACTGGGATTTAATTTTTCTGCTGCATCCTTAACTACTTGTGGAAATTCAGCAATTTTCTTTATTAACTGTACTTCTTTCTCATCTAAATTCGTGGGAATTTCTGCATTTTTAACTTTTTTAATGGTTTGGGCTTTCTTTAAAATACTTGAGGCTCTAACATAGCTATATTGCAGGTAAGGTCCAGATTCACCTTCAAAGTTTAAAGAAGTTTCCCAATCAAAAGTTATGTTTTTATCATTATCATTTCTTAACATTGAATATTTTATAGCAGCAATTGCAATTTTGTTTGCATCCCCCTTAGTCTTGCGTTTCTTTATTTCTGCTGCAGCTCTTTTATTTGCTTCTTTTAAAAAATCTTCTAGTAAAACTACTTCTCCGCTACGAGTAGACATTTTACCAACATCCTTTAGAAGAACAAAGGAATAGTGAACAACTTCTGGCGCAGGTTTGTTAATTAGCTTTAGCGCATTTTTTAACTGCTCAAAATATAATTTTTGATCTTCACCAAGAACAATTATATTTCTACCTTTTTTGCATTTTTCAATAGTATAAGCTAAGTCTCTTAAAACATATAATCCTGTTCCATCATTTCTAGTCAACACAAGAATAGGCGCCTTCATTTTCCATTCTAAACCGGTTCCTTTTTGATTTAGAACTGTACGATTCTCTTTGTCAACAAAAGACTTGCCAGTTTTCTCTAGTTCTTTTAATATGTTTTTTCCCTCATCAATATACCTAGACTCATAGTCAAAATAGTCAAATTCTATTTTCATAGAAGATAATATTTTTTTCTGTCCACCAATCGCAGTATCTACAATTTTTTTAAATAATTCTGTTGTTTTTTTGTCTTTATGCTCAAATTTATTTAATAATTCAAAAACTTTTTTTTCAAGTTCAGGACTTGCTTTTACTTTTTTTGACATTTCTACATATAGGTCTAATAATTTCTCAAAAGTATCATTTGGTTTGAAGTTTAGGGCTAGCATTGCTATTTGCTTGCTTACATCATTGACATAATAGTGGGTTTCAACTTTATGCCCATTGAATTCTAAAATTCTTTTTATTGAATCTCCTATTATAGCATTTCTTGTTCTTCCAACATGAGGAGATGCATTTGGATTTATGCTAGTATGCTCAAGTAAAATTTTTTCTTTATTCTTACTATTGTCTTTTCCGTAATCTGAATTTATTTTTAGTATGAACTCTGCTTCTTGTTTTTTGTTCATAAAAAAATTAAGATAGGGTCCTAGGGCTTTAGCCTTTTCAAAACCAGCTGGAAGTTTTATTTTCTCTAAGCTTTTCGCAATTTCAACAGGACTTTTCTTAAGAATACTTGAAAGTTTAAAACAAGGGAAAGCAAAATCTCCTAAATCTTGAGATTTTGGAACTTCAATTAAATCTTCGATTTCTTCTTTTGTTAACTTGCTTTTTAGTTCTTTTTCAAGCAGCTTTGCAATCTCTTTTTTCATGATATTTTTTATACTAGACTAAAGAAATGTTCTTTAGAGCTTCTTTTATTTTTGGAATTTCATCCTTAAATACATTCCAGACTCTATTTATACTTAATTCATAATAAGAGTGAGTTATAAAATCTCGGAATTGAGCAATATCAAACCAAGGGACATGTTTATTTTTTTCTTTTAATGCTCGGGGTATATTTCTAGTTGCCTCGCCCATTATTTCAAGTCTTCTGATTACAGCATCTTGGAGTTTTTTATCTGACTTAAACTGTTCTTCTGATATGTCTTTCATATAATCTTCAATGTCTTTTATGCTGTTCCTTATATCTTCAATAAAAAGTTTGTAATCTCTTTTCATACTACAATTCTTATCTCATCATTTAATATTTGTTCTTTTAATTCTTTTCTTATAGTTTCATATTCAACAACATCAACTTTTTTGCCTAGGGCTTCTTGAAGATTTCTTCGCAGTCTAATTAAAGTAATAAGACTAGCCCAAGCTCCTATTTCAATGAGTATATCAACATCGCTTTTTTTTGTTTGCTCGCCTCTAGCATAACTTCCAAATATTCCTGCTTTAGTTACTTTATACTGCTTTAAAATGGGAGTTATTTTTTCTTTTATCTTTTCAATTTCCTTGGTATTTTTTATTCTCTTTTCCATAGTTTAGTTATGTTTGGTGGATTTATAAAATATGCTATGATACTCGCTCACTTTGTTCGCTTGCTAAAAAAATAAAATTTGTTAATTAATCTCTTAAACAAAGAGGGAAGGGATTACTTTCACGTCTTTCTAACTCTGCATAACTTAATTGATAATATTGAATGGCTAGATTAGTAGAATTTTCTGTTGGTTCTTCAATTACATAAGCATTTGCTCCTTTTGGTGCTTTTCTTTTAATCTCTTGCTTCAATTCTTCAGGATTTGCTGAGGAAGTTATTTTTCTTGGAGCACCAATCGGAATAATCATAGGAGAGCCATAGCCAATAGTTATTTCTGTTCTTGAACCTTCCCGTGAAAAAACTTTTTGTTCCTTGCGAAGCCAATCTTCTTTTACTATTAATTTTACTAAGTCGTCCATATTAAAATTATAAGATATATATTTATAAATTTGTCTAATTAAAATCGTTACTTCTCGGTGATTTTTTATTGATTCTTATAAGAATTCTGTATTTAAAAATTATCTCTTGAGCTCTTTTCCGCAGTTTGTGCAGAACTTCTCTGAATCTCCTAATGGACTATTGCAGCCCGGGCAATGAGTTAATGGAATTTTCATTTCTCCGCCGCATTGAGGACAGAATTTTTGTTCTTCGTCTCCGCCCCTGCCACATTTAATGCATTTTGGAGGAATTTTTTTTCTTTCTATGACTGCCTTATAGCCTTTTTTTCCAGAAACAAGCATAGAATAAGCATCAGCTATAGCATCTTGATCTTGCAGTTTTCTTAAATCTAAACATGAACCCATTTTTTGTTTTTATTTTTCTTCTTTTTTATTTCTCTTTAATTTTTATTTCTCTTTTATCTTTTTTCTATAAATCTATTTTGATATTTCTCTTTTTAAATATTTCTGTACTATTTTTCAATGAATAAAAATTAAAAAGTAGAGGTTCTGTTAAGTAAACCTAATCTAAGGACAAATCTGCACAAGTTCGATTTGTCTGATAAATGCTTAATAATTCATATCCTATTCTTCCGGCTAAAGATGAGCATGTTCACGAGTGTGATTAATAGTATTTCGAGTGGGCATGCGAAGAAAGTTTGAGCAATTAAACCAAAGCATAAAAGATTAAACCCACATCGAATTAGGATAAGACTTAATAATACTTATGGTATAAGAATTATCAAAAAATATTCAGGTTAGATAGTTTTATATACGAGTTTTGTATAATAATATTAGAGAAAAATAAGAAAATGAGGTTCAAAAACTGCGCACTTTGCATTGTATTATTTATTATGTTAGCCCTTTTGATTTTTCTATTATTTAATCCTGCTCTTAATTTAACAGGAGAAGTAGTAACTCAAACTCAAACTGCTCAGACTCCTGTTTATCTAATCTTGTTTATATCCCTGGTGGAACTTTTATGATGGGTAATGAAGTAGCTCAACCAATACACCAAGTTACTCTGAGCCCTTTTTATATGGAAAATACAGAAGTAACAAAAGCAGAGTGGGATAGTGTTGCAGCTTGGGTTAATACTCATGGTTATGATATCAGAATAAATTCTGCTTTGGGAAAAGCACCAAATCATCCGGCACATACTCTGATGTGGTACGAGGCTACAAAATGGTGCAATGCCCGAAGTGAAATGGAAGGATTAACTCCTGTTTATTATACTAATTCAAGTTTTAGTCAAATCTATAGAACAGGTAATATAGACCTCAATAATAATTATACAAATTGGAGTGCAAACGGATATAGATTACCAACTGAAGCTGAATGGGAATATGCTGCTCGTGGCGGGACATATTATAATATATTTCCTTGGAATGATTCAAATACTATTTCTCAATCAAGAGCAAATTATTTTGCCCGTGATGATAGCCCCTATGATGAAGGCCCTTATGGTTATAATCCTACTTATGCTGTGAATGGAATGCCTTACACAAGCCCTGTAGGAAGTTTTGCTCCAAATGCTTATGGATTATATGATATGGCTGGAAATGTTGCTGAATTAGTTTGGGATTATTACGCTGTTTATTATTCTATGTATCCAGATGTAAATCCGCATGGTATTAGTTATGGAAATTCGAGAGGTTTGCGTGGGGGAAATTGGGGCGGTCAATACACTTATGGTGCTTATTTAGAACAAGTATTCTATAGATTTTCGATTTCAACAGATGGATATGAACCTTATGCAGGATTTAGAATAGTAAGAAATGCAAATACAAATTCTTTAAGATGTTATAATAACTTGCAATGCCCGGGTTTTTGGACTTCAGGTGATTATTGCAATGGAAAAGATGTTTGGAATACTTGGAGAAATGGAACTTGCAATAATCCAGGAACAACAAATTCTTATTGCAGTTATACTTATTTTGGTAAGGTAAAAGAAATTTGTTCTGCTTCCTGTTATCATAATTATTGCCTTTCTACTTTGAAACCAAAAGCAGATATTGCAGTATTTAAGCCAAGTAATGCTAGTTGGTATATTAGTTATAGCGGAGGGGGGTGGGTTACTCCACAACCTTATGGACTAGGTACAGATAAACCTGTTCCTGCAGATTATGATGGTGATGGAAAAGCAGATTTTGCTGTATTTAGGCTTAGTGATGTTAAGTGGTATATTAAAGGCAGTTCTGGAGTTAATATAGTGAAAGCCTTTGGGCTTTCTAGTGATATTCCTGTCCCTGCAGATTACGATGGCGATGGTAAAGCTGACATTGCAGTGTATAGGCCAAGTGATTCAAGTTGGTACATAACTAATGCAACTGCTTCAAAAAAATTAACAGTCTTTGGAGAAAGTGGAGATATTCCTGTTCCTGCAGATTATGATGGAGATGGAAAAGCAGATGTTGCTGTATTTAGACCAAGAGGAGCAACATGGTATATTATTTATTCTAGTACTGGAATAAAAACAACAAAAGTTTTTGGAATTTCTAGTGATAAACCTGTTCCTGCAGATTATGATGGAGATGGAAAAGCCGAGCTTGCAGTATATCGTGCAAATATACCTCAATTCAAATGGATTATTCTTTATCCTAGTGGGACAGTAGGTATGACTCTTCTCGGAACAACAGGAGATATTCCGGTTCCTGCAGATTATGATGGTCAGTAAAAGGTGTTCTATATGTAATTCAGAGATTCTTGAGGAAGGTGGAAAAATTTCTGGAACTATGCTTCGAGTGATTGAAAATAAAAAAGCAAATTTTATTTATGTTTGTCCTTCATGTCAGAAAGATTCAAGGTGGATAGAAAAAGCTAAAGTAAGAGCTGCTTGATATGCTTGATAACATTTTTAAACAATCTTTCTCTAGTTTTTTTATGCGGGGGTTCCGGAGTGGTCAAACGGGTGGGACTTAAGATCCCATGGCTTATGCCTTCGGAGGTTCGAGTCCTCCCTCCCGCATGAAAAATTAATTTTAATATTATTAGTATTTTTAATGCGCTCACCTCACCAATTCAAATTCTAAATTATCTTTTATTTTCGGTTGTCTATTAAATACAGCATCGAGTGTAATTATAAAGTGACATCAATTCGAAAGCTTTAAATACTCTTTTTAATTCTATCTTTTATCCTTTGGGAAAAAGAGTTCTGGTGATTTAGTTAAAGTAATATAAAAGAAAATATAAAAATGAAAGGCAAAATAATTTCAAGTTTATTTAGTATATTATTAATTTTATCAGCACTATCAGCTTTGAACTTTGTTTCTGCAGTATATTATGTAAATGAACCAACTCAAGCAGGAGCTCCTGGTTATTGGGTTTGTGATAATGTTTATGAGAATTGTGAGTTTGGAGTTGTTACTTCGTGTTTATGCGGAACAATTAATTGTGATAGAGTAAATACCTGTGAAAGTGTTCAAACTGGAGCAAAATCTGACACTGGACTTTTAGGTCCTGCAGGTTATCCTTTCTTTTTAGCTAATGGTTATTGTCAAAGCAATGTTCATCCCTATAATATGATTGGATTTCAAAAAGTAGATACCTGCACTCCTGCATGTGTTCCTTCTTGGACTAATGTTGGTAGCTGCTCAGCTATTTGTGGTGGAGGAACTCAATCTCAGACAGATGGTTGTGGAAATAGTCGAGTAATAGCTTGCAATACTCAATCTTGTGTTAATCCAACAATTCCAACAATAACAATTGTAAGTCCTCAAAATATTGTTTATAATATTAATACAATCAATTTTGTTGTTACAAGTAATCAACAAATAGTTAGTTGGAAATATAATTTGAATAATGCTGGAAACTCAAGTTCTTTGAGTTCATTACCTTCAACTATTAATGCTTTGAATGGAACTAATACTTTAGTAGTTTACGGAACAAATGCAAATGGAACTGGAATGGCAAGTGTTAGTTTTTTCGTAAATAGTTCTACTGTTTGTAATTCAACATATTCTAACTGGGGCACATGTTCAGTTAGTTGTGGCGGAGGAATACAAACACGAGTAAATGGTTGTGGAAATACTCAAACTCAAGCTTGCAATACTCAATCTTGTCAAAATAATTTAACTGTTCCAACTCTAACAGTAATAAGCCCAGTTAATAACGGAGTTTACAACACAACAAATATCTTGCTTAATGTTATTGCAAATCAAAATATTATATTGTGGTTATATAATCTTAATAATAATGGGAACATAAGTTTTATTCCGGGAACTTTCTATAATCTTCTTTTGATTAATGGAACAAACCACATTGTATTTTATGGAATAAATGCAAATGGAACAGGAACTGCTAGTGTAAATTTTGTTTTTAACTCTAGTTCAAATCAAACAAATCCGAGCTGCACCCCTTCTCAAACTTGTCAGGGTTGGAGTTCTTGTTCAAACAATCATAAAACAAGAACTTGCACAACAATTAATTCAGATTGTTCAAGCTCAAGTTCGCTCGAAACAAAAAGCTGTTCAAATAATAATGAAGTGCCATGCACAAATAGTACTCTTTTAGATGTGCCAACTTATAATCCTGATGAAAACCAAGAAATTATTTCTTTAACTTCAAGTTTATCAGAACAAAATTCTACAATAATGCTTTCTGCAAAACAAACAAGGCATTACAATTATAATAGTTGGTTATACTGGATTGTTGTTGCCGTACTTGCTCTGCTTATAATTATAATTTTAGTTTATATTTTGAGATTTGCCTAAGAGATAAAATGTTAACCAATATTTTTTCTAGAAAAAAAAGAGAAAAAACTCCTTATACAAGTTCAACCATTGGAATTTCGGAATACTTTTCTCTTTTAGCAGTTGAAATAAGGGCTTCTGATAGTTTAATAAGCTCGTCTCTTCCTGACAGATATATAGGTTATATTGTAGATGGAGTTTCTAGTATCGAAGCAAACAAACTTGTTCTTGAAAAACTTTTGGAATTAGATAGTAAAAAAGGTAAGTCGCTTGGTGCTGGAGAATACCCAGAGCATCATTTTCTATATCTTTTTGATTTATTGGCTGACAAAAAAAGGGTAATGGATAATATTAGAGAACTTCAAGAAAACCTAAGACAAAAAAGAGAGTAAGATAAATTTAATGTTTTTTATTAAGTATTATCTTGATTCTTGCCACTAAAGAAAGCAAGCCTTACAAGTAATTAAAATTAAACCAAAGATTAATCATTAAATCCCCATCAAATTAGGATAACAATTATTAATAAGGGCTAAGTTTTGGTAATGTAACTTTATCCTTGATTTGGGGTTTTAGAGCAGATTTAAGCATTTGCAGTTAAATCGAGTTAAGCAATTAAACCAAAGTTTTTCTAACAATTAAAATAACGATTAAATATTAAAACAACATCAAATCGAGATAATAATTACTAAAAAATTAGTCTCAGTAATGTTTATTCATTTCGAATTTATGTTTAGGGGGGATTATTTAGAGCAGTAGGTTTATTTAGAAATAGAAGTCTAAACTTGCAATTAAATCGAGTTAAGCGATTAAAAAAACATCGAATTAAGATAATAATTATCAATAAAATAGTCTTAGTAATGTAAATTCATCTTTGATTTAATGTTCGGAGTAGGTTTAAGATTTTTACAATTAAAAAGTAGCTAAGCAACTAACAAAACATCAAATTAGGATAATACTTATTAAAACTAAAAGCAAAACCTTAAATATTCTAAAAAACCCTATTATCTGTGCAGACTAGACGGCAGGTTAGCTCTCTGCCATTTGCTAGCGAGCTTTAAGCAAGTCGCAAGAAGGCGAGTGAGATTTAAGTTAAAAAGTCCTTTAATCAACGTTGAAGTTTTGTCTTCCTTGATCTTGCTTTTGCGAAATGGGTCAGATCTTGATCGAAGCAGCCCTAAACAGGAGTTAAGGTGCTTGGAAGGTAGCAGAACTGAGAAGATTTTTGGATCAACTTTTTAATTTATATCAGGCAAACCTTTGAGTCTGCACACTTATATTGGCTTGGGTTTTGGCTTTTAATTTTTTAATTAGAAATCTTTATTAATATCTTAGTCATTAGTCTTTCATGAAAAAGTCGGGTGTTGTTTTATTATTTACATTTATTTAAGAAAGTTCTGCAAATTTCTATTAAGATAGGATTTATTTTCTTTTTAAACTCTTCAAACTCATTAGAATTATACTTGGCTATCGCAAGTTCCTCTATATTCTCCTCACTTCTAAAAAATTTGTTCTCTTGTAAAAGGGTAAGTTTTTCTGTAATAAGACCTATAAGATCTTTCTTGATGAGAGAAGAATTTTTAATTTTTTCAATAATTTTATTTATGTTCATTTTAAGAGAGTCTTTAATCAAAAATAAGTCAAATAAATCTCTTTCTTGCAGGTTCTTCCTAGTTAAAACAGCCCTATATTTCTCTAGAGTAATTTCTTTTAATGAGTAGCTTAGAGCATTAAAGTTGGAATACGATAAATTCAAATCACTCATTAATTTTTTTGAATCAAATAAATCTGTTATTGCCCCTATTGGGGTTTCTTTTGGAGTATCAAATACTTTTTCTATAAAATTTATTTCTACCTTAATAGATTGTATTTCAGAGTAATATAGCTTAAAGGTATAAACTGTTCTTCCACTTAACATTCTGCAATATTTCTTATCACTTCTATTCGTGCTAAAATCCAATCCCAAAATATCTGCAACTTCTTTAAGTTTAGGAACAAAAGAATCAAGAAATATTTTTACTTTTCTTTCCCTTGCATTTCTTGTTAACTCTCTTATTGAATTTGAATCTTTAAAGACAAAATCTATATCTTCTGAAAAACGATGATATTTTAGATAGTTTCTTGCAAGCAATGTTCCTCCTTTAAATATGAGTTCTTTTCCCAACCCTTGTTTTTCAAATTCTGCTAAGATTAATGTTAAAATTATATCTTTCTTTATAATCTCATCAGAAATTGTAATATTAAGATTATTTTTTACTTCTGATATGTATTTTTGAATGTTTATTTCTTTCCAACCCATTTTGGATACCTCTTTAAATATTGCTTAGTGTTTTTTATTCTTATTAAACTTTCAGTATTTTTAAAATAAACCCGATCTATATAGGTTTTAGCAGGGTCTGAGTAAAAGTATTCTATTCCATTTTTAGTTTTCTTTTTCTTTAACCCAAAAAAGATATCTCTTTTTGTTTTAAAAAATTTAACTTTAATTCCAAATATTATTTTTGTTCCGCTAAACTTATTGTTTACTATGGATATTCTATTTGGCGTTTGCCATGTTTTCCCCTGTAAATATATAGAATAGCCCAATCCGACATACCACTTTATGTTTAGTTTATTTAAAACTTGAAATAAAATCTCTTGGCTTTCAAATTCGCAAAAGTTTCTGGTTTTCTCATCAAAGGAGTTTATATAATAAAATCCTTCAAAAATTCTCCGAATGTAATTATGCCTTGATAGATATTTTAGTAAACTCTTGTTTGACTTAATCCCAAACTTTTCTTCATACTCCCTTGTTAGTTCAACTATCTTTGTGCTATGTATAATTTTGCCTCTATTCAGCAATGCTTCAAATAATGTATTTTTTACTGTCATAAATACATAGAGTAACAACCGTATATAAATCTTTCTGTCGTTTTAAAAAAGTGTCACTTTTTGACACTATTTGAAATAAGCCAATTTTATCTTACTTTATATTAGTTGTTTAGGTTTTGGCTTTTAATTTTTTAATTAGAAATCTTTATAATATCTAATTGTTATTAATATTTATGAAAAAACCAGGTGTAATTAATTTATTTTTTATTTTTGTAATTTTATTCTCATTTTTCTCAATAAGTTTTGTTTCTGTTTCAGCTTCTTCTCTTCGAGTAACTCAAGAGCATCCTTTTTTGGTTGATGGAAAGTGGATAACTGCAAATCAACTTCAGGTTGGAGATTTGCTGACTACTGTTGATGGAAAACATGTAAAGATAACAAATATAACTGATGTAATCTCTGACTCAAATTTTTCAGTTTACAATCTTGAGGCAAAACAATACTCAAATTTTGTTGTTGGTTCTGATAAAGTTGTGGTGCATAATAGCCATTTACCAAATGGAGAAACAATATTTTTTGATACTAGGCCGAATGGAGTTCTAGATGTTAATACTCTTGATGATTTTGCGA
>Ga0172375_10008273_pt1 | contig 14028 bp, 15 predicted proteins | sample LakKiv1m_FD_114537 | JGI IMG/M metagenome (GOLD analysis project Ga0172375, IMG submission 114537) | Freshwater microbial communities from Kabuno Bay, South-Kivu, Congo - kab_092012_11.1m | ecosystem: Environmental > Aquatic > Freshwater > Lake | place: Democratic Republic of the Congo...
CAATAAGCGTTAATTTTAAAATGACCGGAACCATGCAGGATATTACCGAACGCAAAGAGGCGGAAAAAGCGTTAGCGGAAAGCGAAGAAAAGTATCGGGTCTTGATAAATAATGCCAGCGAAGGCATCCTGGTGGCGGATGTCGAAGGGAATCTCCTGGAAGCCAATAAAAAAATGCTGGAGATGGCCGAATATTCCCTGGATGAATTATTAAATATGAGACTTCCGCAAATCATCCTCGCGGCGAAAGGCCAACTGCCTTTTCATGAGCTTCTCGCCAACGGTTCAGTGGCGGTGGCTGATGCCCAGTTGTTGTGCAAGGACGGAAGGATAATTCCCATTGATCTCACCGCCAGCATGGTGAGATATGCCGGGAAAACTGTGGTCCAGGCCATCCTCCGGGACATATCCGAACGCAAGAAAATTGAGGAAGAGCGCCTGCTCCTGAGCAAGCTGGAGTCACTGGGCCTCCTGGCCGGGGGCATTGCCCATGACTTCAACAATATCCTCACCGCGATTCTGGGAAATATCAGTCTCGCCAAGATGGAGGCACAGGCGAGCCAATATTCCGGTGAATATCTGCAAAGAATGGAGGGGGCGGAAAAAGCCTGCCTGCGAGCCCAGGCTTTGGCCGGACAGTTGCTGTCCTTTGCCAAAGGCGGCCTGCCTATTAAAAAGCCCACAGCAGTGCCGGCTTTACTCCAAGACTCTGTCAACCTGGCCCTGAGCGGGTCCAAGGCCCGCAGCCGCTTAATACTTCCTGAAGACCTCTGGTACGTGGAAGTGGATGAAGGCCAGATCAGCCAGGTCTTCAATAATCTACTGATCAATGCCGACCAGGCCATGCCCGAAGGAGGCATTATCACGATCCAGGCTGAAAATGTGAGTGTGGGGGATGAGTTGACTTTGGCAAAAGGCGACTATGTCCGGATAACTATCAGCGACCAGGGAGTCGGCATTCCCCCCCATTATTTGGGCAAAATATTCGACCCTTACTTCACCACCAAACAAAAAGGGAGCGGCTTGGGACTGGCTACAAGTTATTCCATTATTAGGAATAATGCGGGTTATATCACCGTGAAATCCGAGGTAGGCGAAGGCACTTCCTTCTCGGTCTATCTCCCCGCCATGCAGGGAAAAGAACTATTTCCGAAAACCGCTGCATCTGCACCACTCCCCGGTGAGGGCAGAATTCTGGTCATGGATGACGAGCAGATGGTGTTGGAAATTTTGTGCAACATGCTGGAGAGTCTTGGCTATGAGGCAGTTCCTGCGGTGGACGGGGGAGAGGCGATTAGGCTCTATCAAGAGGCCCAAGCCGCGAACCGGCCCTTCACCGCGGCCATTTTCGATTTAACGGTTCCCGGAAGCATGGGCGGCAAGGAAGCCATCCAGCGCCTGCTGGCCATTGATCCCCATCTCAAAGCCATTGTCTCCAGCGGCTACTCCGATGATCCGATAATGGCCAATTTCAGGGAATTCGGGTTTCAGGGAGTGATTTCCAAGCCTTATAGAATCATGGACCTGAGCAAGATATTATCCGAAGTAATCATGGTTCCCGAAAGTTAATCAAGGGGCCTCCGCTTATCAAACTTGATAACCCTCTATGTCTACCCGTTGCGGGACAAACACCGCCGCTGCGCCTTCCCGGGGGTATTAATCAATGCGGAGGCCTTTTAGAACCCGGTGCTTTCCCCACTTTTCTAAAGGTGGCAGGGGGGATTTTTATAACCTGCTTAAAATCCCCCTAAATCCCCCTTTAAGAAAGGGGGACTTTAAGATCCCTCCGGTTTGACATCCCCCGGCAAACCGGGTAAAATCACTCACTAATCGGCCCCAATTGTCATTCTGAGCGGAGCGACCGAAGAATCTCCAAAATGCGAGATCCTTCGCTTCGCTCAGGATGACAGAAGTGGTCTTTACAAGTGACCATAATTTTTTGTTCTTTTAACCAAAAACCAAAAACTAAAAACTATCTCTAATGACCTGGAAATTCGAAATCCTGAATCAGGAAGTCCGCTCCCGGCGTCTCATTGTGGAAGGCCATATCATTCCTCCTTATCCCCGGCCTTATCACGACCCCCTGGTCTTTTACCTGGTCCTGGGGCCCGATTATCTATCCCTGGAAGTGAGCCGGGACTTCGACGGGGACAACTTCCTGGCCTATCTCGCCCGGCTGTGGGGCCCCCCCGAGGAAGGCCCCAGAATCCAGGTGGGCGGCCGCCAGGATGAAGAGGAAGGCGCGCTGCAACTGATAGAGCACCAGTTTATGCCCGACCTGAGACAAGAGTTTCTCAACCGCCTGGCCGGGCTTCTCGGCCACCCCCTGCCCGGCGCCGCGCCAGTCAGTCCATCCCCCACGGAGGAAGCATGATCCATCTGACGGAATTCGACCCCAGATTAGAAGGCATCTGGTGGGTCGAGGAATCAGGCATGAGCTCGAATGTTTACGTCCTGGACGAAGGCCGCACCATGATCGACGCGGGCAACTATTACGGCATGCTCCATGAGCTGAGCGATGAATTCGACCTCTCCCTGATGGAGCGCCTCTTTCTCACCCACTGTCACTTCGACCACGTGGGGGGCATGGGGGAACTCTTCGACTGGTGCAACCCCCAGGTCCTGGCCCACCGGGACACCCTGGGCTTCATCAATTTCCAGGGCGTGCCTTTCATGAAGATCATGGAAAAGGCGGGCCGGAAGGACAAAGTGGTGCAACTCCGTGGCGGCGAAAAATTCCAAACCGGCCCCCTGCTCCTGGAGGTGATCGCCACCCCCGGCCATACCGCGGGGGATATCTGCCTTTACGAGCACCACAACCGTATTCTCTTTTCCGGGGACATGGTCTTTGTCTCCCCGCCCGAGGAAAACGTCCTGGCGGACGCAGACCAGAAACTGGGAAGCATGAAGGAACTCATCGCCTCCCTGGGCCGCCTCCTCCCTTACCCGGTGGATTTCCTGCTGCCGGGCCACGGGCAGCCCGCGTTTGCCGACGGCGGCGCCTACGTCCTCAACGCTTATCTCGAAACCCGCAAGGGCAAAGAAGAAGACGCGATTAAGCCTTACCTGGACGCAGCCGTCATCCTGGGGAATTCAGGCCAGCCGGAGCGGGCCCTGGAATGCTACAACATGGCCCTGCTGGCGGACCCAGCCAATTTCGAGGCCCTGGTCTATAAAGGCGCCATTCTCACCGAACTGCAGCACTATGACGAGGCCCTGGAGGTCTTCGATAAGATCCTGAAAGTGGTCCCCAACCTGGAAGAAGCGCTGATGGGCAAAGGCTTTGCGCTCCTGGGCCTGGGCCGCACGGAAGAGGCCCTCGCCCTCCCCGGCTTCGCCGCGAAGTTGCGGGAGATGCGGGGATAGAAGGTAGGGGCGAATCTTGTATTCGCCCCAGGCGAAGGGCGAATACCAGATTCGCCCCTAGGGATAAAAATTGGTTAAAAATCGATCTAACCGCGCATGGAAATCATTCTAGACAACTGGGAGAAAGGGCGGCGGGTGTCGCAGGTGGAGGGGCGGGCCCGGACGGCTGCCGGACAGGCTGAGGATGAAGAGGTGGAATTCACCCTGACCCTGTATGCTGACCAAATCTCTCTAAATATCCCCGCCTCCGCCGGGGGCGGGGAGTTCATCGCCCGTCTGACGGAGGTCCTGGGCCCCCCTAAGTTGGAGCCCACCGTCAAGTGCAGCTGCTCCTGGGGTGACGGCGTCATGGGCGCCATGTACCTGGTGCTCTGGGACCTGGCCCCGGAGACGGCTGCTCAGACCTCACAGGCGATGCGCTCTTTTTTAGAAGGTCCCCTGTTCCGAAAAGTTCCTAAAATGACAATTTTCTTGTAGGGGCGGACCCATGTGTCCGCCCTGATGAGGGCGCACACGCGGGTGCGCCCTCACAATTCCGTGCCTTTTGAGTGCGACTTGGTATAACTATGCCCTCTGCAGGGGAATATTTTCCTGTCAGTTGCTAACAACCGGCTTTTTCTGATTTTGGGCAATGGGGAGGGAAAAGGAGATGCGGGTCCCTTTGCCCTCTTCGCTCCAGAGATGCAGCTTGCCTCCCAGCATCCGCGTCCTTTCCTGCATGGAGGCCAGGCCCAAGCCCCTGTCGCCGGCGTTCACGGCCAAGGCCCGGCGCCTGTCAAAACCCCGGCCGTTATCCTCCACTTGAAAGAACACCTCATCTCCTCTCCGGCTCACCACCCCGGAAATTTTCGTGGCCCCGGCATACTTGCCGATATTGGTGAGGGCTTCCTGGAAAACCCGGTAGATGTTGACCTGGTCTTCCTGGCTGAAGAGGCCATCAATCACCTCGATGTCCAGGGTGCATTCGCTGATCTCATGATGCTTCTTAAATTTATTGAAAAGCTGCTGGAGGGCGGAGGTGATCCCCAGGTCTTCCAAAACGGGGGGGCTTAGGTCCCGGGAGAGGCGGCGAATTTTGTCGATCAATTCATCCAGGTCGGCAAGCATCAGTGAGTAGTCAGCCAGAACCTTCTGCGAATCCAGTTCCATTTCCTTGCCGATGGCCCGGGCCTGGAGTTTCAGGCAGAGCAAGGATTGCCCCAGGACATCGTGCAAGTCCCGGGAGATTCTTCTGCGCTCTTTCTCCTGAGCGCTCAAGAGCTGGGAAGCCAGGTGCCGCAGGTTCTTCTCCGATTCCTTGAGGGCCCCTTCGGCCTGGATACGCTGGCTGATGTCCACTCCCAGAGTAAGTAACAAGGGAGAGCCGTCGATATCGGCAAAGGGATAGTTAAACACCTTGTAAGTCTGGTTGCCGTCAGCCCAATGCCATTCCCATTCCTGGGGTTGGTTGGTCTCGAAGACCTGGAAAGAGCGGCAGTCTGGACAGGGCTCCGGCAAATTAAAAACCGCTTCGTAACAGTGTTTGCCCTCAGGCTGTCCGAAGGTCTCCCGGAAAACCCGGTTGGCAAAGCGGATGGTATAATCCGGGGCTTTGAGATAAACGAAGACCGGGAGGCTGTCCAGGAGGGAGAAAAGCCTCCGGCGTTCGGCTTCCACCGTCTCCTCGGCGCGGCGGCGCTCCTCCACCTCCTGCTGCATTTGCAGGTTGGCCTGAGCCAGCTCCGCGGTGCGCAGGGCCACTTTTATTTCCAGGTCGTCGTGGGCCTTCTGGAGGGCTGCCTCTGCCTGCTTCCGCCGGGTAACCTCTTGCTCCAACTGGTCCACTGCCTGGGCCAGGTCCGCGGTGCGGTCCGCCACCCGCTGTTCCAACTCGTCATGGGCCTGCTTGAGGGCTTTTTCTACCCGTTTGCGATCGGTAATGTCGAAGGTGACGCCGCTGATATAGTCAATCTTGCCCGCGGCATCGCAAAATATCTGCCCCCGGCACTGGACCCAGCGAATCTCCCCGTCTTTTCTGCGAATGCGGTGTTCCCGCACATAGGCTCGATTAGTTTTCAAAGCGTCAATAAAGACTCCGGTGGCATAATCCAGGTCTTCCGGCAGGATCAGGTCACACCATTTGAGGCGGCGGGAATCGAAGTCTGCTTTGCTGTAGCCGGTCAGGTCCTCCACTTTTTTATCAAAAAAATCCACACTCCAATCTTCATAGCCTTTAAACACCACGGCCGGAACCTGGTTGACCAGCAGCCGGTAGCTTTCCTTGCTGCGCCGCAAGGCTTCTTCAATCTGTTTGCGCTCCGCGGCATAGCGGAGGGCCCGCAGGAGGAGGCTCGCTTCCACCTCCCCCTTGATGAGATAGTCCTGGGCCCCCTGGCGCACCGCGGCCACGCCCACGGTTTCATCGGCCAGGCCGGTCAGGACCACGAAGGGCACCCGGGGGCAATGCCAGGAGGCCTTGATAAAGGTATCCAGTCCCTGACTGTCCGGCAGACCCAAATCCAACAGCACTACGTCAACCCCGCCCCGGTCCAGACGCTCCAAGCCATCAGCCAGCCGGTCCACCCACTCCAACTGGAAGTTCCCCCCTCCTTCCGTGGACAGCATCTCCCGGATCAGGCGCGCGTCCCCGGGATTATCCTCCACCAGCAGAACCTTGATGGTCTTGGTTAACATTGGTTCACCTCGGCGGCAACATCACCACGGTCAGCCAAAAGTCCTCAATGGATTTCACCACGCCTATGAACTGCTCCAGGTTCACCGGCTTGGTGATATAGCAATTGGCATGGAGATTATAACTTTTGATAATGTCCTGCTCGGCCTCAGAAATGGTGAGGATCACCACGGGAATGCGCTTCAGGTCAGGGTCATCCTTGATCTCCGCCAGCACCTCCCGGCCGCTCTTCCTGGGGAGATTCAAGTCCAGGAGAATCAGGTCGGGTCGCGTCGCCTGGGTATAGACGCCTTGGCGGCGCAGGTAAGCCAGCGCCTCTTCTCCATCCCCCACAGTGTTGAGGACATTCATGACTTTGCCCTCTTTGAGGGCCTCTTTGGTCAGGCGGACATCCCCGGGGTTGTCCTCCACCAGCAAGATTTCAATGGGTCGGCAGCTTCTTCTTTGCATCCCGGTCATTTTCCTTCCCCCCTGGAATACTGAAATAAAAAGTGGAACCCCGGCCGGGTGCGGATTCGACCCAAATGCGGCCGCCATGGCGCTCCGCGATCTTTTTGCACAGGGCCAGACCGAGGCCGGTGCCGGGAAAATCTTCCCGCCGGTGCAAGCGCTGGAAAATGGCAAAAATCCGCTCCTGGTACTGCGGATCAATGCCCATACCGTTATCCTGGATACTGAAAATCCATTCGCCGTCTTGCCGCTGTGCGGAAATGTGCACTTTGGGTGCTTCCCGGCCCTGGAATTTCAAGGCATTGATTAACAGATTCTGGAATATCTGGCCCATTTGCACTTCATCGGCCGGAACCGTGGGCAAAGGGTCGTGGGTCACCACCGCCCGGGTTTCTTGCAGCATGGCCGCTAAATTTACCAGGGTATGGTTCAGAACGGCCTCACAATCCGTGGGTTCCAGGGGCTTGCCCCGAGTCCCCACCCGGGATAAGGCCAGCAAGTCATTGATCAACACCTGCATGCGGTTGGCCCCGTCCACGGCAAAATCGATAAACTCGTCCGCATCCTGGTCCAGTTTGCCCCGATAGCGCTTGGAGAGAAGCTGGGTGAAGCTGGCCACCATGCGCAGAGGCTCCTGGAGGTCATGGGAGGCCACGTAGGCGAATTGCTCCAGCTCCGCGTTGGACCGCCGCAGGTCCGCGGCGTAGCGGGCCAGTTTGGCCTCGGCCTGGCGTCTCTCATCGAGTTCCACGGTCAGGCGGATGTTGGCGTCCCGCAGTTCTTCCGTACGCGCCGCGACCTTTAGTTCCAACTGATCCCTGGCCTGCCGCAGGGTTTCTGCGGCCTGTTTGATGGTGCGAAACAAGGGGGCAATCCACCAGACCGCGGCCAACATGGACACGGAAATGGCCAGGGAAACGGAGTCATCAAAGAGGTCGGGGGATTCTGACAAGTCTCCGGAAAGCAGCCGCCAGAGCTTGATGCCCCGGCGCAGAGCCATAAAGCACAGGGCCAGAGCAATCAAGACCCAGGCGGTGCGGCCCCCGGTGACCCGGATCAGCCGTAACGCAAAATAGGCCGCGAGCAACTGCAACAGAGCGGCAAGTCCGATAATGATCAACAGCCCGTGCATATGCTGTTCCAGGCGGCGGGGTCAGATCTTGCTCAGGCCGATTAGCGTTATTCCCCATAGAACATAAGGGAAGTATGTTCATAATTGCACGGAGCTTTAAATATGTAAACAATAATTTACGGTTTTACTTATTGCTGGAAGAAACGAGGTGCAGAGTCAGATCTGAAAAACAGCTTTATCGCAAGCTATGGCAGGCCCAGGAGGAGATAGTTCCTGGGCCCCCAGGAAACCGGCGAGGATGGGGATTATGACGCAGCCGGCTGCGCCTGAGCCTCCGGTTGGGTCAGCACAATCCAGGGCAGACACAGGGGTTGTTTGCGGGAGGCGAAGGAGAAGCCGGATGGCAGATAGGCCCCGAAGGGACATTTGAGGCAGAGGCTGCCTTCAGGGCCACAAATGTCTTCCAGACGCGCGGGCTCGTCGATGAGCCGGCGCAGCTCCGCCTGCATCTTCTGGACATCCTCCAGTTGGGGCCGCTCGATTTCGGCGATGAGACGTTCAAGCAGCCGGGCCATTTCCAGCATGAGAGGCGGCAGCTCTTTCTCAAACTTCTCCAACCGCTCCAAAAAATCCATGGTTTGCAAGCCATAATGGGTCATTAGCTGACTTTTCCATTCACCGGGCTGAGATTTCCGGAGAACCGGATATGGGACATCATCCCTGCGCCCAAATATATTTTATACAAAGTATTCATCCATTTGTTTGGTTTGGGGAGATATTCCAACTGCGGCCGCCGGCCTTCACTCCACTCCACCAGAAACTGGGTGAAGATGATCCATTGCATCAATTCTTCCGGGTCGTCCAGCAGGGAGGGGAAATAGCGAAATTCAATGGTATTCCGGTACCAGTAGGAATGCAGATTGAGGCCGTGATAGCGCGTGGGATGAATTTTGCGATTCCTCGGGACTCCGGGATCGTTCAGATTCTCCGGGGAATACCAGAGACTCTGCACCTCGGGGACGCGACCGTCGCCATCATTCCGGTACCACTTATAAAGATCGATCTCCAGGGGACGGCAGGCTTCGGCCTGGCGGCGTTCCTCAGGCAGCAGGCAGTAGATATAACCTTCGAAGATGGAGACTATCCTGAGCAACTGGAAGAGTTGGGGGTCACCAAATTTCTCGGGGTCCACCCCGTGATGCACGTGGAAACCGCAGGTTTCGTTGACCTGGATCTCCGGGAATTCTTTGAGGAGCAGCAGAGCGTCATAAACCTGGGAGAGTCCCTTGAGGCCGGAGAGGATGGGGCTTACCAGTTCGCTGCCCCTTGCGCCTTTGATGGAGTCGTCCAGAACGAAGGACCAGGCCTCATAACGCGGCTCATCCGGGGAAAAGCCGTTCACGGTGAGACCATGCCGCCGGAAGACATCGGGCAGCAAAGTTCCGTCCGCGGCCCGGCTGGTGATCTTATACGGGGGTATCACCCCCTGGTCGCCCTGGGTGATGCTGTATTTTAATCCGAAGGTCTCAATCTCCACCCCAAAGGCGCGATTGGACAAATATTGGAGCATCGGGTAGCGGAACTTGAGGCGCCGCTCCCATTCCTCGGGGTCAATCCCCCTCACTTTTTGCGCAGCCTGCTCCAGCTTGGCCCCCCGGATTTACTGCAAAAACCTCTAAATTAAAATACTGCAAAAAGGCTGGATAAGCAAGAATAATCCGCCTTCCCGGCCATCAGCGTCTTGATCATGGCTTATTTTGCATATTTAATATCGTCATTTTGCGCAGATTAATTGAATCGCCAGGAAGGATGGCGGAGAGATATCGACCTGCATTGCTTAAATGGATCAGCCGCGGTAGGAGGGAACAGGAGGCAAACGCTTATTTACCCTGCGATCCGGCCGGGGCCGGAAACAGCATGGCCTTCCCCAACCAAGTGCAGCAAAACACCTGGAAGAGACGATCTTAGGAAATGGTGGGATAATTGCGGCTCCCGGTCAAGGAGAGCCTGTTTCTTAGACTACTGTGGGTACTTCACCTCAAAGACCCGCTTGGCCACCACAAAGGTGCCTTCGTAGTAAGGCTGGCGCAGGTCAGTGACGGTTACGCCCAAACGGTGGTTGGAAGCGTGGATCATCTTCCCTTCCCCCAGGTAGATGCCGGCATGGCCGATGCCCCGGCCCCCCCGACGGAAGAAGAGCAGATCCCCGGGCAGCAATTTGGAGAAATCCATATTTTGGGTCACGACCCTGCCCACCTGGGCCTGTTCGGCGCTGGAACGGGGCAGATCGATCTTAAAGCCTTTATAGATATACTGGACAAAACCGGAGCAATCGGTGGCCGAACCGGTGGAGAGGGAAGCCCCCCGGCAATAGGGAGTGTCACGATAGGAGCGGGCCTGAGTGAGGATCAGATCCGAGAAATTCCAGGGTTCGAAACGAGTGTAATTCCGCTCCGCGGCGGTAACCTGCTCCACCGTCGCCGGCGGCGCGGGGCTGCGGGATATAGGACTCCCGGGTTTCTTCGGGCTTAACGGCTCCAACAGAAACCGGCCGTCCCGCTGGGGGGTGACCTTCATCAGCGGCGGGGTTTCCGAGACGCCTGAAGTCGACCTTCTGGGGGCGGGATCATTACCAGACAGGGCCATCTCGCCCCGCACCGGGGTGTTGTCCCTCTGGGCCGCTTGCCTGCTGCTACTCCGGCTGCGATAAGCGGACTTCTTTTTCTTGGTTTCTTTTTGAACCTTGTTGCTGGTCTTGCCTTGCGTTTTAGAGGAGGAATTTTTCTTTTTGTCGGATTTGGTAGGAACTGACTGCGCCAGCCCAGGAGAAAAAATCAGAGCCAAAGTTAAGACCACGCCCAAAATTATGCGATTCGCCATCCAGAACCTCCTTTGTTATGGGACAATCCTGAAGGGAGCTAAATCCTTTAGCTCCGCTTATTGGCTGGCAATGGCCGATTAGTTTTGCCAGGTGTACCCCTCTCGGTTCAGCAATTTTACTAGTCCATTTTAGGTAAAATTGCCTATACCAAATTAGGTATAAAAACCTATTTGGTTTTGGTCAAATTAATGTAATCTTGCGCGCTTGTCAATTCTTTTTTTCCGGCAATGAGCCTGATTGCCAATCAATCGAATAAAATTAAATGGTTAGAGAACAAGATTAATTCGCCGCCACCGCCAGGGGATGCGGGGTTCTTTACAGGGAGATGCAAACTTCCGGAGCAATCCGCTGGGTTTGTGGAGGATGCCAACTTCCGAGGCAGAAGGCAATGCTGGAATAGAAATGCAGGGGCCGTCGTGTAGCCCCTGCATTCTGGATGATCGCCTGATTAGCTCGCCGCGGCCTTCTTTTTTGGGGCCTTGGGCAGTTTTTCCGGTCGTCCCACCAACTCGATAATGGACAGGGGGGCCCCGTCTCCCAGGCGCAGGCCGAAGGGAATGATGCGGGTGTAGCCGCCGGGGCGCTCCAGGTAACGCTCCCGGAGTTCCCCAAAGAGCTTGGCCACCACTTTCTTGGAGCGCACCACGCTCAGGGATTGGCGCCGGGCGTGCAAATCCCCCCGTTTTGCCAGGGTAATTATCTGCTCTGCCCATTGGCGCACTTCTTTAGCCTTGGCCTGGGTGGTTTCCACCCGTTCGTGCTCTAACAGAGCAGTCACCAGGTTGCGCAGCATGGCCTGGCGATGTTCGGTAGTCCGGGACAAACGCCGCCCTGCCTTTAAGTGTCTCATGGTAAGGCCTCTTCCTTCCTCTCGGGCACCTGTTCCGGAGGTATAAAGTTTTCCAGCTTCATACCCAGGTGCAATCCCATCTCCGTGAGGATTTCTTTGATTTCGTTAAGGGATTTGCGTCCGAAATTCTTGGTCTTGAGCATCTCCTGCTCGGTCTTTTGCACCAATTCACCGATGAAGCGGATGTTGGCGTTCCGCAAGCAGTTGGCCGCGCGCACAGAGAGCTCCAGTTCATTGACGCTGCGGTAGAGGTTCTCGTTCAGCGTGGGGACCTCTTCCGGGAGTCTTTCCTCGGCGCCTTCGGGCTCCTCCTCAAAATTGATGAACAGGTTAAGCTGTTCTTTCAGGATCTTGGCCCCGTAGGCTACCGCGTTCTCAGGCGTAATGCTGCCGTCCGTCCAGATCTCCAGGGTCAGCCGGTCGTAATCCGTCCGCTGTCCTACCCGGGCCTGGGTGACCACGTAATTCACTTTGCGGATGGGAGAAAAGCTGGCATCCAGGGGAATGTAACCCACCGGCTGGTCCTCTTCCTTATGGGATTCCGCGGCCACATAACCCTTGCCGGTCTTGGCCGTCATTTCCAAAAGGAGTTCCCCGTCCGCGGACAGGCTGGCTATGTGGTGTTCCGGATTCAGGATTTCCACCGTGCCGTCGGTGATAATATCCCCGGCCTTGATTTCTCCTTTGCCCCGGGCTTCCAAGCGCATGGTCTTGGCGCTGTCGGTGAGCATTTTCAGGCGCACCTGTTTCAGGTTCAGGAGAATTTCAGTGACATCCTCCAAGACCCCCGGGAGCGCGGAAAATTCATGATACACATCTTTGATGCGCACCGCGGTGATAGCCGCACCCCGCAAAGAAGAAAGTAAGACCCGCCGCAGGGCGTTTCCCAGGGTGGTGCCGAACCCCCTTTCCAGAGGCTCGCAGGAAAATTTCCCATAAAAACGGTTATGGGTTTCCGTGTCCACTTCCAGCCTTCTGGGCTTTATTAGCTCGCTCCAATTCTTGTGGATCATGGCTCCTCAGAAAAAAACACTTGTAATATTTGGTGGCCGATGGCCTCCCGGGAATGAGTCACTCTCCGGCTTCAGCTCCTGCCCCTGAAAGGGGCCGCCGCCGGGGCCCAAGGATCATGATTCTACTTGGAATAAAGCTCAACGATAAGATGTTCTTGGATAGGCATGGTGACATCTTCCCGGGTGGGCAGCATGATGACCCTGCCCTGGGCCTCTTCCTTGGCGAGATCAATCCAGGTGGGCAGGCCGCGACGGGCCACGGCTTCCAGGGCATCCCGAATCATCGGCATATTACGGCCCTTTTCGTTCACCTGGATCACATCTCCTTTCTTCACCAGAAAAGAGGGAAGACTTACCTTGCCGCCGTTCACCACAATCAGGCCATGCCGCACCATCAACCGGGCCTGCGCCCGGGAGTTGGCAAAACCCAGCCGGTAAACGACATTGTCCAGACGCCGCTCCAGAAGAACTAATAAGTTGGTCCCGGTAACCCCTTTCTGCCGTTCGGCCCTCTCAAAATAGCCCCTGAACTGCTTCTCCAATACTCCGTAAATGCGTTTAACTTTCTGTTTCTCCCGGAGTTGCAAGCCGTAATCGGACAACTTACCCCGGCGCTGGCCATGCTGCCCCGGGGGGTAGTGGCGGCGCTCAATGGCGCATTTATCCGTATAACAGCGGTCTCCCTTGAGGTAGAGCTGCATCCCCTCCCGGCGGCACAACCGACAACTAGGTCCCAGATATCTGGCCAAATTACTTCTCCTCTTGCTTTACACCCGACGCCGTTTGGGCGGACGGCAGCCATTGTGGGGAATGGGGCTGACATCCCGGATGAGATTAACGCTCAGGCCCGCGGACTGGAGGGCCCGCAGGGCCGCCTCCCGGCCGGCGCCGGGTCCTTTCACAAAGACGTCGACGCTGCGCATGCCGTGTTCCATGGCCTTTTTCGCCGCGTCCTGGGCCGCCAGCTGGGCCGCAAAGGGAGTGCCCTTGCGGGAGCCTTTGAAGCCCTGCACCCCCGACGAGGACCAGGAAATCACGTTGCCCCCGGGATCCGTAATGGTTACCAGGGTATTGTTAAAGGTGGCCTTGATATGGGCCACTCCCACAGGAATATTTTTCCGTTCCTTTTTCTTCTTGCTGCGTGAAGGTGCTCGGGCCATCACCCCTCCTTAAGCTTTCTTCCTTTTGCCCACCACACTGCGCCGCGGACCTTTGCGGGTGCGAGCGTTGGTATGGGTGCGTTGACCCCGCACGGGCAGACTGCGCCGATGCCTGAGACCCCGGTAGCATCCCAGGTCCATCAGGCGTTTGATATTCATGGAGACTTCCCGCCTGAGGTCACCCTCCACTTTCAAGGTGGAGTCAATCACCTGGCGGATGCGAGTGATCTCTCCATCATTCAAATCTCCGGTCTTAATCCCGCCGTCCACCTCCGCTTCCTTAAGAACCCGGGTCGCGGCAGTACGGCCGATGCCGTAAATATAAGTGAGGGCGATCTCAATCCTTTTATTACGGGGCAAATCGATACCCGCGATTCTGGCCAACTCCCTACCTCCCTTTAGCCTTGCCGCTGCTTATGCTTGGGATTTTCGCAGATCACCCGCACCACTCGTTTGCGGCGAATAATCTTGCACTTGGCGCAAATCCGTTTGACAGACGGTCTTACTTTCATGGTTTTATCCTATCTGACCCGATAGACGATCCGCCCCCGGCTGAGATCGTAAGG
>Ga0172375_10008275_pt1 | contig 14020 bp, 14 predicted proteins | sample LakKiv1m_FD_114537 | JGI IMG/M metagenome (GOLD analysis project Ga0172375, IMG submission 114537) | Freshwater microbial communities from Kabuno Bay, South-Kivu, Congo - kab_092012_11.1m | ecosystem: Environmental > Aquatic > Freshwater > Lake | place: Democratic Republic of the Congo...
ATGGTGGATTCTTCCACGGCCTCGCGGACAGCGCAGCCATCTTCGTCAGTGTGCGTGCAGCGGGAACCGAAAGCGCAATCCGTCACGAGGCGCGCCATTTCCGGAAAACATGAGGCGAGATCGTCGGCGGGTACGCCGCGGAGCGCGAGTCGGCGGATTCCGGGCGTATCGACGATTCTGAGGCCGCTTTCCGCCAAAATCATTTCCGCCATCGTCGTCGTATGCTTTCCTCTGTCATATTTTTCAGACACCTCGTCGGTTCTACGCTCGAGCCCGGGGACGAGGGCGTTCAGGAGACTGGACTTGCCCACCCCCGATTGGCCCGCAAACACGCCCACCGAACCAACGAGAAGGCCCCGGACGAGATCGATGCCTTCCCCTGTCTTGGCCGAGGCTCTCACGACCTTGTAGCCAAGCCCCGCGTAATTCACGAGCCGGGACTCCACGTCCTCGGGCACGCCCAGGTCGATCTTGTTCAGAACGATTATGAAGGGAACTTGCGCCCACTCAGCCATGACGGCCAACCTGTCGATGAATCGCGGCCGGAAGGGAGGAAGCCGTGGAGAGGCCACGCAGAAGACCATGTCGATATTGGCCGCTATGGCCTGCTCAGCCTTTCCTTTCTCGTTGTACCTGCCGAAGGTGTTCTTTCGTTCGGCCAATCCCGCGACCAAGCCCTTGTCAGCTTCGGTCGGAAGGACGTCCACGATATCGCCGACGGCCAGACTGTTGTAACTGCCCGCGAGGGACTTGATCCTTTTGCCCTTTATCTGGCAGAGGCGCAGCATCCCGTCATCACAAAGGACGCGGGCCGAGTTGTTCGTCGAGAAGATCACCGTTCCGGTCACGCGCTCACCCGAGACATTCAGAGCCTCTCCGGCGGGAGGAGGCCAAAGCGTTCGGCCCACAGAACGTATGAGGGGTCAAAAGGCGGTTCCCCCGTAAGGAGGAAGCGCCCCGGAGAGGCTAGCGGCACGCCGTTCGCCCCCGCCCCACCGCCAGCCATAATCCGCGCCAGCTGCTTAGCCACCCCCGCTCGCGAGTCGACGATCTCCACCCCGGAGGCTCCGAGGAAAGCAGCGCACTCGGCGATGTCCCGCTCGAGATGAAGGAAATGAGTGCAGGCGAGGACTATCCTGTCGGCTCCCTTATCCAGAAGGTAACGGACATAGGGTTCGACGGCGGATCGCCGCTCCGCCTCGCTCGATCCGAGATACCCGCGCTCCACGAAGGAGACCAGATCCTGGGCGGGTACTTTCACGACATCCAACTCGGAGGCGTATCGCGCGATGAGATCATCGAGGTAGGGTTCCATGATGGTACGCTCGCTCGCCATGACGCCTATGCATCCTGTCCTGGAACTTGCGGCGGCCGGCTTGATGGCAGGCACCGTCCCTATGATGGGAAGATCGGGGTGAGCTTTGCGCAAAATCTCGAGCCCGACCTGGCTCGCGGTATGGCAGGCGATGACGAGAACATCCGGTATCAGTCTTGCGCGGAGGCGACGTACCCTGTCCAAGAGGAGTTCCTCGACCTGCCGCGGCGTTTTCGTGCCATAGGGGAAACCGGCATCGTCGGCGATATAGTGCATCGTCGCGCCGGGAAGAAGCTTCCTCGCCATGGCGAGGTAGGGCAAGCCCCCTACCCCCGAATCGAAAAACAATAGTGATCCGTTCGCTGTCATATCGCTCAGTGCTTGAAAAGGGCGTCGAAAGAGGACTTGGCCGATTCGACCTTGCCGCGCTCCTTGAGCCTGCCCGGGTTCCTTTCGCGAAATCGCGGGTCCAGCGTGAACCATTCGCAAAAATTTCTCTTTTCCTTGTCCGCGATCAAGGTGTCGATGGTTTCGCGGCAATCCCAATGAGCGCCAGGCAGAAAAAATGAGCACATGGCGCAAACATGCATATCCTTGCCACAGGAGGAACAGACTTCCCCAAAGCCGATCTTCGATCCGGCCGGCACCGCTTCTCCGCAATAATAGCACATGGCTTCATTCTATACCCCTGCCACGCCAAGGTTCAAGCGGCCGAAGGGCGCCGCCCTTGCCCAGCGATCCCCGATGATGTAGCCTATGGACATGTACAGAAAACTGCCCTGCTCCATCGAGGGCTGCGCCGAGACGGCTTTCGCGGGGACTCCCTATTGCAGGAATCACCATCCAGCGCCGCTCGAGGCGACGAAATCCCTCGTCGACGCCATCCTGGCCGACCGCAACGCCATAAATGTGGATTTCGCGGATGTTTCCATCGTCGCCGCCGATTTTTCTCGGATACGCTTCATCGGCTGTCGTTTCAAGAAAGCGACCTTCTCCCATGTGATGTTCACGGGCGCCTCGTTCCGCCTCTGTTTCTTCGACGCGGCCTCGCTGGACTCCTGCGATTTTTCCGGCGTGGACATGGACTTCTGTTCCTTTGGCGATGTCGATATCTTCGATTGCAGTTTTGAGAACTCCGAACTCATCCATGTGAACTTCAACGGCAGCAGGATCAAGGAGAGCACCTTCTCGAGTTCCAACCTCTACGATTCGCGATTCATCCTCTCCGAGCTTGAAAACAGCCGCTTCGACGATTGCGACTTCAAGCGGGCCTATTATATGCCGCAAAAAGAGAAAGCTGTCTCGACCGCAAACTCGAACATCGCGGAAGCCGTCAAGGACCTGGAGCACCTCTATCTATGAAACTATACCAGCACTATTCGATCTATGGCTTCTCCAACGCTTACATTGTCGCGAATGAAGCGACCTCGGCGGCGATCATCGTCGATCCGGCCGAGATCAACACGACGATGATCGAACAGATCGAACACAAGGCCTATTCGCTAAAAGCCATCCTCATCACGCACAACCATATCCATCACTGCAGAGGGCTGAAGACGCTGATGCGGATTTATTCGCCTGTCGTGTACGCTTCCAATACGAAAATATTCGATGTGGCCTGCAAAAAAGTGCGCGATCAGGATATCTTCGGGGAAGCGGGTTTCAGCATAAAGGCCATCGCCGTTCCCGGGCATTCCCAGGATTCCATCGTGTATAAAATAGAGTCCTGCCTCTTCACCGGGGACGCTTTGCACGCGGGCGTCATCGGGAGGACTACCTCTTCCTTCAACGCGCACGCATTATATGAACGTCTCGAATCCAAGGTCCTCGGATACGATGACGACACCATGATATTCCCCGGCCATGGCCCCCCCTCGACGATAGGGACGGAGAAAAAATTCAATCTTGGCTTGAAGGCGGATTACGCGGAGATGCTGCATCAATCCTACGATTTCTTCGTCTGATCGCCGCCCTTTCGATCTCAAATTTCCTCGATATGCTCAAGCGCGAGATAACGGCGCGCTTTTTTCGCCCAATGGCCGAAGCCGACGACGATATGGTTGCCCAGCGGCCGCTCGAGGAGTTTGGTGAGATCGGCGTTTTCCATCTGAATGAGCGCCTGGGTTCTGCATAAGCCCTCGTCAGACGGACCCGGGGCGAGAAAACCCTCAGCGATCCAGGCCTTGTCCATTGAAGATCCGCCCAACCGCACGAGGGTCACGGGACCGGGGGCGAAGTCGCCCGCGACGGCGAGGCCGAGTCCTGATTCAAAGTGGCTCCTGATTCCATAGGAAGCGAGGAGGGACCGAGGCACCGTGCAGTGGGCAAGAAGAACGCTGCCCTCGCCGCCGGCTTCGCCGAGCCTGATTTCCGAGGGATTAGCCATCCAGGCCGCTCTTCCCGAAAGAAGGCGCATCCACCTGAGGGCGATGATGGAAGGAATGTCGCCCTCGCATCCCGCGTCGACGCCATCGTCGGCGAGCTGGGAAAGGGCATAGCAGCCTGTGGACTGATCGAGCAGCACGAGGTCGAAGCAGCGCAGGGTGAGCCCATCGAGATCCTTTTCCGTCACCACCTGGCGCAAAGCCTTATAAATACCGTCGGATTTTCGCATGTCAGCTTCGGCAGGCTCCTTCACGAATCGAGCCCCCTCGAGGAAAGCCTCGAATTGAGCGTCGAGACAGAGGGGCCCCTCTCTCCCCAGTTCGTCGATTTTGTCCCTCAGTTCCCGGAAGGCGACTGGTTCGATACGCGCGCCCCAAACGGAAGAGACAGCATCCGGCTTCTGGCTCGAAGCCACGAGCCAATCCGAAGGCTCGCCCACGGCGCCTATCACCGAGTTTCTCATCGCCTTTATCGCGGCGCAGATTTCCACCGCCGCCTTGATTTCGCCCCGGGATGAATCGTCGTCCGGGGATTTCAGCTGGATGACGATGGCGGAGCCGCCTTTCTGTCCGGCGTGGGCGGCGATTTCGAGGGCAGCGGGAAGGGAATTATGGCGGGGATGGGCGATGAGAATGAGAGGAAATGGCTTGCCGGAACGGGGGGCCGGCGAAGAATTCAGATAATCGAGGACAATGCCTTCCGTGCCTCCCGTAAGGATGAAGAAAATGGGTGGGGTATCACCGGCAGAGGGATTCAGCTCGATTCTGTGTCCCTCCAATCCGGAAAAGAAAGGCTCATAGGCGGAAAAAATCGCCTCGACGGCGTCCTTGTTGTGCAGAATGGAAGAAACGACAGCATAATCGAATTGACTCATATCGAAGACTCCTTGCGGGCAAGAGCCCGCTGCTTTATCCGGAAAAATAGGGTTCCATGTCTTCCAAGGCGTCCACGAGTATCCTGTTGAGGATATCGAGGCCCGATCCATCGAGCCTGAGACGGCCTTCGCTCTCGGAAAAATGCTCGCTCCACGTTTTGATGGTTCGTGAGAGGAGGTTGGATGCGTCCACCCCGAAACGCGATCGAAAACGCTCCTCATCGAGTCCCCGCGATGTCCGGAGGGCCATCATCACCATCTCGAAGGCCGAATCCCCGCGGCCAATCCAGGAAAGCGCGCTGGCTTCGTCGGGATTTTCAATATAGGAGGGAAGATCCTTCCCCTCCTCGATTCTCAAGGCGGCGCCGTCGCCCGCGCCTATGCGGCGGGCTTTTTCCGAATCGGCCACGATAAGGGTAGAAACAGCCCCGCTGCCTATCCCAAGGTAGGAATTCATCGCCCAATAGCAGCCATTGTGGAGGCTTTCATGCCCGGGAAGACAGTAGTTGGAAACCTCATAGCGCTCATAGCCAAGGCCGCCGAGGAATTTTTCCGCTTCCTTCCGCTCGTCGAAAGCGCGGTCCTCGTCAGCGGGAAGAAGTTCGCCCTCGTCGAGGCGCTTTTTGACGCGCGTCCCTTCCTCCACGACGAGATCGTAGATGGAAATATGCCCAAAACCCCGGCCGGCGAGGAATTCCACGGATTCGGGGAGGGAGGACCGTTTGAACGATTTGTCTTGGCTTTTTGGACCCAGGCCCGGTCCTTCCCGCGATGAGCCGGCTCCCGACCCGGGCAGCGCCGCGATGAGGTCGGCCGACAAATCCAAGCCAGAACCAGCGGCCAAGACCGCGGCTCTGCGATTACCGGCAGCCTTCGCTCCCCTTCCGAGGATTCGCAGCTCCTCATCGTCCATGCTCTGCATCCCAATGCTGAGTCTGGTCACCTTGTTCGAGACCATCATTTCGATCTTGGCGGAACTGAGCGATTCCGGATTGGCCTCGACCGTCCACTCGCGAAGGCCCGGGCCAAACAGCGACCGCAATCCCCCGAGCAAGCGCCCGAACAGCGCGTCGCCGAGAACGGTGGGAGTTCCCCCGCCTATATAGATGGTTTCGGGGAGTGCCGCCATCGAGCCGCAAAGAGCTTCCGCGCGCGCGAGCACCGCGTCGATATAGGAGGACAAGGCTGTGCCCGCGATCGTGGAGGCGGAAAATGAATGGAAATCGCAATATGCGCAACGGGAGGAACAAAAAGGGATATGGATATAGAGGGAACGCGGCGTCTCGAAGGCTCCGAGACTTTCGGAAAGCTTCACGGCAAGGCTCATGGGATTTTCATGTGGCGGAGAGGCCAGAAGATGGCCACGACACGGCCAATGATCCTTTTGGAATCTATAGGTCCCCAGAGCGGCGAACCGAGAAAAGCCGATCGGTCATCGCAGGCAACGAAAAACTCATTCTCGCCAAGGGAATATTCAGCGGGAGCGCGCCAGGTCCGATCCATTGCGGAAGAAGCCGCGGCCGCTTTGATGGAATAGCTCGACTTGGAAAGCCCAAATTCCTTGGAAAACCCGCTCGCCCCTCGGGGGCGAATCTCATAGACGGATTCCCTGAGTTTGAGAGTATCGCCCGGAATACCGATTACCCTATACACACCGGGGGATGCGAAGTCCTTCCCGTAGCGGGACGAGAAGGGGGAAACGAGCTGGAAGGTAAAAAGCCTGACAAGTCCGTCCCACGCGCGGAACCACCAGCTTTCGGTAGGGATGCGATCGGGAGTGACGATTATCAACTCGCCGCGAGCGACATCGCTAAGCGGCGGCAGTTTCCCGAACAGAGTGACGGCGCCGACCGGGAGGGGAAAAGACAACACGCGATCGCCTTTGACGAGTGTCGGCTGCATGACCGCGGAATCGACTTCGAAGGATTGGAGAAATAGCGCCTGCGCGCAACCCACCACCAGGATGGCCAGCGCTATCCTTGCGAGCATTTTGCGTTTTTTCCGGAATGCGAGGACTTTTTCCGTGTATGAGCGATGTCGAGAGAATAATGCCATGCCGTACTCCCGGATTCAGCCGGTTTTCAAGCCCTTTCGCCCCGGCGGGAGGGCAAATTCAGCGAATGCCGCCGGCCCTGCCAAGAGGCCAGTAGATGAACAAGGCTCGCCCCAATACTCGATTGACGTTCACGGGACCGAAATAGCGCGCGTCGCGCGAGTTGTCCCTGTTGTCGCCCATCGGGAAGATCCGGCCTTCGGTGATGTACCAGCCCTGATCGTAGCGTCTGGAGGTCGCCGCTATCCGGGCGTCGGAGGGATTGATATCCTTCAAGACGGACACGCGCTTCATGTCATAGCCGAAGGCATCCTTGTAGGCGTCCGCGGCTGTCGCTGATTTCGCCGAAACCGGAATGGGCACGTTATCTTCTTGAAATGCCGATGCCACGCCTACCGCTTCGATAGCCTTGTAATCATCCTTGGCCACCATCCGTGAAGCCCGATACGGCAAGCCCAGTTCCCTCATCAGTTCAGGTTCGGCAAACCACGAAGTGGCTCCTTCGGGCTTGATGCGAACCTCCCCGTCCCTCACGCGTATCCTGTCGCCAGAGAAGCCAATGGCGCGTTTTATCAGGTAATGGACTCGCTGTTCCCCGTTCTGGTCCCTGTCGATGTCCACCAACGTGAGCGTAAGCATGTATATCATCTGCTGGACGATGGTAAAGACCGGACCCTTGGACAAATAGCTGGGATTTTCGAATACGATGACTTGGCCACGCTGAGGCTTGGCCAGCCCCGGCAGTTTCGCCACGCCCGGCAAAAGCTCCGGCCCGAAGGAAAGCTTGTCGACGAAGATCATGTCGCCGATGCGAAGGGTATTCACCATCGATTCCGAAGGGATTTGATAATTCTGGAAGACATATTGATTTATGACGAGAACGACGCAGGCGGCCCAAACTATAGCGAGAAGCCAATCCACGGCCGCGTTCCGCCGCTGCTGTTTCATTTTTTCCTTGAGCCTTTTCTTGAGTCTGCGCGTGAGCGCTTTTTCAGTGAAACCTTGAAGTCTGTCGACGAAATCGACGCTTTTGTCTGCCTGTCTGGTCATCGAAATCACAGTACCATGTTAGCACAGCGTTGACAAGGTCCGGACGCATCCTATACGCTTCCTCCAATGAAGGAAGAGAAAAAAATCACGCAATCCGACATAGATCAGGCCAAGGTCAGATTGCATCCCATAGCCGGCCTTTCGCCCCGCAGCTACCTGCCTGCAATGTATGCGCTCTGCGCCGTGCTCCTGCTTTTCCTCCTCCTTGTCCTCCCTGGCATCGTCAAGAATGGCAGCTATCTCGTTTTCGAAGGCTCTCCCGGAAAATCGGCTTTCTACGTAGGCGACGCTTTCAGGGGCAGCACGGAACAGAATATTTACCTCCCCTCCGGCGACTACGCCATCCGCATAGACCATCGGGGCTTTGCCCCTGAAACGAGGGCTTTGAAGGTGCGCGGCAGGCTTTTCGGTAGTCTCCTCTTTCCCCGCCGCATGAAGATCGAATTCAGCCTATCGGCGAGTGAGCCGAAAGAGCTTTTGCAGTCGGCTTACGGCGACTATGCCGCATGGTCCCTGACGGGAAAACCCAGCGCGCTCTATCAGATCCCGCCGGTTCTCTCCGACGCGGCCTCGGCCCTCGCGGGCACGGGTGTCTTGGGAAAATCCCTGCCCGCTGACGCGGCTGGAACCCTGCCCAGTGCCTTGAGCTTCGCCAAGGACCTCGTGGCGGCGACGGCCTCGGCTGAATCGGCGCGCGACGGAATCAAGGCGGGCATTATCGTCGCCACCGCCGGAATGCCCGGCCCCCTCTCCATGATCGCGGCGGCGCGAACGGCTTTGGCCTCCTTAGGCTCAGGCAAGGCGGGAGCGGTCTGGCTCCAGGATGTCTTGGACAAGAAGGGCGCCGAGAAGGTGGCCCCAATCGCGGCGGCCTCCTCGAAAGACGCGAAAACGACTTCAGCGCCACGACCCCGCGGCTCGATATCCCTCGCCGGAAGCGACTTCATCCTCTTTTCCCCTGGGGACCTGACCCTGGGAGGAGAGGCGCCATCCGGCTCGCATGCTTCTTACGCCGCGATCATCCCCGCCTTCGGCATCGCGAGGACGGAAGTGACGAATAGGCAGTGGGCCGAGTTTCTCGCGGCCAACCCCGACTGGCGGACCACGAACAAGGCCGCTCTGCAGAAAAAGGGGCTCGTGGACGATAGCTATCTCGCCGACTGGAACGGCGCCGACGATAACCCGGTGACCGGGGTATCCTGGCATGCGGCTACCACCTACTGCGAGTGGCTCTCCTCGAGGTCGGGCGGCGCCTACAAGGTCGTTCTGCCCACCGAGGCCATGTGGGAGGCGGCGGCGCGCGCGGGGCTCTCCGACCCCGCCTCGACGCTGGAAAAGAAGGCGACCTGGTCGGATGGGACGAGGACGGGCCCCGCGCGCGCCGCCGCCTCGGGGTATTCCGCCGCGGGTCTCGCCGACATGTTCGGCAACGTCTGGGAATGGACAGCTGACGCCTACCGTCCCTACCCCGCTTTCGCCTCCGGCCAGCTCTCGGGCGACGAGAAAGCCGTCCGCGGCGGCTCCTGGGCCAACTCGCCCGACTCCATAACCCTCTATTCCCGAGGGGGCATGCCCTCAGCCCACGCTTCAGCCTTCCTCGGGTTCAGACCGGCGATTGTGCAGCGATGAGCATACCGGAGAACGTCAAAGTCGTATCGGTCAACCGACGCGCCCGCTTTGACTACAGCGTCGAGGAAAGTTTCGAATGCGGCATCGAACTCAAGGGAACGGAAGTCAAATCCATAAAGGATGGCCGGGCATCCTTCCCCGACGCCTATGCAGAGGTAAGGGAAGCCGAGGTCTGGCTCAAGAATTTCCATATCGCTGAATATGCCTTTTCCTCGGTATTCAGCCACGATCCCGACCGACCCAAGAAGCTCCTTCTTCACGCCCAGGAGATCAAGCGCATCGACAGGAAGGTGAGGGAAAAGGGATTCACCCTCATTCCCCTCGCCGTCTACCTCAAACACGGGCTCATAAAGATCGAACTCGGCCTCTGCAAGGGCAAGAAGGCCTATGACAAGCGCGCCGATATCAAGGAACGCGATATGGATCGCGATATCAGGCGCGAATTCCGCACGAGGGATTGGTAAGGCGATGAGAATCACCGGCGGCATCTACCGCGGCCGCGTAATCGAGTTGCCTTCCGCGCAGCTGGAGATACGTCCCGCCATGGACAGGATGAGGGAATCCGTGTTCGCCGTCCTGGGCGACCTCACCGGCCTCTCCTTCCTGGATCTCTTTTCGGGTTCGGGGATAATAGCCCTCGAGGCGGCATCGAGAGGCGCGAACCCCGTCACCTGCGTCGAGCGCGACAGGGCCAAGTTCCCTATCCTCCTCAAGAACGTTTCCATCGCGGAACAGCGGATCGAATGCAAGGCCCAGCCGGTGGAGCTTTTCCTCGTCCGCAACCGCCAGGCTTTCGACATCGCCTTCCTCGACCCTCCCTTTCCCTATGCTTACAAGCTGGATCTGCTCAAGGCCCTGGAAAGTGGCTCCTCTCTCGCGGGAGGCGGCCTCGCCCTCATCCATTTCCCCAAAGAGGACAAGTTGCCGGCCGAAGTGAAGTCCCTGGCCCTTGAGGATGAGCGCGTCTATGGGCGATCGATCGTGCGATTCTATCGCAAACGCGCTATTTGACGCTTTTATTCCCTTCCATCCTCCATGTTGCATTTTAGGGTTGTTTGATTTATACTATCTAGTTAGACAGAAAGCTGGGCTCGCACAAAATACTTTATAAAAGTAGCGTATCAAAAAATATGCTTTCTGCTGCGAGGAAAAAATGAGCGACATCCCCTCCTTGAATCTCCATGATGAATTTTTCGAAATTCCGGAAGCGCTGGAAAACGAGCTGAGCGAAATCTCCGAATCGTCCAAAAAGGGCTATCAGCTCCTCAAGGAGAATCGCTTCGATGAGGCGATCGAGTGCTTTGCGCAGATTCTCGAAAAAGACAAGGAAAACAACTACGCCCTCGTGGGCCTTGGCGATGCGGCGAGAAAACGCGGATCATACAGGGATGCGGCGGATCATTACCGACGCTGTCTCGTGTTCCACCCGGGAAACAGCTACGCGCTCTTCGGCCTCGCCGATTGTTACAAGGCTCTCAATCAGTACCACAAAGCCATCGAGATCTGGGAGCAGTATCTGCTCCACGACAATACGAACATAACCGTCCTGACGAGGGTGGCCGACGCCTACCGCAAGGTCCACGATTTCAGGAAATCCAAGGCGATCTATCAGCGGGTTCTGGAGATGGAGACGGACAACCACTACGCTCTCATAGGGCTGGGTCACCTGCACTATGACTTCAAGGAATACAAGGAAGCCCTGGGCTACTGGCAGAGGATGGTCGATTTGCAGGGAGACAAGGTCGACATAAGGGTCCTGACCTCGATCGGCAACTGCTTCAGGAAGCTGAAACAATTCGATCGCGGCGTTCCCTACTTCGAAAAGGCCCTGGAAAGGGAACCTGACAATTTCTACGCCCTCTTCGGCATCGCCGATTGCTTCAGGGGCGTGGGCAAGCAGAGCAATTCCCTCGTGTACTGGAACAAGATCCTCCAAAAGGATCCCAGGAACAAGGTCATCCTTACTCGCGCGGGCGACGCTTACCGCAACCTCGGCGACCTGGAAAAGGCGACGAAATACTACGAAGAAGCGCTCAACATCGAATTCGACGTGTACGCGATACTTGGTCTGGCAGTGATTGCCCGCACCCAGGGAAAGTGGGACGACGCTATCACGAGTCTCAAAATGCTCGCCCAGAACGATCCCAAGAACTACCGCATCTATCTCGAGCTCGCCCAATGCTATATCGCGGCCGGCCAGCGCCAGCAGGCGATCGATATCCTGGGCGATTTCCAGAAAACGGGAATAAAAAACCCCTTCATCTCCGAAGCTCTCATGAAGCTTTCAGCGAAGGCGCCGTGAAGGGAAATTCATAGGATGACCGACAAAGCCGCGGTGGACGGCAAGCCCGCGATCTATCTTTCGGGACTTTTCCCCGAAGAAATCAGCGATCTCCTCGACTTCGGCCAGAGCTTCCGCGCGAAGCAGGTCTATGATTGGATTGTCAGGGGTTCAGGCGATTTTGCGGCCATGAGCAATCTGCCATCCTCGGACAGGGAGAGGCTTGGCGCCATCTTCGGCAGGCTTCGATCCTCGAGCGTCAACTCGGAACTCAAGGATGAGGATGGTTCTTTAAAGCTCCAAATCAGGCTCAGAGACGGGGCGGCGGTGGAATGCGTCCTCCTTGAGGATATCGAAGGCCGAAAAACGGCCTGCGTTTCGAGCCAAGTGGGCTGCCCTATGGGCTGCGCCTTCTGCCGCACCGGCCAGTTGGGCTTTCTCAGGAATCTCGGCCCGGATGAAATCCTCGAGCAGTATTACTTTCTCAAGGAACGCCGCGGCTTCATCTCGAATGTCGTTTTCATGGGCATGGGCGAACCGATGCTCAATCTTCCCGCCGTCAGGAAGGCCATAGCCCTCCTCTCCGATCCCAAAGGCATCGGCATGTCTCTGCGGAAAATAACGATATCCACGAGCGGCATTGTCCCGGGCATTCTCGATCTCGCGGCGAATGGCCCCAAGGTGAGGCTCGCCGTTTCGCTCACGACGGCCAACGAGGAAATGCGGTCGGAACTCATGCCCGTCAACAAGACCTGGAATCTCGATGCGCTCAAGAAGGCCCTCGTCGAATATCAAGTGAAGACCGGAGAGCGGATAACGCTGGAAGCGGTGCTCACCGGGAACAGGAACGCCGGTCTCGACGACGCCAGAGCCCTCATCCGCTGGGTTTCGCCGCTCAAGGCACAAGTCAACCTCATCCCCTGGAACGTCGTTCCCGGCCTCCCCTTCGAAGAGCCGACAAGCGCCCAGGTAAAGGCATTCTCCGATCTGCTCGAAAAGGCCGGCCTCGTCGCGGTGCAGCGCATGCATCGAGGACGAGGCGTCATGGGTGCCTGCGGCCAGCTTGGCGATACGCTCCTGGCGAACCCGAAGAGCGAATAGCTCTCGCCTCACTCACCCAATTTCGATATCAGTCTCGCCTTCCGCCTTTCAAGCGCTTCTTTTATTCCAATCGAAACATCCAGCGTTTGTCCCGCCGATCCAAGAATTCCAAAGGCTTTTTCCGCGCAAGCGAGAGCGGCGGCTGGGTCCCTCCTCAGGTGCTCATGATATTTCGCCTTCTCGACGCAGCTTTCAACGAAATGGTCATCCATCGCTTCAACAACCCGCGCGTAAGCATCGAACTCCTTTGCCCGCCGGTAGAGCCTGGCGAGCGTCCAAAGGGCTCCTTCATCGCCGCTCGCGCCCGCGTCCTCGAGAAGGGCGAAACCTTCTTCCAGTCTGCCCGCCGCGATGAGTTCGAGTGAGAGATGGGTGGCATATACCTTTTCGCCAGCCCAGCGCGACAGGGGTTCTTCCATTATTCCATCTATCCGGAGCAGCAAGCGAGCCAGGGATTTTACGTCGAGCGCGTTGTGATCGACGACTTTTGCCATGAGAGGGAGAGAATCCCGATCTCCCTCGGCACTGGAGCCTGAGTACTCGAGCCAGAGCCGGGGTATGAGAAAGCCGGGAATGTCATCCTCCCTCCCCTCGCCCAGGACGCCTGCCTCCATAGCCTGAAGTGAGCATGAGCCGAGCGTCCGCCGCCAGAGCCTGCGGGTAGACTGCAAGACGTCGATATGGCGGAATTCGGGAACCTGAACTCCATTCATGATGCAGCGCGTCCGCAGCAGGGGCAGGTCGAAGGCCGCGCCGTTGTAGGTTACGAGCTGCGGCCGCTGGGCGAGGAGATTGATCGTGAAATCGAGGAATGGCGGTTCGCCGGGGAAATCGTCCATGAAAACTTGCGTGATGAGAAAATCGACGCCTTCGAAAAAGCCGACAGCGGCGAGGAAGGCGATCGTGCCCGTTCCCCCGGAAAGGCCCGTTGTCTCGAGATCGAAGAATGAGAGCTGATCGAAAGGGAGAAAAGCTGCAGGCTCAGGATCCAAGCCTTTCTTCCTGCGCAGCCTTTGGTTCGAGAAATGGGTGGACTCGAAACGGCCCTTGCGATCCCCATCCAGCGTGAAGCCGGTCTCTAGCGTTCTCGTGAAGGTGTGGGAGGCAATTTTGTCCCATCCAGGCAAGAACGTTTCGCGTTCCGCCGGGGCTGGCTTGCGGGGTCGATCATTCATGTCAGTCCCGATTTCCGAGGCTTTGACGAGTCCAAGTGCCTTGAGTCGCGACAATCTTCCCTTAATCGTCGACACGTCGAACTCCGTCTTCCTAGCGGGCGATGCAGAGGGCGAGCAAATCGCGCACCGGCGCCTTGTAGCCTTTTGCGCTTAGGGG
>Ga0172375_10008276_pt1 | contig 14020 bp, 16 predicted proteins | sample LakKiv1m_FD_114537 | JGI IMG/M metagenome (GOLD analysis project Ga0172375, IMG submission 114537) | Freshwater microbial communities from Kabuno Bay, South-Kivu, Congo - kab_092012_11.1m | ecosystem: Environmental > Aquatic > Freshwater > Lake | place: Democratic Republic of the Congo...
CTGTCAGCCGCGTATAAAAAGACGTCTATAAACGCAAATAAACATGCTGGGGGTAGCTCTCACTTAAATCCCGTATGAGTATTCACAACAAAAATAAGCACCACCAAGTTCTTGACACAGACCTGAACTAAAAATATAATGACAATTCGCTTTTCGGGATGTAAAATATTACCTCTATTAAAATAACTATTATATGTATATACCAATTTCCAGAAGATACAGGCCGCAGAATTTTGACGAGATCGTAGGGCAGGCCCACGTAACTGAGACGCTGAAAAACGCTATAAAGCAGGAAAAAAGCGCTTCTGCATATCTTTTTTCCGGCTCACAAGGCGTAGGCAAGACGTCGACTGCTAGGGTGTTGGCTAAGAGCCTTAACTGCGCCAAAGGCCCGACAATAACTCCGTGCGGAAAATGTTCATCCTGCGAAGAGATAGCCAAAGGCATAAATCTCGACGTCGTGGAAATAGACGGCGCCTCTAATAGAGGTATAGATGAAATAAGAAATCTCAGGGAAAACGTCAAACTTAAGCCTATCTCGTCTAAATACAAGATCTACATTATCGACGAAGTTCATATGCTTACAGCCGAGGCGTTCAATGCCCTGCTTAAAACGCTTGAGGAACCGCCGTCTCATGTAAAATTTATTTTTGCCACGACCAGGCCGCATAAAGTGCTGCCTACCATTTTATCCCGTTGCCAGAGATTTGATTTTCATATGCTGCCCGTAGAGGTCATAATCGAAAAACTTAAGGAAATAGCCGCACAGGAAAAGATCAGTGTCGACGACGACGCGCTGCTTATCATAGCGAAGAACGCGGGCGGCGGTATGCGCGACGCTCAGGTGATGCTGGACCAGGTGGCCAGTTTTTCTAAAAGCAAAATAAGATCTCAGGATGTGATAAATATGCTGGGGCTTTTAGAGCAGGATGTGCTTTTTACTATCACGGAGGCTATTTTCGACGGTAAATCTGATATTATACTGGACCAGGTCAATATATTGACCAATAGCGGCAAAGACGCGCATTTTATATGCTCTTCGCTTATAGAACATTTCAGGAATATGATCGTTATCTCTTCGGGTAATGACGACGGTAAGCAAGTGATCCTTAGTAACGAGGACAGAGAAAAGATGCGCAGCCTGTCGTCTAAATTTTCCCTTGATGAGCTTTTTTATGTGGTGTATACGCTGCAGAACGCGCTTGAATTCATAGGCAGGACATCTTTGGGTAAAATACCTCTGGAAGTAGCTCTCCTTAAACTGGCGCGGAAGGAAAAACTTATACCTCTTTCGGATATAATGAAAAGGCTTGAAAAACTGGAAGGATCCGGCGGGCCTGCCGAATACCGCAGCCCGTACTCGCCGTCTTCGGGATACACGCCCGAACAGAGTAGCCGTAATATCAACCCACCTGCTTCCTATAATAAAGGCGCAGGCGCTGATATGTTAAAAAAGGACCGGACTGACGAAGCTGTTCCGACAGAAGATATGACACAGCCGGAAGTTATGGATCAATCTGCGGTAGCTACCGGAACGAAAGACATTGACATTACAAGGCTTAAAGGTATATGGCCCGAGATCGTACGCTCGGTCAAAGTTAAAAAAGTGTCCGCGGGCATATATTTGGGAGAAGGTGAAGTTGTCGGTTTTAAAGATAATATGGTCATAGTCGCATTTTCCAGATTGAATTCTCTGCATAAGGAAGCGCTTGAGTCAAAACAGAACGTAGATATAATCCAGCAGGTCCTTAAGGATTTTACGGAAACGGACCTGGGGGTGTCTTTTATATTTTCGCAGGTTGCGGAACAGCCGGTTGAAAATATGCCGGCAGGATCGGCAGCAGCGGGATCTGCCCCTGTGCCGGAAACGCCGTCTCTTTCCAGAAAAATAGAGCCTATTATAAAAGTGGCGCTTGATAAATTCAGCGGTAAAATAGTGAAACAATATTTTGTTAAGGAAGAGGACTAGCATGTCAAAAGGCTTCCCGCCTTCGATGTCAGCGCTAATAGCAGAGCTCAATAAGCTTCCCGGCATAGGCCCTAAAAGCGCGCAAAGGCTTGCGTTCTTTATTCTTAGAGGCCACATCTCGGACGCAAGAAATCTTGCGGAATCTATACTTAAAGTAAAGTCTTCGGTCCGTTTCTGCCGGTTATGCAGTAATCTCAGTGATAACGACATATGCGAAATATGTTCAAACGTTTCGCGCGCTAAAGATATTTTATGTGTGGTAGAGAACCCCAACGATGTCATAACCATTGAAAAAATGGGCGGATATCACGGATTATATCACGTGCTTCTGGGAGCTCTGTCGCCTTTGGACGGTATAGGCCCTAAGGATCTCAGGATCGACTCCCTGATCGAAAGGATCGGTAAAGAGTCGATAAAGGAAGTAATTTTGGCCACGGATTCCAATACAGAAGGTGAGACCACTGCCCTTTATTTATCGAAAATACTGAGGAATACCGGAGTAAAGGTTACACGCATAGCTTCAGGTATGCCTGTGGGCGCCAAGATAGAATACGCGGACCAGGCAACTCTTATGAGGGCGTTTGAAGGCCGCTTGCCGGTGTAAATGCCTGGTTTTAAGTCAAAAGGCAAAAGTAAAAAGTAAAAAATGTGGAAAAATGACCTAAAATGTATGGCAAGCCAAAAACAGCAGTTTTTGACACTTTTGACTTTTGAGTTTTTACTTTTGACTTAAATATTTTGGATATTGCTTGTTTTATTGCCCCTTGACAAAAGGGTGTATATAAGGTAAATTAGTTTAAATTATTTAATAAGGAGGTAATTATGGGAGTTTTTCAGGCTATAGGACGCGGATTTTCCGAAGCTTCTAAGCTTATGAGCGCAGCATTAATATTTTTCATTTATTATGTTGTGACAGGCGTTATTTCAATACCGTTCTCACAGCCGGGGGCTGTTGATGCCAACGGGTTGCCGCAGGTATCTCCGGTTACTTTTATAATAGGTATAGTTTCCGGCTTGGTATTTGTATTTTTACAGGGCGCGGTGCTTGGATTGATAAAGGACCTTGTGAAAAAGGGCGCCTTTGATATTAAGAATGTGGGCGCGTACGGAAAGAAATATTATCTGCCGATCCTTGGGCTTATACTGCTGATCATTTTAATAGGCGGTATCCTGATATTCGCGGCGGCATTAGTATCCGCGGGTCTTTTAGCGGCAAGCAACAATGTGGTTACGAGAATTCTGGTCATAGCTCTTCTTGTAATACTCGGCGCTTTTGTAGGCACCTTCTTGCTGTATCCTATATATGCGGTTGTTATCGACGATCTGGGCCCGATAGAGGCTTTCAAAAAAGGTATTCAGACCAGTGCTAAAGCATTTATGAGCTCTCTCGGATTTCTGGCAGTTATGCTGGTTATAACAACCTTAATTATTCTTACTGTGACTTTGCTGGGTATGTTTTTAGGCGGTATGATGCCTCTAATAGCAGCGCAAGTCGTTACTGTATTCATAAACGGAGTAGTCCAAGCTTACTTATCAATGGTCCTAATGGTGGCTGTAACGGTATTTTATTTAGCCAAATCAAATCAGGCTGTACCGGGCGCCGCCGCAACGAAATAAGAGAATCATGAAACAAATACTTGAGGTTATATGGCACGGCCGCGGAGGCCAGGGTGCCAAGACGGCATCCCAATTTTTAGCTGAAGCTGCCCTTGATGCGGGAAAATATATCCAGGCATACCCGGAATACGGGCCGGAACGGGCAGGCGCGCCTATGAGGGCGTACACTCGTATAAGCGACAAAGCGATCACTATTCATTCACCGATCACCGAACCGGACGCTGTCGTAGTTATCGACCCGACGCTTCTTGACGTTATCAACGCGGCTGACGGGCTGGGTCCGGAAGGTGTTCTTCTGGTCAACACTCCGGAAGATCCTGCCGAGTTAAGAAAAAGAATAAATTTCACGAAAGGCAAACTGGCGACATGCGACGCTACTAAAATATCATTGGATACGCTTGGTTCGTCTATGCCCAATACGCCTATGCTGGGGGCGCTTTTAAAGGTGCTGCCGGTAGTATCGCTGGAAGCGCTTGAAAACCAGGTTAACAGGAAATTCTTAAAAAAACTGGGCCAGGAAGAAACGACCGCGAACATAAACGCGATCAAAAGGGCCCATAACGAAGTAAAGGTAGGGTAGAGGAAAACAATGAAACAAAAAGGATGGAAAGAAGTACCCATCGGCGGCCTGATCGATAAAGGCGGCTCAGCCATGGAGTATAAAACAGGCGGATGGAGGACATTCAAGCCCGCCGTAGATAAAACAAAATGTATCAACTGCCTTCAGTGCTGGATACACTGCCCGGATTCCGCTATTCAGGTAAAAGACGGGAAGATGGAAGGCTTTGACTATGACCATTGCAAAGGCTGCGGCATATGCGCGGCTATTTGCCCGGTCAAATGCATAAAAATGGAAAAAGAAAAATAATTGATTAGATACCAGCCGATCAAGAGAACAAGCAATAAAAGGAAGTGAAAATAAAATGAAAAAGAACACAGTTGCGATAACAGGCAATCAGGCTGTAGCTGAAGCTATGCGCCAGATCGAGCCTGACGTCGTTGCGGCATATCCTATTACGCCGCAGACGGATATTGTAATGAATTTTTCCCAGTTCGTTGCCGACGGTAAAGTCAGCACCGAAATGATAAACGTGGAAAGCGAACACAGCGCCATGAGCGCGTGCGTCGGATCCGCCGCATCGGGAGCGAGGACTATGACCGCAACGTCAGCCAACGGCCTTGCGCTGATGTGGGAGATCGTATATATAGCGGCTTCTCTGAGGCTGCCTATAGTAATGCCGGTAGTTAACAGAGCACTGTCCGGACCTATAAATATCCATTGCGATCATTCGGACACAATGGGAGCGAGGGATTCGGGATGGATACAGATCTTCTGCGAAAACGCGCAGGAAGCTTATGAAAGGACTATAATGGCTATAAGGATAGCCGAACATAAAGATATCATGCTCCCTGTGATGATAAACCAAGACGGTTTTATCACAAGCCATTCGGTTGAGGCCGTACAGATTTTTGAGGATAAAAAAGTAAAAGATTACGTCGGAGAATACAAACTCGATCATTCGCTGCTCAATCTTGATAAACCCGTTACCTACGGGCCTTTGGACCTTCAGGATTTTTATTTTGAACATAAAAGACAGCAGGCAGAAGGTATGGCGAATGCCCTTAAGCTTATACCCGATATCATGGCAGATTTTAATAAGGAATTTGAATCCAACCATGATATCCTGGAAACGTATAAACTGGACGACGCGGAGGTAGCTGTAGTGGTTTTAAGTTCGACCGCGGGCACCGCTAAGACTGTTGTGGACGATCTAAGGTCTAAAGGTATAAAAGCCGGACTTCTGCGTCCGATACTTTTCAGGCCGTTCCCTACGGAAAGAATAGCGAAAGAACTCGCGCATGTCAAAGTGATAGGCGTTATGGACAGGAGCGAATCTTTTTCCGCGATGGGCGGACCGCTTTTTAACGAAGTAAGAAGCGCGCTTTACGATTCTGCCGAAAAACCTATAGCCGTAAATTATATCTTCGGGCTCGGCGGCAGGGATATTTTCCCGGAAGATATAAAGAAAATATTCGATGAGCTTCTGGCTATAAACAAAACTAAAAAAGTCGCTTCGCGTATCAGTTACGTAGGCGTAAGAGAATAATAAGAGATCGCCTGTTAAGAGGCGTAAACATTAAAGAGGAGTTTGTAAATAAAATGGCAAATATCAAAGAATTATCCAAAATGCCGGAAAGACTGACGGGCGGGCACAGGCTGTGCGCCGGATGCGGAGCGTCTATTGCGGTAAGACAGGTATTGATGGGCACTAAAGACCCTATAGTAGCGGGATCGGCTACAGGCTGTCTTGAGGTTTCAACGACCATATATCCTTTCACCGCATGGAATGTGCCTTTCATACATAACGCGTTCGAGAACGCCGCTGCTACCATGTCGGGCGTCGAAACCGCGTTCAGGGCGCTCAAGAAAAAAGGTAAAATAACAAAAGATATAAAGTTCGTAGTGTTCGGTGGAGACGGCGGCACTTATGATATAGGACTTCAGTCTCTTTCGGGAGCTCTTGAAAGAGGGCATAGGTTTGTTTATGTATGCTATGACAACGGCGCGTATATGAATACGGGCATACAGAGGTCAGGCGCAACTCCTTTCGGCGCGTCTACCACGACCGCACCGGCAGGAAAAGCGAGTTTTGGTAAATCGCAGCATAAAAAAGACCTGACCGCTATCGTAGCGGCGCATAACATACCTTACGTTGCGCAGGCGTCTATATCGAACTGGAATGACCTTGTGACAAAAGCTGAAAAAGCTTTCAAAGCGGACGGCCCGGCCTTTCTTAACATACTTGCGGTATGCCACAGAGGCTGGCGTGTAAAAATGGACAGCGCTATTTCAGTAGCTAAACTTGCGGTTGAAACCGGATTCTGGCCGTTATATGAAGTTGAGAACGGGGTATGGAAATTCACCTATGTTCCCAAACAGAGAAAACCGGTCGAGGAATTCTTAAAAGTACAGGGCAGGTTTAAGCATCTTTTCAGGGAAGAGAATAAACAGGAACTGATCAACATTCAAAAGGACGTAGACGCGGACTGGGCGCGGCTTGAAAAATTTGTTAATGCCGGATGTAAGCTGTCCGCGTAATTAAATATCGAGATTAGTGATCAGTTTGTCTGTCTCGGTCCATCCGATCTTGGTGATCTGAATACCGGCTACTTTTTCACCGTAGACAAGCGGCGAATCTTTCTGCCAGACAACTCTTCCGAAACAGCTTATCGGACGGGTGCTTACACTTTTGTGTATCTGCAGCCTGAGATTAATAGCGTTCTCGAGTAAACCTGAAAATCTGATCTTCAGGCCGGTCCTCGAGGCGTTCTCGGCTACGGCGTGCAAAGCCTTTGTTCTTGAGTCGTCGACATTTTCGCACAGCACATCATAATGGACAGGAAACCTTGGATAGCGTCTGCGTTCCTCATTTAACTGCATTTGGGCCTCCGTATTATTGTTCAAGCTTTGCCTATAATATACACAAAACCGGGCGTTTTTTGGCAACAACTATGTAACAAGATTGTAATAGAAATGTAACGGGTTTTAGGGCGGCTGCTCCGCCTTGTTACAAGTATACATTAAGTTTTACAAAAATCAATTTTTATGATATAGTTTATGTCATTAAATTATATAAGGAGGAAATGTAAATGGCTCAGACAAAGAAAAGACAGATAAGTTATAAGCAGCGGCAGAGGAGGAGACAGAGGATCCGGCAGCTTAAAAAGCAGGGCATAGATCCTAAGACTGTCTATTCCGAAGGTATCTGGTTAGGTTTGCCTAAAAAATAAATATAAAAAATACGGGAGGTAACTATGCTTTTTGGGGCATTGCTGTTGATATTAGGCGTGTTGATCGCAGTATATCCGCCGCTATTGTCGCTGATAGTTGCGCTCCTTTTGATATCATTAGGCGGTGTGTTTATCATGATAGGTTATCGGATGAAAAAGCTGAAGAAGCGGTACGATAACCCGTTTGTAGATTTTTTTATCAGGTTCTAATCCCCCTACAACCCATGTCCGCGTCTTGTGCCGGGTAAAATTCCCGCACAACGGAGATATCTCATGAAAATTAATTTAACGGAAATGAAAACAGGCGAAAAGGGTGTAGTCGCCGATATTGAAGGCGGAGAGGCATTCATAAAAAAGATCACCAATATGGGCCTCCGTAAAGGTTCCACGGCGCAGATCTTATCGCGCAATATCTGGTGCGGGCCTCTTACTGTGCGTATCGGCAGGACGCGTATAGCTATAGGGTATGGTATGGCCAAAAAAATACTCGTTGAGGTAAAACGTGGCAAATAAAGTCCTTCTTTTCGGGAATCCGAACGTAGGCAAAAGCGCGGTTTTCTCAAGACTCTCCGGGGCACGTGTCAATATATCCAATTATCCCGGGTCCACAGTCGAATTTACCGAAGGCAAACTCAAGATAGGCAGCGATGTATTTTCGGTCATAGACGTACCGGGTACATACAGCCTTCATCCTTTCTCAAAAGCGGAAGAAGTAGCGGTCAATATGCTGAGTAATGACGACATCATAATAAATGTCGTCGACGCTACGAATATTGAAAGAAATCTTTTCCTGACCCTTCAGCTGGCAGACAGCGGATGCCGTATGGTCGTCGCGCTTAACATGTGGGACGATACAAAACATAAAGGCATTTATATAGACATTGAAAAGCTCGAGAAAGAACTTGGTGTGCCCGTTGTCCCGACCTGCGGTTTGACGGGAGATGGCATAAAAAAACTGGCGGATAAACTAAACGTTGCTAAGAACAGGACGCCTGTTAAACGGTCCGACGTCCAGAGATGGGAAGAGGTCGGTAAGATAGCGTCTTCCGTACAGAAGCTGACGCACAGACACCATACGCTGCTTGAAAGGCTGGAAGACCTGAGCCTGCATCCGGTATCAGGCCTGGCTATAGCGGTTTTTGTCATATTTATTTCTTTCGGGCTGATAAGGTTTATCGGCGAAGGGCTTATAAATAATGTGATGGACCCTGTTTTTGACTTGTTATGGATGCCTTTAATGCAGAAACTCTCGGTATTTTTCGGCTCAACCAGCGTCGTCCATAAAATACTGATAGGCGATCTTATAAACGGCAGTATAGATCTTAAAATGTCCATGGGAGTTCTGACAACGGGTATTTATATCCAGTTAGCCGCGATACTCCCTTATATTTTAAGTTTTTATCTTGTGCTGGGGATACTCGAGGACCTTGGGTATTTGCCGCGCCTTGCCGTACTGGCCGATAATATAATGCATAAACTCGGGCTCCATGGTTACGCGGTCATTCCAATGATACTAAGCCTGGGCTGTAAAGTGCCCGGGATATTATCTACTAGAATGCTTGAGGAACGCAGGGAAAAGTTCATAGCGTCCGCTCTTGTAGCTATGGCTGTGCCGTGCATGTCACAGATAGCCATGATCATAGGTCTTGTCGGTCAAAAGGGTGGGCAGTACCTTTCCATAGTGTTCGGCACTTTGTTCATCGTACTGGTTGTGAAGGGAATACTTTTAAATAAATTTATGCCGGGTACAAGCCCTGAAATACTCGTCGAGATACCGCCGTACCGTATCCCCGACCCGCTCTCTGTCCTTAAAAAACTTTGGATGAGGCTTGTCGGGTATCTTGTGGACGCTATGCCTTATGTACTGCTCGGCGTGCTAATAGTTAATCTGATGTACATTCTCAATATAATACAATTTTTGGCGGATATTTTTTCGCCGCTTGTGACAAAGCTATGGGGCCTGCCCAAGGAGGCAGTGTCCGCTCTGCTTATAGGCTTTATGCGAAAAGACGTGGCAGTGGCCATGCTTGCGCCGCTCGGCCTGACCGTGAAACAGATGGTTGTAGGGTCTACCGTATTGGCGCTTTATTTCCCGTGTATCGCGACTTTTATGGTGCTCCTGAAAGAGCTTGGGACTAAAGACATGCTGAAGATCACAGGGCTCATGATAACGGTCGCGGGGCTTGTGGGATTTATATTGAATGTGATGCCGATAAGGTAAGTAAATAATATAAGGGAGGTAATATGTTTGGTATCGGATTCGGAGAGCTGATAATAATTCTGGTGATCATTCTGCTCCTTTTCGGTGCGGCGCGTCTGCCGGAACTGGCGAAATCTCTCGGCAAAGCTGTAAAAGAGTTCAATAAGGCCATGAAATCCGACGACGAAGATAAGAGCGAAAAAAACGACGTCAAAAAATCCTGATATGGACGAAAGGGCCGGCCTTATATCCCACCTCGAAGAAATGAGGAAGAGGATCATTGTATGTCTTGCCGCAGTGGTCCTCGCGAGCGTAGTTTCGTATTCCTTCGCGGGAAGTGTGCTGCAATTATTGTCTGCTCATACAGGCAGGCTGGTCTTTACGGCTCCGTATGACATGTTTACCGTGTATATTAAAATATCCCTTCTTATGGGAGCTCTTTTATCTTCTCCTGTTATATTTTATAATTTGTGGAAATTTATATCATTGGCCCTGACTGAAAGGGAAAAGAAATATCTTTTTTTGTTCTGGATATTCTCTCTCGCGAGTTTTATAGCGGGTGTGTGTTTCGCTTTTTTTATAGCTATACCGTCGGCGTTAAAGTTCTTTATGAGTTTTGAGGCGGATTATGCCGCGCCTATGATAACAGTGAACAGTATCACATCTTTTTACGCCGTAATGCTGCTTCTTTTCGGCTTCGCGTTCGAACTGCCTCTGGCTATCGTTATTTTGGCAAAAATGGGGATCGTGTCTCCGTCGATGCTGAGCGCGAAAAGGAAATACGCGATAGTAGGCATAGCTATTATCGCCGCTATATTGACGCCGCCGGACATAGCATCCCAGATCATGCTGGGGGTGCCGCTCTTCGTGTTATACGAGATCGGGATACTTGCCGCAAGACTTTTTTATAAACGGGGTAGAGGAAATTATCTGTAAAACGGGAGTATCGAAAGAGCTATCCAGACTATTACCGTAGTGGTTATGCCTACCGACAATCCGATGCCGACCCAGCGCATAAATGTTATGTGGATATTTTTTTCTTTCTCGAGCATGCCGAGAGCGATGATATTTGCGGTTGATCCCACAAGCGTGATATTGCCGCCTAAACATCCTCCGAAAAGAAGCGCCCACCAGAGCGGTTGTACGGTCTCGGTTATAGGCGCGCAGCTCAGGACCATAGGTATGAACGCAGCTACAAGCACTACGTTATCGAGTATAGCCGAACCTATGGTTGATATCCAAAGCACTATCCCGGTGAGCAGGTTAAGGTTGTGCCCGCAGAAATATGTGAGCTTTTTCGCAAGTTCGTCTGTAGCTCCTGTATATTGAAGCGTGCCTGCCTGCGCAAAAAGGAACATAAAAAAAAGCAGTGTCCACCATTCGACGTCTTTCTCGACGTATTCGCGTGCTTTGTCTCTTTTCCATATCATTACAATGCCGCTTGAAATAAGCGGCATTATGAGTAGTATCGTATTGTGGCCGAGATTCCAGAGAAGCTCAAGCCTGTGATGCAGTGATATAAATACCAGCGTTGCGCAAAAAATAATAACGCTCGTTCTGAGCTCGCCTGTAAATTTTATCGGTGTTTGATCAATGACCGACAGATGTTTTTTAGACGCGTTCTCGAGCGCCGTATCCATTTCCGCGATCTGTTTTCTATACCACACCATGCATATGCCTATGGTCGCCACAAGGCATACCACCGAAAGGGGAAGGGCTTTTATGATAAAATCCTCGAATGTCAGGCCGGCCTTAGTTGCGATAAGTATGCCTATGGGGTTGCCCAAAACTGTGGCAGCGCTGCCTACATTAGTGGCCATGACTGATATTATAACGTACGGCACGGGGTCGAGTTTCAGATGGTCGCATATTTCAAATACAGCGGCTACCATAAAAATAATGGATATGACTTCGGACGTAGTAGCGGAAAGCACCGCCGAGACCAAAGACAGGATAATTATGAACTTGCCAGCCGTGAGGTACGGTATATTGAGCAGTTTGTGCGTAATAAATGTGAAGAATCCGTTCTCCTTTAAAAGCCCGACAAGGATCATCATACCGACAAGAAATAGTATGACCTCAAGCGATGAAAATTCGATCATGTGCTGAATATCGATCGTTTTTGTCATCAAAAGAAGGGATATGCCTAAAAAGGCGAAACTAAGCCTGAATTGCCAGAAAAAGAGCGTGCCTAATATAGACGCTGAGAAGATCGCTATTGAAAATGACTGCTGAGGATTGAGCCCTATGTGACGGGATAAAAATCCCAGCGACGCTGCGATCGCTATTAACATTAAAAATTTTTTGATCATAATTTGAACAGTATAACATTAAACAACGAAACTCTCAAGGTTTTAAAATATATCACCTTTCAGGGATCTCATCATTTTGACCGCCGCCGGGAGTTTGGGGTTAAACTCCAAGGCTTTTTTAAGGTATGTTTCGGCCTTTTGATAATCGCCCCGTATGATGTAAATATTGGCGATATTGCTGTAAGCCTCCGCGTAATCCGGCCGGATCTTAAGCGCAGCTTCATATTCCTGCATAGCTTCGTCGTACATTTCCATGTGGGTATAGACGTTGCCGAAATTGAGGTGCAGACGGGAGTTGCTGGGGGAATGTTTAAGCGTACTTTTAAAGAAAGTTATACCGTCTTTCCAGTCTTTATTGCGCTGGTATGTAAGCATACCGTAAGCCGTAGTTACCGCCAGGAGTGAAAGAATAGTTACAATTTTTATAAAATTTGCTGCAGAATTCCGGTCTGATCTAAGGATAGCATGATCGACTGCTATACCTACGAGCATAAAAACGCCTATTGCGGGGAGATAAAGCCAGTGTTCGGCGATAAAGCTGTTTATAGGCACTATGTTTGAGACAGGAATAAGGCCGATAAAAAACCAGAGTCCTGCGAAATACGCTTTTCTCGAATTTCTATAAAAGAAATACATAAGTACTGCTATCGTAAATACGGAAGCTGCGGCGAAAAAGACTTCCGGTGTAAAGAAAGTCTCGGCTATTTTTATCCTGCGTTCCATATGGAGGCCGAGCGGCAGCACTAGAAGAACCAGATAAACGCATATGGCTTTAAACGTTGTCAGCATCCTTAAGTATAAGTTGAATTTCGCCATTACCGACGACGGGGCTGTATCGGAAAAGTCAAGCACCGTACTTCTCAGTATCACATATACCGCAAAGACTACGGCGTAAGGCGCCAGATAACCTAGTATTCTTTGTCTTTCATGACGGTTCAGAAAAATAAAAATATAAGCCGCGAGGAATACGGGCAGTATTATGCCCAGCTCCTTAGACAGTATAGAAACTGCGTAGCAGATAATAGAAGCAGCGAGCGGAAAATAACCGGCTTTGGAACTGTCTTTAGATCTTTCGACAGCGGAGATAAAAAGTATGAATGATATCAGAAAGAACAGTAAAAAAAGAGGGTCTGCTCTCCCCGCGACATAGGTGACAGCCTCCGTATTGATAGGGTGGACGCCGAAAAGGAGAGCGGTTATAAGAGCCGGTATCCACGACTTAAGGATCTTTAAACATAGGACATAAAGTAAAACAGCGCAAAGCGCGTGAAGGATGATATTGGTCAGATGAAACCCGAAGGGGAAATATCCCCAGAGGAAATTATCTATCATATATGACAGTTCCTGGACGGGTCTGTAAAAGTTGTTTATATTTCCGCTTGTTTCGGCCAGATAAGTTTTGAATATATTTAGAGCATTGCCGAGATCCTTAATAGCTGTATTGTCCCTTACAAGGAACTCGTCGTCCCATATAAAATCGTTTTGCACGGCGTTTGAATAAACCAATGCCGTAGCCGCTATTATTACGACGGCGCAGAGCGCATGGATCCATTTTTTTACGGGGCGTGCGGTCTCCGCGGTTTTTTCGGTTTTTGTCCGGTCTTGCGCGGGTCTTTTCGTAAGGCCGATCTGCTTAACGTATTTTATGACGTTCCTTTCCCTGATGCCCAGTTCCTTGGCTATAGTTTCCGCAGACTTTACGCCGATAAATTTATCGATATATTCCTTATGGGACGGTTTCATAAGCTACTATATTACATGCGATTATTATTTTTGGCAAGAAAAAGGAATAGGACCGGTAAGTACGGTCCTATCGTGAAAAGAAGAATGTCGGATAAAAGAAGAAATCAGCCCTTCACTCCCGGAACGGTTCTTGTATACTGATCTCAACAAGGAGGTTAACTATGCACACACAAAGAACAAAAGATGTTTTTTAAAGGGTAAACGCTGTCCTGTCGTCAATAAAGAGGGGGCCTTCGATTTGATACAGGATGAGCGTGAGGCAAAGGGGGTCCCAAATGAAAACCGCACGAAACCGCGTCTATTTTTTACTGTTTGCATTTAACTTTCTCGCCTTTACAGCTCTGGCTAAATCTGATATGGCCACAGTTACATTTTCGGATTTCGAAC
>Ga0172375_10008277_pt1 | contig 14019 bp, 11 predicted proteins | sample LakKiv1m_FD_114537 | JGI IMG/M metagenome (GOLD analysis project Ga0172375, IMG submission 114537) | Freshwater microbial communities from Kabuno Bay, South-Kivu, Congo - kab_092012_11.1m | ecosystem: Environmental > Aquatic > Freshwater > Lake | place: Democratic Republic of the Congo...
CAGTTCGAGGGTCGTAATTTAATCTAATAACCGGCAATTCATCGACGATTTCTATTTCCAAACCCGTTTCTTCCATAACTTCACGCATACACGCCTGCATTCCGGTTTCGTTTTCTTCTTTTCTTCCGCCGGGAAGTTTATAGAATGGGTCTTTATCGTCTAGCGTAACTAGTAATTTTCCTTTCTCGGTAATAACTGCTTCGTGTGTAACGATTTTCATTTTATGTCTCCTTTCTCGATTAAGAATTGAGTGTATGGGGAAACTTTATGTTTCCAATTTTTAATATCTTTCAAGTCTAGCCATCTTATTTCCTTCGTTGGAGGCATCGGCTTGATATCTTTTTCATTTGTTAGTTCGGCAAGATAGCTAATAAGAATAATAGTCATTTTTTCTTTTGTTTGAGGGTTTTCCCAAAGTATGTGCGGGTGCATCGGTTTTATGATTTTGACTTCTCCGTTAATTTCTTCTTTTACTTTTCTATGACATGCGTCTTCAAGGTTTTCTATCCCTTCTTTAATTGACCCACCTGGTAGTTTATAGAAATCATCTTTATCGTCTTTGTCGACCAAAAGTTTTCCGTTCATAATTATAACTGGTCCAGATGCGACTAAATATTTGCCTTCAAGTATTCCCATTATTTCCAAGCTCCTTTTTCTGCAATTATTAAACCATCATCAACCATCGGTGCATTGTCCAACATTATTTCTCTAAATTTCTCGTCGGTTTTCCAGCAACCACTCTCTTTTCTCATCGGCTTCGACTCGCCCTTCAATTCAACAGATTTTATTTTATCCAACTTCGCAGAAAACTCGTCAAGTAAATTTTTAGCATTCTTTCTTATCTCTTCTTTTTCTTCCTCAGTTACCGCGTGCCAAGTGTATGTCATATATGCCCAATTGAACGATATTTTATAAGTCTATTGTTTAAGAAGAAGTAGCTTCCAAAATTAGAGAATTATCTAATACTGAATAAACACATAAACGTGCAAGCTCTCCAAGGTCTCTTATTTTTAGTTCGTCCCATGCATAAGCAAAAATAGCACCATTGCCATATTTTCTTTCAGCAAATTCGGTAAGTGCATGAACATAAGTTTCTGGTTTTTCGTTCCTTACTCCCAACATCCACTCTTCTATTTCAATCAACTTAGCTTGCGCTATGGTTCTTGCGGAAAATTTTTCGAAAAGAGTTTGTCTATAAAAACACCATCCTCGTGCATGACAAGGAGAACCATAAATTCCACAGGGGGTAAGATCATCTCTTCTCTCGAGCAAAATCCTAGGAAGACAGTGGCGTTCAGCATCATCCAAACAAACAGCATCTATAAGTCGTAATTTTTCCTCTTCCTCTTCTGTCTGCGGAATTGGTCTTTCCATAGAATTTTATTAAATTATTTCTTTTTATAGATTATGTATATTCAAAATATATTTGTATATTTATGGTGTTAATCTATCTCTATCTCTTGGGAAAAGAACGGCTTCACGGATGTTTTTTATTCCTAAAATTAACATAGTTAATCTTTCAACGCCCATTCCCCATCCTGCGTGTGGCGGTGCCCCATATCTAAATGAGTTTATATAATCTTTAAATTGTTCTGGATTAAGTCCCTTAGCTTTTAATCTTTCAATTAATAATTCGGGTATATGGATTCTTTGGCCACCAGATGTGATTTCCATTCCTTTGTAGATTGCATCGAAACCGTTCGAAAGTTCGGCGTTTACTTTTCCGTCTTTTGGCATGATATAAAATGGTTTTCCCGAAAGTGGCCAGTCATGAACAAAAACAATTGTGTCTGGGTAAAGTTCGCCAAGTTTTTCTTCACATTCTCCGTTTAGGTCGTCTTTGCCGATGTGAATTTTTTCTTTGTGCATAATTTCTGTTGCCTCTGCGAAAGTCATATATTTTATTGCAGGAACTTTTAATTCTACTCCCAGTAGTTTTAGTTCTTTTGAATCAGTGTCGATTATTTTTTGAACGATATATTGAACACATTCGCCCATAATTGCCATTACAGTTTTATCGTCTGCAAAAGCCATTTCAAAATCCATTTGTCTGCATTCGTTAAGGTGCCTTATTGTATTGTGTTTTTCTGCTCTCCAAACTGAAAATATTGTAAAAACTTTTTCCATTGAACAAGCTAACATTTGCTTGTAAAGTTGACAAGATTGAGATAAGAATGCTTCTTTTTCGAAATATTTTACTTTAAATACGTCCGTTCCACCTTCGCTGGATGCTCCGATTAAGCTTGGGAATGCAGCTTCAAGTGCGTTTTGTTTTTGTATCATGTATTCTCTAAAAGCGGTCATTAAAGTTGATTGAACTTTAAATATTGCCTGTGTTTTTTCTCTATGTAAGTCTAGGAATCTGCAGTCTAATCTTATTGGCAATTCTGTTTTAGAATAGTCTGAAACGTCGATTGGTAAAGGGTTTTCTGCTTTTGCTAAAATCGTTATTTTTTCGGGAGCTATTTCTTTTCCGCCCGGTGCTTGTTTGCAATCTTTTATTGTTCCAATAACTTCTACTACTGATTCTCTAGAAATTTCGTTTATTAATTTGAACGCTTCTGCTTCTGTTTCTTTTTCTACGCCAGTTACTTGGACTCTTCCTGTAATGTCTTTTAGAATTATGAATCTAACTTTTTTTAAGTCTCTTGTTTCGTAGACCCAGCCTTTAAGACAGACCTTATCTCCGTTTTTCTTCTCGAATACTTCTTTTATGTAGTTTCTTTCCATGTTTGTTCTTAGGATTTTGGGTTTTTAAGGATTGTTATCCAAACGTTTATTAACTAAGTTTTATGTTGCGTTTTATGGCAGTAGATACAAAAAAACTTGAAGATTCGTTTAAGGCTATGGTAAAAGATAAGCCAAAAGAAGAAGTGAAGAATTCTATGTCTCCTGAAGAAGAAATTGGTTTTCACAGGGGTGCGTTGAATACGCTTTCTGCTGAAAGAAATGAGTTGATTAAGATGATTGGAAACGTTGAGGCAATTATGCAAGCGCATATTGTTAGATTGAAAGAGCTAGGAATCGATTTAGCTAAGAGAGAGTAGTTTCTGGTCTTCCTGGTACGTAATGATGATTTTGGCATCTTGGTTCGTAGCCTTCTTCTTTGTCTCCTATTAATATAATTGGAGAGTTATAGGGAGCGGGTCTACCATTAATTAGTCTTTGAGTTCTTGTTGCAGGCATTCCACATTTTTTTCCTCTGCGCGTATATTGACAAACCGCTGTGAGTTTGTGAACTTCGTTTGCGATAGCCATAATTTGAGACATGTATCCGAACGGTTCTCCTCTGAAGTCTGTGTCAAGTCCAGCTACTACAATATATTTTTTTTGTCTTAGTAGTTCTTGTAGGACTTGAACAATTTGTGCACTCATAAATTCGGCTTCTTCAATTCCGACTAAAAGGTGTTCTGGTTTAACAAGAGAAAGAATTTCTTCTGGGTGAGCTTCGTTTATTGTGACGCAATCCATTTCTAGATTTCCGAAACGTGTTTTGATTCCGACGTCTCGAGTGTCAATTCTTGGTTTTATCATCAACGGCGTTTCTTCGTGCATATAATGTAATCTGTCTGCTCTATTAACCAATTCTCGAGTTTTACCACAATTCATTGGCCCACAAAATACCTCTAGATATCCCTGATGCATTTTTGGATTTGGATCTGCCATATATCCGTGAGAGAGGAGTTATGTTTATAAGAATTATTGTGGCGAATTATTCCAAAATTTCTTTTATTTTATCAGAAACTTCTTTGCCGTTAACTTTTCCCTTAAATTTGCCCATAATCAATCCCATGTAGGCATTAGGATTTAGTCCGGGTTTTTCTTTGATTAGAATTTTTATTTCTCCAGATAAATCTATTTTTTCTTTAACTAAGGCATTCTCTAGTTTCTCTCCCTGGTATACTTTTTGAAGAACTATTTTGACGTCGTTTTCGGAGATTTTATTTTGTTCTACGGCTTGCAAAACAGACTCTATTATATTTGTGTTTAGTCTAGATTCAACCTTTTCTATTGAATCATTTTCTTTAACTGCTATTTCTTTCGGGAATATGGTTAGGCATTTTGCGATGAGTTGTGCATTTTTCGTGGTGTTGATTAAAAATTTAAATTCTTCTAATTTGTTTTGTTTCATGATGTTTTTTACAAGTTCTTCGTTCATTCCGAATTCTTCTAGATAGCTTTTATTTTCTGATAAAAGTTTTGGAAGAGTTGCTTTTGCTTCGTCTAACATTTCTCTCGATATTTTTAGGAATTTTAAATCTGTTTCTGGATACATTCTGGCTTCTCCAGGCATTGGTCTCAAGAAAGAAGTTGTGGCGTTTTCGTTTGATTTTCTAACTTCTTTTACGGAAGTGTGATTGATTTGGATTTCGGCTCTTTTTATTGCGGCGTTTATTGCTTTTCTTGATTTTTCTTCTTCATCTACAATTAAGATAAAAGCATCGTCTTTTTTTATTTCTAAAAGTTTTTTTATTTCGTCGATTTCTTTTTCCGATAAATTATATTTTTTTAGATTTTCATCTGAATGAATCATTCCGTTGACTCCGTGGACCTTTGCGTAGTCTGAAATTTCTGTTCCGAATCTTTTATTTTCAGCTAATTCTATTCCTAATAATCCATTGAAACCGCTGAGTTTTGTTGCGAAAGCTTTCGAACTTTTTTCTATAGATGATTTGATGAATTTACATTCTGTATTTTTTAGAGTTTCTGTGACGTCAAATATTTTTTCTGAATTTGTTTTTGCTTTTCTCTTATTTAACTCGTTGTGAATTTCGACTAGTTTTTGTTGTCGATTTATTTCTGTTTCTACAGTCTTAATCATTATTTTCGGATCTTGGAATCCTTTTATTTCAACTCTTTGCGTGTCTTTCGTGGAAACGTTTAGATCTTGTCTGATTGTTCCCAATCCTCTTTTAACTTTGCAAGAACGCAAAATTTCTCCGATTTTTAGTGCGGCTTCTTTGATTTGTTCTGGAGTTTTCAAATCCGGTTTGGTTGTGATTTCTACCAAAGGAATTCCTAGACGATCTAGTTTGTAGGTTTTGGAGTTTTCAAATCCGGGTTCATTTACGTCCGATTCTTTATGTGTGGATGGACGTGCGGCATCTTCTTCGATTGCAACTGTTTCTATTCCGACTCTTCCCTCTGAGGTTTCGATAAAACCATCATGTGCTAATAGCGCAGTTCTTTGAAATCCGGAAGTGTTAGAACCATCGATAACAGTTTTTCTCATGACTTGAGTCGTTGGAAAAATTTTGCAGTTTAATAAAAGAGCAATTTGTAATGCAATTTTTAGTGCTTCTTGGTTTATTTCGTAAGGCGGAGATTCATCAAGTTCCACGAGACAAGTGGTGTCTTTGTATGATTCGTAGATAAATGTTTTATTTTTCTGTTTTTCATGTTCGGCAGCCGCGTCTATTTTTCCCGTCTCTCCCATTACAGGATTTAAGGTTCTAGTTACTGTAAAATCCGGAGGATCACTACGAAGAATAGATGGACAATTGCAAAACAATTTATGGGAATCAATTTGTTGATGAATCTCAAGTCCGGCTTTTAATCCGTGAAGGTCTTCCATGGTTGTATGAGTCCGAAATGGTTAATAAATGTTTTTAGGTGGAAATATTTATTTACAGATGTTTAGAAATGTTTACGGATTGTTATAAATATTCTTTAGTCAAATAACAAAACATATATTATAGTATATGAGTATTTATTAAGGATTTTTGTTTAAATTTTTTATGACAGAATTGGTAGTTGATGATAAGAATAGGGTCTTTGGTTTTGATGGTAGCTTGGGCGCTCAAGTTTGGGAGCCAACGCCAGTTACAAGATTTAGATTTAGTAAACCAGTAACCAATCCTGTTTATCTTGAGTGGTTGAGTACAAATAGACCTTTATGTGGAGTTGTTTTCGATGGGATTCCCTATGTTGGAACGAATGATGGTTTTATTGATACGCCAGAAAGAAGAATACAAAGGGTTCCTGAAATTTTAGTTGATAAAGAAATTTTCTTGGATGAATATTTAAGAAATCATCCAGAATCCGTTGGGGCAGTGGCCGAGTTTAGGAGAGTTGGCAATAATTTTCCGCATGATATTCGTCCAGATTTGCTTGACGAAGTGTTACAATTATATGAGGCAACTGTAAAGGTTGGTGCCCAAGAAGGAAATATCGATAGATATTTGAACAATAGTGGTGGAATAAATTTTGTATCAATTATTGGTTTGGTTGTACAAAAGGGGGGACGGTTCCATGATGAGCCCATTCTTTACGATGGAAGTGCTCTGGGAATACATGAAACGAAGAGCGGGAAGCTGGTCAATGCGTTGTGTCCGCAGTCCCTTTATCAAATTAGCGAGACGAATGCTGGTTTTGTTCCGTCTGGAGATCCTTTTAATCCAGCTGTTAGATTCAGTATTAAGAATGGTGTTGTTACAAGGCAATCTGCTCAGTGTGTTGATCATAGAAGCCTATGGTCTTTGTGCGGAAGGAGAATGTGGGTACAAAATATTTGTCCAAGAGATGGTTCTGGTTGTAGTGCCGGAAGGTATGCAACAGACGGAAAAGTTAGTGCAATTGTTCACGGAGACGGTGGGAGCGATTTGGATATTTGGGTTAAAAATGGGGGAAGACAAGAGTTTCAGAGAAGGGTAGAAAATTGTGATCCACTTAGATTTATTGTTAGAGATGGGCAGGTTTATGGTTTTCATGGCGAGGGTGGTGCGGTAAACTATTCGACTGGAGAAAGATTTTTTCAGGGACATAGTATAACTTCCGTTGCAGATTCTGGTTTGTGTACGACAAGGGCCGGATCTAGAACGGTTGTATATGATTCCTTTACTCATAAGCCGGTTGATTCTCTTGACGGCAAGTTTAAGTTTTTATCTAGAGTGGTTTAGGGTGATTATCTTTAAAAATGGACTATTTCTTAAATTATTATGGTTAGTGAGAAAAAAGTTGTGAGTGGCTTAGCAGAGGAGCACGAGTTAATAGAAAGAACAAAAAAGCTTTCCGTTAAAGAAGCGAGTGCATATAGTTTTATGGATGGGTTTGGATTGCGTTATGTTACGCCTTATGCTTTGGCCGTTGGTGCGAATAATTCTCAAATTGGACTTTTGAGTTCGGTTCCGGGTTTGATTGGAAATTTATCTCAGTTGACTACGATAAGATTGATGAAAAAGTTTAGTAGGAAAAAAATAATTTTTAGTGGAGTTCTTTTGCAGGCGATTATGTGGCTCTTACTCATTTGTGCTGGAATTCCATTTTATTTGTGGGGAATGAAAACATCTTTTTCTGCGGATGCCGTTATTGTTATTTATACCATTTTGATTTTGTTTGGGGCGGTTAGTGGTCCCGCATGGACGTCTTTGATGAGGGATTTGGTTACTACGAATAGGGGTGAATATTTTGGAAGAAGAAGTAAAATCGCTGGAGCAATTGCGCTTGTTTGTATGTTTGTTGCTGGATTTATTTTAGATTATTTTAAGCAGACGCACGTTTTTATCGGATTCGCGATATTGTTTATTATTGCATTTTTCGGTAGATTTACGTCGGCAATGTTATTTAGAAAGCATTATGAGCCGAAATTTAAAGTTGATGATAGGAAATATTTTACATTGATAGATTTTGTTAAAAAAATGAGGCATAACAACTTTGGTAGGTTTGTCATGTATTTTTCATTGCTTTCTTTTGCCTGTGCGATTGCCTCTCCGTTTTTTGCAGTATTTATGTTAAAGGATTTGGGTTTTTCTTATACTCAATATATGATTACGGTTTTGGCTAATTCGCTTACTACGATTTTACTGATGCCTCTGTGGGGAAAATTTGCGGACGTTTATGGTAATCTAAAAGTTATGAAAATTACTGGAGCGTTTATTCCACTTTTACCATTTTTATGGTTATTAATACCGCTTGCTCCGTCTGCGAATTTTGCAGTGTGGTTGATAATATTTTTGGAAATTTATTCTGGTTTAATTTGGTCTGGATTTAATTTGTCTGCTGGTAATTTTATTTATGATGCTGTTTCTAAAGAGAGGTTGGCAATATGTTCTTCTTATTTTAATATATTAAATGGATTTTGGGCATTGATAGGGGCGACGATTGGTGGATATTTATCTTCTCATAATTTTAGTATGTTTGGTTTAAGTCCGATATTATTTTTGTTTGCATTGAGCGGTATTATGAGATTTGTTGTTTATTTTACTATGGCTAAGAAAGTAAATGAAGTGAGAGAAGTGAAGCCATTCGATTTGAGAAAACATTTGGATGAAAAATACGGAATGATTAGAAGGAATGTTAATTCCGTTTTTGAATTGTTATTGTCTAAGAGCGTTTCTTTGGGGAGATTCTTTGAGTCTAGTACGTCCGGGCCGGGACATCCGATGAATTCAAATCCATTGAGTTTTACGAAGAATAAATAACAACTTTTATAAAAGAATATCTGCGTATAATAGTATGAGAAAACATTATTTTTGTTGATTTATGGTTAATAAGAATGGCCAGATATGTTTGTTAGAGTTGTTTGTTAAGGGATTTTCCAGATTGTGCGAAGGTTTTTTGGGTGAAAAGTTTATAAACATATATTGGCTAAAATCGTTATGAAAAAGAGGAGTGGTTTGATTATTAGGAAAAATAAAGTTTTTTTTGGCGTGATTGTTTTATCGTTTTTGTTGTTGTGTTTTTCAGCAGAGGGAATTTTAAATTTTATTGAATCTTATTCTTCGAATATTAGAAGTAGTTCTGGGTCGTATTCTTTGTCTTTAAATCAAACATTGAATGATGGCGTTTTGGTTTTAGATGGGACTGGAGATTTTATGAGAAGCGAAAAAAGTGTTGCTATCGGCCCCAATGTCACTGTTTCCGCATGGGTTAAGAGAAATGCAATAGGTGGCACGCAGGCGATTTTTGGTGTTTGTCGCGATATAACAAGTTATTGTACCGACGGAGATTATAGTTATTTTATAATAAGATTTGATACTGAGAATAAAATATTTGTTGGGTTTTCTATGACACCAACTTTTGGTGTTAGTTCTAGTAGTAAAATGTACGCAGAAACCTCTCTGGCTTCATATACAGATACAAATTGGCATCACATTGTCGTCGTTGTTGAGGGTGGTTCGACCGAAGATATTAAGTTGTATGTGGATGGAAGTAATGTTTCCACTAGCTTAACTTTGGACACAGATCCAATAGATTTGAATATTAATGAATCCGTTGGTGTTGGTGCAACATATATTACTTATAGAGCAAATTCGTCGAGTTATTTTAATGGTGCTATTGACGAATTGATGGTTTGGAATAGAACACTTAATAGTACAGAGGTACAAACGTTGTATAATTCTGGAAATATTTTATATGCAGATAGTTCTGTTGTTCCGTTTAATAGTGGTCTTGTCGTCGGGTGGAATTTTAGTAAACCATCTGGAGAGACATATATCCCTAGTGTTTCTGGAGCAAATGACGGAGTTTTATACGCTAATGCTTATACGAATGCTACTCCAATTTACTATTCTAGTGGAAGCGAGGAGTTGTTTTACGATATTTCTTATTTTTCAAATCCACTCGTTATGACAAAAGATTATTTAATGGACGATAGAATTCTTAATGTTTCGAATAATACGAATTTTGTTTTTGGATTAGAGTCTGGAACCAAATATGCCGGGAACCCTATTTTTAATAGTGGTGCAGATTTGAGTTTATCGGATATTGGCTGGGCTGGTTCTTCAAATGGAAATGTTTTATTTATTAATGGCTCGTTTCATCTATATTACATATCTTATAATTCTGCAGGTACGGCTGGTTATGTTTTTTATGCGAACTCTAGTGATGGAATTAACTGGGTTAAGCCTAATTTGAGCATAATATCTGGTTATGTTCCTTCTAATTCTTCTGCTCCAAATAATGCGATTTTTAGGGCAGATTCTTCTTTCGGTTATGAATCGAATGGATCCGTTTTTGGAGTTTCAATAATTTATAGAAATAATACGCAAGATGAAAATAAGAGATATATAATGATGTATCTTTCTAGGGATAGGGCAGATCTTTATAATTTAATCAATCTTGCATTTAGTGCAGATGGCGTTAATTTTACAAGATATAAAAACAATCCTGTTTATACTAGTTATGGCATTCCTACGTTTCTGGAGCCAGTATCTATTTCAGAGTATGGCGATAGGTTTGTTATTATCGGGCAACATCATGATCCAGATGTTACGAACTATAGAAGAATAATATCTATCGAAAGTTCTGATAAGGATTTGGACGAATCTACTACTTGGACATTCCATAGGCAAGCTATGAATCCGCCGAATGGACCAGGCGGTGTTGAGTTTTATCATCCAGAATATTTTGCTTTAGAAGATAATATGACGTTTGGTTCTGTTGGTATTTATAATGATAGCGTTAATGGTTTAAATGGGCACATAACGCAAACGTTGATGTACACAAGAAATGGCGTTAATTTTAGTTATTTTAATTATTCTGGGACAACTCCGCCTGCTTCATATTATAATAATTTAATTGATGGTGGAAATTTGGGAGAGTTTGATTTTGGTATGGTTTTCGGTATTGGACTTGTAAATTATGAGAATAAAACTTATTTGTATTATACAGGATGGAATGGAACGCACAACGAAACATTTCCCAAGAGAGTGTCTAGGCTGGGGCTGAAGATTTATGATAAAGATAGAATAACTTACGTTAAAACGAAAGGAACCAATTCTAATATTACGTCGAGCTTTGTTAGGTTGCAGGGTAAAAATAGTTTGGTGTTAAATGTTTTTGCGAACTCAACGGATTATTTACAAGTAGAACTTTTGAGTAGAAATGGCAGTGTTATAAGTGGATATTCAAAAAATGATTGCGATGTTATTAATATGGATAGTCTGAATAAGACTGTTACGTGGAATGGGGATTCTAATTTGCCGTCTGAGAATTCGTATATTAGATTTTATTTTACTGGCGGAGCTAAGCTATATACGTTAGCTCTTTCTGAAGGTGAAAATAATATTCCAGGAACTAGTTTTTATAGCGGTTATAATAGTGTTAATGTGAGTACAACTTTTGTTGCGAACAATAATACAACATTAAATTTGTCTTTGAATTTTTACAACGGAACTTGGAATAGTTTGACACAGCAGGTGGTTAGTTCTGTAAATAATTTTAGGATTCCAAATAATTGTATGAACATTTCTTTGTCGTATAATTTTTCTTCCGATAGTGCTAAGTTGTGTAGTCCGACTTTATCCAATACAAGTATAGTTCTTTTTAATGACGATTTAGTCATACTTAATTCTCCGTCTCAAGGATATTCTTCTACAAACGAAAGTGTTGGTTTCGGCTATAGTGCTTATTCGAACGGAACAGCGTTGGATTATTGTGAATTGTTTATTAATAATACTCTTTATGCTACAAATAGCAGCCCTATTATTGGTGCAAGTTCTTTTTTTAATGTTAGTTTAAATAATTCAAGTGGGTATTATGGATGGTATATTTCTTGTACGGATGTTTTGGGCGGAGTTGCGTATTCTAAAAACAGAACGCTTTCTATAGACAAATCTGCTCCGAATATTTCTTATTATCCTAGTGATGGTTTTGGGATATTAAATGGTTCGATGAATTTCAGTGCTAATATTTCTGACGATTACAATAATGTAGATAATGCGACATTTAATTTATTTAATTTAACATCTTTGGTTTTGAGAGAGATATTTTCCACTTTAATAACAGTAGACGATGTTCAAAATGTTATTTCTTCCATAAATGGACCGTCGACTCTTTATGTCGATGATTCTTCTGTAGAAGATTCGTATTCTAATAGTAGTGGAACTTTTATCAATACAGAATTGGAGTTTAGTGTTTATCCATATAAATATGCTTCAAACGGGGTGATGGTGTTTTCAAGTTCTTCGGCATATTTTTATTTTTCAGATTATTCTGAGACAGAATTTGGTGTTTTTTTAGATTGGCTTAACGTAGATTGTGACGGATATATTGTTCAGGCAGTGGATTATTCAAATTCTAATAATTATTGGTTTAATGTTTCTAGTGTAGATTCTTCTTTGTTTGTTTCTGATTTCTCTAGTTGGGAATCCGGTTCTTACAGTAGGGATTATACTAGTCCTTATGAAGCTGTTAATCTTTATGGCGATCAAGAATGGAGAGTTTATGCGGAGAAAGAAAGATATGGCGATGTTACTTTCTCAAATTATAGTACAATAACGGAGTCAAATTTTGATAACTATTGGTCGACAAATTTGAGCTGGGATGTAGTAGATGATGCAGATGCTTATTTGGTTTATAGTGTTACGAATAATTATTGGATAGAAACTGAAAATAATTTTGTTTATGATGATGGGTTTTATGTTGGTTGGACTTATGGTGGACCGAATATTGAACACACGTCTCCTCATAGAGTAGATACCGCAAGCATTGTTGTCTTTTCTGTAGTTGGTTTGATTGATGGAATTTATAGTTGGTTTTGGTCTGCTTCGGACATGTTTGGGAATGAAGTTGTTCAGAGTAATAAAACATTAATTGTAGATAGCGTGGCTCCGACGATTAGTATTACGAATTCTTTCGATGATAGTTATGAAAATACTTATTATTTGAATTTAGAATATTCTATAGTTGAGGATAATGTTGATTCTTGTTGGTATAATATTGGTGATGGAAATGTAACGACTAGTTGTTCTGGTTCGGTTACGTTGCCTGTTGTTGTTGGTACAAATATCTGGACGATTTATGTTAACGATACAAGTGGACAAATTGATAGTGCGAATGTTTCGTTTAGCTCCATTATAACTTCTTCTGATTCGGATGTGGGTAGTTCTACTAGTTATTTAATATCACAAAATTTATTTGAAAGTGGGTTTAACAAGAATGTTGGTAAAAATTATGTTTGGAGATTTAGCTATAAAAATCAAACACATACTATAACTTTCAATAATATTTCAAATAGTTCTATTAATTTTACGGTTCAATCTACTCCACAGAAGTTTAGTTTGAAAGTAAACGAAAGCGTTTTGGTTGATATTGAGAAAGATGGAATTTATGATTTGAATGTAAGTTATAATAAATATTTTGGAAGTTTGGCGAATGTTGGATTAAAGAAAGTGAATGTTTCGTATATTGTTTCTAAGAATGAAACGTCTATTCCTCAAAATGAGTCGGAAGTTAGTTCGGGTTTACCTTCAGAAGAGAAAAGCTATTTATGGGTAGGGGTTGCTGTGTTAACTATTTTAGTTACTGCTTATTTTATTTTGAGAAGAAAGAAAATAATTAGATTTAAATAACTGATTTCGTTTGTATTTTTAGGAGGTAATATGAAAACTGAATTAAAGGAGTTGAAGAAATTTAACGCTCTTTCTGTGGCTAAAGTATTTCTAATCTTTGGAGTTATTATGGGTTTCGTGCAGGGTATTCTTTATGGATATAGTGCACAACAAACGATAGCTCAATACCCAGAGGTTGTTAGCATGACTTTTGCTGATGCGCAAACTGCGGGCGGATCTCAGGCGGTTACGATGCTTATGGTCGTTAAGCTTGGCTGGTGGTCTATATTGTTGATGCCAATATTCTTTGGTATTTTCATGTGGCTTGGTGGAATAGTGTCTGCTTGGTTGTATAACGTAGTTGCTAGAAAGTTTGGCGGAATCAAGTTAAAACTTGAATAAAAATATTTTTTATTTTTTTATTTTTTTTCGAATAGTTTATAAATAGTGGTGCATTAGTTTTTTTATAAGAGGAGTTGACAAAAAGGGTGTATCGGATGTTGTTGCAACTGTTCTAATTATAGTCATTAGTGTTGCGGCGATTGCTATTCTATATATGGGTGTTATGCCATTGATAAGAGATAGATTAGGAAGTTCTGATGTTTGTGGGAATGATGTTGTTGAAGAATCGGAGGAATGTGATGATGGTAATAATTTTGGAGGAGATGGTTGTAATTCTGAATGTGTTTTGGAAACATGTTCAGACGGAATTTTAAATCAAGATGAAGAGCTTGTTGATTGCGGAGGA
>Ga0172375_10008278_pt1 | contig 14019 bp, 31 predicted proteins | sample LakKiv1m_FD_114537 | JGI IMG/M metagenome (GOLD analysis project Ga0172375, IMG submission 114537) | Freshwater microbial communities from Kabuno Bay, South-Kivu, Congo - kab_092012_11.1m | ecosystem: Environmental > Aquatic > Freshwater > Lake | place: Democratic Republic of the Congo...
AGTATGTTTTCAGTAAAGATAGTTCCGTGGCATAAATTGGTTACTCCGCTTAAAAATCCACCTACTTCGGCAGAGGCAATAGTAGAGGCCGGACTTGATTGGGAAGTAGAAAAAAAGCAAATTTATTATAAGTCCCCGACCGAAGAATACCTGCCCTATACCAAACGTTGTGCCCTAGTTAGAACAAAAGACAACAATCCTCTCTCGGTGGTTTCTGATAGTTATAAACCTCTTCAAAATAAAGTAGCTTTTGAGTGGTTTGACCCTATTGTTAAAGCGGGAAAGGCTACTTATGAAACAGCAGGAAGTCTTCAGGGCGGTAAAAAGATATGGATTATGGCAAAACTTAATAGGACAATGGAAATAGTAAAGGGCGATGAAGTTAGAAATTATCTCTTGCTGTGTAATGGTCATGATGGGGTTACCGGCATTATGATACAGCCGAGTAACCAGCGAGTTGTGTGCCAAAATACTTTATTGCAAAGCCTTGGTACTGGCTTAGTTACGACTATTTGGCATCATGGGGACGTCGCCGGAAAGATGGACAAAATTAAGCGTTTATTGGGGCTTGCAGAAAAACATTTTGAAGAGAAAGAAGAGTCTTATAAGGCGATGACAAAGTTTAAGGTTAATAATATTCTAACAGGGCAATATGTCAGTCATCTTATTCCCAATGCTAATGAAGAGGCTACGGATAGGATTAAAGCATCGGTAACGGCAGCTCAGGAAAAAATTTGGGAACTTGCTGAGACAGGAATGGGCACAGATCTTCCCGGAGTCAAGGGAACTATGTGGGGAATATATCAGGCCGCAATAGAGTTTGGAGAGTATTATATGCCCCGAAAAGTCAGGGATTTGCCTAACTACCAGCTCCTAGGCCAAGGTTCTCAGTTTAAAAAGCGAGCCTACGACAAAGCGGTTGAACTAATGGAGGCCTAATGGATAATTCCAACAAAGTATTTCCTAATAAGAAGGCCGATAAACTTATATTTTTAATGGTGAAAATCGCCATTGTGCTTGCGGTAGTTATAGTGAGTATTGAATTTGGAAGATCTCAGGAAAAGAAGCAATGGGAGAAGGCCATACTTGCTAATAATATTTGTATAACTACTAATATTACTAAGAATGTGCTTATAAAGGAGAATTAATGAAAACAGCAAATGAGATGTCCAAAGATGAGAAATCCTTGCTTCTTTATTTGGAAACTAGGGCTGTTGATTATGGCGGAAAGGTTGATACTCGCCATATGAACGATATTGATTTCGATATAGCTAAGGAATGGAATCGGGAAGGTTTTGTGAAGTTTGGCAGGATTAAGTCCGATGATATCATGCAACCTAACGAAAATCATTATTGTGTTCTTTCTGATGAAGCATTTGAATTGGCGCATCAGGAACGCAAAAACAGGTCAATAAGAATGTGGGCTAAAAAGAGATGGAAGACGACTGAAGAATGAAAACGGCGTCATTAACTCCTCAAAATCCTTGCATTGAATTTACGCTTTCTTCTCCGCCTTCCCAACAACATTTTACAACAATCGACGGAAGACCATATATTAAATGGCTGTTTATTATTAAAGATCTTTCCGATGGCGAACTTAAGAGATTTTTTGTTCCTGCTTCTGTTAGCCGAAGAATTTATCAGGAGTTGAAAGAAAGGAACATCTTGGATTATGAGAACTTTGTTATTAATGAAAAACTTGTTATTAAGATTGAAAAAACCTTTCCTCAAAACCCATGTCAAACCCGATATAATTTCACTTTTGATGTTAAAGAAGAGCCCATAAAATACGGGGATGGAAGAAAATGTGCGCCAAAGACTAGAGCAACAACCAGAACCGTGATTAATGCCATAATGGAGTTAGAGGTGTGAAAGAAATCAAATTTGCCCCCAAAGAAAAATGTCCCGAAAGCCTGAATTGCCAAGATGGAGATATTTGTCTTTGTAGTTCGGCTTTTGATGTTGAGGCTTTGTGCGGGAAAAACCGAGGATGTCCACAAATCCCTCTTTTTGTAAGTGGCATAGCAATTGGCAAACAAAGTCATTATAGTTGCAGTGTCAAAGAATAATTATTTTCTTCTTGCTTTTATTTCTTTTTCTGTTATAGTGTTCTGAAAAGGCTAAAAAATGAAAAACGATGGGTATTGCGAATATATTGATGATGAGGGAATAAGGTGTGATGCAGAATCCGATGTCGCAGATAAGGATGGGAATAACTACTGCATGGATCACTACAGGTATGTTAGGGATGGAATGAGGGCAAAGAAAACACGCAAGAAAAGGTATACAAAGAAATGAAGGACGATTCTAACTGCAAAGACTGGGCTGCTGTATATCTGCCAGCTAGAAGTGACGGACAGGATATTACCAAGTTCGGCTTCAAGTCTAGAAATGAAGCAATAATATATGCCCGTAGATGGTATTGTGATGGCTGTCGCAAGAAGATGGTAAAGGCTAGGTACTGGACGATGAAATACGGTATCGCTAATGTCTATAAAATGACTCAAGAAATATGCTCTATTATTGAAAAACATGCTAACAAGGCTAAAGAAGATAACAGGTTGGCTTTTGAAATAGATTGCGATCTGGACGATATTTTTGGGGATGAAAGCGGATCCTGTAGTGCTGAATGGCTTTTTATGCCTACAGAAAAATATAACAAATGTAAAGATCTTGGCGACATGATGGAGGCTATCGGAGCAAAGAAAGTATGGCCGAAAGAAGAGGATAAGAAATGATAATCGGAAGGATATACAGGAAATATTGAGTCGAAAAATAGGATAATACAAATAAGGAGGTAATACAATGAAGACAGTATCGTTTAAATGTGAAGAATCGACAACTCAGCTTTTTGTTCAGATTCTTAATAAGCTCGCAAATGCAGGAGACAAGAATCAGACAAGAAAGATTCGTATTGGTGGCGATGAATATACGTTTATGGGCGGGTGCGATTTTGTTTCAGATCTTTCTATTAATAACCATCTTTACTCGCACATGACACCATCTGAACAGCGGGATATAGAAATTCTCAGGGCGGCAATTGTGGCTCCTGCTCCTACTCCTACTAATATTCCTACTCCTGCTAATGTTCCTGCTACTTCGCCCATTGATAATAGCGTTCCTGATAATTCTAATGATAATGACCCAACAGACGATGATAGTGACATTCTTGATTCGGCAGAGGCAATTTCTGTAAGGGATGTGGTTGTTGACAAGGTGGGACAGAATGAAATGTTTACCGCTTTTGATATTACCAAGGCGCTTCGTCAGAATGGAACTCAAGTGGTGCACAGGAACATTAAGCAGATTGTCCATGCTCTTTATAATCACGGAGATATGATGGGTTATGACAGGAGTTTGATAAATGTTGGTAATGCTCCTGTTCGTCCCTTTTTATATCATCCTGTTTCTGCGGATCCATTAACGTATCAGGCATAAAAATGAAAAAACATAAGGCCAGTTTCAAAGAAGTCCTGAAAATATTTGACGAGACACACAAAATTGCTGATTGGGCTAGTGTGGTTAAATGGCGGGAAGAAGTTAAAAGGGCGGGTTGGACGGATGAGGAATTTGATGAGGAGCTTAACAAAAGGATAGAAAGGAAGGATGCGGCATGAAATTCCGTAAAAAGCCGGTAATAATAGATGCAATTCAATGGACGGGAAATAACTTTAAAGAGATACAGGATTTTTGCAGGGCTGGTTTTATTTTGTCGGGCGATCAACTTAAAATAAAAACCTTAGAGGGTATAATGACCGCAAGCAAGGGCGACTGGATAATACAAGGGGTAACTAAGGAATATTATCCATGCAAGCCAGATGTATTTAAAGAAACTTATGAACCAGTAAAGGAGGTATTATGAAGCCTATTGATTTTCCGGAACAGAATTGCGTGTATGCCAAAGATCAGCCACAATATTTACCTTTACCAACTCATAAATCCTCAAGCGGCGAGTTATGGTCTTGCTGGAAACTTACTTTTAAAGAACGTATTAAGATTCTGTTTACCGGCAAATTATGGTTGGGTTGTCTCACGTTCAATAATCCGCTTCAGCCCTTAAAGCCCATGTTAGAAAGCCCATTTGAGGATAACAAGGAAAAGGAGGAATAATGAACTTCTTAAAAATCATTAGACGATGGATGTGCAGGCAAGGTTTTCATTTGATGCCTTTGACTTATATTGAATGCGGATGTTATGCTTATAAGTGTAAACATTGTGGGAAAGAAGAATCAAGGGGAAGAATGGAGTAATGAAGCACAAAGAAATAGTTAAAAGAATTGCTAGTTGGCTCAAATACACAAAACGATATACTGTGGTGATGGCAGAACTCAGTACCCGCAACAGTGAAACCCCCGATGTTATAGGATGGATAGGCGGGGCAAGTTCGCTGCTTATAGAGTGTAAGGCCACAAGATCCGACTTTCTATCCGACAAAAAGAAATGTTTTAGACGTAATCCCGATACTGGTGTTGGTGATTTGAGATATTATGCTTCACCCAAAGGATTGATTAAACCAGAAGAACTCCCTGAAGGATGGGGATTATTAGAAATAGATGGTAGGTTCGTGAGAGAAACAAAATCCGCAACACTGCAACAATCTAATAAACGAAACGAGTGTGCGATGCTAATGTCGGCGATAAGAAGATTGGAAATATCAACTGCGGTATATGTTGTTTCAGAAGAAGATAATAAGGAGGAATAATGAAACAAGACAGAAGAAAAGTCATAAGCAATTTAAAGAAACTTCATAAAAAGATGATTTCCGATATGGTTGAATGGTCCAAATTATATGACGGTTCGGGGGCTATCGAGTTTCTTAAGAGCCATGATGAGGAATTCTTCAGTGTTCATGAGATTATTACAGGTAGATGCGATGCTGATGATATTGGCTACCAGATTAAATACATTGAGGAATTTGTTAAAAACGGAGATAAGGAAAACGCAACCGAAAATGATTAAGAAAAGAAAAAAACAAGCAAAAAGATTGAAGGAGCAGGATGAATAGAGCTGGCACCAAATTCATAGAGACTGTCCGATTAATAGTAAATGAGGCACAGAATCTACCACCCGAAAGAAGAGCACGTTTTACAGCCTTTCAAATTTGCATGATGTTGGATGATACAGGCGAATTCGGAGATGGCAACAGAGAGTTTAAAATTGTAACTGTAAAAGGTAAACCAGTGGAATTTATGCATCACGACTTATGAAAATAGTTTCTTTTTCTTCTTGTATTTATTCCGATTTCAGATATAGTAGTTTGTAATAAGGAGAAATAAATATGGCTAATATAAGACATACAGTGATAATTAGAAAAGACCTTCAGTTTCTTCCGGGACTGTTGGCGGCTCAGGTTGCACATATAAGCGATTACTTCATAAGGCGTAGGTTGCTTGATAGTCAGGGTGAGGGCGATAAACTTTCTCCTCATTTTACTCAGGATGAATTAGAATGGCTGAAGGATCCTTATATTTCGGTTCTTGCGGTCAATTGTGCTGAAGATTTAGACAGGATTATAGAACAGGCCGAATCTGAAAATCTACCGGTTAATACATGGGAAGACACTATTCCTTCTCCTACTTTTCCTGAAACATCAATCAAGGTCAAGGTGGGTATATCTATAGGTCCGGCTGATTTTGACAGGATTAAGATTGTTACCGGCGCATTACAGTTATATTGAAAGGAGAATTAATGAGCATTGTTAAAAAAATATCGTTTGAAGAACTTTATGCGACAATGGACTGTATCTGCAAAAAAATTGATGAGACTTTTACCAAGATGAAAGTTTCTAAAAAGGGCAAGAAAATTTATGATGGTTATGGTAATTACAAGGTGTTTCTAAAGTCTGTAGAAGCCAAGGCAATCAGGGAAACCGCAACGGAAATGGGTATAACGGAATCTGCTGTAAAAGAAAGGTGGAAAATCATGATTCTTCCTTATCCTGTTTATAACGCCCTTGAGCATGATGAAGTATGTTTTTCTAAAGTTAAGCCACTGACTTCCATTAGTTTTGACATGGACAGCGACAAGGACATAGAAATAGCACAGAAATTGTTAAACGAGATTAAGAAGGGCGTATCGGCGGATGAGGTCAAGAAGATGGTTAAGAAAGAGTCCGTTAATATATGGAACAGTCAGAGCATAATGGTGGAAAAAATGGCCGAACAGAATGGAATTAATGCCGAGGCGATTTGTTAATGTTGCTTAATAGGACAAGATGCAAAAAGTGCGGCGATGTTATAACGAGTAATCACGTCCACGATTTTGTTAGATGCAAATGTGGAGCAGTAGCGGTAGACGGCGGCGATGATTATTTGAGGAGAATAGGCAACCCCGAGGACATGGAAGAACTATCGATGAATGAAGAGCAAATTGTAAAGGGCGCTAAAAAGAGACATGATAATCCTATAAAGGGACTAAGTATTGCTGATGAAAACTAATCACATTGATAGCGTTAATTATGTTAGAAATGTCCAAATGGTTTGTTATAAGTGTCACGAGAAAATACCTTATGCAATTTTAAGGAATGGTTATAATGTTTGTCCGCTGTGTGAGCAAGAAATCAGCCTGAAAAAATGCTCAACGTCTAAAAAGGAATATCTTTTGATTGATAAGAGGCCGAAGAAGAATGGGGGGCAAAAGTATGATTGATATTTTGGGCGATCGTATGAAATTTTATGAGGGGCAGGAATCAGACAGACGATTTATGCCCATGCTACCTATTTGTTGCAGGCTTGATGGTCGCAGCTTTCATAATTTTACCGAGGGTCTTCAGCGTCCTTATGATCCCTATTTCTCCAGTTTAATGATTGATACCACTAAATATTTGGTTGAAAAGACTAATGCCTGTATCGGTTACACTCAATCAGACGAAATCTCTTTAATATTTTATAGCGACAAGATAGAGAGTCAGGTATTTTTCGATGGTAGGATTCAGAAAATGACATCTATATTGGCTTCTATGTGTTCGGTTAAGTTCAACGAGCTGCTTCAAAACATTCATCTTGATATAATTGATGACTTGGGAGATTTTAATCCAGAACATCAAAATTGGCCGGTAAATTTAAGGGCATGGAAAAAGAAACAAGAATTAAGTCCTCTTTTTGATTGCCGGGTTTGGACCGTGCCCAATCAGATGGAGGCGTGTAACGTATTATTGTGGAGAGAAATTGATGCAACGAAAAATAGCATTACGATGTTAGCAAGGGAGTATTATTCCGACAAAGAACTTTTTAAAAAGAACAGTTCAGATAAACACGAAATGTTACATAAGAAGAATGTAAACTGGAATAATTATCCTGACTTTTTTAAACGGGGCTCATATATTCAGCGTAGAACTGTTATGAAAAGATTTACAACCGAAGAAATCGAGAAACTCCCGGCCAAACATGCGGCTAGAAAGAACCCAGATCTAATGATTGAGAGACGCGAAATAAGGGAAATTGCGATGCCTCCATTCAGCAAGGTTATTAATAAGACAGAAGTTGTATTTAATGGCAAGGATCCAAAAGAGTCAATCAAATGATGACAAGAGAAGACATTGTTAAAAAAATATTGAATAACAATCTAGGCTATGCATCAAAACTTACCGAGACCAAGATCAACAGATGTCTTGACCAATGGGAACAACCTCATCGTTATTACCATGGACTTAAACACTTGGTAAGGTTAATGGAAGAAATCAATGGTCTTAATGAATTAGTATGGCCAACGGTGCGGAGAGAAAAGATGGAGATTTTAGCACTTTTTCATGATGTTGTTTATGATCCGAGAAAGCAAAATAATGAAGAAGAATCAATTAAGTTTGTTAAAACCTTAAACTTGGTTGAAGAGCCTCTCAATGAAATATTTGACGCTATTCGGTGGACTCAATACAAAAAAGATCAAGATTTTATGGATCTAGGCGCAAACAGTTTTATAAGAATGTTTTGCAGTATGGACATAGGGTTAGAATGCATGGATTATGAGGGTGATAATTTGGCGAATGTAATGCATAGGGAAATTCAATGTTTTAAAGAGTATCAGCACTGCGATTTTCCTGCCTACAAAACCGAAAGGCTTGCGTTTATTCAAGAGTTCAAATATTTTTCTGGTGCTTTCAAAAATCAGGCCACTAATTTTCTAAATAACTATCGTCCCAAAATTGGTGTCTATCCCGGTTCTTTTGCCCCCTTCCACATCGGCCACATGAATATTCTTGAACAGGCAGAGAAAATATTTGATAAGGTAATTATAGCTGTGGGTAAAAATCCAGAAAAAATAGAAGATGGAAAGCCTTGGCCGGGGAAAGTGTTGCCGTTCCATGAGGTAGTTTCTTATCATGGTCTTTTGAGCGAATATCTTGAGACTGTTAACAAATATGCGGATGTAACGGTAATTAGAGGACTTAGAAGCGGGTATGACTTGGATTATGAAATGTCGCAACTTAGGATACTGGAAGATTGTAATTGTCATCTTCCTGTTGCCTATTTCTTATGTAGTAAAGAGACAACGCATATTTCCGGTTCAATGATCAGGGGCATGGCCAAGTTCGGAGACAATGTTGTAGAAAAATATATGCCAAAGAAATATTTATATAATCCTTGACTTCCTCGTTATTTTTGCTATGTTGTCTGCATGAATGATAAAAAACTCTCAGACATATTCGACAAAAGCCGCAAGAATCAAAGCATTGTAGTTAGGATTACCGACTTCTGCAATAACCAATGCGAACACTGTTGCTTTGAATGCGGACCAAAAAACAAACTGTTCATGCCCGTAGAAATCATGCAGAAAATTAATAAGGTTTTCGCTGATACCAATGATGTCTGTTACTGGTTTAATGTCATGGGAGGCGAACCAACTCTGCATCCTGATTATGAGAAATTAATAGAGATTTTGGCCGGGCGTCATGTGAGATTGGTTACTAATGGATGGTGGATTAATAACCCCAAGGCCAAGGAGCGATTACTTAACTTCCTCACTTCAACAAAAGCCATAATGCATGTTGGGGTTAGCCGCGATAAATTCCATCCCGCAGGCGTAGGGGAGAAGGCTTTTGCTTTTTTGCAGGAACATAAAATTGATGACGACTTTGGATTATCTTCTCCTGACCCCGATGATGAAGAGGGCTCTATAGCATCGGTAGGCCGGGCTTTTCATAATTACATTGGTTACATGAGAAGCACATTCGGAGCCTATTGTCAATCATCTAACACCAGAAATACATCTTTTACTGTTTTAGAAGATGGAACTGTTACTCACTGCCCTTTTGGTATATGGCCTATCGGGAAATTGGAAGACGGCATCGATGTGCTTTATGAGGAAAAAGAAGAAAGGGTCAAAAGATGGGATGAAATAAGCCCGTCCTGTCGAAATTGTTATCAGACTTGGGAATTTAGAGGCAGATTCAGGTCTTCAGAGGAATTTCCCATTTATAAAAAATAATTCTTGCATTTGACCTTAAATGTGTTAGAATATTTTTTGTATTAAAGCGAAAGGGATAACAATATGCTGTTAGTTTATCATAAAAAACTTCCGAAGGGTATTTCTTTAGGGAAACATCTGGAAGAACAGGCCGATGGATATTTTGTCTGCCAGTATTTAGGGAAATCTTATTATATTTCGCTAACCAAAGAGATGAAGAAATTGTTCAAGATTAAACGCAAGGGAGAGATATTGTGTTTTGATGATAAAGAGTTGAGAAGCGAAAGCAGATTTGAGGATATGGTTAGAACTATTATTGCCTGTGTTCGTGTTCAAATTCAGGATACTATAGGTGTTGAGATAAGAGAAGAGATGATGCGGGAAGTCAGAGACAGGATTGACAATATTCTCGTTCCTCAAATGGATAAAAAAATAGAGGAAAAATTCGAACAGAAAGCTAAATTATTAGAATGACAAAAATCGGGCAAAGAATGTTTCCGGGCAGAAAGAAAAGAACGGTTTGGGCGGAACTAACAACTTTTCATAATGTTTGTTCCGATGCTCATCACTATTATGTGCAGCTAACCGAAGAGTGTAACCCTGTGTGGACTGGAAAATCTTGGAGATGGAGTTCCGATGACAAAGAGGGAAAAGGTAAGGAATTTCCAAGAGCAACTTTTCATGATTACAAAAGTGCCGAACAATATTGTAAAACATTTTTTAAGGGGCATTTTAACAAGAAGACACATAAGCTAATGATTAAAACAATAGAATGAATTAACGAAGAAAATTAAGAAGAAAATCAAGGAGAAAACGATGCTGATACCAATGGTCATAGAACAATCGGGGTATGGTGAAAGGGCTTATGATATTTATTCCCGCCTTTTAAAGGACAGGATATTATTCATAGGAACAGCAATTGATGACGATGTGAGTAACCTTATAGTCGCACAGCTTTTATTCCTGCAATCAGAAGACTCAAGTAAGGACATTAACATCTATATTAATTCTCCCGGCGGCTCAGTAACAGCTGGTATGGCCATTTATGACACTATGCGGTTTATGAAATGCGATGTTGCTACTTTTTGTGTGGGACAGGCATCAAGTATGGGAGCGGTTCTATTAACGGCTGGAACAAAGGGCAAAAGGCATTCTCTCCCTCATTCCCGCATTATGATTCATCAGCCTATGGGTGGGACATCAGGACAGGCCACGGATATTGCAATTCAGGCCAAGGAGATTCTTAAACTCAAGGAAGAATTAATGGATATTATAGTGCTTCATTCGGGCAAAGACAGAAAACAGGTAGAAAAAGATATGGACAGGGATTATTTTATGTCGCCTAATGAAGCCAAAGAATACGGACTTATTGATAAGGTAATATTGAAAAAATGAAAAAAATTTACAACACAATTCTTTTTCCTAAGGGCAAAGCCAAAACTATCTTTACTATCACCGGTATAGAGGGCTTTGATCTCCGAAAAGACGCACACAGATGCTTTGGGTGGTCTTCTAAACTTGGCAGAGCCGCGCAAGCAGTACTTAATAACGAGTGCGATATTTATGAATGTTCGCATACCTACGTTCTTATAGAAGAAATTAAAGAGGGAACATTTGGATTGAGCAGAAGAGAATGGTGGTTTAAATGGAGCGACAAGAAAAGAGCGTATTTTAGTATACCCAAACCCGAAGAAACAAAAGGAATAATAAACTGGAGCATATAACATGGACTATTATATTCTATCATTAACCCATCGTAATCCCGAATGTTGCTTATTCTGGGGACCGGATAACAGGGGGTATACAATGCGATTAGAAGATGCCGGAAAATATAGTGCAGAAAAGGTTAATGCCGATAGATCTTATTATGATAACAAAAGAGAAACTATGGCTGTTCCTTGTCATGTGGTTGAGGAATTTGCTGTTAAAATGGTGCCTGCAAATGGGCAATTTAATGAATACTTGGAATCTAAAAATAAGTCTTGACTTCTTTAGCAATTTTGTTAATATGAGGTCAAAATAATTAAGGAGGTTAGAAAATCACAACCACAGAAAAGCTCGAATATGCCAAGACCAGACTCCAAGGCGCAAAGATTTGTAGGCATCAGGAAGATATCGAAACCTATACTAAACATGTTGAAGAATTACAAAAACAATGGAAGAGGGAACAGGTAGCGGAATGGCAGGAGAGGCACATATAAGAGGAAATATAATGCCTCTTATGCCCATATAATGCGTTTAAGCCGGAAATGCAATGCCTCTTACAAACAGAAAGGAAGAACGATGAACAAACGACCCAAAAATTTGCCTAAAGATTGCGGTTGGTGTCCTAAACCCAATCATGGAGTTATTTTTCCTCACAATAAAGAATGCTATAAGTGCAAAACAGAACAGATCAGAAAGAAGGCAGGATTATGTTGTGCTATTTTGGGACATGGACCGGGACATCAAAGCAAAACTTATTGCAATGTTAAAGGCCGACATAAAATTCATGAGTGTGTTTATGGATGTTATGATCAAGTAGCTACGTGGAAAGGCTCCGTTAAGAAAATTAAGTTTACTGGATATTTTGATGAACCACCAGAGGTATGAAATGGCAGAAGAAAATAAAATTAAAGATTATGATTCTTATAATAGCAGGATGAACAAATCCATGTTAGATAAGGTATTTTTTCTCGATAAGGTTGAAAGTAATTTCTTTGTAGATTTTGGTTGTGCGGACGGTACTCTTCTCAAATTTATTGCCAACCATGTGGATTCTGATATCAATTCATTGGGCTATGACAGTGACGAAACGATGATTAAAATGGCAGAAAACGGTATTACTCAGCCGAATCTTTCTTTTTGTAACAAGTGGAGTCATGTGTTAGGCATTATAGATAATCCAGAATTAATGAGCACCCTAATTCTCAGTTCTGTAATTCACGAGGTTTATCATTATTCTACGCCACAGCAGATAGATGATTTTTGGCGGAAGGTTTTTTGTGGTAAATTTGATTATATTGTTCTTCGAGACATGATACCAAGCAGAACAATATCCCGTCCTTCTGATATTAATGATGTGGCTAAGGTTTATAAGAAATTCCTTTGCAAGCAGGAACTAATGGATTTTGAAACCACTTGGGGAACGATTGATAATAACAAAAATCTGGTTCATTTTCTCCTTAAGTATAAATATCTGCAACCTAATTGGCCGAGAGAGGTTAAGGAAAATTATATGCCGTTGTATCGGGAAGATTTGTTGGCGCTTTTGGATACTTTCAATTATGAGATTATTTATCATGAACATTATGTTTTGCCTTATATTAAGCAATGCGTCAGAGCCGATTTGGGCATAGAACTAAAGGATTCTACCCATCTTAAGCTTATACTGAGAAACAAGCATTTTTATACTTGAATTTGAGGGAAAATAGTATAATATATGGGCATTGGAGAATTTTAATGAGCGTGAAAGTTGGACAAATTTATAAGTCTATTTGCAAGACCGACGATCCCTTTTTTGAACCTTATTATATGATGATTATGGAAATAAAAACTGATTCAAGGGGCGAAAGATGGTTTAAGATTTGTTTTGCCAGACCAGACGAAACCGGTAAATTTAAAGAAGGTCTATTGGATTCATCAGAACGGGAATCTAATTTTTTAAGAAGATTCTCCCTGTATTCTGAGGGCAATGATAATGTCTCTGTCTCTGAACCCCAAATTCAGCAGGTTAAAAGCGCGATAGATCAGTTGGAGGTAGAAGAATGATATTAGTATTCAAAACAATATTCCTGTTTATAGCAATTTTTTTCACCTTTAATCTTATTATTAAAATGGCCGTCAATGCCCGTATAGTCCCCGGCGATGTTTTATGGGCGGCGGTAGGAATAACCGGATTCGTAGTATTGCACTGGTTAATATAAGGAGAAGAATGGAAATTGTCTATACTATAAGTCGATGCAGAAAAAATAATGCTCTCTATGGTAGTATGCATTGTGCCGAAGATGATAGAAAAACCTTGTGCGGGCTAAAAATAGATGGCAATTGGTGCATAACTGGGCATGCTATTAATCAAACTCTTAAGGAAATAACCTGTCAAAAATGTAAGCGTTTAATGGAGAAAAGATGAAAATTATTACAGCAAAAAGCAAAAAAGGCGCAGTCATTTGTTATACTTACGAAACCTTAAAGGGCGATGATCTTAAGAAGCCTTCTATATTTCTAATGGGTCCAACACCGCGATCCAAGGATGTTGCTTCTTGGAGACCTGAGGCTATTAAATTGCTTGAGGAGGCCGGTTTTGATGGTGTTATTTATGTTCCCGAATACAATAAGGATGCGGATCTGGCTCAAAAAGAAGCTGGCAAAGACTGGTATGAAAAGCAAATTGAGTGGGAACATCATAATCTGGACTATTGTTATGTTATTCTTGCGTGGGTACCAAGGGAAATGAAAACCATGCCAGCACTTACCACCAATGTTGAATTTGGATTTTATGTTCATAATAATAGTAGAGTGTTTTATGGAAGACCTGATGATGCCCCAAACAATAAATACCTTGATTATTGCTATGAAAAATTTACCGAAAGAAAACCGGCTAATAATTTAAAAAGTCTTGTGAAAAAATGCATGGAC
>Ga0172375_10008279_pt1 | contig 14019 bp, 24 predicted proteins | sample LakKiv1m_FD_114537 | JGI IMG/M metagenome (GOLD analysis project Ga0172375, IMG submission 114537) | Freshwater microbial communities from Kabuno Bay, South-Kivu, Congo - kab_092012_11.1m | ecosystem: Environmental > Aquatic > Freshwater > Lake | place: Democratic Republic of the Congo...
ACGGTTCGCGGCAAACGGCGCATCCTCGTGAAAGACCCGAAGACGCTTGCGGAAGAGGAGCACCTAATCCCGCACGCGAAACACATCATCGTGTTCCGTGGCGATCACGTGAAGAAAGGCCAGCAGTTGACGGAAGGCCCCGTCGTGCCGCACGAAATCCTCGAAGTCTGCGGCCCGCAGGACTTGCAAGAGTATCTCGTCAACGAAGTGCAGGAGGTGTATCGCCTCCAAGGCGTCGAGATCAACGACAAGCACGTCGAGATCATCGTGCGTCAGATGTTGCGCAAGGTCCGCGTTGTCGACCCCGGCGACACGAAGTTCCTCTGGGGCGATCAGGTGGACAAGATCACCTTCGAGGAGGAGAACCGTCGCGTCGCGGAAGCTGGTGGCAAACCGGCCGAGGCACAGCCCGTCTTGCTCGGCGTCACAAAGGCGTCGCTGGAGACTGAAAGTTTCATCAGCGCGGCGTCGTTCCAAGACACCACGCGCGTGCTGACCGACGCGGCGACGCTGGGCAGGGTGGATCGCCTGCGCGGCTTCAAGGAGAACGTCATCATGGGTCATTTGATCCCTGCCGGCACGGGTTACGGGCTGGTAAAGAACCTGCGGTTGATACCGCTGGCCGAGCCGGTGGAACAGCCTAAGATGGAGCGGGAAAAGGTTGCGGAAGAACCCGTCGAGGAGGAGACGGAATAGTACAGAAAACTCTTGCCGAAACAGGGGGTGCGTGATAACTTCCGCGCTCCTTTTCCGGAAGGGGAAAAGAGAAATTTAGAGAATGCCAACAATCAATCAATTGGTTCGCAGAGGACGCTCGAAGCTGTGGTCGAAGTCGAAGTCGCCGGCGTTGACCGGCTGTCCGCAGCGTCGTGGCGTGTGCTTGCAGGTGATGACCCGCACGCCGAAGAAACCGAACTCGGCGTTGCGCAAGGTCGCGAAGGTGCGTCTGACGAATGGCGTGGAAGTGATCGCGTACATTCCCGACGAGGGGCATAACCTGCAGGAACACTCGATCGTGCTCGTGCGCGGTGGCCGTGTCAAGGACTTGCCCGGTGTGCGTTATCACATCGTGCGCGGCACGCTGGACGCTCTCGGCGTCGAGAAACGCCGACGCAGCCGGTCGAAGTATGGCGTGAAACGTCCCAAGGGCGGCGCGGCGCCGAAACCGGCCGCACCTGCGGCGCCGGCGCCAGCAGCGTAGAAATGGAATTTTAGTTATGCGCAGACGACGAGCAGAACAACGAGAGAGAATATCGGATCCGCGGTACAACAGCCCGCTGGTCACGCGTATGATCAACACCGTGATGCGTTGCGGGAAGAAGTCCACCGCCGAGCGTATCGTGTACGGTGCGCTTGATGTCATCGCCGAGAAGAACAAGGACAGGAACCCGCTCGACGTGGTCGGCGTGGCGATGGAAAACATCAAGCCGAAACTCGAAGTAAAATCCCGTCGCGTCGGCGGCGCCAACTATCAGGTGCCCGTCGAAGTCGCGCCCGGGCGCCAGGAAGCATTGGCGTTGCGCTGGATCATTGATTTCGCCGGAGGACGCAAGGGGGGCATGATGAAGGCATTGGCGGGCGAGATCATGGACGCCGCCAACAATACCGGCTCCGCTGTCAAGAAACGCGAGGACATGCACAAGATGGCGCAGGCCAACCGGGCCTTTGCGCATTACCGCTGGTAGTTTTAACCGTGAATTCACCGAAGTGACAACATAGGGACGTTTTTCGCCAAACGATAAAAGAGATGTTAGCAGTGCTCAAACAACCGAAACAGAATACGCAGCAACGATCCGCTCCGGGACGCCAGGTCTCCCTGGAACACACCCGGAACATCGGCATCTGCGCGCACATCGACGCCGGCAAGACGACGACGACCGAGCGCATTCTGTATTACACGGGCAAGACCTACAAGATGGGCGAAGTCCACGAAGGCACCACGACGATGGACTTCATGGAACAGGAACGCGAACGCGGCATCACTATCACCAGCGCTGCCACGACTTGTTTCTGGAGCGAGCACCGCGTCAACATCATTGACACGCCCGGCCACGTGGATTTCACTGTCGAAGTCGAGCGCAGCCTGCGCGTGCTTGACGGCGCTGTCGCCGTGTTCTGCGCCGTCGGCGGCGTCGAACCGCAATCGGAGACCGTCTGGCGACAGGCGAACAAATACCAAGTCCCGCGCATTGCATTCGTCAACAAGATGGACCGCACCGGCGCCGACTTTGATGCCGCCGTTCAACAGATGCGCGAACGTCTCGCCGCCAACGCCGTGCCGATCCAGTTGCCCATCGGCAGGGAAGCCGAATACGTCGGCTGCGTGGACCTCGTCGCGTTGCAGGCGTACATCTGGTCCGGTGAGGAGCTGGGCGCGAAGTTTAACGTGACCGACATTCCCGCCAACATGCTCGATGCCGCGAAGGCCGCTCACGCCAAACTTGTTGAAGCCGTCGCCGAGAAGGACGAGGAACTGATGCACCTCTACCTTGCCGACCACGACGTGACGGTTGAAAAGCTCAAAGCCGGTATCCGCCGCTTGGTCATCAAGAACGAGTTGACGCCGGTGATGTGTGGTGCGGCGTTCAAGAACAAGGGTATCCAGCCGTTGCTCGACGCCGTGGTGGATTACCTGCCGTCGCCGCTCGACGTGCCGGACATTCACGGAACAAATCCGGATAACAAACAAACCGAAACGCGACGCGCCGACGACAACGGGCCGTTCTGCGCGCTGGCGTTCAAGATCTGGAGCGATCCCTACGTCGGCAAACTGATTTTCTTCCGCGTCTATTCCGGTCAGATTCGCAAAGGCCTGTCGGTTTACAATCCGCGCAACAACAAACGCGAACGCATCGGGCGCCTCTTGGAGATGCACGCCAACGAGCGCGAAGAGATTGGCATTTGTTACTCCGGTGACATCGGCGCGCTCGTCGGCCTGAAGAACATCACCACCGGCGACACGATTTGCGACGACGAATTTCCGATTCTGCTGGAGACGATCACGTTCCCCGAGCCGGTCATCTCGATGGCGATTGAGCCGAACAGCAAGGCCGACCGCGAGAAGATGGGCACCGCGCTTCAGCGGCTCGCCGAGGAAGACCCGACGTTCCGCATCACCAGCAACCAGGAAACCGGCCAGACAATCATCAGCGGGATGGGCGAGTTGCATCTGGACATCATCAAGGACCGGATGTTCCGCGAGTTCAACGTCCAAGCCCGCGCTGGCCGTCCGCAGGTGGCCTATCGCGAGACCATCACGAAGGCGCAACAAGGCGAAGGCAAGTTCATCCGGCAATCCGGGGGACGCGGCCAGTATGGCCATGCGATCATCAACATCGCGCCGGGTGAAAAAGGCAGCGGCATCATCGTCGAGAACAAGGTTGTGGGCGGCACGATCCCGAAGGAATATATTCCAGCGGTTCAGAAGGGCATCGTCGAGGCCGCGCAAACCGGCGTGCTCGGCGGCTACCCGATGGTGGACGTGCATGTCGAAATCCTCGAAGGCAGCTACCACGAAGTGGACAGCTCCGAGATCGCCTTCAAGCTCGCCGGCAGTTTCGCGTTTCAGGAAGCGGCGAAGAAAGCGGGCGCGGTTATGCTGGAGCCGGTCATGAACGTCGAGATCATCACGCCCGAGGAGCACATGGGCAACGTCATCGGTGACCTGAACAGCCGGCGCGGTCGCGTGGGCAAGATCGAGCACCGTGCGAAGTCGTTGATCATTCACGCGCACGTGCCGCTGGCCGAGATGTTCGGGTACGCCACGGGACTGCGGTCGTTGACGCAGGGACGCGCGAGCTACTCGATGGAGCCGGAGAATTTTGAGAAAGTGCCGGAAAATGTTCTGGCCCAACTCTTGGACAAGAAGGTGTAACTGCGGTCATGGATAATCAACGCATCAGAATCCGCCTCAAAGGCTACGACCACCGGCTGCTCGACCAGTCGGCCCACGAAATCGTCGAGACAGCCAAGCGCACCGGCGCCAAAGTCGCCGGGCCAATCCCGTTGCCAACCGACATTTGGAAGCACTCTGTCAACCGTTCGCCGCACGCTGACAAGAAGAGCATGGAGCAATTTGAGATGCGCACCCACAAACGCCTGCTCGACATTATTGATCCGACGGCGAAGACGGTGGACGAACTGAAAAAACTAAACCTGCCCGCGGGCGTGGACATCACCATCAAAATATAGCCATGGAACTGCTCGGCAAAAAAATCGGAATGACGCAGGTCTTCGACGCGAAGGGCAACTTCGTCGGCGCGACCGTCGTCGAGCTTGGTCCGTGCACCGTCCTCCAAAAGAAGACGGCGGCGACCAAGGACAAATACAACGCCGTTCAACTCGGCTTTGGCGAACGCAAAGCGAGCCGCGCGACCAAGCCGTTGGTCGGCCACTGCAAGAAAGCCAACGCGGCCCCCGCGGCCTTCATCAAGGAAGTGCGCCTCACGAGCGAACCGTCATGGAACGTCGGCGACAAAATCACCTGCACGCAGTTCAAGCCCGGCGAGTTTGTGGACGTGATTGCGACGAGCAAGGGCAAAGGTTTTCAAGGCGTGGTGCGCCGGCACAAGTTCGCCGGTGGTCCAGCCACTCACGGACAGAAAGGCTGGTTCCGACGGGCGGGCGCGATTGGCGAGCGGTTGTTCCCTGGGCGCGTGTTCCGCGGCCAGCGGATGCCGGGACACATGGGACATGTGAAGGTGACGACGCAGAATCTGCGCGTCGTGCAGGTGCGCGAGGCCGACAACGTGGTGTTGATCGAAGGCTCGGTGCCGGGCGCGAAAGGCGCGTTCGTCGTGGTGCGCCACGCGAAGAAGAAGGCGAAGGCGGCGTAAGATGAAACTTCCGGTCATTGATATTACAGGCGCAGCCAAGGGCGAAGTCGAGTTCTCCGACGAGTTGCTCGTCAAGGGTGGCAAAGGCTCGCAGGCGGTGCACGACACCGTGGTGGCGTACATGGCCAACCAGCGGCTCGGCACGGCCAAGACAAAACAAATGGGCGAAGTCGCCGGTTCCGGCAAGAAACCGTGGAAGCAAAAAGGCACAGGCCGGGCGCGCGCGGGGTCGTTCCAGTCGCCGTTGTGGCGGGGTGGCGCGATCACGTTCGGGCCGCAGTCGCGCGATTACTCGAAGAAGGTCACCAAGAAGACCAAGTCGCTCGCGTTCCGCAAGGCGCTCAGCGAGCGGTTGCTGGCCGGCGACGTGGTGGTGCTTGACGATTTGAAGCTCGACGGACCGAAGACGAAAGGGTTCGCCGCGGTGCTCGACAAGGTCGCGCCGAAGGCGAGCGCGCTGGTCGTGGCCGAAAGCGTTGACAACAATTTGAAACTGGCGTCGCGGAACCTGCCGGAGATTCAGGTCGAGCGGGCGGACGCGGTGAACGTGTACGAACTGCTGCGATTCGCGAAGATCGTGGCGACCAAGGGCGCGTTGGCCAAACTTCAGGAGCGCGTGGCGAAGGCATGAAAGATATGTATTCAGTCATCAAGACCGTTCGCGTGACCGAGAAGGGGACCGCGGCCACGGAAAAGTCGAACCAATACCAGGTCGTCGTGGCGCAGGACGCGAACAAGATTGACATCAAGTATGCCGTCGAGAAGGCGTTCAAGGTGAAAGTCGTTCGCGTGAACACCATGCACGTGCGCGGCAAAGGCCGCCGCCAAATGACCCGGCAGGCGGGGTTCGCGCCGTCGTGGAAGAAGGCGCTCGTCACACTCAAAGCTGGCGACAAAATCGAGATTGCGTAGGTAGAACATGGGACTCAAGACATTCAGACCCTTAACTCACTCGCTCCGGTGGACGGCGACTTCCGATTTCTCCGAGATCACCAAGCACACACCAGAGAAGAAGCTCACGCACGCCCAGCGCAAGACCGGTGGACGCAATTGCTACGGTCGCGTCACGAATCGCCGCATCGGCGGCGGGCACAGGCAGCGCTACCGGATTATTGATTTCAAGCGTGATAAAGTCGGCATGCCAGCGACGGTCGAAGCCATTGAGTACGACCCGAACCGCACGGCGCGCATCGCGTTGTTGAAGTACGAGGACGGCGAGAAGCGTTACATCATCGCGCCGCTGGACCTGAAGGTTGGGGCGAAATTGATGAGCGGTCCCGACGCCGAGTTGGCGGTCGGCAACGCGTTGCCGATGAAAAAGATTTTGCCGGGCATGCCGATTCACAATGTCGAACTGAAACATGGCAAGGGCGGCCAGATTTGCCGCAGCGCCGGGTTGGCGGCCACGATCATGGTGATTGAAGGCGATTACGCGATGGTGAAGTTGCCGTCGGGCGAGGTCCGCAAGATTAACGCGGACTGTTACGCGACGGTAGGCCAGGTTGGCAATCCCGACAACATGAATGTCATGCTGGGCAAGGCGGGACGCGCCCGTTGGCTGGGCAAGCGCCCGGTCAGTCGCGGCATGGTGCGCAATCCGGTTGATCATCCGATGGGCGGCGGTCAAGGCAAGAGCAAGGGCGGCGGCGGCTGGCATCATCCGGAATCGCCTTGGGGCAAGCTCGCCAAGGGCGGCCACACGCGCCGCAAGAAGAAGTATTCGAACTCGTTGATTCTCCAGAGAAGGAAGAAATAGATGGGACGTTCCCTGAAAAAAGGATTTTTTGTTGACGAGCACCTGATGAAGAAGGTGCGGGCCATGCCGGTGTCGGACAAGAAGCCGATCAAGACATGGTCGCGCCGCTCGATGATCGTGCCCGAGTTTATCGGACACACCTTCATGGTGCACAATGGCAAGACGCACATCGCGGTGTTCGTGACCGAAAATATGGTCGGTCACCGGCTCGGCGAGTTTGCGGCGACGCGCGTGTTCCGCGCGCACGGTGCGGCGACCGAGAAGGCCGTCGCGAAGTAAGGAACTCGTGCGCACGATCGCACGAATGGCAGTTTGGCTGTTGGCAGTGGTTGTTTTGTTCTTTGGATTGAGAGGAACGGAAGGAGCGGAGCAGTGGCAGCTCGATGAGCTGCAGCTCGTGCTCGGCAAGTTGCGCGCCGAAAACGCCGACCTGAAATCGCAGTTGGAACTGCGCGAAGTCGTGATCCGCAATCTCCAGGAGAGCCTGGCGGTGGCGCGGACCGAGAGCGAAATGTTCCAGCGAAAGTGGACGGAGGCGCAGTTGCGAGCGCAGACACTCGGGGCGAACCCGAACGACACGGAAGCGGCGGCAGCGCAGCGTCAACTGGTCGAGACGGTCCGCCAACTGGCGCTCGCGCAAGCGGAGCGGGTGCGTCTGGCCGAGCAGTTGCAGAAGCTGCTCGGCGCGGTGCAGTCGAACGTGAACGTGAAAGCCGAGGTCGAGGCGACGCAAACGTTGCTGTCAGCGTTGAAACAGCAGGCAGGCGCAACGACGGCGGCGACAGCGGGACGGCTCGACGCAGCGAAGATTTTGGATGTGAATCCAAAGCTGCGCGCGGTGGTGCTGGATGTCGGCGTGGAGCAGGGGGTGCGAGTGGGGATGCCGTTCATGGTGTTGCGCGGCGACCGCGTGGTCGCCGGGTTGCGTGTGGTCGAGGTGCGTCCGCGAGTGAGCGGCGCGCTGATCGAGAGCGCGGAGAAAGGTGTCACGTTGCAGGCGGGAGACGCCGCGCGCGTGACGAAGAGTATGAGTGTAACGCCGCAGTAAAGACAATTTTATGGAAGTGAAAGCGACAACTAAATATCAGCGGATGAGTCCCGCGAAGGTGGGGCCGGTGGCGCGCCTGATTCGAGGCAAGAGCGCCTCGGTCGCGCTGGAACTGTTGCGGGCGATGCCGAAGAAGTCGGCGCGCCTGATTGAGAAGACGTTGAAGTCGGCGATTGCCAACGCGACGAACAACGCCAAGCTGAAGCCGGAGGATTTGGTGGTGAAGAGCGCCGTGGCGAACGTGGCGCCGAAGATGAAACGGTGGCAGCCCAAGGCGCGCGGCAGCGCCGGGCCGATCGTGAAACGGATGAGCCACATCGAAGTGGTGTTGACGGACGGACAATAATTTATGGGTCAAAAAGTAAATCCAGTTGGTTTGCGCGTGTCAGTCACCAAGGACTGGCTGTCGAAGTGGTATGCCGACAAGAAGGAGTTCGCGCCGTTGCTCTTGGAGGACATCAAGGTCCGCGACATCGTGAAGAAGCGGCTGTTCACCGCCGCGGTCGCCAAGATCACCATCGAGCGCTACGCCAACCGCGCCCGCATCACGATTCACACGGCGCGGCCCGGTTTGGTCATCGGACGCAAGGGCGCCGAGATTGACAAGTTGAAGGAAGACCTCAACAAGATGACGGGCAAGGAGATCTACGTTGACATCGTCGAGATCAAACAGCCCGAAATTGATGCGCAGCTTATTGCCGAGAATATCGCGTTGCAACTGGAACGCCGGATCAGCTTCCGCCGGGCGATGAAGAAGTCGGTGCAGACGGCGATGGAATTCGGCGCGCTCGGCATCAAGGTCGCCTGCGGCGGCCGCTTGGGCGGGTCTGAGTTGGCGCGGCGCGAGAAATACCGCGTTGGAAAGATTCCGCTCCATACGTTGCGGGCGGACATTGATTACGGATTTGCCGAGGCGAGCACGGTGTACGGCAAGATCGGCGTGAAGGTCTGGATTTGCCGGGGCGAACGCTCGTTGAAAGCGGAAGCGCCGGCGGCGAAGCCGGTTGGCGCAGCGACCGCGCCCGCGCCGGCGCCGGCAGCATAGCAGGAGAGAATTGACATGCCATTGATGCCAATGAGAGTAAAGCACCGCAAGCAGCAGCGCGGGAACCGCGCCGGCCTAGCTTGGCGTGGGGCCTCGGTGTCGTTCGGTGATTACGGGTTGCAGGCGCTGGAGCGCGACTGGGTGACGGCGACGCAGATCGAGGCGTGCCGCGTGGCGTTGTCGCGTCACATGAAGCGCCGGGGTAAGCTCTGGATCCGGATTTTTCCGGACAAGCCGGTGAGCAAGCGTCCGCCCGAGACCCGCATGGGTCACGGCAAAGGCAACGTGGAGTTTTGGGTCGCAGTGGTGCGGCCGGGCAATGTAATGTTCGAGATGGGCGGCGTGACCGAGCAGGTGGCTCGCGAGTCGTTCCGCTTGGCGGCGGCCAAGCTGCCGATCAGAACGCAATTTGTGAAGCGGAAGTAACATGAAGGCAAAAGAGTGGAATGAAATTCGAGTGAGCGCGGACGCCGAACTGGCGGCCAAGGTGCGCGATTTGCGGCAGGAGCAGTTCAATTTGCGGCTGCAGCAGTCGTCCACACAACGGTTGGAACGCCCGAGCCGGCTGCGCGAGGTGCGCCGGGACATTGCGCGGCTCGAAACGTTGCTGCGCGAGCGACAATGGAAGGCAGCCAAGGCGAAACCTGCCACGGCAGACAAGTGAGCGGTATGACCATGACGGAACAGACAATTCAAAAAGAACTGGTGGGCGTCGTCGTCGGCGACAAGATGACGAAGACCATCGTCGTGAAGGTGTCGCACCGGATGCGCCATCCGCGTTACCAGAAGGTGATCACCAAGTTCAAGAAGTTCTACGCGCACGATGAGAAGGAAGAGGCGGGTCTCGGCGACACGGTCCGCATCATCGCGTCGCGTCCGTTAAGCCGCCTGAAGCGATGGACGCTGGCCGAGGTTGTTGTGAAGGCCGAGCATGTCGAGAAGGTGGATGTATGATTCAAATCCGAACACATCTGGACGTGGCCGACAATACCGGAGCGCGTGTCGCCTGGGCGATCGGCGCGTTGGGACACCAGAAGCGGTATGCCCGCGTCGGCGACATCATCAAGGCACACATCAAGGAAGCCGCGCCGGATGGCACGGTGAAGAAGGGCGAAGTCGTCACCTGCGTCGTGGTGCGGACGAAGTCACCGTTGCGCCGGCCGGATGGCTCGCTGTTGCGGTTCGACAGCAACGCGGTGGTCATCATTGACGAGCAGCTCAACCCGAAGGGGACGCGCATTTTCGGTCCCGTGGCGCGCGAACTGCGCGACAAGAATTTCACCAAGATCATTTCACTCGCGCCGGAGGTGCTGTAATCATGGGTGCGTTGCACGTCAAGAAGAATGACATGGTGGTCGTCCTCTCCGGCGAGGAGAAGGGCAAGGTGGGGAAGGTGTTGGCGTCGTATCCGCAGAAGGGCCGCGTGCTCGTCGAGGGAATCAACATCGTCCACAAGGCGCTCCGCAAGAGCCAGGAGAAACCCAAGGGCGGCATCGTCACCCGCGAGGCGCCGATTTCGGTGTCGAAGGTGATGTTGCAAACGGATTTTGAGGCGCGCCACAAGAAGCGCGGCGTCGCGCCCGCCGCTCAACCGCAAGCGTAACAAGCCATGCCGCAACTTTACGATCATTACAAGAACAGCGTGATAAGCGAGCTGCTGAAGGGCGGTCGCTACACCAATAAGATGCAGGTGCCCAAGTTGGAGAAGGTTGTTGTCAACATGGGCGTCAGCACCCGTTTTGAAAACATGAAAGACGTCATGGTCGAAGCCCAGAAGGAACTGGAGACGATCACCGGGCAGAAGGCGCTGGTGACCAAGGCGCGCACGAGCATCGCGAACTTCAAGGTCCGCAGAGGAATGCCGGTCGGCTGCAAGGTGACGTTGCGTGGCGCGCGGATGTACGAGTTTCTCGAACGCTTTTTGAACGCGGCGTTGCCACGCATCCGCGACTTTCGCGGCGTGAATCCGCGCGGGTTCGACGGACGCGGTAGCTACACGCTTGGCGTGAAAGACCAGACGATTTTCCCCGAGGTCGAGCTGGACAAGATCAAACACAACTTGGGGATGGACATCACGATTGTGACGACGGCCAACACCGACGCCGAAGCAAAGGAATTGCTGAAGCTGCTCGGGATGCCGTTCAGCAGCTAGAGGACGAACGTATGGCGAAAGTAACTTGGGAAGTGAAACAGCGGAGGCCCGTGAAGTTCAAGGCGCGGCAGTACAACCGTTGTCAGAACTGCGGCCGGCGGCACGCGTACATCCGTCGTTTCAAGATTTGCCGCATCTGTTTCCGCGAACTGGCCAGCCAGGGAAAGATCCCCGGCGTGGTGAAATCGAGTTGGTGAGGCGCGTACCATGAGCATGACTGATCCCATCGCTGACTTCCTGACCCGCATCCGCAACGCCAACCGCGCCGGCAGGCCCGACGTTGAGCTTTCCTTCTCGCGCCTAAAAGCCGAGATGTCGCGCGTGTTGAAACAGAACGGTTACATCGCCGACTTCTACGCTGAAAAAAAGGAAGACGGCAAACAGGTGTTGAAACTCCAGTTGAAAATCGTCGGCAAGGAACGCGCGATCGTCGGCATCCGCCGCGTCAGCCGACCGGGGCTGCGGCGCTACGTCAACGCCAAGGACCTGCCGCGCGTGCTCGGCGGCATGGGCATTTCCATCCTCACGACTTCCCGCGGCGTGATGACCGGCCACGAAGCGAAGAAAGCCAACATCGGCGGCGAAGTGTTGGCGTACGTCTGGTGATTTATGTCGAGAATCGGCAAACAACCCGTTGTGATTCCAGCCAAGACGAAGGTCGAGGTCAAAGGCCAGACCATTCACATCGAAGGCCCGAAGGGCAAATTGGAATGGACCGCGCCGTTCCCGATCACGGTCGAAGTCAAGGACGGCAAAGTCGTGACCAGCACCGCGCAGATGGACCGCATGGGCAAGTCCCGCTGGGGTTTGAGCCGCGCGCTCATCGCCAACATGGTCAAGGGCGTCAACGAAGGCTACTCGAAGCAGCTCCTCGTCGAAGGCATCGGCTTCCGCGCCGCCGTCAAGGGCGCGAACCTCGAAATGCTGCTCGGCTTCTCGCATCCTGTCGTCTTCGAGATTCCGAAGACCATCAAGATTACCGTCGTTGACACGGCTGACAAGAAACCGCTGATCACCGTCGAAGGCTGCGACAAGCAGATCGTCGGCGAAACCGCCGCGCGCCTGCGGCGCTACTACAAGCCGGAGCCGTACAAGGGCAAGGGCGTCCGCTACCTCGGCGAACAAGTCCGCCGCAAAGCCGGCAAGACCGTGACCGGCACCGGCGCTGGATAAACATTGAGTTACCTATGATTCCGAAAACACGAACCGAAGCGCGCGGACGCCGCCATCGTCGGCTCCGCCAGAAAGTGCACGGCACCGCCGCGCGACCGCGCATGAGCGTCTGCCTGACCGGCCAACATATTTACGTGCAGTTCATTGACGACGTGGCGGGACGCACGCTCGCCAGCGCCAGCACGTTGCTCGCCGATGTCAAAGGCGCGAAGGCCAACGTGGCCGGCGCGAAGAAACTCGGCGCGCTCGCGGCCGAAAAGGCCAAGGCCAACAACATCACGGAAGTCGTCTTCGACCGCGGCGGCTTCCAGTTCCACGGGCGCGTGAAAGCGTTGGCCGACGCCGCGCGCGAAGCCGGTTTGAAATTTTAAGGATACCCCATGCCAGCCGAACGCAAACCCAGAATCGCCAAGCCCGCCGGGCCGGACAAGGAAACCGCTCCGACCGCAACAGTGGCCGCCGAGGAACTCGAATTCGCCGGGAAACCGGAAAGCGAGTTCATCGAGAAAGTCGTCTTCGTCAACCGCAGCGCCAAGGTCGTCAAGGGCGGGCGCCGGTTCCATTTTAGCGCGCTCGTCGTCGCCGGTGACCGGCGCGGCAAAGTTGGTTGGGGTTTTGGCAAAGCCAACGAAGTGGCGGACGCCATCCGCAAGGGGACCGAACGGGCCCGCAAGGCCATGATCCCCGTCTGCGTGAAGGGCACCACCATCCCGCACGAAATCATCGGCGAGTTCGGCGGCGGCCGCGTGCTGTTGCGGCCCGCGTCGCCCGGCACCGGCATCATCGCCGGCGGCAGCGTTCGCGCCGTGCTCGAAGCGGCCGGCGTGCGCGATGTGCTGACCAAGTCGCTCGGTTCCAGCAACGCCGTCAACGTCGTCAAGGCCACGATGGCCGCGCTGCTCAAGCTGCGACCGCGCGAGGAGATTTACCGAGTCCGCGGCATTTCCAGCCCCGCCGCGACAGGAGCGAGCTGACATGACAATGCGACTGAACAATTTGACTCCGCGCCCCGGCGCCAAGCACCGGAAGAAACGCGTCGGCTTCGGTGAAAGTTCCGGCCACGGCAAGACCTCTGGTCGCGGCGGCAAAGGCCAGACCGCCCGCGCGGGCGGCTCGATCCGTCTCGGATTCGAAGGCGGCCAGATGCCGATGTTGCGCCGTATCCCGAAACGCGGCTTCAACAACAAACGTTTTACAACCGATTACGCGACCGTCAACGTTGGCGACCTTGAAGCGCTGTTTGAAAACGGCGCGACGGTGACGCCTGAGACGTTGGCCGAGCGCGGCCTCGTAATCCGCAAATTTGCCGGCGTGAAGATCCTCGGCGATGGCAACCTCACGAAAAAGTTGACGGTGAAGGCGCAAGGGTTCAGCGGCAGCGCCAAGGAGAAGATTGCGAAGGCCGGCGGCGCGTGTGAAGAGTTGCCATTGCCGGTGATCCACCACAAGACGGAGACGAAGTAACAGACGACCATGTTCTCCGCCTTCCTCAACTGCTGGAAAATCCCGGAGCTTCGCAAGCGCATACTGTTTACGCTCGGCATCGTGGCATTGGCGCGGCTTGGCGCGAACATCCCGTGCCCGGGCGTCAATCCGGCGCCGTTGGTGAAATACATTGACGATGTGCAACGTCAAGTGGGCGGCAGTTTCCTCGGCTTGGCCAGCATGTTGACCGGCGGCGGCCTGACGAATTGCGCCGTGTTCGCGCTCGGCATCATGCCATACATCAGCGCTTCGATCATCATGCAGTTGTTGACGGCGGTGATTCCGACGCTGGAACGGCTCCGCCAGGAAGGCGAGAGCGGTCGGGCGAAGATCATCCAGTATGGCCGGTACATGACGATTTTGATCTGCCTGATTCAGGGTTATGCGCTGGCGTGGGCGTTTGAGAATCCGCAGCAACTGGTACAGGGCTTCACAGGACAACTAGTAATGACGCCAGGACTGACGTTCCGCATCATGACGGTGATTACGATCACCAGCGGCTCAATGCTGTTGATGTGGATGGGC
>Ga0172375_10008283_pt1 | contig 14016 bp, 13 predicted proteins | sample LakKiv1m_FD_114537 | JGI IMG/M metagenome (GOLD analysis project Ga0172375, IMG submission 114537) | Freshwater microbial communities from Kabuno Bay, South-Kivu, Congo - kab_092012_11.1m | ecosystem: Environmental > Aquatic > Freshwater > Lake | place: Democratic Republic of the Congo...
CTTTGGCGAGAGAGCCCGGTTAACAACGTTGGGACCACCAAGGATCTCGTGGGGGACAATACAGGGCCTCTCACTTAATTTTGCAGCCTGGATAAGGGATTATTAGTGACTGCCACCGTGTGGTACACCGGATATGTAACGATTAGGTGCAAAATTTGCTCCCAGTGAGTGTCTCGCCAACAAAAACCTGGTTTCCGGGCACAGGAGATGTCTGTCCAAAAACCCCTTCTGTTTCTAACCTCTTGTTTTCTTTGATTTCTTTCTGCCTGATACATTTTTCTTCTTGACAGGAACAATATAGGATCGTCCCGAAGGCCCTCCAAAATACCCCATTTATGGATGGACACTAGCCTCAATGGCAGGAAGATAGATACGGACCACACACAGTCCCTTTTCCTATCTCCGAGGCAACTGTGATTGCGCCATCGTGGTTCTTGACAATGCCGTAAGCCGCGGGCATCCCAAGCCCTCGACCGATAAAGTGCGTGGTGAAGAAGGGTTCAAATATACGGTCTTTGAACGTTATTAAAAAATTGCATAAAATCTTGTTGACAACGCATTTGGACTTTTTTAATATAGGTCAGACCACAAGAAGGTATAGCTAAAATATGTTCGGACCAATCAAAATAAAACGAGCATTTGAGCTTGTAGAACAGGAAATTAGAGAAATGATTCTGTCTGGTACTCTTAAACCAGACGAAAAACTACCATCGGAAAGAGAACTGGCTCTCGCGATGCAGGTGGCACGATCTGTCATAAGGGAGGCTTTCAGAATACTCGAACTTTCTGGGCTTATTTACACAAAGAAAGGCCCCAATGGTGGAAGCTTCATAGAAAAGCCAGGTGCTGCAATTCTAACTAGGTCGTTTTCCTATTTGATGCGGCTCGGGGAAATAGATATAGATCAGCTCACAGAAGCAAGAATAATGATTGAAAAGGATGTCTTGCAGCTTGTGATGAATAAGAACAAAAGTAAAGCAGACTACAAGCCTGCTGATGAGCTTATTGCTTCGGCCCTCAATAAGCTTAAGAGAGGAGAGAGTTACAAAGAAGAAAACTTCAGATTCCACACCGTTCTTGCAGAATTATCCCAAAACCCTATCCTAATCATGAATGTTGAGTCCCTCATGTCCATTATTTCAATTTTTGTCGATTATCTAAAGCCCTCATTGGAGCATTCCCAAAAGATTTTGGAAAGCCACAAGCATATGCTTGAGGAAATGAAGCTGGGCAATATTGAGACCGCCAATGACATTCTTGAAGAACACATCTTATTTTTTACACGTGAATTCAAGAATGCAAGCCGGTTAGAAGGCATTTCATTCAATGAAATGCTTAAAGAGAACTCATTTAATCTAAAAAGCTTAACTCAATTTATACCTATGGGCGGGAAACGTCAAAGTAGAAGGTAACTTGGCCAAATAGATGTATTTTCAAGACAACTTAATCCAAATATCTAAATACGAAACAATAGATACCCTATAATGATGGGTGGAACGAAAATGTGATTTGGAGGTTAATATGGCTAATTTCGGAAACTCAAACGGTGAAGTACTGGAGACTGATGTCCTTATAATCGGGGGAGGAATTTCCGGCTCTCTAGCAGCCATTAAAGCGAGGGAAGCTGGCGTCGAAAGAGTAGCTCTTGTAAGTAAAGGAAAGCTTGGCAAGGACAGTATTTCAACATTTGCAGCGGGAGTCTGGATAGCGTTTTTCCCTGAGGACGACAAAGACTCGCTTTACAGGAACTTTGCACTAAGCGATGTTCATGGAGGTGGTCTATACGATGACGAATGGCTCACAGTATTTCTGGAGGATAATTACAAAAGGCTAAAAGAGTTGGATCAGTGGGGTGTTGAATGGGAAAAAACTCCTGATGGTAAGTTCAGGCGAAAAGAATGCAGATGGGCTTTAAAGCAGGCGATGTTTCATGGTCCCCAACTGATGGAAGCAGTATCCAAGAAAGTAGGAGATAGTGAGGTAAAAATTGTCGGCCACACGATGATTACCAATCTTTTGACAGAGGGTGGCAGATCAGGAAATAGAGTGATTGGAGCGGTGGGGTTTGACGTTAGGACGGGAAAAGAAAGAGTATTTAGAGCCAAGGCGACCGTTGCAGCTGCAGGGGGTTGTGGATATAAGGCGCGATTCGCCTGTCACAAAATGGATACTGGTGATGGAGTTGCGATGGCATATAGGGCTGGCGCAAAATTAGGTCGATTTGATGAGGGAAAAATCCACACAACAGCGGCTAAATTTGATACTCATGGACTCAACATGTTCGTAGGCCTTGGTGGAAAATTTCTTAACGCTGAGGGGGACAGATTCATGTTCGATTACGATCCTGAGCTCAAAGACCTCGCCGGAATGACTACACTTGCAGAGGCATCAGCCATGGAGGTAAGAGCCGGTAGAGGCCCCATATATCTGGACATGACTCAGTTTACCCCGAACAACGTGAAAGAGATGAGAACGGTTCTACCACATGTTAGCGTAATTTTAGAGAGATCAGGAATTCTTATTGGCGATAAGATAGTCAACAAAATAGAATGGGCACCTGCCTATTATGGAACGATAGGTATGAGTGGTGGGATAATGGCCAATACAAAATGTGAGACGTCTCTTCCAGGGCTTTACGCTTGTGGGGATGCTATGGCTAGGGCCAAGCCCACTGCAGCATTGCCAATGGCAGCAGTTACTGGGGCGAGGGCAGGAAAGTTTGCAGCCGAGTATGCTAAAAAGGAGATGCGATTGGTAGACATGAATGAACAGCAGGTGAAAGAATGGAGGCATTTTGCCACCGCACCTTCTGAAAAGCCCTACGGTATTCATCCGGATCACATTATTATTGGGGTACACGAAGCACTTCTTCCCTATGGGGTGACTATCATCGCGCGTGAAGATAGGCTCCAAAAGGCTTTGACTGAAGTAGAGCGAATAAGAGATGAGGAAATTCCACAGCTTTTTGCGTCAGATCCTCACTACCTTAGGATTTCCAATGAGGCAAGGAATATGGTCCTTTCTGCCGAAATGTATTTAAAGTCTCGTCTTTTTCGTAAAGAAAGCCGTGATTCATCATTGAGGGAAGATTATCCATACACCGATAACGTGAATTGGCTTAAGACGATTGTACTTATGAATGAGCAAGATAAGATGCAACTAAACGCAGAAGACCTCCCACTGGAGAGATACAAGGTTGTACCAAAGAGAGAGAAGTATATATATCCTGTATTCGAAATTGCCACGAGGAGAGGTGTAAAATGGGGATAAGAAAGATAGCCTACGATTTATGTTCAGGATGCGGGACATGTGTCGAGTATTGTCCATTAGACGTAATCAGAATGAATGAAGAGACAGGCAAACCATTCATAATGTACTTGAGTGATTGCATGGCGTGCTTTCTCTGTGAGGTAGAGTGTCCAGAAGAAGCCATATATGTGTCTCCTGATAGAGAGAGAAGGGCGGTACTTCCTTGGTGAAAACTGATGATTTTGAATCAACCAGTCAACACCATATAAGATAATATTAGTCAAGTAAATTGTGATACGAGACACTATAGACTTGAAAGAAATATAGGGGTCAATTCGAATTTGTGAAAAGCCTAATGGGCTGATTTTATGATATATTTGCACTGAAGAGTTACCCGCAGGCGCGCCCGCCGCACTTAAATAGCGGACGGGTGCGCCTGCGGGTAACTCGTCCCCTGGTTATCGGAAAATATGAGTTCAGTATGCACAAATTGGGACTGATGATTTGCGCAGGGTAACTGGCGCTGAAACCAATAATATGTAGTGTTTTAATGCGTTATAGCCTTTCACAAATCCGGACATAGCCAAATATAGATCACGATTGAAAGATCATTTCTTAAATCATGATAATAGTCGAGTGCCCTTATGAATGATTTGGTCACAGCCAAAATGAGGAAAAACAGACAAGTACTAGAAGATGTTTGGATCCCCACGCAGTGCGGAATGTGCTATGCAGAGTGCGGCATCAAAGTCAGGCGTATCAATGGCGTTGTTACAAAAATTGAGGGTAATGAAGAAACCTGGATGGGTGCACGGGGTGGCCTATGCGGAAAAGGTGTTGCGGGGCTTCAATTCTTGTATGATCCAAACCGAGTTAATTACCCATTAAGAAGAACAAATCCAAAAAAGGGCCTGAATGAAGACCCTCAATGGGAGAGGATTTCTTGGGAAGAAGCCTTAACTGAAATAGCCGAAAAACTCAAAAAAGTGCTAGACGATGACCCACGGAAGCTTTTGCTGCAAGGTACCACTATTAGATCCATGAGTAATGCTTATGGATTTAAGATGCCGATGAGTGCAATTTCAAAGGCAGAAGAAGGTGCTCCCCAACACTGGTCCAGTGGAGGTGCTCTTCACTGTGGGAACGGTGCGCATCTGGTGGCCGGGATGGTTCACGCCTCTTGGTCAATTGTGCCGGATTTCAATTATTGCAAGTATGCTATCTACTTTGGAGCGAGCAAGGGCAGTGGCTCGGGCCATTCTGCAGCCGCAACTATAAGACTGGCTGCTGAAGCTCGGTCAAAAGGGACCAAAGTGGTTGTCTTCGATCCCATATGCAACTTCAGTGGCGGAAAGGCATCGGAATGGGTTCCAATCATTCCGGGAACTGATGGGGCAATCGCTTTGGCTATGTGTAATATCATCTTAAATGAATTAGGAATATGTGATTATGAGTTCATAAAATGGAAAACCAATGGTTCCTATTTGGTTAAAGTAGACGGTCATTATATGCGAGATCGTAAGACCGATAAACCTCTTATTTGGGATTCTCAAAACAAACAACCTAAAGTATATGACGATGAAAGTATAAATGATGCTGTGTTAGAAGGATCATATAAGGTAAATGGTGAAGAATGTAAACCCGCCTTTGCCTTGATCAGGGAACATCTAAAGAAATATTCTTCTGAATTCGCGTCTGAAGTAAGCGGGGTTCCATCGAAGACCATCACAAGGATTGCCAAAGAGTTCGCTGATGCAGCCATGGTTGGGAGCACAATCGAAATCGATGGACATAAGTTGCCTTTCAGACCAGCATCTGCGGTAATTTTTCGGGGAGGCCAGGGACACACTAATTCAACACAAACATGTTTCGCCGTCTCCCTATTGAATCAGATAGTGGGCTCCGCAGATGTCCCAGGCGGGACTCTTGGCTGGCCTCCTTGTAGTCATGGATATAAGGACACAAATAAGCCTAGATTTACCCCTGAGGCAGGCAAAGACGGTTTCATTGTGACCAAGCAGTGGCTCATAACAGGTGGGCACAAGCCTTGGCCTGTCACTGAACCCCAGCATCCGAAAGACCTAAGTTTAAGAGATCTTTTCACAATGAACTCTCTGACTCCAGTTTATGGTTTTTCGGATCAAGAGGAAGTGTGGAATAAATTTGGTATTCCCTTTAGAATTGAAATGGTAATGGGTCATGGCGCAAACATAATAACCAGCGTAGCCAACCGGGATATTATGGCGGAAAACTTCAAAAATATCCCCTTTACTGTTGTGTTTGAATTGTTTAATAATGAATTTACTGAAGGCTTTGCAGATATTGTTCTTCCCGATACAAGTTATTTAGAGACATTTACATGGCTCGAAGGATACGGATTCTTCTTTAATTATCCATTCGGCACAGAGCCTTGGTGCTTTCATATATATCAGCCTGTTATAGAACCACAATATGAGAGACGATATATTTGCGAAGTAATGATAGAACTTGCAGAGAGAATTGGGAGATTAGATCGTTTAAATGATTTCTGGAACAATTTCTTTGGGTTCGATGACAAATATAAATTGAAACCAGACGAAAAAATATCTTGGGACGACCTTGGCGACAGGGCCTTAAAATGGATGTTTGGACCTGAGCACGGGATACATTATTTCAAGGAAAACGGGTTTATAAAATGGCCGAAGAAAATCGAGGAAGTCTATTGGCGTAGCTTCGTTAATGCAAGAGCGCCCGTTTATTTAGAATTCCTGCTTGATATAGGCAAAAAGACCGAAGAAATCGTGAGGAACGTTGGCTTAGAGTTAGATTTCCAACAGTTCACTCCTTTGATCAGTTGGTTTTCTGCATTACCACACAAAACAGCCGATGAATCTTATGATCTATATGCCTTCTCATACAGAGATATTATGCATACAGGATCTATGACCTGTGAAATTCCATGGGTTGATGAGGCAAGCACCATGAATCCGTATACCTATAATATTACAATGAACTCAGATACGGCTAAAAAGAAGGGGATTAAAGATGGAGATGTGATTGCTATCGAATCGGACGTCGGAAGAAAGGTTACAGGTGTACTGAAAACAATGGAAGGGCAACACCCCCAAACGGTAGCCATTGCTGCGTGTTCTGGACACTGGGCAAAGGGACTCCCTATAGCGAAAGGTAAGGGAACCAATTTCGATATTTTGCTGGAATTAGACTGGAGACACATTGACCCTCTGAGCTTGAATATGGAGACCTGCACGCGGGTAAGAGTATATAAAGGGAATCAAGATGAGATGGGGTATGGTAATTGATTTAAAAAGGTGTGTGGCTTGTTATTCCTGTATGATAAGCTGTAAACAAGAAAACTTTTTACCGCCTTCCTATTTCTGGAACAGGGTCCTTATTGGTGAGTCAGGCAAATATCCAAATGTCAGGAAGCTAATGTATCCGGTCTTATGCAATCATTGCAAAGAAGCACCCTGTGTGGACGTCTGCCCCACTGGTGCCACTTTCAAAAGAGAGGATGGAATTGTTCTTGTTAATTTTGACGAATGCATCGGATGTCGATCCTGCTTGATTGCATGTCCATATCAACAACGCAGTTTTTTAGATAATGACCAAACGGAATATTTTCCAGGACAGGGTTTAACCCCTTATGATGTCTTGGGGAAGGAACTCAAAAACTATCAGAAAGGTACCGTATTCAAGTGCGATTTTTGCCGAGAAAAAATTGATAAAGCGCTTGAAAGATCTATGAAGCCAGGCATCGATCGAGAAGCGACCCCTGCATGCGTATTAGCATGTCCTGCAAAAGCGAGATATTTTGGTGACATAGATGATCCTGAAAGCGAGGTAACATGTTTAATACGAGACAAGAAAGGATTCCAGCTTCATCCTGAGTTCGGTACTGAACCATCGGTATACTATATTGATTATTGATGTTGGCTAAAAAATCAATCATTGATATCTTTCTGCATTGATCCCAACACCTCTATCATGGGGTAAACAACAAAATCTATTGTATCATAGTTGTTTTTTCAGGCTGCAATAAATTCAACTTTAGATATTTAAACAGAAAACTCAAATGAAAGAAATTCGCATACACGGTCGAGGGGGCCAAGGAATCGTTGTGATGGCTGAGATGCTTGCAACGTCTTTTGTTCTTGAGGGAAAACACAGTACCAGCTTCCCAATGTTTGGTTCGGAACGAAGGGGAGGGCCTGTCACTGCATTTGCCCGCTTTGATGAAAAACCTATCTTAGAAAAAACATATGTCTATGAGCCGGATTGTCTGATTATATTTGATCATGCTTTCATGAAATCAGCTAATATTTTTAGCGGGCTTAAGTCTAATGCTGTTATACTTACAAACTCAAAACTTCCTGTTCAAGATAGGCCTAGGCCTAATAGCCATGTTCGGCTTATGGGATTTATAGATGCGGATAACATTGCAGTAGAAGAAATAGGAAGGTCAATTCCTAACACATGCCTTCTGGGCGCTTTTGCTGCGGCCACGGGATGGCTAAAGCTCGAGACAGTTCTGTTATGTCTGGATGAATATTTTTCAGATGAGAGAGCTATTGCCAATAAAACATGTGCAACTATTGGATTTAATGAGGTTAAAAACATACATTATTAAATGACAACTTTAAAGTTCAAAAACAGATTTGGCACGGGATGGGTTAAGGTTGAAGACAATCTATTTGATATGCCGACTGAGGACTGGGGTTTCCAAAAACCTTCAATAAATCCGGAAAAGTGCAAATATTGCGGTATTTGCTATATCATTTGCCCGACGGGCTGTATAACTCTCACAAATGCCCAGTTTAGAGTTAATCTTAGGTATTGTAAAGGATGCGGCTTATGTTCTTATGAATGTCCGGTAGAAGCCATTTCAATGAAATGAAAAATTAGCATATTATGAAATTACTATCTTTTGACAAAAGAAAGATCGTCGTCTGCGACGGTAATACAGCGGCAGCCTTGGGGACGATGTTAGTCCAACCTGATATCATTGCAATTTATCCAATTACCCCGCAAACCTCGATATCAGAGGAAATAAGTAGATATTTTGCTGAAGGTGGATTCTCAGGAGAACTCGTGGAAGTCGAGGGCGAGAATTCCGCAATGAGTGCATTAATTGGGGCTTCAGCCTCAGGCGGACGCACCTTTACCGCAACTTCATCCTGGGGGTTGATATTTATGTATGATGCCATGATGATGGCTGCGGGACAAAGACTCCCAATAGTCATGGTAAATGTAAATAGAGAAACCCCTCATTACATGTCAGTCAGCGTCAGCAGACAGGATATTATGAGTGTTAGAGATGCTGGCTGGATTCACATAGAAGCTGATAATTGTCAGGAAATCCTTGATTCCGTGCTATTCGCTTACCGCCTTTCTGAAGACTTAGAAATATCCCTTCCTACTGTAATCAGCTATGACGGGTTCTATCTATCACATCTCTCCGAGAAGGTAGAAGTACCATCAAAATCGGACGTTCGGCAATTTTTAAAGCCTCTTGTTGCTCAAGAGAGAACACAAATGGATTGCGGTAGTGTTATGAGCTTTTTTACGTCATGCACTACCTTTGGTGGTCTATTGACCGAATATCGTTATCAACATGCTAAAGCATTAGAGAGAGTAAAATCACTATTCCCTGAAATAAGAAAAGAGTTTATGAATTGTTTTGACAGGGAATATGAAGACATGGTCATTCCCTATAAAATCGAAGACGCTGATTTTGTGCTTATCACCATGGGCAGCTCTTCTGGAGCCGCGAAAGTAGCTGTGAACAATAAGAGAAATGATGGGATTAAGGTTGGCCTTGTAAGAATCAAGGTGTTCCAACCATTTCCTTATGAAGCATTGATTAAATACCTCGATGGAAAATGTTGTATCGGAATAATAGAAAGAAGCGTTTCCTTTCAGCAATACGGAGGACATCTATTGCCGTTGGTAAAATCCATGCCATTCGAAAAAAATACCTGTGTTTTGGATTTCATAATGGGACTGGGCAGTCTAGATATAACACCGGCGCACATAGAAGCTGCAATTGATGTTATGTCATCATCTGGTCGCAAGGATAGCAAGCAGGAGGTCTTCTGGCTGGATTTGGAAGATAAATAGAAATGCATATATAAAGCAGTGAGGCTCCACCCGCAGAGCGGGTGGCCTCAGGAAGCCCCCCGAGGGGGCTCAAATGTGGGAAAGTCCCAAATGAGTTTTCCTTAGTCTTCGAAGTTGAATTCCCCTTGCCGCTTCTCAAGGGCCTTTTGTTCGCGGATGTATTTTTTTATGGTTCCTTCATCCAATCCCACCGTGCTTACACAGTATCCCCGGCTCCAGAAATGCAGCCCCGTGACACCCCTATTTCCCAGAAGCTGCCGGTGGATTCGGACGACACTTTTTCCTTTGATGAACCCTATCGCAAATGCCACGCTATACTTCGGCAGGATGCTTAGACACATCTGGATGTGGTCCGACATCAGGTGCCCTTCCATCATCTCTATGCCTCGCTGCCGGCATAGTTCACGGATCACTTCTCCCACGTGCTTGCGCCGTTCTCCGTACAGCTTCATCTTCCGATACTTCGGTATGATCACCACGTGGTATTTACAATCCTATCGCACATGGGATAAACTTTGCCATTCATGTATAGGTTCTTCCTTCTTGTCCTTTCACGGGACTTTCCCAGGGAAGAGCCTATGCTATTTCTCCCCGGATCGGTAGAACCTATCCGGTCCCTCCACCAGAGGTGGAGGGTTTAACGACAACTAATTTTTCTTTTGAATGCCTTATGATGACAGCTTTTGATTCAAGTGAGTTATTAGACATCATCAAAAATGAGAAGATAAAATCAATAATATCTTGCTTTGATCAAGATGATGTTTTAGTGCCAGGTGTGCCTCTATGTGCTGGATGTTCTGTGGAATTAGCTTTGCGTTTCAGCCTGAAGATCCTTGGCAAGGACGTCATTTTATTTACTACCCCCGGATGTGCTGCCTCTGCTCTTGTCACCAAAGGCCTTGAGCCAACAGTGAAGGCAAGGACGTTTGGATGCTTGCTGACAAACGTCCCCTCAGTTATGACCGGCGTTAAAAGATATTTTGACAAAAAAGGAAAGGACGTAAATTGTGTTGCATTTGTTGGAGATGGATGTAGTGCTGACGTTGGTTTTCAGCCACTTTCTGGTGCAGCCGAAAGAAATGAAAACATTATATATATTTGCTATGACAATGAAGCCTATATGAATACAGGCAACCAAAGAAGCGGTACAACACCAAAAGGTGCATGGACAACTACCACCCCCCCAGGAATGGTTCAGCAAGGAAAGAGAAGCAGCGCTAAAGATCTACCGCTTATTTTAGCATGGCACAGAATATCCTATGTTGCCACTGCAACGGTCGCTTTTCTAAAGGACTTTGCCAACAAACTTCAGAAGGCAAAAGGTGTAAAGGAAGGAATGTCATATATACATCTTCTGACACCATGCCCTGTTGGATGGAGATTTGAAACTGACAAAACGCTGGAACTTAGCAGGTTAGCGGTCAGATCGAATTATTTTCCTCTGTGGGAAATGGAAAACGGTCAATTCCGCTTGACCTATGAGACGGCACACCCCAAATCCATAAGGGAATTTGTAAAATTACAGGGTAGGTTTTCGCATGTAAGTGAGAAATTTTTGGATGAATTTCAAACATCAGTAAACAATAAATTTGCCGCTATAAAAGCGCTTACAAGGATAAGCGATTTATGAAGATTCTGGAGGGTGGCCACCGATAGAAAGGATCGTGTCACAATTTGGGTTTGCCTATAATACTTAGGTCCGATTCTAATACCGCATGTTGTCAAACAAATTGAATAACGGGAAAGAAAATAAATGTTTACAGATTTGAGAGAATTTATAGAAGTTCTTGATCAAAAGGGAGACCTTGTTCATGTGAAGAAGCAAATTGAGGATCCGCATGAAATATTTTGCATTATTTGGGAATTAAACAATAGGCAGGGTCCAGCGGTACTGTTTGAAAATGTTAAGGGTTATTCTATTCCGGTTGTCGCGAATATTTTCGGCACACTTGACCGATTCGCTTTGGCATGTGGGTTTCCACAGGGCCTTGATCCAAAAAAGTACCGAGACATGTACAGAAAAGTGCTAAATGATAAAAACAAATGGACAAAACCTAGCCTTACTGACAGCGCTCCATGTAAGGATGTTATTCTTAAGGGTGAAAAGGTTGATCTGTACAAGTTTCCAATATTAAAAACCCACCCTAAAGATGGTGGCCGTTATATTACAATGCCTGTTGTAATAACAAAGGATGCCAAATTTGGTGTTAATGCCGGGATATACAGGATGATGCTCCATGACCAAAGAACTACCGGCATTGTGTGTATTATATTTCAAGACATAGGCAAACACCTCGGCCGCGCTATGAGTGCGAGGAAAGAATATATGGATTGTGCTGTAGCAATAGGAGCAAATCCTGCAATTTATCTTGCTGCATCCTCGAAAATCTCTGTCTATGATAACGAATTGGCATTTGCCGCCGCTTTTCGTGGTGGGCAACCAATTGAAGTAGTCAAGTGCGAAACTGTTGATCTTGAGGTCCCCGCAGATTCTGAAATCGTAATTGAGGGGAAAATCGCGGTCAATGAAAGAATGAAGGAAGGTCCTTATGGAGAGTGGTCGGGCTATTATGAAGAACAAATGATGGAGCCTGTTTTCAGGGTCGAGTGTATTACCCACCGGAAGGATCCCCTGTATTTAATGACAACTGAAGGACATTATGCGAATGATGATGGCATAATGAGGATGATTTCACAGATTGTCACTTTTACTGAAAGTGCCATCAAATCGATCACGGGATGCGTTGATGCATGGATACCACAGAGCGGGAGAAATCTGGTAACGGTTATAGCCATAAGAAAAAGGTATCCAGGCTGGGGGAAAACAGCCATCTATCAGGCATTTTCGCTTCCTTTCATAGCATCGTCATCAAACTGTGTAATCATCGTGGATGATGATATTGATCCGAGCAACCTTGACGAGGTGATTTGGGCGATCGGTACGCGAGTTGACCCTGCAAACGATATAATCATGACACCACATATGGCGGTTTATCCTTTGAATCCCGCGGGTATTAAGCGCCCCATGGTTAATGAAGGAACAGGATGCACTGATTTCTCATATTGTTCAAAAATGGGAATTGATGCAACGCTGAAATTACCTGGAGAAAACGGAAGTACGCGCCAAAACATATCTGTGGTGAAGCCTATTAAAGATATCTTCGATAAGGTGAAAGCAGGATGGCATGAATATGGTTTTAAGTCAGTAGTTTCCGGTTAGGTACTTGCATATTAACCGTCTCATAATAGCATTGACATATCAAGCTCCATGCTGCATCAAAACCAAAGTGACTTCTGGCTTCCGGCCCAATGTCGGATGTAAAAATAATTATGAGACGGTTAATAACAGTTTGAAATTTGATGATTTTCAAAGTATAGCCCCGGATTTGGGCAGGTCATACGGCTATTGGCGATGAGGGTCTCATTCTGTATCCGGATGCGAAGTTCTCTGACCCTTTTGATGCTGACTTTTTCGTTGTGCTGCTCACGGCAATAGATGGCAAGCAGGAGATAGGTGATCAGGCCTGCGAGTATCTGTACCATTAGACCGTACTCATTCCTGGCAATCAGATGGTAGACCCTGAGGTGGCGTTTCCACCAGCCAAAGAATATCTCTATGTCCCATCTGAGCTTGTAAATAAGGGCAATTTTCTCTGCCGTCAGATCATGACGACTTGTGGCAACCCAGTATTTGATGTTGTTGACACTATATCCCACGACTCTGACTGGCTTTTGGGTCTGATTCACCCCAGGGGTACCCAGAAGAACAATGGCGTCATAGAAGATGTTGCTGTCTGGATCGATTTCATTGGTTTTCAAAGGCGTTTTCTTGGTACTGGCTTTGATGCGGCTGACAAAATGCTTTCCCTCTTCTTGCCACTGATCAAAACGATCGTGGGCCTGGTATCCACGGTCGGTGACGCCAGTTTCCCCAGGGGAGAGGATCATGCTGACAAAGGGCCGATCAGCGCCATTGCCATTGGAAAGGAATACCTTTCTTGGAATGCCACGGTTCAAGTCAAATCCGAGATGTACTTTGGCTTTTTGTGAGCCCTTTCTGTAATCGGCCCAATGCATTGAAAGGCATGCATCAATCAAGGAACCGTGGATGCCAACGAGATCTCCAAGGTCGGCATGTTCCTTGGGTAAAACAGAGACAGCGTGGGTTTGAAGGTTCTGGTATACATAGAGGAGCTGTTCAAGTCCCCTGGAATTGACAGCCTCAGCGAAACTGCTTTTCTTGATTCCTTCCTCGGGAGCGATGTGCTCACGGGCAAACTCATCTTCTTCAAGGACCTGGAGGAGATGTTGGGCGGAAATGTACTCTTCCAGATGGAAATAACGAGAGCTTTGAGTGGATCGTCGAAAGTCATTTTCAAGGGTCTGTATCCTCGGGCCTCCAAAGGGGGCATTCCGATCGTGGCTCTTTCAATTGGCCGGTATAATTGGTTGAAAGATGGTGAATCTGCTTTCTTTTGGCTATCGATTGTGTAAGGCATTTTGGAACCTGCTGATATCATTGAAGATTACAAAATTTTCGCCGCACACCTTAATTGAAATGTCAAGCAAAAAATGAGCTTAAGTCGCTGATGTTATAATTTTTTTCAATGTGTCACATGCAAAAACCTAACCGGAAATTACTGGTTTTAA
>Ga0172375_10008284_pt1 | contig 14013 bp, 10 predicted proteins | sample LakKiv1m_FD_114537 | JGI IMG/M metagenome (GOLD analysis project Ga0172375, IMG submission 114537) | Freshwater microbial communities from Kabuno Bay, South-Kivu, Congo - kab_092012_11.1m | ecosystem: Environmental > Aquatic > Freshwater > Lake | place: Democratic Republic of the Congo...
CCTGATGCAATAATCTACATCCTCAAGATACATAAAAAATCTTTCATCTAGTAATCCTATTTTTTCAATTACTTTGCTATGTATCAGCATGAAACCTCCTGTTACCACGTCAACAGGAAATTCATTAGTCATGTTTCTGCTTAAATCTTTGTAGTAGAAATAATTATGATACCTGTCTTTTTTGTCCAACTTCCGTAAGTTAGTAAAATCGAATATTCCTACTAATAAATTTGGCTCTCTAAAGAAGCTTCCGTTTATTTGCCCCCTTTTATTTACTGTAGAACCGCCACATATTCCAGCTTTGTTATTTAATGCAGAAGTTATTAACTTATGTAAACTATCTTTTTTACAAATTGTATCTGGATTTATTAATAAATAATATTCGTTGTATCCTGATATTTTTATTCCCAAATTGACAGATTTTGCAAACCCATCATTTTGTTTATTTTTAATAAATATTACATTTTTCCTATTAATAATAATTTTATCTATAGATTCTACTGTCGAATCAGTCGAGGCATTATCGATGATTACAACTTTAGTTTTGTATTGACTATTAAGCTGAATAAAAATTGATTCTAGACAGTCATTAATGTATTTTTCTGAATTAAAAGTTACAATGATAATTGATAGTGTGATTGTGTTGTTCATTGAAGTTAACAATTAAATTTTACAATGATTATGCCTGCACATAAGTTATTGTTAGTGGTTATTGAGCTAATTATATTTGTTATAGCTTTTCCAAGATTGGTTTATGCCGAGATACCAATATTTTCTGATGACTTTTCAAGCAAAAATGAGGCTAAATGGAACTATTATTCAAATAACGGGTCTGTAGTGTTTGGAAATAATATTTTAAGCTTGAGTTCGTCATATATTAATACATTCCCATACGTAACATTAAGGAACATTTCGTTTCCAAACTCATATTCGATATATTTTGATTTTAATTTTATCGGTAGTCCAAATTATGGGTCAGGCATAGTGTTTTCTGACAAAACTTTGGGGAACGGTACGCCTGCAGACCTTTTCCCTTCTGACTTTATTTTTGCTATTTGGCCAGACGGAAATAAATTTATAAATATTTCATCTTCGTTATGCGATGGCACTCAAGATGATTGCGTAGACGGAAGAACATTAAATATCTTGCATAAAATTAAAACTGACGATTGGCATAAACTAGTAATTTCTTATGTTTCTAGAAAGTACTCCGTGTATGTTGATGGCTCATTAATCTATGAATCCCCAGAGACAGACAAATCTATATCAGATATTTGGCTGGGTAACCCCCAAGCAACAGGCGGACCAAAGAATTGGTCAACACTATTGTTTGATAAATTGGAAATTGTTGACGAAGTGATTGCAGAAAATAATCCAATCGTTATTATCCCTGGTCTAGGGGCAAGTTGGGATTTACCAGCCCTTCTCACAGGAACTTCGGGAAATAATTGGGCCATTCCTAATTATGTAACTGTTTACGATAACTTAATTAACTCACTCGTAAATATTGGATATAAAAAGAATGAGAATATATTCATTTTTGCTTATGACTGGAGAAAGTCATTGGACTCTCTGGCTGATGAACTTAATACATATATTAATGACCGCAACTTGTCTTCAGGTGCAAAAATTGACATTGTAGGTCACAGCATGGGTGGTTTAGTGGCAAGATCATATATTCAAAAGTACGGTGCAGAGAAGTTAAATAAAGTGGTTCTAGTAGGCACACCAAATATGGGAGCTGTTGATGCTTATGGTGTTTGGGAAGGTGCCTCTGTGTGGGGTAACGTATGGTGGGAAAAAGCAATTTTAGATCTATCTGTTGAGGTTAACCAAAGAGTTGGGGAAAAGAAAGTTGATACGGTTAGAAGATTGGCTCCGTCGATAAAAGACCTCCTGCCGACTTTTTCATATATTAAGAGTCGAAATATTTTGATTCCATGGAGTCAAATGAGACAAAAAAATGAATATTTGAATAATCTAAATTTAAGTAGCAGTAGATCAAATAGTGTTATAACAGCGATTTGGAGCAATGTAGGTAATACAAAAAGTTCAATCAATGTTACTGAAAGAAGCTCAGTAGATAGAATTCTAAATCTTTGGGAAGACGGAAAACCAATTTCCGGATCAGAGTTTAATTATTCGGAAGGTGACGGGACAGTGACTTTGGCTAGCGCAAAAGGAAATTTTACGAACCTACTTCAATCGAGTTCATATCACTACAAAATGGCAGCCGATACGGAATCTGTTAAAAAGATTTTCGAGGCTTTAGGACTGGATCAGTCAAAGGTTTTAAATATGTCTGAAGACAGTGAAGGTAGTGTATTTGTTGCAGCATTAAGATCACCAGGAAAATTGCATATTTGTTATGCAGGTACCGACAACTGTGACGAGGAAATTGGAATATATTTGCCCGAACAAAAACTGTTTTTTCTTCCTGGTTATAGCCAAGAGAATCTGTCAGTTCAAATAATGGAAGATGGTAAGGGAAGCTATACACTTCATATGGGAAAAATCGATACCAAATCAGCATGGGAGAAAGTTCACGGGACCATATCGTCTACCGGTCAAATTGATACATATTTGATAAATGGGGATCAATTTAGTGTGTTGCCTGATGAACAAACAAGTGCTAGAAATATTAGATTACTCAAAGAAAAAATAAGACAGACTACACCGAATTGGGATAGATATGGATACACTGAGAATTTGATAAACAATACCGCTACTGTAAATATACGAATTAATTCGGAAAAAATACTTAGACTACTATTAAGAAACGAGTTTACGATAGCCAAGAGAACAAACAAAATGGAGTATTTTGAAACCCTTATTGAGATGTGGAAGGCAGTAGATCGAGAGATGGAATATTTCTTGACTGGAAATATTTATTTTTCAAATTTTAACCGAAATCAAAAATTAAATTCGGTGAATAAGTTAAATGCTTCTGTATTGTTAAAATTAAAAACTTCAAATAGCATTTTTGCAGCGAGACTTGAACAGGAAGCAGAAAATATTCTGCTACGAAGTAAACTGACAGAAGTGAACCTAGCAGACCTAGGTATAAACAGGATTAACAGTGGAGAGGCTTTGTTCCTTTCAACTCTGGATAATAGATAGTGACGTGTCCGGGGCTCCGACGTTCGATTCGTCAGATCACAAATCACAAAAATCACACCGCAAGGGTGTGACTTTTGTGGATCTGACAGGAATCGAACCTGTGACCTCCGCAATGTGAATGCGGCGCGCTAACCAACTGCGCTACAGATCCATGCCTAAAGTTGACTTGAATTATTATATCAGCCAAAGTACACTAATATAGTGAATTTCTTCAGAAAATTTATCCACATAATTTACGAGTTTGTTGAAGCCTTTGTAATTTCAGCCTCGGTTTTTGTAGTTGTCTATCTTTTCTTGATGCAACCCCACCAAGTGAAGGGTAGTTCTATGTTCCCTACTTTTAAGGATAAGGAATATTTACTTACCGATAAAGTTACATATAAAACCCGCCTGCCAAAGTACGGCGATGTTATAGTTTTCAAAGCCCCGATTAATGAGAATTTTGATTTTATAAAAAGAGTTATTGCCACTGAAGGTCAATCTGTATCTGTAAATGGAGGATTTGTATATGTAGACGGTAAAAAGCTTGAAGAAACATATTTACCTAAAGAATATACAACTTCAGCCGGCCAGTTCTTAAGTGAAGGCGAATCTTACACTGTTCAAGCTAATGAGGTTATGGCTTTCGGAGACAATAGAGATCATTCTTCCGATAGTCGAGATTGGGGTCCGGTACCATTGAAGAATATTGTCGGGAAGGTTTTTTTCCGATATTGGCCGTACAAAGTTGCCGGTATAGTCACAAATCCGGTAATCGCAAACTAATTTAATAGTCTTGGGAATTTTCTCCGTCTTTTTGTGTGGATGTTTCTACAGGATTATTTGTCTGGGCTGCATCCAAGAAGGGCTCGAACGGATTACTGTATGAAGTTGTCTGGATAGTTGTTTCTTCGGTTTCTGTAGTGATTTGTTCGGGTGTATTTTCAACTTTTACTTCTGTCTGAGTGTTTGAAATAGTTTCCAAAACTGGTTGGCCTGGCAAGAATGGATTTGTCTGAACTAGAGAATCATGAATTTTTTGAATTTGAGCTTCTGTCTCTTCTGGATTTCCCTTAAGTACTATATGAATAGCAGTTTCAATTCTTGACCGTCTCATTTTCACTTTGGCATTCTCACCTATCCAGTTCTGAATCTCAGAAGCCATTGTGTCGATTGAATCATTGACAGTTTTTGTGTTGAATCCATCCGATGGTTTGGCCTTGTGCATTGTTTTCTTGAATCTTCTGGCAAGTTCTTCTGCGCGGCGGACTGAACCACCCTCTCTGAGAATCATCTTGTAAGCTTCAATCATTATCTGGGTGTCGGGGATGGCTGCCAAAGCTCTTGCATGACCTTCGGAGATCACACCGGAGATAAGGCCATCTTTAAGGGCATCAGGTAGCTCAAGGAGGCGCAAAGTATTACTTACAAAAGCAGGACTCTTGCCTATCCTCATGCAGATATCGGAATTTCCGAGTCCGAATTCTTTGATAAGTCTTTCGAACGAATTTGCACGGTCTATTGGATTGAGATCAGTTCTTTGAACGTTTTCAACGATTGCCATCTCCAGCATTCCCTGTGGGGAAGTCTCGATAATGCGAACTGGAACTTCTTTGAGTCCGGCAAGTCTACTGGCTCTCCAGCGGCGTTCACCGGCAATAATTTGATAACCTGCTGGTGTGTGGGCTACGACCAAAGGTTGGATTATTCCATGTGTTTTAATGGAATCGACTAGTTCGGAAAGAGATTCAGGAGTAATTACGCCTCTTGGCTGGAGAGGGTTCGGTTGTAAAAAGTCTATGGGAAGGTGAGCAACCGGTTGGTCCTCCATTTATTTTGAGACTACGTCAACATAATTTATTCCCTTGAGCTGACGGAACTTTACGTTACCATCAGATGTGGAAAAAAGTGTGAAGTCTCTACCAAGTTCGGTGTTGACACCTGCGTGGAAGTTAGCACCACGTTGTCTGACGATGATTTGACCATTTTTGATAGCCTGACCACCATAGATTTTAACTCCAAGTCTTTTACCGGGACGTTGAGCGTGTTGTCTGGTCGCTCCACCAGATTTGACATGTGCCATATTTTAGATTTTATATTTTTTGTAAGATAACGATTTCACGTTTGGTATCCGCGCCGGGGCGTGAATAGATGATATCGCGTTTCAATGGATTGTAGCTTAATTTTAGCTTCTCGTCAATAATATGACTTGTCTTATAGACTTTTTTGCCGTCGTTTAAAATCGGGAAAACCATCACTACCAAACCACCGATTTTTAGGACCTTAGTCCAGTCTTTTAATGCCCCCAGATAGAGTTTTTCTAACCCAGGGACTATATATCGAACCTGGTCAGGTCTGTAATTTGGTTTTCCTAGGAATGGTTCAGTAACAATGGCATCTACTTCGGAAAATCTGGTTGAAAGATGAGTAGCGTCCAAAACCTCAATTCTTCCACCAAGATCAAGTGATTTTAAGTTTAACTCGGTTTCTCGAGCTTGTTTCTCCGATATGTCCACTCCGGCTACGTTGAATCCAAGCTCTGCGGCTTCGATTAATATCCTGCCTGAGCCGCAAAATGGGTCGATTAATGTCCTTTTCTCTGTAGAAAATGGTACCAAATTAACCATACTTCGGGCGATTTTTGGAGGAAGCATACCCGCTCTGGCATCGGCAAACGGCATGTGGCGGTCTTTTTCTATCCAGTGACGGAAATCATGGAACCAAATCGTTTGCCAGACTTCACGTTTTTCAGTATCAACAAAAAATTCGTCTACAGTGTGTTTTTTGAGGATTATTGGGGAAAGTCCAAAGGAATCTTTAGCCAAGATAAACCTACCTTTACCCATTTCGTTCTTTATTGCTTGTCCAACACCGGCAGATGCGGCCTTTCCAAGCTGGGTTATTGAAAAGTTTTTGTGCTTAATTAGATCAGCCAGAGAGGTCGTTTCTCCGGAATACCCGGGAACTTCTACAGCCAATTTTAGGCCACAACCAAGCCTGGAAACCTTGTTTATTGCCAAATCGCTATCTTTTTCATCGAAAAGAAAGACACTTGGAAGTATCTCAACAGATGAGGGGATTTGAACACTGACTTCTGCCGGCGCTAACGAGTTGTTAGCTCCGACGAATAATATAAAACGCATTTGTTTTAAAGGTTTATTGCCTTGACGGTAAAGTGACTTTCGTTCTGTCTGTGTCCTTGAACTTTGCGGGATCTTGACTTAGCTCTGAACTTAGCAACGCGGATTTTTTCGCCTTTTTCTTGACTATCAAGCACCAAATCGACTGATACTTTCTCAACAAAAGGTTCTCCAACAACGGTTTTGTCACCATCGTGTGTGAGAAGAACTTCTTTTACATTTAGGGTTTTGCCTTCTTCCAATTCGACTTTTTCAGCTATGATTTTGTCACCTTCTTTGACTAAAAACTGTTTTGAGCCCATTTGAATTACAGCGTAGAGTGTTTTGTTTGCCATGTGCGCAATTATATCTCAAAGGGTGCAATTAAATCAAGGAGACGGAGCTGTATACCAATGAGAATTGAAAAACTTAACAATGAGCTACCGCCATACGAAAACATCGGTAAGGTTATGCCTGTGACAGGCATTACTCCCAAGTTCATACCAATATTTACAACCGATTGAAACATAAAGAATGAAAAGACCGATAGTGAGAATATCGCGTGACTATTGTCTTTTAGGTATCTGACACCGGTCAAACAGTTCTTTAGGATTACAAAGTAGGCAAAAAATAGAACCGCTGCTCCCAATAGCCCAAACTCTTCGACATATGAAGCAAAAATAAAGTCTGTGTGTCTTTCCGGTAAGAAATTTAGATGAGACTGTGTTCCAAGTTTTACACCCTTTCCCAAAATGCCTCCGGATCCTACCGCGATAGTGGCTTGAATTACGTTGTAGCCGGCACCTTTTGGATCTTTGTACGGATTTATAAAACTATCTATTCTCTCCCTCTGGTAAGGTTTAAGTAATTTTGACTCTAATGGTATGGCGAGAGAGAAGAAAACGACGCCAATTAAGAGAAGTCTGAAAAACTGTCCATTGAATGCGAGTATTGCAAGCGGTAAAAAAATTAAAGACAACGCCGATCCAAGATCTGGTTGAATTGCAACCAACAACACCGGAATCGCGGCTAGAAATAAAAATTTTAACAATAATTTCCAGTCGATCTTTTTTACATTAGATAGATACCAGGAATAATAAACAGCCAGTAAGGGTTTAATTATTTCCGATGTCTGCAAATTAAAAAATCCAAGGTCAATCCAGCGAACGGATCCACGAATGTTTTTCCCAATGAAATGTGTGAGAACTAAAAGAAAAATACTTAAGAGGTAATAAGACGGAGCTAGGCCGAATATTAGACCAGGATCAGTTTTTGCAAGCAAAAGAATAATGATAATTCCGACCACCACAAAGGCTACTTGTGTTAGAAACAGGCTAGGTGCTGTGCTCCAAATTGTGGTTAAGCTTAGTACTTGAACCAGAATTAATGATGTAACAAGTAGACCTTTGTTTGGTCTCATTTATTTTATTTTCTAATTACTGAGACCGTTTCTCCTTTGGTAATTGTATTTACCAATGTTTTTCTTTTTATCTCGTCTTCAAATTCTTCCGGCCACTCAGATAAAGTTATATCTACTTTTTCGTCCAGCAGACAACCCGCGTTCTTTCTTGCTTCTTGAATTGAACGGACCAGTTCCCTGGCTTGCCCTTTTGCCTTAAGGTGTGGGGTGATTACGATGTCGTAGACAACACTATTCTCCTTTGCTGAAACGAAGATTACCTCCTCAACATTGAGTTCCTCTTTGATTAAAGATACCAAGCCTTCTTCCTTGGAAAGATCGGAGAAATCTCCGTTGACCGTCAATGATGCTAGTGGTTGTTTAATTGCGATAGCCAATTTCTTTCTTTCGGCATTTCCCATTTCACATACTTTTCTAACAAGTTCCATGTTGGAAATAAGCTTCTTATCAATTACTTTTTCGGTTTTAACTTCCGGCCAGTCTGTAAGATGTACCGATTCTTCACCTGTCAGATGTCTATAAATGTATTCAGAGATGAATGGAATTATCGGAGCGGTTGCCTGAGAAAAGACTTTGAAAACTGTATACATGGTTGTATAGGCTGATTCCTTGTCGTTTTTATCTACAGCAGAAGGACTCACTCTGTCTCTTGAGCGTCGAATATACCAAGTGGATAAATCACTTACAAACGACTTTATTGCACTGACGGATTTGGGAATCTGGTATTCAGATAAATTCTTATCTATTTCTAAGATAGTTTCGTCTAATCTGTTTAGTATCCATCTATCAAGATCTGTCGGGGTAGCAATAAATTCTTCTTTTATTTCCCAGTTTTCAAGTCCTGCGTATGAGGCAAAATATTTATATGAATTCCACAACATCATTAATGTGGTCTTCAATTCGTTTGCCCAGTCCTCTTCCGATACAGAAATGTCTTGGCCAACCACAATAGGGCTACCCATCAAGTACAGTCTTAGTGAATCGGCACCGAGTTTGGTAATTGAGTCTTTTGGATCGGGGTAGTTTCCAAGATTCTTACTCATCTTTCGGCCATCATTTCCCATTACAACACCACTAACCAATACGTTTTTAAAAGAAATTGAGTCAAAAAGTAAATTTGAGATTACGTGAGTGACATAAAACCATGCTCTAAGCTGTCCGGTGTACTCGGTAATAAAGTCTGCTGGAAAACTATTTTTGAACTTTTCCTGATTTTCGAAAGGATAATGCACTTGTGCATATGGCATCGATGCGGATTCCATCCAACTATCCAATACTTCAGGTACGCGTTTTGTCGGTTTTCCACATTTTGGACAGGGGAATGTAATGTTATCGATTGCCGGTCTGTGAAGATCGGTTATTTTGCTTCCTGAAAGTTTTTCAATTTCGTCTAAAGATCCTGCCACAACTCTTTCTCCACATTCACATTCCCAAACTGGAATCGGAGATCCCCAATATCTTGAGCGACTAATACACCAATCAGGGGCTGAGTCGATACCAAGTGCAAAGCGGCCACTTTTGAAGTGTTTTGGCACCCAATTTATATCCTCATTTGTTTCTTTTAAGTGTTCTTTAATGTTTTGAATGTTGATATACCAAGCAGTTTGGGCCTTATAGAGTAAAGGAGTATCGCATCTATGACAGTGTGGATAACTATGAGTAACTGTTGTACTCTTTAACATTATTCCTCTTTCAATGAGATCCGAAATTATTAATTTGTCCGCTGATTTGAAATACTTTCCTTGAGCAACAATGATTTTTGGATCCATCATACCGGTATCATCGACGGACTCCCCCATCGATAGACCATGTTTCTTTCCCAATTCCGTATCATCTTCACCAAAACCTGGGGCAATGTGGACAATTCCGGTACCATCTTCCATTGAAACAAAATCTGCAGGATAAATGTGATAATCGGCAGTACTTACATCAAAATATCTATATAAAGGCTCGTATTCCAAACCAACAAGCTTATCTCCTGAATATTCGTCCAATATTTTTATATCATCCTCCGGAAAAACACTTTTTACTCTTTCTTTAGCCACTATCAGTTTCTCACCCTGTCTTTCTATCAAGACATAGGTTTCTTTTTCAGCAACTGCAAGAGCAAAGTTGCTTGGTAAAGTCCAAGGAGTAGTTGTCCAAGCGACAATGCTGGAGTCTGAGTTTTTTAGTTTGAACTTTATAAATACAGACGGATCGGTTACATCTTTATATGAGTTGTCCATTGCGACCTCAAAGTTACTTATCGGGGTAGAACAGCGAGGGCAAAAAAGAGAGACGCGCTTACCTTTGTATATGTGTCCTTTTTCGTAGAGTTCTTTGAATACCCACATCACAGATTCCATATATGGAAGGTCCATCGTACGGTATGAATTCTTAAAATCTACCCATCTGCCAACATGATCGACATACCACTCCCACTCCGATGAAATGTTGTTCACGTATGATTTACATGCATCTACAAATTTATCGATTCCGAGAGTCTCAATTTCTTTTTTTGAGTTTATTCCCAGTAATTTTTCCACTTTGTTTTCGGCAGGTAAACCATGACAATCCCATCCCCAGACTCTTTCAACATATTTACCCTTCATTGTTTGGTACCTTGGAATTACATCTTTGATTATTGAACCAAGAAGATGGCCGTAATGAGGCATACCTGTGATAAACGGTGGACCATCATAAAACCGGTAGGCATTATTGTGGTCACGGCTTTCGACAGATTTCTCGAATATCTTATTATCTTTCCAGTAAGAAAGTACTTCACCCTCCACTTCTGAAGGCACATAGGAGGTTGATATTGGTTTGACTGTTTTGTTTTTCATATTTTTTGTTCAAAAAAAATCCCCGCAGGATTACCATTGGAGATTAGAGTCCATAATTTAATTTTGGACGGTACCATCTAATTTTTAGCTTAATTATCGACTTTTCGGGTCGTCCGGGAAGGTCTATGCTCGGGATTGAGTTTCTTCTTCCAGCTTACCGAGTGATAACTCGGCTCAAACGCTTTTTAACTTGTGCTTCTATTATACCAGCAGGATGGGATTAAAATAAATTGATGGGTAAATTATTATTGTTATTGTTTTTTGTTTCCAGGCTGATTTTTGCAAATCCCGGAAATGTCTTTTTTGATTCAAAGGAGTATTTAAGCCGATGGGCTGAACCAAATTTACTGGCCGCCTTAACTACAGGCCATACTCCCCTACATGACGGTTATGTAATGACATTTTGGCCAATATATCAATTGGGGAAAATATTGGGCATTAATCGAGAGTATGCCGTCATATTTTTCCAAATTCTTATGAGTACCTGGCTTATGTTGTTTTTTTACAAAACAGTTGCACTTTTATTTTCAAAAAAGATTGCCTATCGAGCAGCTTTAGTTTTGGCAATTTCTCCTCTATTTTGGATTACAAACGAAGCAGTAATGATGGAATCCACTTACCTTTTTTACTGGATAGCTTCAGTTTATTACTTATTATTATATTTAAAAAAGGAGGGAGGCTACAAAGCTTTAACCATTTCTTCTATGCTTTGGTGTTTGGCCTTCTTAACCCATACAGTTGTAGTTTTGTGGATTCCGGTGATGACGTTTTTAGTATGGTCAATCAACAAAAAGAAACTGCATATATTTTTACTTTTTGGATTGACATCTTTGCTTTTTGTAAGCTTTATTAATTCTTTTCTATTATCTTTAGCTTGGAATACCAGTATCCTCCGAGGTTTCCAAGAACTATACATAACAAAGTTAGGAGAACATGCGCAACTAGGCTTAAATATTGTCACTATCGCACGATTTATCCGTAATTGGCTAGTACCGCTTTTTTACAACACGAACGGAATGTTGATTATCTTTGCATTAGTCGGTTTTTTTGTAGCGTTAAGAAAAAGGTCAACAGACACAATACTTTTTGCCTTATGGATAGTACCAACCCTAATTACTAATCAGTGGTGGGATAGTTTGTTTTACGGAAGGCATAGCTTGATTGCAATTTTTGCCATTTGCATAGTGGCAGTTAAAGAAATAAAGCCAGTGGCTTTTACATTGTTGATCTTATATATGACAATTTGTTCTGTTTCTTCAATTAAACTTTTGACTAATCCAATCCCTTATTTGCAAGAAGCACATGAGATAGTCAATTTACCTCCCGGTGGTTTGTTGGTAGAGTCTCATTTTGCACGCCCTCAAATAAATGGTGAGTATTTCGGAGAAATATTTTTTGTGGGAGAACCGGCTTATGATCTCTCCTCTTTAGACAATATAATTAATGAATATTTGGAAAACAACAAGCCGGTATTTATCACTGCTCAGGCTTTGAGTGAACCTTACGGTCTTTACAATGGTCCTTACATTCACTCATTGACTTTGTCTTATAAAGAACCTTTTCTCTTGAAATATCTTGCCGATAAATACTCTTTTGATCAGTTTGTACAAATAAACAAGTCAGACAATTTGACAATTTATCAGATAATAGCGAGTACAGGTAGTTATCCCGAAATATTAAAGACGATCGAGAGTAATAGGAGATTAGACCGGATAGACTTTGCCTCAAAAATTGTTGTGAATTTGTTCACAATAAATTGACATTTTTAACTCTATAGGGCATAATACCGTATCCTTTTAGCTTCAAAAATCCTCAAGGAGGAACATTAAAATGTCTACTACTTCGAAGGTTTGGACAGGTGTTGGCGTCCTGGTGACGCTAATCTTCATCTTGATTTTCGCTTCAACCCCCCTGATGTCAAGTCTGATCACGGATGCGTTGAATGTGCATCCCTTTTCCTGGACGGTTCTGCTTTTGACGGTTGGAGCCTGGATTGGGGTGGTTTATTCTCACTCAAATTCTGGTTATGGCGATGATTTCAATGGTTGGTGGTATTCACTGCCGGTTACGTTGACCGTTTTTTGGATTGTCTGGCTAATTATTCAAGGACCTCTGATGATGGTGGAACTTTATCACCACACGAAGTACACCCTTGATGCCCCCCTTACGGTTCAGGAGGAGATCAGAAGCATCCCTTATACGGTTGCTTCTACGAACTTCGAAAGCCAGAATCCTGATTCCCGAACCAAACCAGGAGATTCGGACTACGTAAAAGATCACTGGATCGCTAGTATTGACCCTAAAGATCTGAATGTGTTTGGACTACCCACCCAGGGCTTCTTCATCTACGATCCCAATAGCCCGAACAAAGTGGTTCAAATTAGGCAAGAAATGACTTTCGCGGAAGCCGGTTGGCTGTTTAACAGCGCCACCTACTTTGTCCGAACGAAAGAATACTTTGCCGAGTTTTATGAGGTTCTGTATATCCCCGATCCCAGCAATGACGGCTTGATGGCGGTTACCACCCTGATTAAACGTGATGGTTTTAACCGCCATCCCTACGCTGCCAATGTGCTTGTTGCGCATAGCAACGGAGATTGGGAGATCATGAACATGACCGAAGCCAACACCGACCCGCGCTTTGATGGTGTGGCTTTGCGCCCCGAATGGCTTGTAAGAAAAGAGGTTGAGGCCTATGGATGGCGTGAAGGATGGCTTTCAGGTTTGATTGGTCGTAAAGGTCGCGTCCAGGTTCAGAGCTCGTCTGTGAATGACGACAACAGCGCACCGTTCCACATGAAGTCCGTTGGTGGTTATGAATGGTTTACCCCCTTCTCTCCGCTCGGATCTACTGCTCTTACCGGAATGGCTGTCACCAGCTCAAAAGACGTGAACGCGCCGATCAGGATTTGGTCGCTACCCGCCAACACCTCATACGCCGGGGCCGATTATGTGGCCGCCTTGATTGAGAGTTCGGAAGCCCACCGGAACCTGACCTGGTACCGAGTGTCGGGTGACTCCAAGTGCGGGAATATCACCGTTCTTGAGGTAATCCCGGTCGTACGAAAGGAAAAAGACGGTAACCACCTCTATAACCTTGGTTATGTGTCTTCGGCTCCGAAATCAGTAAGCGTCCTCTTCTTTACGATCGTTGATCCTTACACGCAAGTTGTGTACGAGGATATCATGACCGCGGAAGAAGTGAACTCCTGGCTTAGGGGAGAATATGAACTAAAACCCCAGACTAACAATAGCCAAACACCTGCGGCGACTTCACCTGTTCAGTGCACCATTGGTGATGATTTGTCGAAGGAATCTGATCAGAGTCTACTGGACATGATCAGACGGATAGTAGACGAACTGAGCAAACGATAGTTTACAGCACCCCCATCCGGGGGTGCTTTTTTTATGGATATACTCCCACAAGACTGGTTTCTCCCACTACATGTCCAGAAATAATTGATTCCAGATCCTGGATTTTTGCTTCCGGAGGCAGTGTTAGTACCGTATCAAGTGCATAGAGGCGGAATTCATACCGATGACTGCCTGA
>Ga0172375_10008285_pt1 | contig 14013 bp, 12 predicted proteins | sample LakKiv1m_FD_114537 | JGI IMG/M metagenome (GOLD analysis project Ga0172375, IMG submission 114537) | Freshwater microbial communities from Kabuno Bay, South-Kivu, Congo - kab_092012_11.1m | ecosystem: Environmental > Aquatic > Freshwater > Lake | place: Democratic Republic of the Congo...
AAGTTGGCGTCATGGGGGGATATGTCACACTTTTTTTATTGGTAAGTCTCATTATCGTGCTTGCAGCGGTGGTAGTAGGCAAGCTTCCCGGGCACGAAATGCCGGATTTTTCGTATCGGCATTTTTTGGATCACCAGCGGAGCAGAGGATGGAAGTTGGTGTTGGGTCAGCAGGCGGCGTTGGGCTTATATGATATGTCCCTCGGCACTGTGACGAGCGTATTATTTTATCTTATCATCCAGAACGAAACGCAATTAGGATTCGTATTTACCGTCGGATCGTTGATCGCGACCGTATCTAGTGTCGTCGTTACCCGCGCGCTCGTGAAATTCCCATCCTCCTTTTGGGTGGGGGCGATCGGATCGGCTGCCTCCATCGCCGTATTTGCTTTAATGCAGAATGTGATGGGAATTTGGTTATGTATCGTCATATCGGGGTTTACCGTGCCATTTTTGTTTACGAAATTATCCGCGGTGTATTTTGATGCGTTAGATGAGGCCCAAGGGATGTGGATAAATAAATATCACATGATGATTGAGCGGGATTGTCTGTTGGGATTCCTTCGGATGATGAGTTACCTCCTCCTTTATGTATTCCTTTCGTTTGGTGATCAAATCACGCTTGCCCGTTTCTTCCTTTTTATCCTCCCGTTCTTTCCGCTTGGGATTGGGGTGTTACTGCACTTTAGCGCTCGCACCAAGTCCTCACCCATGCCTTCTCAATGTACGGTTCCTGGGGAAGTGATCTAATGTGAAAGTGGTGTATTTTGTGCGGGGGGGGAGCTGGGGTAATCCTTTTTTGTTTGTATCATAGAATCTTTTCGATCTGTTCTATACGTAGTACTGCTTCGTTATTTTGCCCTGATATTATTTCATTGATATTATTCCTCAGATAGTATTCTCCTGATATTTCTACTCTGCAATTTTAACTCTGTAATCCCACTCTGTAGTCTCACTCTGTAATCTACTTCACCGACAATACATCCATATTGTGATTTACTCCGATTAATCGATTAATCGGAGGCAGCGCATGACGAGGGTGTCCAAACACATTTTAGATAAATCATTGCAGGAAGAAATGTTCCGACAATTTTGGTTATCACTGTCACTTCTTCATGATTCCGGCACAGTCTCCTCATTTTTTTCCGACCTTTTATCTGAAACAGAAGAGATTATGCTAGCCAAGCGTTTCACTGTGGCGATGCTTCTCATGAGAGGGAAAAGGCCGATTGACATCATCGGAACCCTTCACGTTTCCAACTCGACGATTAGTTCCGTGAATGCCTGGCTTAAAAATGCTAAGCCCAGGACGCGTCAAATACTCGAGCTTATCATGAAAGAATCCCGTTGGCAGAAGCTGCTCGATCAAGTTGACGCATTATTGGACAAAATACCGCCGCAATACGGGAGTGATTGGAGAAGAATAGGGAAGGAAAAATGGCAACGAAAAATGGTTCGCGCCTCGCGTCGTGAACTCCTATAGTAAATCTCCGATTAATCGATTAATCGGAGATAATACGTTTGACTAGCGAAGAAAAGATTTCGGCTTGTTTCATCAGATGGCGATTCCTTGCCACGGTAGGCTTCATTCGGTATACTTAGCCCCATGATTTTATCAGATGGGGACATAAAGAAATCGCTCGCCAGTGGAAGAATCCGGATTACTCCGAAGGTAAATACTAAAACACAATTAGGATCGTGTTCTGTTGATTTGCAATTAGGGAAACAATTCCGCGTTTTCAATCACAGTAAGTATGCATATATCGATCCCAATAATCCCAAATTTGGAAGCGACATGATGCGGGAAGTGAGTCTCAAAAAGGGTGACCCGTTTATTTTACAGCCCGGTGATTTTGTATTGGCGACCACTGTTGAATCGATTAAGATATCGGCCGATTTGATCGGCCGGCTCGAAGGGAGATCAAGTCTCGGGAGGTTGGGGATTGTGGTACACTCGACGGCCTCGATTTTTGAGCCGGGTTGGGATGGAGTGGTCGTCATGGAGCTCGGCAATCTCGGCCGTATGCCGGTAGCATTATATCCCGGCATGCGGATTTGCAGTATGACGTTTGAAGAATTATCATCTCCTGCCCAGGTGCCGTACTCGGCGAAAAAGTCGGCAAAATATGTTGGGCAAAAAACACCACTCGCCAGCAAAATTGGTGAAGAACGGTAAGAAGGATCAGATAGTGTGTATGGGTGAAGATAGCGATTTCATACCCTGCCTATTTTACCCTGGACAAAAAATGCAAAGAGGGTTGTCCAAATCGGCCTGACATGCTTGACAGAGTAGGCCAAGTATTAAAAGAGAAAAAGAAGGGGAATCGTTTAGTGGCAACATTATGGCGGACGAATACGGCCGTTCCAGCATTAACAATGATATTGCGCCGCGCCCGCGCGAAAGCGTTTAGTCAGTGTAGGAATAATCCAATTATGTAATGGAGATATATATGGACTGGCCAATTCTCTATAAGCAAGTATTGCATGTGAAAGACCCTAACAATCCGGTTGGGGTAGCAATAATGTGGACAGAACGGCAGGTAGTTGCCGATATCCTGAAAGACGAGGCGTATTGTGCAATCGGTAATCTATACTCATCCGCTGGCATTTCCGCTATGATCCGGAATGTTTATGCAAATCCGCATATTCGTAAAATTGTCCTTTGGGGCGCAGATTTATCTCGAAGCGGCACAGCGCTTGTAGCTCTGATGGCAAACGGGGTTGACAAGGATAATTTCATCATCGGGGATGAAAAGGGTGGACAGATAGAAAAAGAGATTACAAAAGAAGACATCGACCTTTTTAGAAAGTCCGTTGAGGTTATTAACCTTCGCGGGAAATCCCCGGATGAATTACGAAAAACAGTGACTTTGCTTAGCCAGGAAAAACCATCGCCCTTCACTAAACCCAAAACCTTTCCGACTAGTCGGCCCAAACCGTTTACATTTCCGTCTGAACAAATAGGATTTCGGATCCATGGGGAGACAGCGGCTCAAGTGTGGCTAAAAATTCTTCATACTATCATCCGTTATGGCCGGAATAAAACAACACGATACACGCAGGAAAACGAACTGAAAGAACTTTTAAACGTCATGGCTGTCGTCTATAACGAGGATCCAGATAAGCCCTATTTACCTCACTTTTTCCCATTTTCCCAAAAGGATCTGGATACGTACTATCCGCAGGTATTATCTGCCAAAAAGATTCCCGGTATTGCATATACGTACGGCCAAAGACTTCGGGATCACGATGGAGTAGACCAAATTCAAAACATCATAGACCTTATTAAAAACCGGCCGTTTAGTAAAAAAATGGTCGCGTTTACCGCAAAGATTAAAGAGGATTGGTCAGTGGTCAATAAAGGCGATACTCCCTGCCTTACCCAAATTCTTTGTAGCATACAGGACGGCAAGCTGTTTATGACGACGCACTTTAGAAGTCAGGATATGGTCCATGGTTGGCCACGAAATGTCTTTAGTTTACGGAAACTTCAAAAACTCATCTGTGACGAATCAGGAGTAGCGATGGGCGCATTTGTCATGATTACCCATAGTGCTCACATTTACAGTGACGATTATGAGTTAGTAGAAAAAATTATTAAAGAAAATTATGAGAAAGAATTAGGTTATACCAGCCGACAGATGTTTGAGGATGATAGAAGGGGGAATATTGTCATTACTGTTGAAGAAACCGAGAAGCAATCCGTGGGTAGGCCGACTAAATACGCCAAGAAACAAAAGGAGAAAGAGTGGGAAATTGTTGTTAAACTATACGCACCCGAGGGCGGATTATTGCTCAAAGAATGGCGGGGGAAAACTGCGATGGAAATTTACATCGATATGGTAAATATCGGTGATTATTTGGTATTACCAAGTCACTGTATATATATTGGAAGCGAGTTGCAACGCGCTGAGTATTATATTAAACTTGGCATACCACAAAAGTACAATCAGGATCCGGCGGCAAATAAGGAGTTATAACGATGAAGTTTGTGTCGATTGTCACAAAAGTTTCATAGTATTCCACGGAAGAGAGGGGATTGCAGCTTTACAGGAAGTAAGAGGGATTAGGGCAAGTTCCTTGGTGTCGAACACCGGTTTGATCGTTTGAAGGTCAGACGAACGTGCGTGATAGCTAAAAAGTGGTATGTCGGGGAGGCCTTTTACCTTCATGAGGCCCTGATAACGAACACGAGACAGATCCATAGTAATTCCAGTTTCTTCCAGCACTTCACGCGTAAACGTTTCAGACGGATATTCTCCTTTGTGCGCGATCCCGCCGGTTATGTTAAAAAATTGACGGTTTGGGTTTTGGGATTTATTAAATACCATACATTCCCCATGCGTGGGATCATCAACTATCACAATACCGTGAGCAAATTGGCTGTGGTCAGGTGGAGTTATGCTTGTGGTATCTAATCCGGTGATATTCCAAATATCTGGATTTATCGGTGTATCTTTCGTTATCTGGTCAAAATATTGTATCGGTACGCCATTTTGAGCAAATGGCGATTCCGCTGTTGGTAAAGGAGAACTATTTTCCGTAGCATGTTCCATGCTCAAATTATACACGTTTCCTTGAAATTCAAAAAAGTCATAAATATGAAGGCGAATGATTTCTAAATGGAGGTTGATATAATATTATGTTTTAAAAGTTGCTTTTTCCTCTTCGGATGAATTGGATTGCCACGCTTGGGCGACGGCTCCACGCTTAGCATCTTGAACCTTTTGATTAATATGGTTTTGTAAAGCCTCATCGGGTGGTTGCAATTTCATAAATTTATGTCTACGTCTATCCCACTCTTGAGCAAATTGATCCGGTTGGAGGAGCTCCTTGATAACTGTTTCAAGTCTAGCTCCATAATGGTTTGGGTTCAGCGCAAGCACAACGTCAATGCCGCTTGGTTGTGGAATTCTTACCTCGACAAATCCCTGGAGGTTGCCAGAATGCCCTCTGGTGGCGCGTGCTGCCTTTTCAATTTGAGTTAGTAGGAGATTAGCATTGAAAATATCTTTTTTCATAGAAAATATAAGTCTAATAGATAATTATCAGAACATATTGAACATACAATCGTTGTATGGCATAATTTTGTTATTGTTTGACCATATTTTGACAAACCCAGAAATTGTTGTTATGATGCTCGCTCTATGACTACCAGCTGGCACTGTTTGGCTCCCGATATGCGCTTGTGTGATAGTACCGTGGTAAATGGCAGGGCTATCGGTATCGTCGGCCTGTACGGAGCCGGGAAAGTGCTACTTTGTGACCGTTTGGAGAAAAGGTACAGGGAAAAAGGCGATATAATTGTCCGCGTCTCGTTTAAAGAGCTGCCGAAGCCAAGTAATCGGGACGTCTATCACGCGTTTCAAAAGGCTATTGCGAAAGCGTCGGGATTCGAGTATCCCAAGCCAATAGAGGGCGATTTCGCGTTCCACTTTTACCTTCAGGAATTTGTTCAGTCTGTCCAAAATGCGCATGTCATTCTTCTTTTGGAAGAAGCACAAGAGTTATTAGACCTTCCGGATAGCTTTTTTGATGCATTAGAAAGCTTACGGTACCGCAATGAACCAAAAGTATCGTTTTTCCTTACTGGCCAGCCAAAGATTCGGGTACGCACAAATACAGGTCTTCTCCGGTTACTTAAAGACACTATGTATTACCTCCATATGCTACCATTTAGCGCGATGGACGAGCTTATCAAGCGTGAAGAGGCTCGGTTGGGTATTCCCTTAAGCTTATGGAAAAAGCAGATATATACGTTATCGGGGGGGTATTACGGAACGGTGAAGTATATTGGGCAGCTTATCAAACAATATAAATTTAAAGGAGCCCGTCTGACTGAGTCACGTGTAGTTGATTGGGCAGAAAGTCAAGCGAATTTTTTGTATTTCATCAAGCTGATCTGGGACAGTTTGTTTGACGATGAGAGGCTTCTTATCAAAGAGCTTCTGGAAACAGGCACGGTAGCTTCCGAGCGCCAAAAGACATTGGGATTTCGCGAACTCATACAGCTTGGTATCATCCGGAAGCGATGTACGTCGATTTCATTTTTTATTCCGATGGGGAAGAGTGCTTTTTTGCGTGTTATCCATTCGGCTCAGGTTGCTTCAGTCAATGTTCCCAATACACATATAGCAATGGCAGATGACAAGGTGTACTTTTTTGGAAATAATGCAGACAGCCTGCTCACGTATCAGGAACGAAGAGTGCTTGCAGAATTTATCAAACGACAGGGGGATACCGTATCATACGAAGATTTGGGTACTATCATGTGGGGAGAACACAGTGAACGCTTCAGCATGTGGAGCATAGCCAAGCTTATAGAGCGGCTACGGAAAAAATTGTCGTCCGTCGGTATTTCTCCCCATCGTATCAGTAATGTGTCGGGGAGGGGTTACGTATATCGCGCATAATAGTGCCGATTAATCTATTATTTTTTTTCCTTCATCCGAGCTGGGCGTTTGATAATCAGGCTCATCGATCGGCATGTGTATCAGACTGTCGTGTGGTGCCGCGCTGACGGATTCTTCTATCACCTTGCGTTGCTCGCATAATTTTTGATAAACGCTGCGTCTGTTGTTTTCGGGCGATTTCATGTGGGAAGTATGAGGCAGATTGCGATTTTTGTCTTGTCCGGGCGTGGTATATAGCCTGTATTTACCTGTTGTTTTGACATGAGTATGACAATCTTTAGGATCGGGCTTCGTAAATATTGACAACGCGGCAGCGTCCACGACATACTAGATTGGTATGTTTGACTATCTTATCGGATTGTTGCTGATGGGCTTGGGTCTTCGGCACCCGGGTACCCCGCCGATGGTCAAAGGAGATGAGACGGAGGCGACCCTGTCAGCTTCTGGGTCAGAGGAAGCCAGTCGTTCGTCGCTTCGCGTCATGCGCCCAAAATTTAGTGCGGGTGAGCAAGAAATATTTCAAAAAGAGCGGGTGAAGAGGGAAGCAAATCTCAAACAAGTCAATACGTCCCGGATACAAGTGCTTCAGCAGACATTTGCCCAAAAGCAAAAGGTGCGCCTTGAAAAAGATCAATCGACACAGGAGGTGCTTACGGCAAAAGTGAAAGCATTTCGCGATGCCCAAAAGAAAGAAAAAATTCTCGCGTTGTCCGTCACTTTTCAAACGACGGTAAAGAATACTCTTTCCTCGATGCAAACAAAGCTTGAATCCATGATGTCGCTGCTTGATCGGATTACTGCAGCCGCTGGCGCGCTCAAGGCGCAGGGCACCGATGTCGTAACGATAGAATCCGACGTCGCTTCCGCTCAAGCAAAAGTGAGCAGCGCGTTGTATGCGTTATCAACGCTTACAGAATCACTTCCGACGACATTTTCGGTAAGTACCGAAGAGGGTGCAAAGGCTGATGTTTTAGAAGCGATTACCGATGTGAAATCCAAGATGGAGCCGGTCCGAACGTCATTTCGTGAGGCGCATACCGCCGTGGGAAAGGCCTTGTCAGATTTGGAATCCATTACGCGGTAAAAGTTGATCTTGGGAGTGAATAACATGAAAAAATCATCACCACTCGTAATTATTATTCCGCTCATCATAGCGCTTCTTGTCGTAGGAAGCGTATTTATCGTCCGATATTTTTCTCCCGTTCCAATAGAGAGTCAGGCGGCTACAAATCCAACGCCGGCAAGTTACCCATCTTTGGTCGTGCCGACGGGTAAGCCGGAGGTCGGATTTAGCGAGATTCAGTCAACGACACCCGTGTCTGATCTTCGATTGGAGTTAAGCGGGGCGAGTGATTCCAGCGTCACTGATTTGGACGCGCTCGAAAAAGAAGCGTCCTCGTTATAAATTGGTACGTATAACTTCGTCATACACATTTCCGATTCGACCCGCAATATGGCTCCAGTCGAATACTGCTACAGCATCTGAGCGTAGTGTCTCTTTGTGGGTTACGTGAAGCACCCGTTCAATTTTGGTCGCAAGTGCGACGGGATTATTTGCACTCACCACATGACCTTTTGGAAATTCCTTGACCATCAAAGATATGCCCATAACGTCAGTCGTGATGACCGGAGTGTCACAGGCAAATGCCTCCAAAGCCACCATACCGAACGATTCATAATGACTTGGCATGACGACGACGTCGGCTGCATTGTAATAATCAACGAGTTTTTCTTGCGGTTGCGGTGGAATAAATCGAACCGTAGTAGTGAGGCTCAAGGATTGCTGAAGGAGCGTAAGCTTTCGAAGTTCACTAGACCACATGGATGAATTTTCTCCGACGTCGCCTCCGACTATCCAGACACATACTGTATTTGATAGTGCTGGATATTTGGTAAAAAGTATTTTGATGGCATAAAGGAGCACGTCAAATCCTTTCACCGGGTCGATCCGACCTACGGCCAACACGATGTGATGATTGAAATCTGCCCCAACGGCGCGTTTGGCTACTATAGTATTTTTTGGGAGAAATAAACTCGTATCGACCCCCGGAGGAATGGTCTGAATGTGGTTGGATGGGACGTTATACAGCGCAGACACATATGCGCGGTCGTTTTCACTTGTGGTAATTATTTTTGTCGCCTGTTGAGCAAGTATGGATTCGATAGGTACGCGTTCTTTTGGATCGTCTGATACGGGTGAGCGATTCACTAATTGTTTCATAAGCCCAAGTGTGTGAAACGTCATGATCCATGGAGTATGGGGCAGGGGTCCGTTACTAAGCGCTTGAGCGACAAGACCAGAGAGATAATAATGTGCATGAATGAGTTCATAGTGTATATGTTCATGATCAATAAATTTGGTCATGCCACGTATGAATTCATTTCGATGTCTCAGTATTTCTGTTTTTGAAAGGGGAGTGTGTGGGCCACATGGAATATGGATAACCCGTAGTGACGGATTGACCTTTACGACGATGGGGTTTCTGTCGTCCTGTTGTCGGGTAAAAATATCGATGGTCCATCTTCCATGAGTGAGAGCTTTGGCAAGTTCAAAGACGTAGACGTTAATTCCCCCGCGTTCTTTTCCTTCGCTTGAGGCGAGCGGACATTCATGAACTGAGATCATGGCGATACGGTGGTTCATTGCCATACAGTATACAGGAAAACGGATAGAAGAAGATTACGAGGGGATGGTGTGGGCCGCTATTTCGTTGGTCATGATGACTTCTACTTTGTTTCCTACGGTACGAAGGAGTGAAGACGGGTTGGCTTCGGAAATAGGGCCATAGAGCGCGTCTTTCATGCTTTCCTTGTAATCGGCGGAGAAATCGATAAAGAGTATTTTTTTTGCGTTGAGTATCGTTGTGATTCCCTGTGTAATGGCCTCATTTGGAGTATCCAGATGACGGAGTATATGATCGCGATACACTGTTTTTTCTGAAAGTCTGGTTAGGTGGGTCGCACTTTCCTTCGGCGTTCCCGATTCATTAAATCCCATGTGTCCGTCCGGCCCGATGGGATGAAGTACGAGGTCCATACCACATTTCGCGATTTGGGCCTCATAGGTTTTGGCGACTTCCTCGCCGTTGGTGCCCGGATCAGCCGCTATGGCATGGATATTCGATTCCGGAATTCCCAACGGGTCCCAGATTTTTTCCCGTAGGTTGTAGCGGAAACTATTTTTGTCCGTTGCCGCGATTGGGAAATATTCGTCTAAGTGGAAAAACTGTACCTGATCAAATGGAATACCGCGTTCTTTTGCAAGAGGAACAAGCTTTTCTAATACGGAATTTCCTTGCTGGCTCGAGGGGAGAGTAATTGATGCGTCCGGCTTTTCTTTGACTACTTCCAAAATTTTTTCTGCGGCAAAACGCGAAGCTTCCTCTCGTGTGGGGAGGACAAAAATAGCCTTAAATTCCGGGTGTTGTACTTCTTTGACCCGGTTTTCCCAGAAGCCAAGCGGTACGTTTTCGACAGATGGGAACGAATGGATTTCGAGACGTTCGTAGCTGATTGCGGTCATAGAGGCCCATAGTATACATTGCTATTATCAAAATAGCAAGGTAGAGGTTTCGTACCACGTTCACCAATGAACTATGCGCTATTTCACCGTTACACTTTTTGCCAAATTGCGCGGCATATCCGGGTCAAAGCCCCGTTCGATCGTCAGGTAGTATGCCAAAAGCTGGGCGACCATCACATTGGGGATGATCGTGGCTACCCCCACGTCGGGAACCGGCAAGAATTCATCAAACATTTCATCCTTCGTATCAGATATGCCGATGATAAATCCGCCTCGCGCTTTCATTTCCATGGCGTTTGCCATAGTAGTCTGGTAATGCTCATCATGCGGCGCAAACACGAGACATACCGTTCCACGGGTTACCAGAGCGAGCGTGCCGTGTTTGAGTTCTCCCGCTGGAATACCCTCCGCATGTATATATGAGATTTCCTTTATTTTTAAAGCGCTTTCTAACGCTGCGCAGAAGGAAATCCCATGGCCGATAATGTACATGTGTTCTTCATTTTTTAGCTTTTTGGCAAGGTCCATGACTTTCTGCGTATAGGCTTTGGTCATGATTTCTTTTGCTGCTTTTGCCGCTTTTATAATCGTCTGTTGGCCCTCCTTTATTTTGCCTGCCATAGCGTATGCGATAAGCAGGAGATGGGCGATTTTTGTAATGAACGCTTTGGTGGACGCGACACATTTTTCCGGTCCTGCACCTATAGCCAATGGTTCATCTGACATTCTCCAGAGCGTCGACCCCACCACGTTAATAAGCGAAAATATCTTGATATTTTTTTCTTTCGCTTGTTTGACTACCTCGAGTAAATCCATTGTTTCTCCTGATTGTGAGAGTGCCATAAGTACACCTTTATCCGGGAGCACGGTAATTCGATGGTCAAATTCGCTCGCGATGCCGTAGTTTACGAGCTTATGCGAAATAAGCGAGAAAAAGTACGACGCCGCCCGCGCGGCGTGGGCGGATGTGCCTGCGCCCACTAGGTAGACCCTGGGCGCAGCCTTGAGCTCTTTGGCTATCAGTACGGATTGCTCTGGTGACTCAGATGCAATTTCAGAAAGAAGCCCCGGCTGCTCGTGAATTTCCTTGATCATGAAATACGGATATTTTCCTTTTTCCGTTTCCGCCGCAGTCCAGGTGAGGAGCTGCTTTCTTGGCCGGATGCGGAGTCCGTTTCTCGCGTTAAATATGTTTATCCCGCTCCTGCTCACGATAGCCATTTCATCATCGTCCAGAAAATGCACTTGTTTAGTGTACGGAAGGAGGGCCGCAGGATCACTTGCCAAATAATTTTCTCCGTTCCCAAATCCCACAACGAGCGGCGAACCATTCCTTGCCGCTATCATTTCTTCTGCTGCGGTGTTTATGACGATAATCGCATTTAGGCCGTCGAGATCATTAAATGTCGCCTGGACAGCTTTGGAAAATGCAGGAGCAGCGTCACGGGGGAGTACAGAAAATTGTTTAAGGTACTGTTCCACCAGATGCGCTATCACTTCGGTATCGGTTTCGGAAACGAAGCGATGGCCTTTTTTTATAAGCTTTTTTCTCAATTCCTCGTGGTTTTCCACGATCCCGTTATGGATCACTGCGATTGTTTTGGTACAGTCCAGGTGCGGGTGTGCGTTTATGTCGGATATCTCACCGTGCGTTGCCCAACGGGTGTGACCGAACGCAAGCGATCCTTTTGGTAAGTCAGAAACCGTAGCGTCACCGATTTTACCGGCCTTTTTTTTGACAAATATGACCTGTTTATTTTCGTTCGAAGTTGGCACAACAGCCACGCCCCAGCTGTCATAGCCGCGATATTCAAGCGTCTTTAAGCCGGTAAGAACAATACTTGGTGCTGTGTCTTTGTCACCGATATACCCAAAAATGCCACACATAAGCCCTCCTTCGGGAGTAATGTAACTACAATTTATAGAAGTCCAATGAAGAGATGCGGATTCCATTTCAGTTGCGTTCTATGCCTCGCCTTACGGCGGGGTTTCTCGCAAGAATTGCGGTGGGGAATGCCACCGAGGGGTTTCCGCAGATACTCCCCGCCAATCAATTGATAGTTCAATCGAAGGCGGGGGTCCGATTTCCCCCGACTTGATCGGGGGACCCCTTCCTCGTATTCACGCGAAGCGACAGTTAACTCTTAACTATTAACTTTTGACCAAATGATGTCTGGTCAATTGTTAACTGTTAATTGTTACTCGTTACCTCGTGGACCACACGCTTACGTATTTCCAATTGCCGCTCTCTTTTTAAAGTACTCTAATACTACCCTGTATGCTACGCTTTGGGCCGTTCTCTTGTCAAGAAAGTATGCCTTGTGGTAGAACGACAGGTGAGAAATGAAAGAACAGCATGAATACATTGCCGTAATGGGAACATTGGGGAGCGGTAAAACGACCGCGGCCAACGTACTCGCCAACGAGCTTAACTTCACCCTTATCGAAGAAAACGTCAAGGCAAATGCATTTTTACCTCGATTTTATAAAGATATGAGCAGATGGGCATTTCATTCACAAGCCTTTTTTCTCATGGAAAAAATTCGACAGATGAAAGAAGCAAAGGAATCTCTCCAAAACACGTCTATCGTTCAAGATACGCCAATTACGCAGGATGTTTATTCTTATGCTAAGGCACAGCATGAGTTAGGGAATATGGATGATGCAGAATGGGAATTGTATCAGAAAATATATCAAGAATTTGCATCACATCTGCCAAGCCCCGACCTTATTGTTTTTTTGGATACATCTATACCGGCAATAGAACAACGCATCGCTACACGAGGGAGAGTATTCGAACAAAAGATTCCGACAGATTATTTAGAATTGTTAGATAACTTAAATCGTAAATGGCTTGAACAAAACACAACGATTCCTGTAGTTATTATTCCTACAGATACCCTAGATATTACCAGGAACAAAGATGCTCAGGACCAGTTTGTGTCAATTGTCCGTCATGCCCTACAAAAGAGCAATGCAGGTTGTTGATATATATTATTTTAACACGACCCACGCAGACTGATTATCTAGGTTGTACAAGACCTCCGAAGGAGAAATATTTTTTACACAGGTGCTGTTTGTGATATAGACAGTTTTTGGAGGAAGTAAAAGTTTTCCATAACGTATGGTATTTGTGGGACACAACGATTCCATCGTTAGATTCCCGTCCACTCGTTTACCAGAAACAAGTGATTGTTGTATCGTTAGCGGATCCCGATGCTGGTAAATCATCCAGTGAAGAAATGTATTATCGTTGGCAGGGGCAACGATCACGTTATTCCCCGCAGCAATTTCTGTCGTAACTTTTTGGGTCATTAGGTACGTATCATATGAGTAATATTTTGCCCCGTATCTTGCCCAGTCAAAATAGTATTGGCTTACATATCCTGCAACATGGGCAACATAACTTATGCATATAATTCCTATGACAAAGACATACCATTTCTTGGGGACAATTCCTCTATCTGTCAAAGCAACAAACCCGGTTCCAATGTAGACTATAAGTAAGGGAAGGAGAAGGATAGAACGCATCGTAAAACTTGGATTGCCAGGGCCTAGCGCTGATGCAAGAGGAGTAAAAAGGGTAAGGAGAGTAATAGTATTCCATATAGATCGTTTTTTTATAAACAAATAGAGGAAGCCTAGGATCATAAGAGGAAGTTCGATAAGGTAGAATTGGCCTCGGAACCATATCGAATAAATGCCATTTCCTTCTTGATCAAGCCATAAATACTGAGGAGAAAATGCGTAGAGATAATTTCGTACAAATGTTCTTGCCCAGAAGCTATATTTATTTCGGTATAGTACCTGGATGATATGTGGAGCACTTGATGCCCGTCGTTCTAGTTCGACAGTTGTGGCAGCCATATTTCGATCTTCAAAAAAGAACGTCACCCCCCATATTGGGTAGCCTGTTGTGTTTTTGATAAGATCGCTAAACTTAACACCGCAATAATACCAGTGATGAATGACTCTCCTCGCAGCAAGCTGACGAGGTATCATACCAGTGTTAGCTGGTCTTTGTGTAACACGGTATAGGTCTTGTTCTTTCCTTGCTGACTTACATACCGTCTGATAA
>Ga0172375_10008286_pt1 | contig 14012 bp, 5 predicted proteins | sample LakKiv1m_FD_114537 | JGI IMG/M metagenome (GOLD analysis project Ga0172375, IMG submission 114537) | Freshwater microbial communities from Kabuno Bay, South-Kivu, Congo - kab_092012_11.1m | ecosystem: Environmental > Aquatic > Freshwater > Lake | place: Democratic Republic of the Congo...
AGGGTGCAACGGACACCTGTCCGATGTCTGCTTCCAGGGACAGGTGCATCTCCGCCAGGGCGTCCGCCGTCGTGGTCCCATTGGTCAGGATGGCTCGGACTCGGACATCGTTCTGCCCGGGGAACAACTCCAGACCCAATGGGAAGGCTGAGGGGTTGGGGACCGTGAAGCTCGTGCCCTCGAAGGTGATGTAGTCTGGGTCCGACGTATACGCAGCCCCCCGGATGGAAACCTGCACGTCCGCCGTGTCGGCTGGGAGACTCCCTGTCAGGATGCGAGTAGAGCTTGCCGTGGTCAGGATCAGTTGGTCCCGAAGAACACCGTCCTGCCCCAAGAACTGAGGGTTGTTCGCCATGCTACTGGCCTCCCGTCAGGGTGTTCCGGTCGCCTTGAAACATCCGCTGTGCCTCACTGGGACTCAACCCCGCAGGCTGATGACCCAGCAGGACCCCATCTTTTCCCATGAGGGCGACGACTTCGGGCACCGTGTAGACGATGTTCAACGCGATGGGGGTGGCAGAGGCATTCTGCACCGTCACGTCGATCAGGAATGTCGTGGGGTCCTGGGCGTGTCGCCGGACGTTGACCCCCAGGATGGCGTAGAGCCGCTCCTTGAAGGAGACCTGCTGGTACTTCGCCTGTTCCCCCTGGAGAGCCTGCATCCTGAGAAGGGCCTGGCGAACATCCTCCCCAAGCACTGATGCAACGCTCATCAGCGCCTTGGTACCGATCCGCTGCCGGATGCTAGTGCCGTACCAGGAGTGGAAGATGTTGGAACCCAGGTCCGTCAGAAGAATCTTGAGGGCTGCCTGGTAGAGCAGGTCCTCGTTCTGGATGAGGACCAGGTTCCCCTGAGCATCCACTCGGAAGTCGTTCTCCACGAAAGTCGCTTGGCATCGCAAGCACCGCTGCACCGGGGCGGAGTACGACACCTTGATCATCGGGTTGCCCTGGAGAGGCTTACGGAACCGGATGTAGCGGTTGGTGATCTCATCCGGGCGCTTGTAGAGGTCCCACCCGGGGTACAACTCCCGGCCATAGGCCGCCCACTGCCGGTCGGAGATGTACGGTTGCCCGAAGCCCAGAGAGCCCGCCACAGAACCCCGGACCTTGACGAACGCCCCCGATCCAGTCTTGTTCGGGTCAGCGAAGACCAGGTAACCGTTGTCGTTGGTGACCGAGGCATAGGTCCAGTTGGCCTGCTGGATGATGCGGACAATCTGGTCCGTGGTCCGCCGGATGATGGTCCGGGCTCCGAAGCTCAACGTGTGCGTGCCCCCGGATGCCTCCACGATCAACGTGTCCTCGTTCGGCCGGATGTCATAGGGACCCGAAACAGAACTGGACAGGAGAGCCACGGACCCCAGCCCGTTCCGAGGAACGAACAGGTCAGGGTTGTCGTCCACCATGATGAGAACCGTGCCCAGCGTGGCAATCGGCTGCCGGATCAACAGGGATTGGCGGTCGGCCTCAAGGGACACCACTTCCTCCACCGTCAAGTGGGAGCAAGGCCAAGCAAGTTGAAATTCGCTGCTCACGGGTCAGCCTCCCACCTTCCTCGGGCTATAGGCAAAAACGGGGCTCAATCCAGCAACCTCGTGCGTAGTAGGAGCAACGGAGGACCCCATGGCCACGACGACAACCACGCCCCATCGACACGTCACCCGCCCCATGTCGCGTCGGATTGAGAACACCCTCTCCAACGAGGGTCGGCGGCTGAGCCCGACCACCATGAGGTGCTGGTCGGAGGCGGGTGACCCCGCCGTAATCCACGACGTCTGCCGCTGCGGTGCCCACCGCAGCACCCCCGCCGTCTTCATCAACGGTGCGGACGTTGCCCCCACGGGCAAGCCGGGTGAGTGGAAGTAGGCTCACCCGAGAGCCGCTGCCTCGTCCTCCGGCACGTCAGGGAACGTGAACCGGAGGTAACCCGTCTCAACATTCGCCCGGAAGGCATAGGGCGGACCCTTATCCTTGGTCATGTACAGCATCGTGTACATGTCCTGGATGACCACCTGGCAGAGCCGCCGGGGGTCAAACTGGGACTCGTCCAAGGTGGGGAGACTGTTCAACTGCCCACCCCATGCCGCCATGAGCACGTTGTCCCGCTCATCGGTCAGTTGCTCCGCCAAGTCGGCGAGCTTGACGATCCGCCACTCTATGTCCTGGAGCTTGGTCTTGATCTCCTTGTTCGCCCAGCCTCTCACGTCGGTCATGACCCGGTTCACCGTGGAGTAGTCCCATGTCCCCCGGCTGAGTCGCCCGAACATCCGCTTGGGAGCATACCGGCTGGACTCGATCATGCCGGCCTGGTTGCTCTCAAACCCTGTGCGGCTGTCGGCATCCGTCGTCAGGGTGCCATCATCCATAGGCGTGGGAGGCGGGCTGGATGGGCTGGCGGACTTGGGGGCTACAAATCCACCCCCGGGATACCGCTCCTGCCGAACCACGTCAGACCCGGTATCCACCCACTCCGTCGAGTTGGGGTAGAGGAACCCGGAGATGTTGTACGGGTTGCCTCCCAGGGCGATGTACGCCTGAACCAGGCGAGCAATAGAAGACCCCTGAGTCACCGAGAACCCAATCCGCTGCTCCGACTTCTTGTTCCCCTCCCCCTCAGGGATATCCCGGTACTCCACTTGGACTTCCCCGATACGGATGATCTCCGCCTGTAACGTGTCGATGCGGGCCACCACATCCCGACGTTCCCGAAGGAGCCACTCTGCTGCTGCCCGGAAGTACCCGACTGGGAAGACCCCCATCTTGCTAAACGATGGCATGGTCCACCTCCCCTACAGCACGTCAGGTTCCGACGAAGGCGCCGGACCAGGTTGTGGAGTCACCCCCTCGGTACCGATAGCATCAGGGGGGCGAGTGGTCGTGGTGGTCCCATCGAGGTCCTGCGTGGGCTGCCCAGGTTCCTCAGCCGTTGCCACGTTGATGATGTCAAGCAGGAACCCCGGGGCATAAGGGGCTACAAGAGCCAGCCCTGCCCCGTAGGACAAGGGTGAATCCGAGGGCTTGTTCGTAGCCGCCACGAAGTCTGCGAGAAGCCCGTCTGTCCCATCCGACAGGAGAAGGAGCCCTGAGAACTTCGGAAGGGCAAAGGAAAATCCCAGGAACGAATTGATGAGGCTGTTGACCCGGAGAATGATTTGCTGAAGCTCTACGATCTGGGCCTGGATGAACTCTATGTACTTGATGATTGCATCCGCCAGGGACTCCGTGGCAGTGGTCAAGGAACTGGCCCAGTTCTCCAACGCCCACGCAAAGTCAATCAGGCGAGGCCAGGTATCCATCAGACGGAAGGCTACCCACTCACCATCTCCAGGTGCCCGCTCGGGACAAGCCAGGCGAAGGACCTGGGCAGCTTGGTTGTAGATCGACTTCCCGTTGGCAGTCTGGCCCTGGATCATCCCCCTAGTGTAGACCATCGCAGGGTAGGGCTTACTGGGGTTTTTCGGTATGAGGTGGTCATACAAGACAACCCCCTTCGCCCAGGTGGTAAGGGGGAGAAACTGGTCCCGGGCCACCATGAACACGGGAGTTGTGTCCCCTGAACTGGTTAGCCTCTTCCGTTGATTCCGAGCAGTCAGGTAGTTCCGGTATTCCGTGGGCACATTCAGGCTCCCGTCTGCCTGGATGAACTTGGAGTAGACCTTCTTCTGGTCGTCGGGAAGCCCCATTAGGAGCGTCAGGACCTTCACGGGGTCCGACTCCTGGAAGACCAGGTTGGTCTGACCCCCCTGGTACATCACAAAGGGTGTTGACCGCCCGATCAGAGCCTTCTCACCCAGAAAGAACAGCGAGTCCGCCAACGGGGTAGCAAGCCCTGTCGAGTAGATGTTGGGGGCCAAGCCATATTCCGCCAATTGTGCTACGGGACTCTCAGGGTCAAGGGAGTCAAGGAGCGTCACATCCTCCACCTTGGCCGTCTTCAAAGCGGCTTCCCATGTGGCGGCCAGCCTCTTGTCGAGGCTCTTGAGGTACGTCCCTACGGTGGTGTTCCTGAGTTCCGGGGACAGGGCCACTACAGCGGCCTCTACCCGGGAGTTCATGCCCGTCCTTGTGTAAATCTCGTAGGTCAGCCTCTCCGTTACCTTGAGCAGGTTGGCCCTCCAGGCTTTGGGATCCTGACCTGGCTGCCCCATCTCCAGCATATTGGCATCCGAGTAGAGGCGGGACAACAACCCTCGGGCACCCTCCAACCCAGTGGCCGTCTTGGCAAAGCCCTGAGCCGACCAGGTGCCATCCGCAAACTTCTTCGTCGTATCTGAACCCTTGACCGCAGCGATCTCGTCCAAGTAGGGGAGATCCGCTCGGGAGAGCACCAGCACCAGCAACGCGGACTGGATCGCCTTGAAGTATTCCGAGGTGTTTGACCCTACGAAGGTAGCTCGCTTGGAGGGACTGGGGTTTCCAACAGAAGCAGGCCCACTGCGATATGCAACCACGAACGGCTGACCTGCCGTGTTTGCATTGTAGCCGATATCCTTCTGAAAACCCCACTTCGGGACGGCCTTGCTCTCAGCAACCTGCTTCCCAACGGACCAGACTCGGATGTAGAAGGTGCTGGCCTTGGTCTTGCTCCCCGGGACCACGGAGATTGTCCCATCCGGTGCAGCCGCCCACTGAGCCTTGAGAGGCATGTCCTCTATGTTGAAAATGGCCCCGTACTCCCCCGAGAACCACTGGGCAAGGGTTACACCGGAGGTGATGAGGAACACCCGCTGAAGAAGGAAATCCGCCCCCTTTCCATCCCCAGGAGATCCCAGCCCCGGCGTTGCTGGCCCAAGGTCCTCCAACGGGATAACCCCACTGCCGACCATGCCGTAAACCTGGCAGTAGCCATCTTTCAACCTCGGGGACTTGCCTCCCTGGAAGCCCTTGTTGAACTCGAAAGGACCCCCCAGGAAGTCCAACATCTCCGCCCCGCCATGCAGGACAAGGGGTTGTCCATTCATGTCTAGCACATCCCCGTACTCTCGGGGCTGTACCTGTACGGCCTTGTTCCCGTTGGCAGGCTTCTTGTCTGTGTTCGCTCTCGGACGGGCGAACTTGATAGGGATGCCCTCCGGGATGGTAGAAACCGTGACCAGATATCCCGAGGGGCCGAGTTGGGGGAAGGGGTTCAGCGGATACTTCTGGGAGGCAGGCCGTGTCACCCAGGACACCCGGCACTTCTGAGGGGTATCCCCACTCCAAGTAGTCAGGGCGGACCCCAGAGGCTTGAACTGAAACGCAGTGCTGGCAACTGCGGTTGCCGTCCCGTATTGGATGTCCTGTATGGTGGGCACCGGAAGCCGGGATGAGTCTGGGAAGAAGCTCAACCCGAACAACTGCATAAGGGTGATCAGGAAGTTGACCAACCGCTCGTAATCTGAAGGGTCTACCGACAGATAAGCGAACATGCCGAGGACCTTGGTCGTGCTTGCCACGTCCGGGCGGGTTGGATCCGTCCGGTCTGTCATCCGAGCAATCATCCGCTGTTCGTAACCCGAATACCCACCCCGAAGGTCCTCGGGAGGCCACCCCAGCAACGCCCAGTCTCCTGTCAAGTACATCCCAATACTGCGAAGGCTCTGTAGGAGGGCCGAGACTTCCTGTGCAATAGCCTCAATGAGGGAGACCAGCGGGTCCAAGTACCCCTTAGCAAAGGACTTGGAGAACTCCAATGCCTGTGCAGCCACCTCCAAAAAGGCGGTCAGCAACTCGGCGAAGTTGTTTACCGTATCCCGGATGCTCGCCAGGAAGTCCGGGACTCCGAAGCTCAGTGTGGACCACTGGCCGAAGTTGTCATCTGCCATCAGGCACCCCCTCCCTGCCGTCGCATCCGTACCAGCTTCTCCTTCAACGCTTGGACCTCAGCCTGCTTCTGGGCGACAACTTGTTCCAGCATGTCCCGGATCTTCAGCAGGTTCTCTGCCTGGTGGGTCGCGAACTCGGGATGCCTGGGTTCGCCCCCACCCATCTCCACCCAGTTCTTCGTTGGTTCCTTGGCGTCGCTCATGTGCCCACCTTGTCTACGGAAGACTCCAGCAACAGGGTACGCTGCCTTGAGGCCAGATTCCCAGGCAACTCGGCAACGAACCGATCAATCCTAGCCAGCGTACCCTTGTACCGATGCGTCCGGTAGGTCAGCCAAGTGTACCGAATCCCCCGGAGGCGATCCCGCACATCGAGGATGAGGTCGATCTGGTCAGTCAGGACCGGACGGACCTCCGACCCACCCACGACGGTGTCGTTGTACGCCGTGTACGGGCCACCCACCTGGTCGAACGGCAAAGCCGGGGTCGTCAGGGCGTACTTGTTGTTCGGGTCCGGGGCGAGAGAGTCCAACCTCACGTCATGAATCCAGAAACGCCGGTCCAGGATCCCCAGGCAATTGCTGCTATTGCAGTAGGGGGAGAAGGAGACTTCGCCCGTCAGCCCGATGATCCTCCGGTTGGGGAACAGCCCCACTCCCGACTCGGGGTTGGTCACCACTCCCAGGTCTTCCACATGCACGAGGGCCTGCCAGTCCCAGTAGAACCCGCCACGAGATCCGTTGGACACCGACCCCAGCATCTCGATGAGGGAGAGAATCCGCTCCCTCATCATCAGCACCGTGTCGATGACCGTGTTGGACAGCATCGTCGTCGGACGGATGATCCGGTAGCTGAACGGTCGGATGGAGTGGTTGTCCTGAAGCGGCGTCCCCTTGTTGGTGTAACTCCCAGTCAGCGCCTTCAACGTCGGGCGAAGATCGTTCTGGCCCTCGGCCTGGTCGGTGGACAAGAGGGAGAGATTGACCGTGGGGTACACCCCATAGACGAGGTTGGTCCTCGTCCCCCCCATTACCACGTCAGCCCCCAACGTCCCAGCGTAGGTGTGAACCGGGTCGAGTTCCAGATGGTCCTGGTGAACCACCTTGACCCGGTAGAACCCACGGTTGTCATCCAGAGGGGCGGTCAACCCCGCCACATAGGGCACAGGACCCGCATTGGCAGTCCGGGTCGGGACACTCAAGTCACCTATCGGGTAGGACCCCCGCTCATCCACGACAGTCATGAACCCCGCACCGTCGATGACCACAAGGTCTCCCGCCCGAACCCCCTTGGTCTGGAAGTTCACGACCGGGGCGGAGTCGTCGTACAGGACGTTGGCTACCTCCACCCAGGTCTTGGTCCCATCCGTGTCCGGGACGTACCCACCCACCCAGTTCAGGGGGTCAGGGTCCGAGCGGTCGGCTACCGTCTCGTGCAGGACCCTATCGGTGATGAGGTCCAGCAACTGGGCGTTGGACTGCTCGTGCGGAACCGGAGCCTGCCGGAGGTAGACCTCAAAGGTCTTCCCCACCATGCTTGCCGTAGGCACCGCAGCCAAGCCCGGAGGCATGACCCGGATCTGGGTCGCACCCACAACGTCGGAGATGATGCCCGTGTCGAGCACCGTGCCATCCGTGTCGAGCACCCGGAAGAAGTCTCCGGGGTGGATGTTCACGTCTTCGGTGTTGAACCATCCAAGGGTCATGCCCGCAGCGGCGGTGATGGTCCCCACCTGCTGGAGACTCCGAGTGAAGCCCGTGATGGTCCCCCGCCGCACCTGGTAGACGTACTTCAGAGGCTCGAAGGCGTTGTTCAGGGCGTTCTGAAGCCCATGCCACCGACGAACTCGCCGGACCTCAAACTGCACAGGTTCGGCCGTCCCTGGGGAACGCATCCCGACTTCTACTGCCAAGAGGGACCGGGAAGCATCCACCACCTTGGGATCCACCCCTGCCAGAGACAACGGCTGCTGAGGGACAGAGGGCTCCAAGAACACACCCCCCTGGGCGTAGAACCCCAGATGGTTGGGGGCACCCAGGGAGTCGCAAGACCGGAGGTCCGTCCCGGGAAGCAGGCACGCCACCCCAGGAGCAATCACAGGATGCCCCGAGGGGTTGTTCAGAGCCGTCCCTTGGGCAAGGGACAACGCCATGTGCAGCTTCCGTGGCACATCGGCGTACACCGGGACGTTGTTAGAGGCATCGAAGGTGCCGTTCGTATGCACAGTCCCCTGAGAGACCCCCGCCTTGGCGACAACCCCGGGCACACCTGAAATCATGTTGACCGTGCCCACTTGGAAGCTCCCCAGGTAGGCGGCTTCCAGGTCATGAAAGCCCAGGACAGCATTGTTCAAGCCTGCACCAGGAGAGTCATAGCCCACCACCGAAGAATCGTCGGGAAGCTCGCCACCCCGGACCGAGATGTCCAAGGTCTGCACGCCCTCCCCCACACCGATGGACTCGTCGTGCCAGCCGAGAAGACCACCCACGAGACGGGTAATCATAGCCGCAGTGATGTCAGTGGCAGGGGCGGCGATAACCGCCCCATTTGCCCAGTTCCAAGGCGGAACCGCCAGGATGAGCTTGGGGTTTGGCCCCAGCAGGTCGAAGCCGGTGTACTGGACGCTGAACAACGCCTTCTGGAAGACCGCTGCCGAGGTGCTGCTCAAGTCCCCCGCGTTGATGATGACATACACCCGACCCGTCGCTGGGAGCATGGAAATAGTGTTCACCTCCAGCCGAAGCCCCGTGATGTCCAGAGACAAGACCCGAGGATAATGGCTAGTGACGAAGCCCCCACCCGAACCGAGCTTAGCAGAGACGAGAGCGTCCTTGTAGGGCACCAAAGCATCGGGCTCCACTGCATGACGGACCACGTAAGTCCCCGCCTTCTCCGTTGCCGCGTCCATCACCGCCCATGCCCGGTCGATGTAGAGCACGTCCCCCTTCTGCACCCGGGACACCGCTCCGGCTGCGGGAACGATAGCCGTGAGGCTGTTACCTGATGCCGACCCCACGCCCGTCAGGATGTCCCCACCTGCGGGGTCTTCCGTCTGGGAAGCCTGGACTGCTGCCGTGATGCTCGACGCCAAAATGGGGATGTTGGCAGGTGCCTCGAAGGACATGACCTTCAAGGTGCCATCCTCATTCGGGGATGCAGCGGGAGTCCAAGTGCCCCCAGCCAACGTAGTAGACCCCGTCCGGCTCAGGACGGTCAGTTCTGCACCTGCCACGTCGTTGACCGTAGACACACCGCCGATACCCAGGGTCACCCCTGTAACTCGAAGCTCCGTCTCATAGAGATAGCCAGCACCCACAGGGTTGGTGTCTAGAAATCCACGCGGGCGTGCCAACCGCAAGTCGATAGCCTCGTGGAAGGTCAGTCGATCACTGCCGATGTAGGCCGAGGTACTCCCCCCCGTGGTGCATGTCAGACTGAGGGAATACTCAAACCCGTAGAGGCTGGACTTCACCGTCCCTGCCACGGAGTAGGGCAGGAACCACTGGTTGATGGCTCCGACCAGGAACGCATCGAAGAACACCGAGCCCGTGATGCCGGTGATGACGATGTGCCGACTGTTGGCTGCCGTCCCAGGGACTGGCTCGCCGGTCACCGGATCGAAGACACCCGTCGCTACCCCCATGTGAGGCAGCGGACCGATAGGGGCACCCATCGCCGCATCTGGGATGAAGGTGATGTCCCCCGACCGGATGAGGATGGTCAGGAGGGGGCGACCGTCGTGCCACCCAGGGAGGTAGGTTCCCAGACCCGCTGGGCTGTTGACCGTCGAAGCATCGGGACGACCGAGGATCTCCACCTTCAAAACGTTGTTGGGGCTCGCCGCCAGGATGGTGTTGAGGTTTCCCACCCCGACGACTGAACCGTCATTCAGAGCCAGCACAGTATCCTGGAAGGACAGGATGGTCTTCCCGAACCCGGCGGAGTCATCGAACAGCCGGATCCCCAGAGGGTTGGTCACCTGGGGGTTCGGAGGGTAGTTCCCCGGAGTCGTGTGAACGGCGTAGTTGTGCAGGAGGTACTGGGTCAAGGCCCCCTTGTTCGTCTGGGTCACGAAACGAGGCGGTTCGACCCACGACCAGAAAGTCCCTCCGATGTTCGCTGTCCGCAGAGCCCCTACCGACAACATGCCCTGCCAGCCCTGGGGGTTGCCTGGGTCCACTTCGACCAGGAAGAAGTCCCCTGGACGCCCCGCAGTGGTGCCGTAGTCCGTCGCGGGTTGGGTGTCGGTCGCCGTCATCACAACGGCAGGTTCTTTGTAGTCACCCCCGAGAGGGACGGCAGCCCCAAGGACCGCACCGTCGTTGAAGAGGATCTCGTCGGGGTAATACCCCCCCAGCACCGGATGCCGAGCCATGAGATCCCCCAGCAGGCTCTGGATCTCATCGAAGCGGTCAAGCTCCGTGGCGGTCGCCTTCTTGAAGGGGATCTGGTAGTCCCCAGCGTCATCCTGGGCGAGACCCCTGAGAGCAGGTGTCTCCAGGGGCACCGGGCTCATGTTGGCGAACTCGACCACCCCTTCGATGTGGCTCATCGGGGCAGGGGTGTTCTGGCCGAGCATCTCCTTGATGGGGAACAGGAACGGGTCATACCAGGACGGCAGGGAGAGGTCCACCACCTGCCCATCCGTTCGGACCACGATGTCCGTCCCCATACGGTAGGACGGAGAAGTCCGAGCCGCCGTCTGGACCATCTCCATCGTAGGAGACCCCGAGAGGTCCATGACCGGAGCCTCGGCTTCCGGGGGGACCACGTACAAGGTGTCTGCCCGACCGATGCCAAACAGGTGAGCGGGGATGCCCTCGGCGTTGTCCGTGGCAACCAGCACGTCACTGGAAGACGAGATAACGTCGCCATTCCGGTTCATGAGCGTGATGACGCAGCCGAACTGCAACCCGCCGACGAAGACGCCCGAGAACAGCTTCTGCCCGAGCACGTCGAGTTCTTCGGGGAAGACCGCGTTGTAAAAGACCCCCTCGGGCTTGCCCCAGGCGATCTTGTCCCCCACCTTGAACCCCGGAAGTGCCTGAGCCGGGTCTCCTGCCACAGCATCCGGCACAGCCCCACCCTGAGAGAGGAAGACAGTCGGGTCGGGATAACCGGTTGCAGGGTTGATGACCACCTGAGTGATGGGCACCGCCGAGACAACGAAGCAGGGCACGGGCACGGCAGACCCAAACGCCGAAGCCGGGAGCCCATTGGGGAAGTACCCCCAGATGCGAGTGCGAGCCAGACGGGGACGGAGGGTCTTCTCCGAGACATCCCGAATCGCCCCGAGCACCGGGTTGGCAACCTGCCCGATGGCGGAGTTGTAGGTGCTCTCCATCTCCCCCGTGGCAGGGTTCAGCTTCCGCCACCCGTAAGAACCCACATCCCCCACAGAGAGGTCCGACCCGATGCCCGGCTGCAACGTGAACAGCACCCGAGCCGACGTGGGATACACCCGGGAGAACTTGCTGGGCTGGCTGAGTCGCTGATAGGTCCCCCCGACCTCCAAGGTGTAGTACGGGGCTGTCGTGGTAGCGACGACCCGAGGCTGGCTGGGTCCCAGGAGAAGAATGTCATCCACGTCGTTGTGGCTGAGAGGCACCTGCTTCTGGATGAGGGCTGCCAGGTAGGACGTACCCAACGGCTGCCCGGTCAGACGGAAGTCCGTCAGGGAACACGTTGCGGGGTCTACCAGGTAGTCCTTCCCAGGCAGGAAGGTCAGGTCCCGAGTGGGATCCTCCCCCCGGAAGACCTGAGCCCAGACCTGGTTCGGGTTCAGAGCCCCGGTGATGTCGTCCTCGTAGCCCGGGGGTGCGTATTCAGCCCCCCGACCAACCCAGAACCGGAACTTCCCATCCCGGTCCCCGATGAACATCCCAGTGATGGTCTCACCGACCTGCTCAAAGGCGGTGATGGCGTCGTTGTAGAACCCCAGGAATGCCCGTGCTGCCCGGTCCTTGTCCTGGAGGTCCCGACCCTGGGCATAGAGCCCCTCGTTGCCGTAGTCCCAGTTGTCTGTCCCACCAGGGATGGACATCCGAGGTCCACTGGTAGGCTGGTCGGACTTCATCTCGTCCAACGCCTGCTGGACAGCATCAGGGAGGTAGGTCCGCAGGGAGAGAGCCCGGTAGTAGAAGGAGTCCGGGTTGTCGAAGGTGTAGGTCGCCGTCAGCCGACCACCCAGGTAGCCATTGTCGTTGGACGGCAGAGTGTTGAACCGGAAGCCCGCAGCCCACCTGGGGTAAATGAGGTTCCCCCGGACGTACAAGGGAGCCATCGACCGCTTCTGGGTGTAGCCCATCAGGAGCCACTGCCGAGGACCCAGGGCACTCTGGACAGGCGCCAGAAGCTGCACGACCCCAGTCTCGGAGTCGATGTTGAACTCCGTCCCCTGAGCCAGTTGCCTGCCAGGCTGCTCCACACCGGAGACTTCTTCTCCGAACAGGGTGAGTTCCACACCCTCACTGGCAACCAGTGCCCCCTTGCCCACGAACTCTCGCACGTCCGGCGGGTAGACCGGGCGGTAGGAGAGCTTGATGGTGGGGTTGGATGCCGGGTCCACTGCCGTCTGGAACGCTGTCGTGAACGAAATGACCGTCTGAGTGCCGTCCTCACTGAGTTCCGTCCGAGCGATGGTGAAGGGCACACCCCCCACCTCCATGATGTGCCCGGAGACGGCGAACTGCGTCAGGTCCCCCCGGAAGGTCATTGTCGCCTGTCGAGCCATGACCGGCTCGAAGGGGAAGTCAGTGGTGGGGACCACCTGCATGAACCCCGCCTTGGCGGTCGTAGGTACTGGGGTAGGCCCATCCGGGTAGAGGACCGTCGTGATAGGTACCGACGTGATGAGTGCCACCACATCGTTCCCCGGCGACCGGGAACCCACCTCGACCACCGTCGAGGGGTAGATGTCCACCCTCGTCAGGTCCGAGTCGCTGAAGTACGACCTCCCCGTGATGTAGAAGCAATCCGCCCCCAGGCGGAGCATCTGACCCGGGGTGAATTCCTTGACCCGATTGCCCCGCAGACCGAAGTTATCCTTGCCTGCCGTGATGAAGAACGGCGGGCGATAGACCGGGCTCTGAGACGTGTTGTAGGTCTGTTCCCCACCCTGGGCGTTGAACACCGCGTAGGAGGCTACCGGGGTCACCCATGCCGGAAGGTCCCGGTTGAACAGCAATCGCCGACCCAGCCATCCCGCAGGCTGGTCCACTAGGAAGTCCGTCGCCGACCCGAAGTTCTGCTGTGTCGGCCCCACGAAGACCAGGGGCTCCACCGAGGTGTCCCACACCTGCTCCCCCAGGGGGTCCAACTCAAACTCTCGGTCCGTCCGTCGAACCGCCTCTTCCCGCCGAACGAAGACCGGCAAGAACTCGGTCACGGTGTCCGTGACTGTGCCCACCCGGCGGCCCTCATTGGTCGCCAGCCAGTAGGTCATCTCGACCAGGCAGCCCTTGACCATTGGCTTGACGAAGCTGACCGACCCGATCATGGGGGCTACCGCGACATCCCGATTGTCCCCCGTCGTGACCATCTGCTCGACAAAGTAAAGGGTCTTGCCGCTGTGGGTCAGGACATCCGTTGCTGAGATGCGGAGGGAACCCGTCTTGGGGTCGTACTCGGCGGTCCCCGTGGGGATCAGGCTCGCTGCCCGGAGGGTCTCCACCAGGATGACCTGGCTCGACTGTCGGTCCGTGAGCATCGTGGACGAGAACTTCAACTCGCCCTTAGGATGCACCCGGTTCCCATCATCCCAGTCCGCCGTCAGGTACTCGATGGTCGTGGGGTCCGGGGAGAATGCCCCCACAGGAGCCGGGTGGAGGATGTCCGACCCCACCTGGAGGTCGAAGGTGCCCTCACTGACATGCGTCGTCCAAGGGAGCACCCGGGCGTTGTTGGCAATGATGCCCAGAGGCGTCATGCCCAGTGGAGTCAGGGTTGCCTCGATCCCCGTCCCTGGGGAGACAGCTCCAAACCGGAGGTTGATGGGGCGGCCCGTGGCGACGGCATCTGCCACGTAGGCGGTGAAGTCCGTGCCCGCGATGGTGCCCAAAGGAGACAAGACCCGGACCTTGAAAGGTTCTTCGGACAGGTGGTTGAAGGGCTCGTAGACCACATCCGCTACGATGACAGGGTCGTACAGGCTGTCGGGAATCCCCTTGTAGGCATCCCAGGGCGTCGGTCGTGTCGAGGACGACA
>Ga0172375_10008287_pt1 | contig 14011 bp, 13 predicted proteins | sample LakKiv1m_FD_114537 | JGI IMG/M metagenome (GOLD analysis project Ga0172375, IMG submission 114537) | Freshwater microbial communities from Kabuno Bay, South-Kivu, Congo - kab_092012_11.1m | ecosystem: Environmental > Aquatic > Freshwater > Lake | place: Democratic Republic of the Congo...
CCGCGACGGCCAGCCCCTTCTCCTCCACGTAGGCGTCAGCCGCACCGGCGCCGCGCAGCACCCGGGGCAGCTCGCGCTCGAAGGTCGCCAGCCCGGCCGGCGGACGCGGCGACCGGATCCGCTGCTCGGTGGCCGACCAGCGCTCGTTGCCGTACTGGCCGAAGACGAAGAGCTCCGCCCCACGGTCGAGCATCGCGTTGCCCAGCGCGTCGAGGTCGCCCATCGCGATCGCCTGCCGCGCCGGGCGTCCGGTGATCACCGCGACGGCCCGGACCACCTCGGCCAGCTCGAGCAGCGCGCCCGGGGCACCGGGGTGCAGGCGGGCGGCCTCGGGGTCGTCCACGACCGGCGAGAGGGTGCCGTCGAAGTCGAGGCCGACGACCGCACCGTCGAGGACGTCGCGTACGGCGTCGTAGTGGGCGCGCGCGTCGTCGGAGGTGAACTCCATGGACTCACCCAACCACGCGACGCCCGCGGGCGCCGAACCGTCCCGAAAATCCGGTGCCCGGACAGCAGGTCAGCGCGGGGCGTCCGCCGTGAGGATGACGGTCAGCCGGTCACGCTTCATCACGCCCACGGCGGGCGCGGTGCGCTTGATGCCGAGGTCGAGGGCGAGCTGCTTGCCGGCGGCCTTGAGCCGCGGCGGGAAGTAGACGGTGCTGGTCGGGATCAGGCCCTGCCAGTTGTCCTCCCCCACGACGGACCAGCCGACGCCGGTGGCACGCGCCGCCGTCGCGGCCGCGAGGCCCTTGATGCCGGAGTTGTTGTAGACCTCGACGTAGACCTCGCCGCGCTTGACCCGCGGCTCGGGCTTGGGGGCCTCGGTCTCGGTCGGCGTCGGCTCGGGCGCGACCGAGGGTGACTGCTCCGCGCTGGCGATCGTGGCGGTGTCGACCCGCCGCTCGGTCGGCGCCTGGTCGCGGGTGGCGATGAAGGTGATCGACGCCATCGCGACGGCGAGGACCGACAGCATCACCAGCGGGGACGGGAAGGCCACGCCACGCTCGTCGCGACGGCGGCGGTGCGGGGATCGGCCAGGACTGGGGAAGGAGGCCAAGGTCATGGGGAAGGTGACCAATCGTGAGTGGGCGGGTCTCGTCTGGGTCAGGTCTCGCTGGGTCAGGTCTCGCTGGGTCAGATCTCGAAGCCGAGGCGACGCGCGGAGCGCTGCCGCTGCCGGGAGGCGCGGAGCCGGCGGAGCCGGCGCACGAGGAGCGGATCGGCCTCGAGGGCCTCCGGGCGGTCGATGAGGGCGTTGAGGACCTGGTAGTAGCGGGTGGAGGACATGTCGAACTTCTCGCGGACGGCCTGCTCCTTCGCCCCGGCGTACTTCCACCAGTGACGCTCGAACTCGAGGATGTCGCGGTCGCGCTGGCTCAGCCCGGCAGCAGTCTCCTGCTCGGTCGGAATGTGCTTCGCTGCGTCCATGCGTGTGTTCCTCCTCGACCCCACGTCCGCCCGTGACCGGGTGGACTGGCCTCAGTCTAGGTGACGAACCACAACGATGTCATTCGCCTCCGGCGAGTCGTCTGGACAAACCCACGCGATCACTGGGACCGACGGCCCGGGCTCGTCCGGGGACACGTCCGGGGACACTCCGGGGTGATCTGCACGTCACCGGCCGTCGCTAGGGTGGCCGCGTGAGCCGAGCCCCGCAGGCAGACCTCGTGATCGTGGCCAACCGGCTGCCCGTGGACCGGGTGCGCCTCCCGGACGGGACCGACTCGTGGCGGCGCTCCCCCGGCGGCCTCGTCACCGCCCTCGAGCCGGTGCTCCGCGCCAACGACGGCGCATGGATCGGCTGGCCCGGATCGGCCGACGACGACGACTTCGAGCCGTTCGTCGAGGACGGCCTCTCGCTGGTGCCGGTCTCGATGAGCGCCCAGGAGGTCGAGGAGTTCTACGAGGGCTTCTCCAACGGCACGCTCTGGCCGCTCTACCACGACGTCGTCGCCAAGCCGGAGTTCCACCGGGAGTGGTGGGACGCCTACGTCCGGGTCAACCAGCGCTTCGCCGACCGGGCCGCCGAGGTGGCGGCTGAGGGCGCCACCGTCTGGGTCCAGGACTACCAGCTCCAGCTGGTCCCGCAGATGCTGCGCACGCAGCGGCCGGACCTGCGCATCGGCTTCTACCTCCACATCCCGTTCCCACCGGCCGAGCTGTTCTCGCAGCTGCCGTGGCGACGGCAGATCCTCGAGGGACTGCTCGGGGCCGACCTGATCGGCTTCCAGCTGCCGGGCGCGGCCGCCAACTTCGTACGCCTCGTGCGCAGCCGGGTGGGCCACAAGACCCACCGCGACACGATCTACCTCCCCGACGGCCGCCCGGTGAGGGCCACCGCGTTCCCCATCTCGATCGACACCGCGGGCTTCGAGGAGCTCGCCCGGTCCGAGGGCGTGGAGAAGCGCGCCGCCGAGATCCGCGACGCGCTCGGCAACCCGCGACGGATCTTCCTCGGTGTGGACCGACTCGACTACACCAAGGGCATCCACTCACGCCTGCGCGCCTTCGGCGAGCTGGTGCGTGACGGCGCGCTCGACGTCGAGGACGTCGTCTTCGTCCAGGTCGCCACCCCCTCGCGCGAGCGCGTCGAGCAGTACCGCATCCTCCGTGACGAGATCGAGCTCCTGGTCGGCCGGATCAACGGCGACCACGGCCGCATCGGCCGTCCGGCCATCTCCTACATGCACTCCTCCTACCCCCGCGAGGAGATGGCCGCCCTCTACCGGGCAGCGGACGTGATGGTCGTGACCCCCTTCCGGGACGGCATGAACCTCGTCGCCAAGGAGTACGTCGCCTGCCGCTTCGAGGACGACGGCGCGCTGGTGCTCTCGGAGTTCGCCGGCGCCGCGCAGGAGCTGCGCCAGGCCTGGCTGGTCAACCCCTACGACATCGACGGCATGAAGTCCGCACTGCTCGAGGCATACGCCGCCGACGGCAAGGAGACCGCGCGACGGATGCGTGCGATGCGCAGGACGGTCGTCGCCAACGACGTGGCCAAGTGGGCCGCCGACTTCCTCGACGAGCTCGAGGCCCTGCCGGAGCAGCACGACAAGACCGTACGGCAGTCGCGCGCACGCTGACGCGACGCGCCACGACCCCGCCCCGGGCTCAGGACCTCTCGCCGGCACCGGCCGCGGCACCGTGCGTGGCGTCCTGCGCCACCATGATCGCCTCGATCTCCTTCGCCAGCGCCGGGCCGAGCCGGTTCCAGGACGGGTCGTAGCCGTAGGTCTCCCCGAGCCCGACGGAGGACCGGGTGCCGTCGAGGAGGTCGACGTCGCGCGGCGCGATGAGGCCCGGGTGCACGACCCCGATCGCCTCGGAGACCTTCAGCAGGTCGCGCCGCAGCGAGCGGACGTAGTTGGCGGCGCGCACGCTCTTGAGGCCGACGTCGAGTCCGCGCGTGTAGCGCGGGTTCTGGGTGGCCACCCCGACCGGGCAGTGGTCGGTGTGGCACTTCTGCGCCTGGATGCAGCCGATCGCCATCATCGCCTCCCGGCCGACGTTGACCAGGTCGGCGCCCAGGGCGAACGCCACGACGGCGTTCTCCGGGATGCCGAGCTTGCCGGCACCGACGAACACCAGGTCGTCGGCCAGCCCGGCGCCGGCGAAGCGGCGGTAGACCTCGGCGAACCCGATGCGGAAGGGGTAGGCCACCGAGTCGGCGAAGATCATCGGCGCGGCACCGGTGCCGCCCTCGCCGCCGTCGATGTTGACGAAGTCGACGCCGCGTCCGCCGCGGGCCATCTCCTCGACCAGCTCGTCCCACATGGTGAGGTTGCCGACGGCCGACTTGATGCCGACGGGCAGGCCGGTCGCCTGTGCGACCGTCTCCACGAAGTCGAGCATCGAGTCGACGTCGGAGAAGACCGCGTGCCGGCTGGGCGAGGCGCAGTCCCGGCCCTCGGGGATGCCGCGGATCTCGGCGATCTCCTTGCTGACCTTCTCCCCGGGCAGCATCCCGCCGAGACCCGGCTTGGCGCCCTGGCTGAGCTTGACCTCGATCGCGCGGACGGGTGCGGACTGCACGAGGTCGACCAGGCGGGCCAGGTCGAAGCGGCCGCGCTCGTCGCGACAGCCGAAGTAGGAGGTGCCGATCTGGAAGACGATGTCGCCGCCGTGGCGGTGGTGCCTGGAGAGCGCGCCCTCGCCGGTGTTCTGCAGGCAGTCGGTCATCGCGGCGCCCTTGTTGAGCGACTCGATCGCCTTGCCCGACAGCGAGCCGAAGCTCATGCCGGAGATGTTGACCACCGACCCGGGGCGGAAGGCGTGCGCACGGCCACGGGCGGCTCCCATCACCTTGGCGCACGGCAGGGCGATCTCCTCCTGTGCGTGTGGCATCGTCGCCGCTCCCGGACCGGAGAAGGTGCGGTGCTTGATGATCGGGTAGCCCTCGACCCGCTCCACGTCGTTGTCGGTGCCGAAGCCGAAGTAGTTGTTCTCGAGCTTGGAGCTGGCATAGACCCAGCGCCGCTGGTCGCGGCTGAACGGACGCTCCTCGTCGTTGCTGGTGACGATGTACTGGCGCAGCTCGGGGCCGAACCGCTCCACCAGGAACCGTCCGTGGCCCACCACCGGGAAGTTGCGCAGGATCGCGTGCTTGCGCTGCACCAGGTCGTGGACCGCCGTCGCGGCGGTCGCGGCCGCGGTGCCGCCCAGGATCGCGTACCTCCACCTCATGTGACGTTCCTAGCCGCACCGCGCTGCGTTGTCGAGGAAGCCCACCCCTGCGGGCCCGGGACGCAGGATCAGGCGAGCTCGCCGCGGGCCAGGCTGACGCCGGAGTGGGTGGGATCGCCGTCGTCGGGCTCGATGGAGATGTCGACGATCCGGTAGCCCTTGTCGATGAGATCCATCGGGACCGCGAACTCCCCGTCGTTGCCCGCGGCCAGCAGGCCGATGGAGACCATCCGGACGCCGTCGACGTTGATCAGCCAGACCTCTCGCACGCCCGGCTCGTCGCCGAGCTCGGTGGCGCTGACCCGGATGGTGAAGGTGTCCTCGGACTGCACGGCGCTGGCCCTGCCGCGGTCGGCGTCGCTGTCGAGCGCGGTGAGGGTGGCAGCGGCCACCACGGTCCCGGCGTCGGGCGGCGGCACCGCCTCGGGAGCCTCGGTCCCGGTCGTGTCCCAGCGACCCAGGCCCACCCCGGCCAGCAGCGCCAGGGCCGCGGCCACGGCCGCCAGCCAGAGTGGCACCGCGCGTCGCGTCGGCTGCTCGTCGTGGACGGGCAGGGCCACGGGCTCGGGCTGGTCGCCGGTGCGTACGTCGGCCAGCACCCGGGCACGGACCCGCGCGGGTGGCGCGACGAGGGCTTCGGCACCGGTGCGGCGGCGTACGCCGGTGAGCGCGGCCACCATCCCGGCGCACTCGGGGCACGTCGCGGCGTGGTCGCGGACGTCGGCGGGGCCGTCGGTCGGGTCGAGGGCGAGCCCGGCCAGCTGGTCGGGATCAGCGTGACTCATGGCGCACCCCCTCGAGCTGCTGGTGGAGCTTGATCAGGCCGCGACGGACGTGGCTCTTGACGGTGCCGAGCGGCAGGCCGACGGTCTCGGCGATCTCGGCATGGCTGCGTTCCTCCCAGAAGGCGAGGAGCATGATGGTGCGTCGCGGGTCCGGCAGCTCGTCGACCGCCTGCCGTACGACCAGTCGTTCGGCGACGTCGTCGTCGACGGATTGGTCGGACCCGTCGTGGGCGCCGGGGAGGGACACGACCGCGGCTGTCCGGTCGGCGTCACGCGCCCGCGCTGCCCGGGCGTCGGAGATCTTGTGGCGGGCGATGCCGAGCAGCCAGGCCGGCAGGGCTGCCGGGCTCGGGGTCAGGGTGTGGCGACTGCGCCACGCCGCGACGAAGACCTGCTGGGTGACGTCCTCGGCGTCGTGCGGGTCGTGCAGGGCGCGGAGCGCGTAGGTGTGGACCAGCGCGGACCACCGGTCGTAGATCTCCTCGAGGGCGCTCTCGTCGTCCGAGACCAGCCGTGCGGCGAGCGCACGGACGGCCTCGTCCTGCTCGTCCTCGAACGCCATCGGCTGGGTGACCACACGGTCACCGTACCGGCGGGGCGAGCGGGCGGGGAACGGGATGATGGTCATCGCCGCCCCCCGCCCGTCAGGCTTTTCGTTGCCGTCGGTGGGTCAGAGGTCGATCGGGCGCAGCACGCGGTCGATGCCGTGCGCGATCTGCTTGTTGCCCTTGTTGAGGTCGAGGGCCTTCAGCACGACCTTGGGGTCGGTGTCGTTCTTGTCGCGGTCCTTGAGCGTGATGCTCAGGCTGGGCTTCATCTTGACCCGGACCTTGATCTTGCCGCCCTGGGCGGTGGTCAGCTTCGCCTTGTTGGACTTGAGCACCTTCTTGCTCGTGAGCGTCTTGCCCGGCACGACGTGGTAGAGCAGGACGGTCTCGATGGTGTCGACACCGGCGAGGTCCACGAGCGCCTCGAAGATCTTCTTCTCGCTCTTGATGGTCTTGCCGGTGAGGTCCTTGACGAGCAGGCGGAACGCCTGGTCGGTGGGCGCGAAGACGGTCAGGCGCTGGGTGCCGTCGGCGAGCAGCGCGACCGGCGAGTCCGGCTTGGCGCCGACGACGGCGAGGGCGGCCTCGGTGACGATGTCGAAGTCGTTCTTGTTCTTGTCGAAGGTGTTGCCGTCCGAGGTGAGGAGGCCGGCCAGGCTGTCCTCGCCGACCGCCTTGGCGTTGGCGGCGGGGGCAGCGGCCATGGTGCCGAGGGCGAGGGCCGAAGCGGCGAGGATGGCGGGTACGCGACGAGCCATGAGAAGTCCTTCCGTCAGGGGCGCCCGGTGGCGCCCGTCACCCCCTTCTCCGGCCGAGGGCCTCGGGTGGATGCACCCGGGCCGTAGATTTCTTCCATGGATCTGATCCCCACGCCCCAACAGGTGGTCGCCGCGGCCGGGAACGTGGCGCACACCCTGCTCTACGGCGGGCTGGCCGACCTCCGCCCGATGCCCCGCACGCTGATCGACGACGGCGAGCTGCGCGAGGTCTACCACTACCGGCTGGCCAAGGACGTGCCCGAGACCGGCGACCCGGTCCTGCTGGTCACCCCGCTGGCCGCGCCGGCCCTGTGCTTCGACCTCCGCCGCGGTTGCTCGCTGGTCGAGCACCTGGTGACGGAGGGACGGCCGACCTACCTGCTGGAGTACGGCCAGGTCTCGTTCCGCAACCGGTCGCTGGGCATGGAGCACTGGGTCGACGAGGTGCTGCCCGAGGCCGTCCGGGCCGTCCACGAGCACTCCGGCGGTCGCGGTGTCCACCTCGTCGGGTGGAGCCTCGGCGGCATCTTCACGCTGCTCGTCGCCGCCGACCGCCAGGACCTGCCCATCGCCTCGATCACCGTGGTCGGCTCGCCCGTCGACGTCACCAAGGTGCCGCTGGTCGCACCGGTCCGCCCGCTGCTCAACCTCACCCAGGGTCGGGGGGCGATCACCCGCGCCTACCGGGCCCTGGGCGGCATCCCCCAGCCGCTCGTCAACTGGGCCTTCACCGCGGCGTCCGCCCAGAAGGTCGTCACCAAGCCACTGGCCGTGCTGACGCACCTCGACGACACCGACTACCTCGCCCAGCTCGAGGCTGTCGACCGGTTCCGGGCCAACATGTTCGCCTACCCCGGCCGGACGTTCGGGCAGCTCTACCACCGCTTCGTCAAGGGCAACGCCCTCGCGCGGGGGACCATGGAGGTCGGCGACCGGACCATCGACCTGGCGGCGATCTCGGTCCCGACGCTCGTCTTCGCCGGCAACACCGACGGCATCGCGCCGATGCCCGCCGTACGCGCCGTGGTGCCGCTGCTGAGCGGCGCACCGCAGGTCCGCTTCGAGGTCGTGCCGGGTGGCCACCTCGGCATGCTCACCGGCCGGGCGGCCCGCGGGACGACGTGGACGGTCATCGACGAGTGGGTCGACGAGTGGTCGGGCGGGCCGACTGCGACACCGGCCGCGCCGCGTACGACCCGCAGGTCGCCGGCGAGGAAGACGGCGGCGAAGAAGACGGCTGCCAAGAAGTCCGCCGCCAGGAAGTCCAGCGCCGGGAAGGCCCCGACCGCGAAGGCGTCCGCCGACACGATCGGCTCCAACCCCACCCGCCGCTACGGATCGGCCGGCTCGCGGGCGCTGGGTCAGCGGTGACGTCGGAGCTTCCGGCGGGCGAGCCCGCGACGCTGCCTCGCGGTGTCCGGATCGGCTACGGCAGCGGGTCGGTGGCGACGGGGGCGTTCGGCACGGTGCCGGGCCTGATGCTGTTGCCCTACCTCACCGACGAGCTCGGGATCGCCGCCCTGTGGGCGGGCGTCATCGTGTTCGTCCCGAAGGCGTGGGACGTGGTGCTCAACCCGATCGCGGGGCGGGTGAGCGACCGGACGGTCGACCCGGCCGGTCCTCGTCGGCCGTGGCTGATCCGGGCCGGGCTCATGCTCGCGGGCGCCTTCGCGCTGATCTTCGCCGCTCCCGACCTCGGGAGCTCGCTGCTCGAGGCGGGCTGGGTGCTGCTCTTCTTCGTGCTGGCCGCGTCGGCCTACGCGTTCTTCCAGGTGCCCTACGTCGCGATGCCCGCCGAGATCACCGCCTCGTACGACGAGCGGACCCGCCTGATGACGTGGCGGGTGGCGATCCTGGCCTTCACGATCATGCTCGCCGGCGCCACCGCTCCCCTGATCCGCGACGCCGTCGGCGGTCGTGACGGCTACCGGGTGATGGGCGTGGTCATGTCCGTGCTGATCGTGGTCGGCGTGACCAGCGCCTGGTGGGGCACCCGGCGGGCGCCGGTCGGCGCGGTCGCCGCCGGAGCGGGGTCGCTGCGCGAGCAGCTGCGGGTCGTGGGGCGGGCGCGTGACTTCAGGGTGCTGCTGACCACGTTCGTCCTGCAGGCCCTCGCCGCCGGCTGCATGCTGGCGGGCGTGGACTACCTCGCCGGCGAGGTGCTCGAGCGGCCGGGGGCCGCGACCATCCTGTTCGTGTGCTTCGTCGGCCCGGCGCTGCTGCTGACCCCGGTGTGGGCCTCGGTCGGCACGCGCATCGGCAAGCAGCGGGGCTACGTCATCGCCTCCCTCGTGCTGGCCGCCGGTGCGGCCCTCGCGAGCACCGCGCGGATCGCGCCGCCCGCGGTCGTCTTCGCGGCGACCGCGCTGGTGGGGGTGGGCTATGCCGGGTGCCAGGTGTTCCCGATGGCGATGCTGCCCGACGCCGCGGCCGTCGACTCGGCCCGGACCGGCGAGAACCGGGCGGGCGTCTACACCGGCGTGTGGACGGCCGGGGAGACCCTCGGCCTCGCCCTGGGGCCGGCCGTCTTCGCGGTCGTGCTCGCCCTCGGCGGCTACCTCTCGAGCGAGGGACGCGAGATCACCCAGCCCGACTCGGCCCTCACCGCGATCACCCTCGGGTTCTCGGTGCTGCCGGCGGTCCTCACCTTGCTCAGCCTGTGGTGGCTGCGGCAGTACACCCTCGACGCCGCCGAGGTGGCGGCAGCACAAGGAGCCGTCCGTGCCTGACCCGATCGAGCGACTGGCGGTGATGCAGCGCGGTGACCTCCCGGTGCACGGCGGTCGCACGCTGGCCTACGTCTACGACTCCGGCGACCCGGAGGTGGACCGCGTCGCCCGCGAGGCCGTCGCCGCCTACGCGGCCTCCAACGCGCTCGACCCCACGGCCTTCCCGTCGCTGCTGCAGATGGAGAACGAGCTCGTCGGCTTCGCCTGCGCGATCCTCGACGCCCCCGACACCGCGGTCGGGACGGTCACCTCGGGTGGCACGGAGTCGATCCTGCTGGCGGTCCAGGCGGCCCGCGACGGCCGGCCCGAGGTCGTACGCCCGCGGATGGTCCTGCCCGCGACGGCGCACGCCGCCTTCCACAAGGCGGCGCACTACTTCGGGGTGGAGGCGGTCCTCGTGCCGGTCGGCTCCGACTTCCGTGCCGACGCCCGCGCGATGGGCGAGGCGATCGACGAGGACACGGTGCTGGTCGTGGCCAGCGCGCCGTCCTACGCCCACGGCGTGGTGGACCCGGTGACCGAGATCGCCGCGGCGGCGGCCTCCCGCGGCGTGCGCTGCCACGTGGACGCCTGCATCGGCGGGTGGGTGCTGCCCTACGCCGCGCGGCTCGGCCGACCCGTGCCACCGTGGACCTTCGCCGTCGAGGGCGTCACCTCGATCTCGGTCGACACCCACAAGTACGCCTACGCCCCCAAGGGGACCTCGCTGCTGCTGCACCGCGACCCGGCGCTCCGCAGGGCACAGCTCTTCGCGTCGGCCGCGTGGCCGGGCTACACGATGCTCAACGCCACGACGCAGTCGACACGCTCGGGCGGGCCGATCGCCGGCACGTGGGCCGTCGTCGAGCACATCGGGGACGGCGGCTACCTCTCGCTGGCCGACCGCGCGTTCGCGGCGGTGGACGCGATCGTGGCGTGCATCGACGCCGAGCCGGCGCTGCGGCTGGTGGTGCCCCCCGACTCGACCCTCGTCACGCTCGCCACGGACGACTCGTGCGACCCGTTCACCCTCACCGACGAGCTCGTCTCGCGCGGCTGGTACGTCCAGCCCCAGCTGTCCCACGGCGATGCCGGGCCGACCGTCCACCTCTCGGTGAGTGCCGGCACGCACGAGCACGTCGAGGAGTTCGCCACCGCCCTGTCGGAATCGGTCGCGGCCGCGCGCGCGGCCGGCCCGGTGTCGGTCGACCCGGGGGTGGTGGCGTTCATCGAGGCGCTCGACCCGGCTGCGCTCGGGGACGACGACTTCGACGGCCTCCTCGCCGCCTCGGGTCTCGTGGGCGCCGCCGCGGAGGGCGGCCTCGAGCTGCCCGGCCGCATGGCAGAGGTCAACGCCATGCTCGACGTCGCGTCGCCCGCGATGCGCGAGGCGCTGCTGGTGGCGTTCCTCGACCGGCTGCAGCGTCCCGTGCGTGGGCGCTCGTCATGAGTGCGCTGGCCGGACTCGTCGACAAGGGCCGCGTCGCCCCGGACTGGGCCGAGGCGCTCGCGCCGGTCGACGACCAGATCGCGGCGATGGGCCGCTTCCTCCGTGACGAGACCGCTGCCGGCCGCGGCTACCAGCCCGCCGCCGACCGCATCTTCCGGGCGTTCGAGCGCCCGCTCGCCGACGTACGCGTCCTCGTCGTCGGCCAGGACCCCTACCCCAACCCGACGCACCCGATCGGGCTCAGCTTCGCCGTCGAACGGCACGTGTGGCCGCTGCCGCCGAGCCTGGTCAACATCTACGTCGAGCTGCGCGACGACCTCGGCATCGTGCCGCCCCGCCACGGCGACCTGTCGGCATGGGCCGAGCAGGGGGTGATGCTGCTCAACCGGTCGCTCACCGTGCGGCCCCACGACTCCAACAGCCACCAGGGCAAGGGCTGGGAGGCCATCACCGAGCGGGCGATCACCGCTCTCGCGGAGCGCGGTGGGCCCTGCGCGGCGATCCTGTGGGGTCGGCACGCCCAGTCGCTCAAGCCCCTGCTCGGGTCGGTCCCGTGCGTGGAGTCGGCGCACCCGTCGCCGCTCAGCGCCCGCCGCGGGTTCTTCGGCTCCAGGCCCTTCAGCACCGTCAACCGGCTGCTCGAGGAGCAGGGTGCGGCACCGGTGGACTGGGCCCTTCCGGAATATAATTGAATTCCGTACTATTGAGGACGTCATGAACGCACGCATGCCTGCCCTCTACATCGGCCACGGTGCGCCGCCGCTGCTCGACGACCCGGTCTGGTCGGGCCAGCTCTCCGCCTGGGCGGGCGACCTGCCGCGGCCGACGGCGATCCTCATCGTGTCCGCGCACTGGGAGTCCGCCCCGGTCAGCCTGTCGGCCAGCAGCGCCCCGCTCGTCTACGACTTCGGCGGGTTCGCGCCGAAGTACTACCAGATGACCTACGAGACCCCCGACGCCTCGGCGCTGGCCCGGCGGGTGGCGGCGATGATGCCTGCCGGCGAGCCGGTGCACCAGCACACCACGCGCGGCCTCGACCACGGCGCCTGGGTGCCGCTGAAGATCATGTTCCCCGAGGCCGACATCCCGGTGCTGCAGATGTCGCTGCCGACCGACGACCCGCACCGGCTGATGAGGCTCGGCGAGCGGCTGCGTCCCCTGCGCGACGAGGGCGTGCTGATCATCGGCTCCGGCTTCCTCACCCACGGCCTGCCGTTCCTCACCGAGTGGCGGATCGACGCCGCCGTGCCCGGCTGGTCGCGCGACTTCGACCTGTGGGCCGCCGACGCGCTGGCCCGAGGGGACGTCGACACGCTGTCCGACTACCGGGCCCGGGCGCCGGGCATGCCGTACGCCCACCCGACCGTCGAGCACTACACGCCGCTGTTCGTCACGCTCGGCGCGGCGACGACCGCCGACGACCCCGGCATCCAGGTGATCGACGGCTACTGGATGGGGCTCTCGAAGCGCTCGCTGCAGGTGGCCTAGTCTCGGGGAGTGCGCGTCCTCTCGATCCAGTCCCACGTCGCCTACGGCCACGTCGGCAACTCGGCAGCCGTGTTCCCCCTCCAGCGTCTCGGCCACGAGGTGTGGCCGGTGCTGACGGTGAACTTCTCCAACCACACCGGCTACGGCGCCTGGCGGGGGCCGCTGATCGCGGCCGAGGACGTCGCTGCGGTGATCGCGGGCATCGGTGAGCGCGGTGCGTTCGCGAGCTGTGACGCCGTGCTCTCGGGCTACCAGGGCTCGCCGGAGATCGCGGACGTCATCGTCGACGCGGTCGCCCAGGTCAAGGCCGCGAACCCGGAGGCGACCTACACCTGCGACCCGGTGATGGGCAACGCCACGTCAGGGTGCTTCGTGAACCCGGCGATCCCGCCGAAGTACCGCTCCACCGTCATCCCGGTGGCCGACGTGCTGACCCCCAACCAGTTCGAGCTCGGGTTCATCACCGACCGCGAGGCGCTGGGCGGGCCGTCGTCGCTGGCCGACATCCTCACGGCGGTCGACGAGGTGCGCGACCTCGGCCCAGCGACCGTCCTGGTCACCTCGGTCGACCGCGAGGGAGCGTCCGACGGCGTCATCGAGATGCTCGCCGTCACCGCCGACGGCGCCTGGCTCGTCGCCACGCCGCGGCTGCCGATGAAGGCCAACGGCTCCGGCGACATCACCGCCGCGCTGTTCACCGCGCACCTCGACGCGAGTGGGTCCCCCGCCGACGCGCTCGCGCGCACGGCCTCGTCCGTCTTCGCAGTCCTCCAGCAGACCCTCGAGTCGGGCGAGCGCGAGCTGCGGCTGATCGCGGCCCAGGACGCCATCGCCTCGCCGGCGTGCGAGTTCGAGGTCGAGCAGGTCCGCTGATGCGGCGCCACGTCCTCGCGGCGCTCGCTGAGAGGTGGGCACACCCATCGACAACGGAGCCGCGTGAGAGATTCGAACTCTCGCAACCCAATTTACAAGATTGGTGCTCTACCCCTGAGCTAACGCGGCGTGCGTCCCGGGACGCGGCGGCAATCCTAGTCAGGCCGTCGCTGCTGCGAGGATGAGGCCCGTGAGCCTCCTCCACCGCCCCCACCACGACGGCTCGCCGCTGTTCGTCTCCGACGAGGCGCCGTCCCTCGGCGACACCGTGACGGTCCTCGTGCGCACGCACGCCGAGGACGCCCCGATCGAGAGCATCTGGCTGCGCACGACGTACGACGCGGAGCCGGTCCACGTCGGGATGCGCCCGCGCGCGGCAGGGTCCACCACGTGGTGGGAGGCGGGCCTGCTGGTGCACAACCCGGTGACCCACTACCGCTTCCTGGTCGTGCGCGCCGACGGGTCCCAGGAGTGGCTGACGGGGGCCGGGCTGGTGGGCCACGACGTGCCCGACGCCGCGGACTTCCGGCTCACCGCGTACCCGCAGGCGCCCGACTGGGGCCGCGACGCCGTCGTCTACCAGGTGTTCCCCGACCGGTTCGCCCGCTCCGCCGCCGCCGACGGGCGGGACGTCCCCGACTGGGCGCTGGCGGCCGACTGGGACGACGAGGTCGCCTTCGAGCCGGACGACCCGCGTACCCCCATGCAGTTCTTCGGC
>Ga0172375_10008288_pt1 | contig 14011 bp, 7 predicted proteins | sample LakKiv1m_FD_114537 | JGI IMG/M metagenome (GOLD analysis project Ga0172375, IMG submission 114537) | Freshwater microbial communities from Kabuno Bay, South-Kivu, Congo - kab_092012_11.1m | ecosystem: Environmental > Aquatic > Freshwater > Lake | place: Democratic Republic of the Congo...
ATCGATTGATTATCGCTGGTGACGGTCCAGAATTAAAAAGCCTTAAATTGCTAGCCTCCGGCAAAAATGTGGATTTTGTCGGCCATTTAGTTGATTCCGCTTATTCAGATTTAATGTCGGGGGCTCGAGCCCTACTCTTCCCGGCCGAAGAAGATTTCGGTATTACCATGGTCGAGGCGCTGGCTAGCGGAACTCCAGTGATCGCATATGGAAAAGGCGGAGCCAGGGACATTATAAAGGAGCATGTCCCAGCCAGCGGGAAAGAAGGAACAGGTTTATACTTCATGACACAGAGCACCTCATCTCTCGTTGATTCAATTGAGAAATTCAAAAATGTTGAAAAGTCTTTCAATAATGAAAGCCTTGTTTCAGCTTCAAAAAAATTCGACGAAAAGATCTTCAGGCAAAAATTTTCTGAATTTATTAAATCGAAGGTTGTCATACCCTGAAAATATTGGATTAATAATTTATGAAACGATATATTGCCGGACGATGAACAGATAATCAGAGATACTCTGTGACAGGCTATCTGTATTGACAATTAAAGTCTGAAAGCAAATAGGGAAAACAAAGGAAGCAGCTCAGCATAACTAGGCAACTTAAACCTTTTTCTCGGATTGTGAGAGAAGACACATGAAAGGAATTATTCTGGCGGGAGGTAGTGGAACGAGGCTGTTCCCAATAACGCTGACAATGTGCAAACAGCTATTACCGATTTATGACAAACCAATGATCTACTACCCTCTCTCAGTTCTGATGCTAGCAGGTATCAGAGAAATTCTGATCATTTCAACACCACAGGATTTGCCCAGATTCAAGGGTATCCTTGGAGACGGTTCAAATCTTGGCCTTTCTTTCAAATACTCTGAACAAGTCAAACCCAGTGGCATTGCGGAAGCATTCATAATTGGTAAAGATTTTATCGGCAGTGATGATGTTTGTTTGATACTCGGCGACAATATTTTTTATGGACATGGGTTTACCCGTATCATTCGAAATGCAATTTTAAAAGTGCAGTCTGAATGCGGGGCGGTAATTTTCGGTTATCATGTTGAAGATCCGGAGCGCTATGGAATAGTCGAATTTGATGATAACGGCAGAGCTGTTTCTATTGAAGAGAAGCCCAAAGTCCCCAAGTCCAATTATGCTGTCACAGGTTTGTATTTCTATGACAATAAAGTAGTTGCCATATCTGAAGCCCTGAAACCGTCTGGCAGAGGTGAACTGGAAATAACCGACGTCAATAAGGTGTATCTTGATTGCGGAAAACTTGGCGTTGAAACCCTCGGAAGGGGCTTTTCCTGGCTCGATACCGGAACCCACCAATCCATGCTGGAAGCAAGTGAATTCATCGCAACTATTGAAAAAAGGCAGGGCATTAAAATCGCCTGTCCCGAAGAGATCGCACACAATCTGGGTTATATCGATGACCAACAATTGAGAACGCTGGCCAAACCTTTAAGCAAAAGCGATTATGGAAAATACCTTCTTAATCTTATAAAAAGGCAACCTTGACTTTTGATATCCACAGAGGAATCGGATTATGAATATTCTTGTGACGGGGGGTGCAGGTTTTATCGGATCCAATTTTATCCATCTGCTAATGCGTGAAACATTCCATAAAATTGTCAATTTTGATTTGCTTACATATGCCGGACGTCGTGAAAACTGCGCTGTATATGAAGGAACTGATCGTTACACGTTTATCAAAGGTGATATCGCTGATGAAAAAGATGTCAATGATGCCTTATCCAGATTCTCGATAAATGCCATTGTCAATTTCGCGGCCGAATCCCATGTCGACCGAAGCATCCATAACGCATCAGAGTTTATCCGTACAAATGTTATGGGCACTCAGGTTTTACTAGATACCGCCCGCTCAGCAGGTATAAACCGTTTCGTTCATGTCTCCACAGATGAAGTTTACGGTGACCTCCAACTGGATGAGCCCGCATTCACTGAGAAATCTCCAATCAAACCATCCAGTCCTTATGCAGCCAGTAAGACCTCCGCCGATCTGCTTGTACTGGCCGCGTGGCGAACACACAAGTATCCCGCCTTGATCACGCGTTGTTCCAACAATTACGGACCATACCAGTTTCCTGAAAAATTCATCCCCCTTGCGATCAAGCGAGCCATGCAGAAGGAACAAATTCCCGTTTACGGAAAAGGCTCTAATATCCGCGACTGGATACATACCGAAGACCATTGCCGGGGTGTGTTGTGTGCTTTGGAAAAAGGTCTTCCGGGCGAAGTCTACAACTTCGGCGGAAATGCCGAAAGAATGAACATCCACGTCGTAAAAACCATTCTAAAGATACTCGGTCGTGATGAAAGCCTTATACATTTTGTTACAGATAGACCGGGACATGATCTTAGATACGCCATGAATTTCGAAAAAGCGCGCTCAGAGCTTTCGTGGGAACCACGAATTTCATTTGATAAAGGACTTATCGAGACAATATCCTGGTATCGAAAAAACGGCGACTGGTTAAAAAAGACATCAACCCAGGAATACGACTCATTTTTCAAAAAACAATATGGGGAAATCAAACAGAAATGAAATCAAATACCTTTTTATCCGTAGATTCCATGGACGGAGTTGTAATTAAAAATCTACAGCGGTTTTCTGATAAACGCGGTCAATTGACCGAGTTTTTCCGCATGGATGAGATCGATTCGACTCTCCAGCCGGTCATGGGTTATTTGTCAGTAACAATGCCAGGATTCAGCCGGGGGCCACATGAACATATAGATCAAACTGATTATTTTTTCTTCCCAGGTCCTGGTGATTTTCTGCTTTCATTATGGGATAACCGACCTGAAAGCTCGACCTTGGGAAAACGTTTGACAATTATCGCAGGCGAATTAAATATCTGTATAGTTGCCATTCCTCCGCGTGTAGTACACGGATATTGCTGTATATCCAAAGTCCCAAGTACATGCATCAACATTCCCAACCGCCTGTATCGTGGTGTAAAAAAACTCGAGCCTGTTGATGAAATACGCCATGAAGCCGATCCTGCATCGCCATTTCTAATCGATTTCATGCGTATAATCAAAGAGCGGCAGCCATGAAGGTTCTGATTCTAGGATCGAAAGGCCAGACCGGGCTTGCTCTCGAACAACTATCCAAAAATGACGGTCATGTAACTATTGGTCTGGATATAGAAGAGATCGACATCTCTGACAGGAATGTTGTAAATCGAGTTGTTGACGAATTTCGCCCAACCCACATTATCAATGCCGCAGCCTATAATGCTGTTGACTCTGCTGAAAAAAATGTTGAAGCTGCCTTTTCAGTGAACGCCCTGGCGCCAGCTTTCCTTGCTCTAGCAGCTAAAAAAACAGGTGCGATTATGGTTCATTATTCCACTGATTACATATTCGATGGTGAGAAGGACAAAGATTACATAGAAGAAGATCTTCCAAATCCATTATCTGTTTACGGTCATTCAAAGCTACTTGGAGAACAAGCGGTGCGGGCCATTCTTCCACAAAAAAGCTATGTTCTGCGAACATCATGGGTTTTCGGTCCCGGTGGCAACAACTTCGTTTCTCGTATACTCAAATTAGCAGAAACAAGAAAAGAGCTTTCTTTTATCAACAATCAGTTGTGTACCCCAACATACGCACCCGACCTGGCAAGAGTTACACTTGAATTGATAAAACTGAATGCTCCGTCGGGGGTTTATCACGCTGCCGGAAGTGAGATTCTAACGCCCTATTCCTGGGCAAAAGCGATTCTCGAATACATTAAATGCCCAGTTGTTATTAAACCCGTTGATGCAGCCCAGTTTGAAACCGCCGCAAGACGACCTAAACGGGCAGTGCTCGCAAACAGGAAGCTCGAAATTGTCGGTATTAATATGAGAGGGGGAAGATCGACATTGGATAAATATTTTTCCTGAAAACGTCGCCTGAGGAGGATTTGATGGCGGAATTGAAGCCTGATGGAGAGAGATTTTTACCAGGTGGAAATGGGCCTGAGATAGCTTATGAACATTACGCTCGTTACCTTATGGCTGCATCCATTGCTCATGGCCAGCGCGTTATAGACATCGGATGTGGTGAAGGATATGGTTCATATCTTCTGGCGAAACATGCAAATTATGTTCTAGGGGTGGATATATCTGAAGATGCCATTTCTCATGCATCGGGTCGTTATAAAAGGGCAAATCTGGAATATCTTACAGCTTCTGCTTTAAATATCGATTCTTTCGAAAATTCTTCATTCAGCATGGTTACATGTTTTGAAGTAATCGAACATGTGGACACTGCCCAGCAACATAAAATACTTTCGACTATTTCGAGGTTGCTAACTCCCAATGGAATCCTTCTGATATCTACGCCTAATCATGACGTATACCAGCAAGCTGGCGGGGCAGAATTTAACAATCAATTCCATTTGCGTGAAATGAATTTCGTTGAATTTCGTGATCTTCTGAATACATACTTCAATTCCATTGTTTGGTTTAATCAATGCCCTCTTTCAGGTAATCTGCTAAGACGCTTTTCTCCCATCGGCGATTTGCACAAGGGTCTAATTGAGACCGCGGAAGTTGATGATAATGGACTTTTATATCCAGAGTCTACGCCATCTATCTCAGAGGCTAAATATTTCTTCGCGATTTGTGCACGGGATAAGCAAACATTATCCACTATTGAAATACCTGGAGGGATGATTTTTACTGATGTACGTGGAACATTAAGCCAACACAATAATAATAAAATAAAGAAACTGGCCTTCCTTGAAGAGAAAAACAGGATTTCAAACACAAATATTATTCAGATATTTTATGATACAGGAAGAGGCTTTTCAGAAGAAAAATCGGATAAGAAATATATTGAACTAACTAATTCAGATATTTATACATTTATATTCCCTATCTCAGATAAAAAGAACATTAAAGCCCTGCGATTTGATCCAATAGATACTCCAGCTGTTATTTATATAAAAAATATTTCATTGATTGGAAATTCAAAAGAATTTGATCTAACTGATCATATTCGCTCTAATGCCATAATTATTGAGGGCAATACCTATTATTTTTCAACAAATGACCCTAATATTACCTTCTCAGAAATTCAAAGTATTGATTATAATATTTACAATAATATTTCTATTGATATTAAGTACTTACATACAGGTTTGAAAGCTTCATTGATATGTAATAATTTACTCGCTCGATTAAACTCAGAAACCTGTGTAAAACTATCTGAATCCAATGTGAAATTATCTGAAACCACATCAATATTTAACGAAACCTGTAAGAAACTGTCTGATGTCAACGTTCAACTTGATAAAACCCACACAATGCTGTCCGAGAGAAATATTTTCATTAAAGGCCTGGAAGGAAAAATTGAAACAGCAAACTTTACAATATCATCTTTAGGTTCCAAACTATCAGAGGCAGTGAGTGATAAAAACAACCTAATTGAAAAATTAGATAACAATGAGAAAGAATTATCTTCAAAAATAGCCCTGCTTATTAAAAGTCAAAGACAGCGTTTAGAGGTTGAACATACTAATAGATACTTCATTAAATTATGTAATAAAATATACAAGTTAATATTAAATCCCAGAAAAAGGTACTCATATTATAAAAAACGCAAAATAATAATTAATTCTAATTTATTTAATCCCGATCATTATCTTGCATGTAATGAAGATTTGATACTTACCTGTTTTAATCTAATTGAACATTATTTAACATATGGTTGGCTAGAAGGCAGAAATCCCAATCAATTATTTGATATTAAATATTACCTTGAAAAAAATCCCGATGTAAAAAAAGCCGGAGCAGAACCCTTTTGTCACTATATAACTCATGGATGGAGGGAAAACAGGAATCCAGGTCCATTATTTGATGTCAAATATTATCTCGATAATAATCCGGATATTGAAAGGGCTGGTATTGAACCTCTTTCCCATTATCTATCTCATGGTTGGCGTGAAAACAGAAATCCCAACCCATTATTTAATACCAAATATTACCTTGACAATAATCCGGATGTTAAAAATGCGGGAACAGAACCTCTTTGCCATTACATTGCTTACGGATGGCGCGAAGGCAGAAATCCCAACCCATTATTCGATGTAAAATATTACATAAATAGCAATCAGGATATTCAGAAGACTGGTATTGAACCTCTTTCCCATTATCTAATTCACGGTTGGCATGAAGGAAGAAACCCCAACCCGTTATTCGATGTGAAATATTATCTGGATTCCAATCCAGAATTCGAACCCCTTGCCCATTATTTATCAGAAGGATGGAGAAGATATATAAATCCCAACCCGTTATTTGATGTAAAATATTATCTTGAAAGTTATCCAGATGTTAAAAGTTCGGGTGTAGAACCTCTTTATCATTACATTTCATATGGATGGCGCGAAGGCAGGAATCCCAATCCGTTATTTGATGTAAATTTTTATCTTGAAAACTACCCAGATGTTAAATACTCGGGAGTAGAACCTCTTTATCATTACATAGCATATGGATCGCTTGAAGGAAGAAATCCTTCACTTAATTTCAACAACAAAGAATATTTTCTTGAAAATCCGGATTTAAATAATGCCGTGAATCCGCTTGCACATTTCTTCAATTCAAACAAACAAGAAAATGAAATTGAGGTTATTTCAGATAAAAATAAATTTAACATTGCTAGCCAATTGAATATCGTTCCCACATATATAGTCCCTATCGAGAATAAATGTTTACAAAATATTAATTCAAACATCTCGATCGCGATTCACCTTCATTTATATTATGAAGACATGTTGCCTGAAATAATTAAATATTTACAAAATATTCCTTACAATTTCGATTTATATGTTTCCATCAACAAGTCACTTGATATAGATTCATTAAAAACACTATTTATAAATAATATTAATAAATTAAATGCAGTAATAATTAAATTATGTCCGAATAAAGGTAGAGATATTGGCCCATTCATCATCTTATTCGGTCGTGATTTATTAAAATATAAAATTATCAGCCATATACATACGAAAAAAAGCATTCAAAATGAAAAGTTGTCTAATTGGTTTGAAATGTTGGCAACAAGTTTATTTGGTTCTCCTGCTGCAATCGAGCAAATTATCAATTTATTAGAAAAAGATGGCAAGATAGTATTTCCTGAGCAAAATGAAAATATTAGGGAGAATTATTCAAATTGGGGTGATAACTATTCCATCGCGGAGACATTACTAAAAAAATTTACAACTTTTAATATACATGATTTTCCGGTTATTGAATTTCCAAGGGGTTTTATGTTTTGGGCGTCATCCAGTTGTTTAAAAGAATATTTGTCATTACCATTAACCTGGGATGATTTTCCCGACGAACCTATTTCTGAGGATGGAACACTTGCACATGCGTTAGAAAGGCTGCTTTTTATTTTTGCATCAAAAGATATTAGAAAAAATTATTGTATTCATAAGAGAGACTCAATAAAAGATTATAAATATTATGAAGAGCAACAAGATTATTCAAATAGCATAAAACATAGTAATATCAAATTATTATCATATTATTTGCCTCAGTTCCACCCTATTCCAGAAAATGACAAATGGCATGGTGATAATTTCACTGAATGGACAAAAGTTAAAGCTGCCCAACCTCTATTTTATGGTCACTATCAACAGCATATTCCTCATGAGGATATTGGCTATTATTTACTTGATTCTCCCGAGATATTATTTAAGCAGGCGAATATCATGAGGAAGGCTGGTGTATATGGCCAGATATTTTACCATTATTGGTTTAGTGGAAAATTGATCCTCGAAAGACCTGCACAAATACTATTAGCAAATAAAAATATTCCAATGCCATTTTGTTTTTGCTGGGCAAATGAGAATTGGACAAAGTGTTGGGATGGAAATGAAATCGATATTTTATTAAAACAGGATTATTCTGAACAAGATGCGAGGAATTTTATCAATTATCTTATTCCGTTTTTTAAAGATGATAGATATATCAAAATCGAAAACAGGCCAGTATTATTAATTTACAGAGCCTCTTCTTTTCCTGATTTTAAATTGTATAAAAACATTTGGGATTGTGAGTGTGAAAAAAATGGAATTGCTGTGCCTTTTTTAATAACCGTACTTACACGTGGTGCTACACATCCGAACGAATACAACATGGATGCAGGAGTTGAAAGGGTATTGCATGATTGGACTGCCGGAAAAGTCCCTGACATTAAAAGCAAGTTGTATCAATATGTTAAACTTAATGGAAGTGTTCTTTCATATCGAAAAGTGGCTAATTTTTATATTAATCAGAATGAGAAAAAACCTTTTATCTATTTTAGATCAATGATCCCGAACTGGGACAACTCTGCTCGTTACGGAAAAGAAGCATACATACTTCATGGAAGTACTCCGGAAATATTTCAGGAATGGCTGGAAAAATTAATCCAATATTCTGAAAATCATCTGCCATTGGACAAGCAATTTATTATTGTTAATGCGTGGAATGAGTGGGCAGAAGGGACTCATCTGGAACCTGATACCAGATTTGGATATTCCTATTTGAATTCAATTGGCAGAGCTTTAAGTAATGTCAGTTATGATCATTATCCATCAAACTCAGAAATCGAAATACCCAGTAAAATTAATTTGAAAATTGATATTTCTAATTTTTTAGAAAATAAATTGGTTAATAACATTGAGAACGGAAATAAATTCATAGCATGTCTGGCTCATTCTAATATTTTTAATGCATGCAACGTGATAATTGATAACAAATTGTTAATTGATAAATTGGACGATTTTACCAATGGAATGAAATTAAATATTAAAGTCGACGATTTTTCAGATTATACATGTCTTATTGAAGACTTATCTTATTTTTCAAATGACCTTATTGATAATTTATTAAAGAAAGCTATCTACTATAAAAATTCCACAATATGTGCAAATGTTCTATACAACAGCTATCCCTCATTTTCCTGTAAAACAACGAGCAACAGATCAATTGACAGCTTTAATGCTTTTGGAATTAAATTATTTTCAAACAAATTTCAAATTCATAAAAATCATAGGATATTTCCGGATGATATATGTATAATTCCCGGAAATGACCAGGATTATCAGTATGATATTGCCGACAAGAATGATGTAACAACTATTATTCGATTTCATAATACAGGAGATCAATCCTTATTAAAAATAGCTCTTATTTCGCTTTTTTCACAAAACGGATGCAATGTATTACCATATATTGCTATTCAGGATTTTGATGATAATAAATACTCTAATCTGGTTAATTTAATCTGTCAGTTTCCATGGCAAAATAATTGCAGACCTATTATTAAAAAATTCTATGCAAACGAATCGATCACCGATTTGCGTTCAAAAATGCTAAATGAATCATTAAAAAATATATCTACAAGATTTGTTGCATTTTTAGATTATGATGATTTTCTATTCCCTTATGCGTATAAATGGTTGCTCAATAGAATTAAAACAACAGGAAAAGCCATAAGTTTTGGAAATTTATATGTTACCTATTTTAATAGGAAAGATAAAAGCATAATTAAAAGAATCAAGGCTTTTGAATATGGCACTAATTATTACGATTTTATAAAAATTAATCATACACCAATACACGGTTTTATGATTGATTTAACCAAGGTCGATTTGAATAATATTAAATACTACGATGATATGAAATATATGGAAGATTATTATTTCACTTTGCAAATATTTAATGAAAATAATTGTGATTGGGATAGTTTAAAACACAAAACATATATTGGAGATTATTTTCACTCTGTTGATGCCGAACAAACACTCGCATTTACAGAAGACAGAAAACGCTTTAAAACAATATCAAATTCCGATTACATAAAAAGCGAGAAAAGAATAAATGATTTAAGATATGAAATTAATAAGAATATTTATTTAAAGAAAAACGGTTAGGCACTATTTTTAATGTCCTTAAAAACCACAAAAACCTTCATTACATTATTTATCATAGTATTTTTGTCATTCTGTATTTACGGAATTGAACATGCTCTCCTTTCAAATGGATATATTTTGTTGAAGGTCATGTTTGCAGTTTTGTTATCTTTAATGACGTGGTTTGGTTGTAAATATTTATCATCTGAGACATTAAAAAATGAAAATAAAGGTGGATGGTTCGATGAAAAAAGAAATTATTTGGTTATAATTATCGCAGTTCTGATCACATATTTTCCATTTATAACAGATGGTTATTTTTTTAATGATGATTATTGGTTTTTTACGGGAGATTCTAAAAATGATTGTGGTTTATCAATTGCTTTGATGCGGCCATTCCATTCAATTCTTGGCAGTCTTTTCTGGTTTGTAACACCCTCCCTTGGATTTATAATTAAGTGGATGTCGATAGTATTTACCATTTTTTATGGTTTAATTCTATACAAATGGATTTATAAAAAAAGTGGGAATAGTAATGAGTCATTGTTGTTGGCTCTAGCTCTAATATTATTTAGTCCCATATCCGATCATATCGGATACTCGTCTACTCTATCTTTTATGCCCGGAATGGTTGCGGCTGGACTTTCAGTGGTTCAATTTGAAACTGCCTTTGAACAATACCATAAAAAAGATTATATAATATCAGTTGGTTATGTCATCTTGAGCATATTATGCTTGTTGTTTTCTTTTGTGCTTTATCAAATATCAACACCTATAGTTTTTCTTTTTCTTGTAATATTTGTTTATTTTAATAAAACTAAAAATTCCTTGCTGTTTTGTTTTTCCTATTTATTATATTTTGCACTGATAGCCTCCATGTATTACATGGTCAATAAAATAATTATCAATTTTTATAACGCAGGTGTTTGGTCCAGAGGAAGTTTAATTAGTATCGAAGAAGTTCCAGATAAAATATTATGGTATTTTAATGTCATACTACCTGCTTCTTTAGATCGTTTATCTGCAGCTTTTTTAGGTCGGATTGTAATTGCAAATAAATGTTATTGGCATTTTATTGGTTATTTCAATCCATTGTTAAGGAATATTATAATTGGAGTTTTAATATTTCTTATCTCCGCGTCGATGATCGGGTTCTTCGTCAGAAAGAAAAGTATCATTGATTCTTTACTTTTAATTATTTTTATTCCCATGACCTATTTCTGTTTTTTGATAATTAAAGAAAACGGTTATTTGACTTACTATGCAATTCCATTAATCTCCATATTATTATTTTTTATAATTATTCTTCCAAAAGAAATATATGCTTATACAGTCAGATGTCGTAATTACAGTAATATCAATAATCATACATGGTTGGTGCCAACAATAATTCTTATTCTTGCATTGGCGTTTCAAAATAATCTTTATATCCGTCAGTTTTGGGTTGGCACCAATATGGAGAATTATAATTATTTAAAAAATACCATTTCATTACATGTCAATGAAAAAAAAGAAATACATGTATTTGGAGTTTTAACACCAGGACAAGGCAATATATATTCACTATTTGCAGCAAAATTAGCTTTAAAAGAGTTGGGTTACAATCCTGCAGATTTTAAAATCACTGTATCTGATAATGATAATTTGATTTCCGTGCTCCAGGCTGGGATTGTTGAAGAAATGAAAAAATCAATTAGCCATGATGAATTACAATTTTTAATGTCCAATTATATCTATGATTCCACTTATAACAGATTCTTATATAACGCAGGTAAATTGGATGAATATAACTCAAATCTATTAAAAGATATTTTTATTAAAACTAAATTATTACCAGGAAATTATAACAACACTATTGTCGTCGATTTGAGGTGGATTACACCGATGTGGAAAAATATTTGGCAATAACTTTAGGATTCCTTTCTGTTAGATTTGCCTGGAGAAATGCCAGATGTCTAAAATTGCAAACTATGCTGTTCTGATTACATTAATTACCATTTTAGCGTCTCTTTTGTTAAATGATAAAAGACTAATGAATAATCTTAAAAATAATTTTAAAGTTTTTCTTCTCAATAATAAATTTTACTGGCTGGCCGTACTTTTTACTGCTTGTATTTCATATGGGTTTACTCTTACCAACTACTCTGTAGGTATAGATGACGATGTTAGTTATTATATGAATATTGGATTGTTAGATCAGGGACGTTTCAGTCTTGGCCATATTTTTAGATTAATATTTGATTGTTACGAATTTATACCTTTTTGGTCCGATTTCCTGGGGATTGTATTTCTAATACTTGCTGGCGTTATCTGGTCAATATTTTTCATTAGAATGTCACATGGAAAACTTCATAAATATTTCACGATTATCTTTTCATGTTTATTTATCTCTTATCCTTTATATGCCCATTTATTTATTTTTACGACAACCATTTGTGGCACAGCATTAATATTTTTATTAACAGGAACAGCCTTGATTTTGTTTTCATCAAGGCTCTCCAATGGCAAATGTGACCAATATCTAATCGCATCAAAATCATTTTATATTGATGCTGCAACAATCCTTATCCTTTCAATTTCTATTGGAATATTTGAATGGACTGCACCACTATTTTTAACAGGTATATTTTCTGGCTTGTTATTGGAATATATTTGCGTGGACGTGTGTGAAATAAAACCATCTATCAAACATTTACTGCTCTATAGTTTAAAAATAATTATAATCATGACATTAGCAATTATTTTAAAAGAGGCGCTCGCATTGTTTTATCAAAAAATTAATTACACAGTTCCAAACAATTACACTTCAAATTATATGTTATGGAAAATAAACACGTTTTTAACAGATTTTCCAGTTTTCGTTTTAAATATATTTACTGCATTCTTCATCGATTTTTATAAAGGAAGAGATGTTAGTATTTGGCTTTCTCTTTTTAACTGTACGATAATATTAAATATTCTGATCGCTGTTTATATCTCTTTCAAATCTAAAAACATGGTCCCCTTTTTTCTTGTTCTATTCATTATTGTAAGTGCTTTCAGTCTAAATATTATTACAGGAAATGCATTTTTAGAATTAAGAACGTATATACATCTTGCCGTGCCGATAGGATTTACTTTAATGCTATTTACTTATTTGGTATTTTCCCTTGAAAATAAATCGAATGATCCATTTTTTGGTAATTTATTCCTAATTATTCATAAGGTTATTAAAATCACTGCAATAACTGCGATTGTATTGATTGTTTTATATCAAACTAAAGACTTAAGCCGATCCTTCTAATTCGAATATTTAAGATATGAAGCAGATTTAAGAACAACTTATAATATTATTGACGAAATCGAAAAAAAGGATGGATCAATAAAAAAACCAGTCGTCTTTATCGGTCCTTTTTCAAGTAGCGCAAATATTCGTTTTGGATATGTTGTCTTTGATCATGATCGATGGAATATACCGGAAAGGATGCTTTACCCTGGCAGAATAAAAAGATTTTTTCACCAATTGGGCTATAACATTCAAACAGTAACTTCCCAAAGTGATTTGAATAAAGCTCTGGATGAGTCTCAAAATATGCCATCCTATCCAAAAGAAGGTTCAGTAAAAATTTTTAACAATTTTGTTTTGGTCAAATTTGGTACGCCAGTCTTATCGAATAATTGTAATTATGATATTATTGAAGAATCAGACTTTATAATTAAAACGATAAAACTGCCCCGAATAGAATGCAACCCATAAGCTGATGAATGTTAAAAAGAATTGGCTTCAAAAGGTTGTATCAAGAATCGTTCGACCGTTTCTTGGATGACTAGATCAGGTTTTTCCTTTTCTATTAATTCTGGATCGAATGCTCCGTAATTGGAAAGAACTATAACAACCACTGTTCGACGAAAGCTTTCTGCCAGATAATCTTTTATCGCCGTACTGAAGAAAAACGAATCACCAAAAACGACAACCGATGGTAATTCCGGCGCTTGCTGTTCCTTTGCCCATATCTGATTGGCAAACCTCTTCGATGACACTGAAGCTGTTGTAGCACGAAACGGAATGCGTGGTTTTAGCGTTTGTATCGGTATTTTTGGAAAACCGCCGAGCATACC
>Ga0172375_10008289_pt1 | contig 14011 bp, 19 predicted proteins | sample LakKiv1m_FD_114537 | JGI IMG/M metagenome (GOLD analysis project Ga0172375, IMG submission 114537) | Freshwater microbial communities from Kabuno Bay, South-Kivu, Congo - kab_092012_11.1m | ecosystem: Environmental > Aquatic > Freshwater > Lake | place: Democratic Republic of the Congo...
AGGAATGTGTTTCTCCCATCCCTGCCCCTGTCCTTTTCAGATTTAGCATCAGTACACGAATACATGTCAGACATGAAGATAGCTATAGAGAAGCAACTTGCTAAGTCATTTGAGAATGTATATACAATTGTAAACACAGGTACTACTGGAACGTTTGTTGATTCGAATGGGAATACTGTAACAGTTACTAATGGAATCATAACTGGATTAGCGTAGGAGGATATATGAGTTTCATGTCTGGTAAGAAGCCAAGTTACACACGAGACGAGTATGGTACTTGGAACCCGATGCAACGTCAACTAGGTCAAACTACTTTTGACTACTTGAATAATATAGTCAAGACTGGTTCTCCTTTGTATGGCGGTGATTACACATCTCCTCTTACTGCTGGTGAACAGGAAGCCATAGATCGCAATGCTCGTATATCCCGTTTAGCCGAGGAGGGTTTATCTTTTGGGCTAAAAGGAGAGTTTCCAGAAGAATACTACCAATCTAATGTATACAAACCAGCTATGAAGCAGTGGACAGAAGATGTCCTTCCAGGATTAGAGGAACAATATGCCGGTTCTGGTGGGTATTGGGGCTCTGCTCGTGCTAATGCTGTAGCTAAAGGTTTGAGAGATTTATATGATAAGTTAGTTGGTTCTCGTGCTGATCTAGCTTGGCAAGCGCGTAACGCTGTTCCATCTTTTGTTAATGCTGCTAATGCTTTATCTCAAACAGAAGCACAAATGCAGCAAATACCTAGATTAATCAAACAGTATGGACTAGACCAAAAGTATAACGAGTGGGTTAGGCAACAAGGAGCTAATCAGCAAGCCATCAACCAAGCTTTAGGATTCTTAGATATATCTACAGTCACAGAAAAGTATAACCCTGGAAAAGCTGGTAATTGGGGGATGTTAGCTAATATAGCGGGTTTAGCTTTGGCTCCTGTTACTGGTGGTGCTTCTTTAGCTCTTTCTTCATTAGCAGCTCCTATGATTGACTCAGCTACATCGCCTACCGGTCAGGGTGGTATGGGTAGTCAAATATCTGGGTATGTTAATGCATTAGCTGGATTAGGTGGTTTCGGAAGTAGCACAATACCTAAAGGGGCAACATCTTATGGTAATGGTGCCTGGGGAAGTTCAACACCTTATTATACTAATCCAAATATTGCTAATATGGGGCCACAAATGAGTGCTGGTAATTACAATAGATTAAGAGCGTTTAACGTTTAGGAGGAACAATGCCTCAGATACAGATCTTAGGTAAGGAAGAGTTAGAAGCTAATAATAACTTACAGAATCAAATCATAGAACGCCAGAAAATAGTAGCTGATGCTATGTATAAGTCTCGTCAGTTGCAGTTTTACTCTGATGAGTTAAAATTAAAAGCTAAGGTCGCTACCGATGAAGCTGAAAAGGCGCGCCTAGCACAAAACGCTGATAATGCTAAACTTGTAGCTACCGTTATGAAAAACGCGGCAGATATAGCTGATCAGCAAGGTGGAAAAGCTGCTCAAGACTATATTATGGGTACTGTACAACAGAGTCCTAATCTGTTCTTTGGTTTACAGGACTTTTATAAGCGGATTGGTGAAAGCAAAAAGTCTGCTGAAAATCGTATAATGGAATCAGTTGCTGACCAGATGAACCCACCAACAAATCCCGTATCTTCTGATTCGAGGGTTGGTGCTGTGGGTGGGCAGACTCCTTCTGCCCCCGTTATTCAAGCAAGCCCAGCTGGGGCTCCTGTAGTAACAGGTATATCTGGGGGTAAACCTCAGATTTCTTTTCCTTCTGGAATAGCAGCGGAAGCTCGTGCAAGGGCAGAAACTACGAAACGTGCAGAACGCGAAGTCGAAATGGAACCTATACGTAAATCTGTAGGAAATTACGTGGCTACTTTTGATAGAGCTGTCGGTGAGATTGGTGGACTAGAGGATAATGCTTTATCGGCTTTAATTAGAGGTAAAACTAAAGAGATCGAATCTCGTCTAGGTACATTACCTAACACATTTGCTTTACAACAGTTACTTAAACCTACCTCATTACAACTTGGTTCGCACTTGAATAGAGGACGCCCCACAGATGTTGATCAAAAAGCTGCTGAAGCTGCTCTTGTTAGGTTGACCTACACTAAAGGAGTTAATGAGATTTTACGTGGGTACTTACAGGATTTATTAGAGTCTAATGATAGAGATGATCTACAAAGTAAGTTGTTCTGGAGCTTGGCACTTGTCGGCACTAAAATAACTGGTGATCGTAGTACTCCAGACGCTAGACTGTATGGTGATCCAAACATGTTCAAAATTGGTAAAGCTACTGATAGATTTACTATTGAGGTGGAGCAATAACAATGCCTACTTATCGTATTACAGATAAACAAACTGGTAAGGTATATAAGATAACTGGTGAACGTCCTCCTATACAAAGTGAAGTTGAAGAGCTTATCATGTCCACACTACCAAAAGCTTCTGCTGAGGAGCGTGTACTAGCAAACACACTTTACACAGGAGATACTAATGCTCGTAAATCATATCTTATGGGAATGGGTAAAAGTCCTAAAGAGCCTGGCTGGTTCTATGATGAACCGGGCTTAGTACCTAAGCTAAAGGAATTACGCACCGATGTATTAGAAACCGGGTTGGGTGCTGGAAGCAAGTTAGGTGCTCAAATAGCTGGAGAAAGTGTTGGAGCAGCTGGTGGTGCGGTTGGTGGCGTCCCTGGGGCTGTGTTAGGATATATTGGTGGGGGTGCTGCTGGAAGGGGACTTGTACAGGCGGCAGCAGAAAATTATGCTAAGATGCGTGGTATGGAACCAGCAGATAGTCGTGTAGCACGTGAGGCTGTTGTTGGTGGAGTAACTAGTGCGGCTGGTCGCTTGCTGCAATCTGGTGGAGCTATACTTTCTCGTCTGCCCGGAGTTAAAAAGGCTGAACAGTTTCTGCTAACTAACGTCACACGTATGACTAGACCTATGCAAGCGTGGGTAAAGGGTAGGTGGAATACTGTGTATAAAACAGCTAAAGAACCTTTTGAGAAATTAGCTGAGTATGTTAATACAAAGGTAATCAACCCGATGAAGTCCGTAAAGCAGGGTTTGGGTAGGGACTTGGGAAGAGTCAGACAAGAAACTACTTTTTCTAAGGCCCCGGATTATACTGGATTGGGGCAAGAAGTTGTCGATGTGGCTAAGAATTACGCTACTACTATTACCAAAGACGAGTTAGCAACAGCTGTTAAATTAGCCGCTAACTTAGAGAGAAGCGCTGCTATTGCTACGTCTAAAGCTAATACTGGTACTAAAGAAGGTCTTTTAATGAAAACTAAGGCTACTAAGATGTACTGGGATGCCTTAGACCAACTACTTATTATCCGACGTAAGATAGCTGCGAGGTATGACAAGATGGGTGGTAAAGCTATGGACGCTTTTAAAGCTCCCCTTTCTTTTTTCGATGATGTACTAAAAAGGATCAATAATCGTGCAAAGACCTCAAATCCAGACCTAGCTAAAGCCTTAGATGATTATGCAGAATACATGAAAGTCTACTCCGAGTTTGAGGATCTCGTTGGAAAGGATAAGAAAACCATTCTACGTTTTATGGAGAATAGTTTATTTAAGGAGAGCGATCCGGATATATATGGTAGACAAGTAGTCAATGAGATTTTTACTAAATATCTACCGAAGTCTTCTTTAGATGAAATTAAAGATTTGGTGGCTGCAAGTTTTATGCATAATCCAGATATCTTAACAGCTGGTGTAAAAACGGGTGTAGCTATGGGTGCTGGTTCACTGGCTGGTGCTGGAATAGGGGCATTAACTGGTGGAGCTGAAGGGGCACGGCGTGGTGCTTCTACAGGAGCTAAGATTGGGTTAGGAGTTACGCTTCCATTTTCTTCTCCTGTGTTAGCCTCATGGATGTATAGAACACTAGAAACAAGTGCACCTCTTGTAAAGATACTTGCATCTAAAGCTCCATTATTGTTGGCGTCTCCTCTTGTTTCTACTATTAACGATGTCAGTAATCGATTTGGTATAGAACCAACCGAAGAAGATTTTAAACAACTTAAATCATCTAGAACAAAAGCTTTAAAATAGAAAGGAGCGAAGTAATATGCGAATGTTAGTTGTATCAGCAACAGGTTATGGTTTAGGAATAGCGTCTCACCTGTCAAGTGAGGGGCATCAGGTTAAGACGTGTTTACAGATAGTTAGCACCCCTCAAATATCGTCAGCTATAGCTGGAGATCTACCTGATATAGCAGTCTTTGATAATAGTGACCAGTACGTTCCTGCAGAGTGGGTACGTATGCGAGGAGTCCGTGTTCTCGGTGCTTCTACGTGGTCTAATCTACTGGAGAGTAACGATGACTATCGTAAGAAGACTATTCAAGCTATAGGATATAAACCTGCTACTAATGAGGCCGGGACAGGGGCAACGGCGGTCGGGTGGTTCAACGGGCAACGGTTCATCTCTAAGAGCCTTGTGTTCAACTACGAATACCTAATGCCTAACGACGTCGGAGCTCGTGTAGTCTCCTCTGGTTATATAGCTTGTTTTAACGTCGAGAAGTCTAAGTTAGTGAATAGTGTTCTGGAACCTCTAGAGAAATACCTACGTAAGGCAGGACATCATGGTTGTTTCTCTATAAACCTACTCGTGACTGACACTGGCGATGTGTTAGTCAAAGATGTCTGTGCAAGCATCAATCGGCCGTATACACAGGCTATATACGAGAATACTCGCCGAAACAAATCAGATGTCCTGCTGGATATAATCAATGAATCGTCTCAGGCGATCCCCTACGTAGACCCCTACGTTTGTGGTGTGTTGCTGAGCGTCTATCCATATCCACACGCAGCACCGGAAAATCCCATAGAGATATTGGGCATCAACCAGTTTAATCTCAAGCATATGTGGTTGATGGACATGCAGAAAGAAGCCGATAAGTGGTATAGTGGTTCACTTAACGGCTGCATCGGCTACGTGACGGCTCGGGGCACCACTGTTCAAGAGTCCTGCCGTCGCGCATACCGCACTATTTCTAATGTCAAGATAGATGGTTTGCAGTATCGTAATGACATCGGTAAGGATGTCAACGAGAAATTGTTTCGGTTAAAGAAGTTAAACCTATTATAGGAGGGGAAAAATGGCGAAGATTTTTGCGTGGATTATGGCTAATGGGGCTACCCTTTTAGGGTGCTTACAGGCTGTTATCAAAGCTATTAAAGAGTTATTAACTGGTGTAGTTAACCTAATCAGCTTGTTTATACCTCAAGCCGCGGCTAATAGCATGGTCGAAGTCGTGCGTGGTGTACTAAACAAAATCGATGACGTCATCGAGAGCATAAAGGGTTATCTATTACAATGAACATTATAACAATACTCAGCACTCTTCTACAGATGTTTGCCTTGTGGTATAAGACTAAACTGGAGAAGGATGCTGAACGTAAGAAGAGGAACGAAGAGATACTCAAGGAGGTAAGCGATGGCCTTAAAGCTAGGGATCCTAGCGCTATCACTGCTGCTTTTGACAGGGTGCGCTAGCGTTGTCATTCACCCTATTGACAAGATGGACATCCTCTCTATATCAAAAGGTACTGTCGTTAGCGGAGTTACAATAGACCGTGACGGCTGGTTCCTTTCAGATAAGTATGTAGAAGAGGTTATGAAGGCTAGAATCAAAAAATAGGGTTGACATTTCAGTAGGCATGTGCTATACTTCTTGTTACAGGGGCAATAGGGCTGGTTTGATTACTGCGTATGCAGGGGCGTATGCGGGGATTAGACCAGCCCCATGCTTTTAGAGGGCTGAAAGGAGATAAGTGGTTAAACAAATCATAGTAGTACCAGACGTTCACCTTACCGAAGACGAACTTCCTAAACCCTACCAATTAGTCAAGAAACTTATAGCACATGTACGACCAGACCAGATTATCTTAGCAGGCGACTTTATGCACTGTGAGGCTCTTTCTCATTGGATATATGATAAGAAGAAGTTATGTGAGAATAAGCGATATCTTAAGGAGATAGCTGTTGCTAATAAAGAGCTAGACTTTATGCAGAAGCATTGTAAAGATGTCGTGTATCTAGAAGGTAACCATGAGCAGTGGGTAACATTCTATATTGAGTATAAGCCTGAAGTAGAGGGACTTATGGAGTTGCCGGTACTGCTCAAGTTAAAGCAACGTGGTATTAGGTGGGTTCCTATCAATAAGTTATTTAAAGTCGGTAAGATGTATGTAGTGCATGGTGTGTTCTATAATAAGTATCATGCGCAGAAACACCTCACTAGTTATGGTTGTTCTATTGCGTATGGCCACACGCATACAGCACAAACTGCACAGATGAACATGAAGATGCAGGATCCTATCATGGCTTATGGGTTAGGGTGTTTATGCGACCACGAACCCGACTATCGTAGAGGTAAACCTAGTAATTGGATAGATCAGTTTGCTGTTATCTATCTAAATGAGAAGTGTGGTAACTTTAATCTGTATCCGGTTAACATAACCAAAGACCAGTTTATTTGGAACGGAAAGGTGTATAAATAGGAGGAGATATGGAATACGAATTAGAGCAAGAATTAGCGGAGTTAGCAGCAGTAGAAGAAGTCGATATCGAAGAGTTGGTATTATGCTATAACGAACAATTCGGAGACGACGTTGAAAAGTCAAACGATTAAAACTCCCTGCGCTTGTGGTAGTATCTATCTAATTATCGACGAGCGTGGAGGCAAATTCTTTCGTCTTGGGTTGAAGGGTAGTATGACTAAAGAGTGCCCCTGTGGTGCTGCTTGGCTTGATTCTATGGCTGGTATATTGACCTTTGGGCTAAGGAGGGCTTTTGCCATCGAGGATCGGGAGGAGCGCCACGGAGACCTCTTTATCGGTATAATTAAACAATTAAAAAATCAGAGGTGTAATAATGAGAGTGTAGTAGCGAAGAGTTGTGTACATCAGATAAGTGACGTCCTTAGCAAGTATATAAAGACTGTTGAATCTCACATCGACGAGGCTTTACAACATCAAATCGCGCATTGCAATTCCGACACCCAATCCGCACCCGTTCCCCTTCAGGATAAGTCGCTGCAGCCCAAGTAGCATAGATAACATTAGTATAAGTATTAACGTGTTTACAGTGGGGGCATTCTACTACTATTCGATAGAGTGGCCCCCGATGCTCTAATCCCGTCTCTTCAAAACTTATAACCTTTCCTGGTATAGCTTCATCATATCTCCTATAGTCATAGTACTTCTTCTTTCCTACCTCAAATTCCTCCTTAGTCATAGTTAAAGGCTTGATAGGAAATGGGCATCCTTTAGAAACGTAGTCCATAGGATCAAAGATTCCCTTCTCCACGTACTTTTTATGTATCGGACTACCCGGATATGGCTGAACAGGAGAACAGTTAATAGCGTAGCGCTTGTGTGTACGTAGCCAATTAAGCGAGAAGTCTATAGTCTTAAGTGTCTCAGCAGCGTCGAACATTAGGACATTCCCACACACCCCCATATGCTCTTCTGCACATATAGCTAGGGCATTTTCTATCATTGCTAGATTAGTTCCTTTATTCATACTATTCAATATTTCATTGTTGACGTTTTCAATACCAACGTTGATTATACAGCAATTAGCGTCCTTAAGCATACGAACCAGATCTCTATCCACTAAACTAAGACGAAACTCCGTAACCCACTTTAGATTGAATTTCTTGACGCCCTTACAGAAAGCTGCCAGGCGTTCCTTTTTAAGAGACATAACCTCATCATAAACGTTTAGTATATTGATATTAAACTTGGAACACATGTATTCTATATCGTTGAGCACATTAGGGATACTACGTTCGCGGTATTGTCTTCCTAAAGGAGAAAAACAAAATGTACAGTTGAATGGACAGCCACGAGTAGTAACAATGGGTAGTATGCGCGGGTTGTCTTCTAGATAGCTGTAGTTATTAGATGAGACACGTTGTTTAGACATCCATGTTGGACGTATAAGAGCCTCGTAGTCGGGGATAGGTAGTGTGTCCATATCAACATATTCTGTGGCAGATAAAACAGTGCCCGGGGGGAATGTTTGCCCCTGTTCCAACTCTTTGAAGATGTGTTCAATTACCGGTTCACCCTCTCCATACACCCCGATATCTGCGCCTATCACAGTTGTTAAGTCGGGTTGAGCACTAATAACACCGCCTCCGGTAATAGCAACTATCTCGGGTTTATCTTTTTTAATCAGTTGTATAATATTACGGATGCTATTGTAGTGACCAGATAATCCACCGCAGAGGACTACATCAGCCTCGCATACTTTCTTAGGTATCTCATGATTGATGTAATCCCCGTCGTGTTCGTTTATATTTACTAATTCTCCTTCATAACCCAATCTCTTGAGAGTGGCCGAGATATAAGCTAATCCTATAGGTAACTCATAGAATTCATAGGAGAATGTCCACGGCAAACTCGGTGTAATGATTAGATATCTAGGCTTTTTCAAGTTCCCCCCAATTTGGTCCTATTGAGACATCCACAGGAATAACCAATTGCTGTATGCCGATTTGTATCGGGATCGTAAGAAGCTCCTTAACCCTTCGTGCCACATTAGCCACTCCTGGTGTAGGAGTTTGTAATAGAACAGCATCATGGATTTGTAATAAAATATTAGTATCCGTGTTTCTGTATTCTGCATAGCATCTCCTCAATCCGACATTGAGGACATCGGCTACAGTGCTTTGTGGAATATACGCATAGGCTTCCCTTAACAGTGTGCTGTCCCACCTGTTAAAGAATGTCCGCTTCCTTCCTAGCGGAGTAGTTAATGTCCGGGTTTTTCGTAATGTGTTTTCTATTGACATGTGCCATAATTTGATACGTGGATATTCCGAGAAGTAAGCGTTTAAGAGTTTCTTCGCTTCAGCGACGGATACCCCCGCGTTTTTCGCGAACGTGATTGGCCCCATTCCGTAGTTGGATGCGTGGACGATTCGTTTAGCGAGTTCTCTTTCATCTTTAGTAACGTCTTTCTCCGCTTTTCTGAAAATGTTTGCAGCATTTCTACGATGGATGTCGCCTCCATTTGTGAATACCTGCATAAGCCTATTTTCTCCAGCAAGCCACGCAACCACACGTGCCTCCGCTTGAGAAAGGTCCGCATTGACGAAGGTCTTCCCATCATCTGGTACAAACATGCGTCTAATACTTCCTTTAGGTATGTTCTGCATATTGGTTCCAGTTCCATATACAGTCTCGCGCGAAGATAGTCGTCCTGTCTCCGTCCCAGTGATGAGATACGACGTTCGCGCCCGCTCCACTCCGTTTTCTTTGTCATACTCGACCTCCAAATAAGTAGATGTTAATTTACGGCACTCGCGTATTCCGAGCACTAATCTTAGTTCCTCTAAATGTGTTTCTCTGTATAATGAGTCTAAAGCTTCTTCATCCGCAGCTAATGTCTTCTCTCCTTTGTCCTTACGTAATTTAAACTTAGGCTTAAGCTTAAGTTCATCGTATAACCAACCCTTCATTTGTTTGGGGGAGTTAACGTTAAGCGGATGTCCTACTAATTTCTCTAGTTTATCTTGTAACTCTACTTCCTGTATCTTTAGCTCTTTGGTTACCTTCTTTCTCAACTCAGAATCGATACGCACTCCTTTACCACCTATATCCATTAGAGGCACAATGAGGGAATGCATATGCTCATAGTAGAATTTAGTGATACCGAATTCTTCCATTTCCTTAGCTATCTTCTCCGCACACTCAAATGTGACAGCAGCGTCCATAGCATTATAACGGAAGAAGGTATCCATATCTTTGGTCATGCGTTGATACTTGTAGAAGGAAACATCAGTATACAAACTGCAGAGTAAGTCTAGTCCTTTTGGCAGTTCTGGGTATATCGAGTGAAAGGCTACCATAGTATCTAGGCCCAAGCCATTCACGGTAATACCGTACAGGTCTCTTAAGATGGTCATATCGTACTGTGCATTTTGAGCTATCTTGGGGACATTCGAATCTTCGAGTACTTGTTTTATTAGTTGCCATATTTCCAGCTCCTGTTCTTCTGACCAGAATGAGCCACTGGCTCCAAACCAGAATGGTATACACATCGCATGGACAGGGGCAGTGGCAAACGCGATGCAGTTTATCTGTCGTGTCTCTACTTCAATATCGAAAGCAACTTTAGTCCTATTAGATACAATAGCACGTAGAAAGGTAGTGACATCATCAAAGCTAGGACGAATAACAATATCACGTGCCACCGTTTTAATTCCAGCATCGGCGCTCTCCTTTTTAACTTTTACCCAATCAACTACTGATATCGGACGGAATGTCCATTCACGTAGAATACCGGCAGGATGATAGGTAGGTATAACTTTTCCTAGTGAGGTCTCTATAACAGATCCACGCCAATCAGAAATGGACTTGTATCCTGTGAGGTATTCGAGGGGGTAGTGACCAAGGGCCACAATAACATTGGGCCGAACCGCCGTGATTTCTGCTTGCAGGTCCGCAAATGCTCTTTGCAACTCTGCTCTATCCACAGTCGATAAATCATTGCTTTTAGGTCGTTCTTTGTATAGGTTTGTAATGTAGCATTCATCACGTTTAATGCCAACTTCCTCAAGTATGTCATCGAGCACTTTTCCAGCTGCTCCGACGAATGGGATACCTTTCTTTTCTTCTTGCTCACCGGGGGCCTCACCGACGATACATATCTTTGCGCCATTTGGTCCTACTCCTTCCACTTTCATAAAGTAGCCTTTCCAGTTAGGAATAACGTCTTAGACGAGTGACAATGTGGACAGTCCATAGAGATACTACCGTCTTCATTCATTATCTCTGTTGTTTTATCGATAGGTTTTTCTCCGGGCATAGGTGTGAAAGATGCTATGAACTCTGGTATCTTTGAAGTCTCTGGTATATCTCTATTAACAGTATAGACGTGTGCGCGGCAAGCATTACATACACAGACTTGGTTAGCTTTGGCGATAATTCTGCTAGTACTGGTCCTCTCGGGTGGCTTATCTATATCCATCGGCGGAGGTGGATCATACAACCCATCGTATTTGATTCCTTTATGTGGTTGTGGAGTAGGCTTCTCTACAGAAGTCTTTATTTCTGGTGTGGGTGGAGTAGTGGGATCTAGAAGCCTGGAGTCCATCCTCTTATTTATAAGCCCAAGCAAACACACGAGTTCCATCTTAGTCATGTTATGAGCTAACATAGATTTCTCATATGTCTTGGCCATATCATAAATCTCTTCAAGTGTCATGTATCCTCGCTTTCGGGACAGGGGCAGATGGTCGCGCCACCTGCCCCTGTTGCGTCTACACTATTTCTTTTCGATAACGTAACGTGCTACCTTGTTTCTCTGTTCTCCTTCGTATTCCTTTACCGTGACTACTACATCTAACTCTCTCCCGGGTAAATCAACTACTGGATCGAAGTTAGTCCAAGGCAATCCACAAGCCTCGGTAATCATACGTAGTTTCCACTGCTTGTCTTGTGCTAACATGATGTAGTCAAATAAGGAACCAGCCTGTCCTTTTAGAGGTTCTCCTGTTAAACCTAACAAAGTTGTAGGATCAGAGTACTCCATTGTAACCTTGAGGTCATTCTTCTCAGGATTACGGTCTTCAACTTCTTTGATACGCACACGATACGTGCCGGCCTTTACAGTCTCGAAACCAGCTTTTACTTCTGCATTCGGGTTAACATTTAAAAGCGCCATTACTTTCCTCCTTGTTTAATAGCATCCATTATCTTCTGTGTCAACAACTTAAAGTCCGGAACCTCCACAGCTGCGATAGAGTTTGCTATATTACTAGGCAAACGTATCTTAGCTTTTTGACGACGGTCACCCACAGTAATCAGTTTATACTGTTTAGCTCCCTGTGGGGTCTTATCGACAGTCATATAGAATACTCCATCAAACCAAGCACCCACTTCATTCTTGGTTGAACCTACCATAGCTGGTGTAAAGAATATCTCACCAGTTATTTCATCTTTAGTAGATTCGACTAGAGCAGTCCACACGACGTAATTGCTGATACTAATAGCTTGGCTCAGTATATCCTGTAGATATGACTTAACCAAACCATACACAGCATAGCCTCCGGGCTTATCGATGTTGTTATTCACCTTCTGCAGATAATCAAAGATCATGGTCGAGAGAAACGATACGTTATCAAAGGCAATTGTCTGGTATGGCTCTTCTTTACCATCGGGCCACTTAAACTTTTCACCTGCGCGTAACTTCTCGAACTTAGCCTTGAACTCTGCATATCCGGTAGGGTGATACCTATCGGTGTCGATGCACAAGCCAACCTTTACTCCAGGCTCTCCCGCTAGTGTAAGATATCCTTTATCAAACGAGAAGCAGTATATCGGTTTGGGCATCGTCTTGATAAAGTTAGTCTTACCAGTACCTTCCGGTCCTATCAGTAATAGCTTTCGTAAGTCTGGTTGCACATCACTTAGGTTAAATTCTTGCATAGTCGGTCCTCCTTTCTCGTGTATTTTTGCACTGGGCTTTTCGCCCGGATACAAATTCTACTCTTCATAATCACCTGTAGCTTTTAGAAACTCGTAGTATCTACCTACAGTGAATATAAGAAATGCTTTTGCGTTATCACTCAGTACTTCATCTATCCACACACGTTGTATAAACCATAAAGGAGAGGAGCGCTTCTTAACGTTTACTAGAGTCTTGAATAAGTCATCTATATACTCCTGCTCCTTTTTGGTTATATTGAATGAGTCTACTATACTATCTGCGGTATGATTAAACGACAGCATTAGTCACCCCTTTTCTAGGATCCCAACGTTCTATCTGGTAATCCATTTCTATAATACGTTCGTGTATCTCAGGATCCTCTTTACATATCTTACGATATGGACATTCGATAAAGTCACAACAACTCTCAGTATTCTCATACCAATCGTCTGTTTGGTAACATATATACATATCTTCTATAATAGACTTGACATTATTTATATATCGTTTCAAGTCATCATCAGTACGTACAGATAAGTCTCTGGCTAATGGTTGTAGTCTAGCTAATTGGGAAGGTATAGTTAAACCTTTGGCTACTAATAAGGCATCTAGTAAGATACCACTACAAGTAGGATAACCAAGCTGACGTGCAGCCCATATATAACCATCGAACTGCATATTGGGTTTTATCTTGTAGAAGAACTCATATCCTAGACGTGACGTAGTTTTATGATCCATTACGTACACAGCGCCGTCCCATTCTATTATCTTATCTATTCTACCCATTAGAGCTTTGTCTGTATCTGGAATGGGCACAGTGAATGGTATTTCGCTTTGTAGTACTTTAAACCCCTCGTGGTCGTATTTCTCGAAGTATAAGTCTAGCAGTTTCTTAGCAACTGCATTAGTGCGCTTCTCGTCTGCAGGATTCTCTTTGAATGAGGTGAGAAACTCTAACGTGGCCTGCTCTTTATTATGAAACTTGAACCAGTTATCCAGCGCTTTGTGGATACACCGTCCAAACTCGGGGGCAGTTTGGGGAGCCCTCCCGACAATACCTCTTACTATTCTCCAGTAGTAACGCTTACGACATCTTAAGAATGTCGAGAGCATCGTATAATCAACTTCCTTTGGCATGTCGTTTGGCATACTTCCTCCTTAGTTCTCGCTTTAACTTGCTTGGGAGTCTCGTCTCCCGCAACTTTCTTAAGTCCTCTATTTTCATGTAGCCCTCCCAGCCTCCTCTACTAGAAACTTTACAATGTCTCCAGGTATGGGGTCCTTTATAATCTTAGTCATAGTACGTAAGTGATGGCGTGTCAATATGTTACACTTGTATAACATGTATAACAAAAAGAATATTGTGTTAGGATCAAACTTAAATTCTGCTGGTTTAGTCTCTTCTGGCATCATTCCTCCTTATCGTAGTAACTTTTATATTCCATTAACATAGTCGGGCACTCTACCTTTTTCCCATAAAATCTTCTTATATCATTTCCACCAGCCATAGCAAAGAAACGCATTCTA
>Ga0172375_10008290_pt1 | contig 14008 bp, 8 predicted proteins | sample LakKiv1m_FD_114537 | JGI IMG/M metagenome (GOLD analysis project Ga0172375, IMG submission 114537) | Freshwater microbial communities from Kabuno Bay, South-Kivu, Congo - kab_092012_11.1m | ecosystem: Environmental > Aquatic > Freshwater > Lake | place: Democratic Republic of the Congo...
GCGGTGCGCGTCAGGCCCATGAAGGCACCTGGCAGCGCCGTGCTGTTCAGGCTCTCGGTGACCGTGCCGTGGATGCGTCCCGCCTGGCCGCAGGCCCAGAGCACCGCCGCCGAAGCCCCCAGCGCCACCAGACCCAGCGCCCATCCCCGAACCGCTCTGCCGCGCACCATGGCAAGCCCTCCCGGTCCCGGCCCCACCCGCTGACTGCAGAACTGCGCCGTACAGGACCCCACCGTACGATTACAAGTACCTCAGTCACCGCAGCCTGTCAAACCGAGCGCAAATAGCGAGAGCCGGCTGCAGCCCCGGCCGCGGCGAGCCCGGACCCGCATCAAGGCGCTCGCGCCCCGGCCCCGGCTCCGTCGTCGCCCATGGTCGCCAGACCCAGAAAGAGCAGCGTCCCACCGCCGGCGAACCGGTACGGCACAAGGAAATCGCCCTGAGTCCCAGACTGAGGGACCACCGGCGGCCCATGCAGAGACACCCCTGCCTTGACCGTGACCCCAACGGGCGGTCGCAGGTTCAGGACCCCTTCCTGCAGAGGCGGGTCGACGGGCAGACTCTGGAGCCGCCCGGTTCGCGGATCCCGGAAGTACCCGGGGTGCAGGAGCGCAACCGCGAGCCGGGTATCCGTCGCCAGGGCGGACACCGGCAGGCCCGCAGGCGCAACCGCCCAACGGACCGGCCTGGCCCTGCCCAAGTCCCCGGCGGACCGCTCCAGACCGTCCCCCAGGGCACGCAGTCGGCCGCCGGTGTCGAACTGCCCTACCCAGACGATGCCCCTGAACCCGGCGCCCACGGCCGCCACGATCATCCACTCGATCTCCTCGAAGGTCGGCTCGCGCTGGGTGATGTACCTGGACTCGACTCCACCGATGCCGATCCGGGCCAGGAGGGGGACGCTCCCGGCGGCTGCGACGAGCTCCCGCAGGCGATTGAGCATCGGCTGATTGCACCCCGGCCAGACGGCGGTATCCGGGGCCGGACCTGCGTCGCTGAGAGTGACGAAGGGGTTGACCGCAGCCAGGTCAGTCAGGGGCGCGCAGCGGGCGATACTCTCCACCTGATCGGTGATGCAGAACTGCACGAAGCAGAGCGCTTCGGGAGGAAGCCCTGCCTTGCGCTGCGTGATCCCCCTGGCCCCGTCCTCGAGGCGTCCGAAGGCGTGGTTCGGGCATTCCAACAGCTGCGCGGACAGGGCCTGGGCCTCCGAGAGCACGAGGAACCAGTCCCGGCGTAGGCCGTCGTGCTGGGCGGCAGCGGCGGCGCTGGCCACTGCCAACGCCATGGCGATGAGGCACTTCATAGCGACCTCCGGCAGCGGGCGTTCAGGGCTGGCGGGGAGCTCCCCCGAACGCCTTCTCCAGATTCCCGCGGAGTTCGGTGGCGCGCGCGGCGGAGTCCGAGCCAGCGAAGACGGTCTGGATCTGGGCCAGGTACCTGTCCGCGGCCCGGTAGTCGAGCGCTGACAGGGCGGCCTGGGCTTCGCCGAAGAGCACCTCGGCAGCGAGGCTGTGCCGGGGGAACCTGTCGAGGAACTCCGTCATGGCCGCCCCGGCTTCGGCATCGTGCCCCAACCGCCGGTGGCAGACCCAGAGGGCATAGAGCACTTCCGCGCTCGCATGGTCAGGCCCGGCCTGGCCCCGCTCACGCGCGGCAGCCTCGAGAGCTTCTGCGTAGGCGCCGCCCCGACAGAGGAGATTGAGCCGCTGCGCGACAAGGGCCGGCCGATCCGCGACCTGAGGGTCCGTCGCCACGAGCTCCTCGATGCAGCGCGCCGCCTCGGTCGGTTGTCCTATGTCGGCCAGAACCCCCGCCAGCCGCACACTGAGATCGCGCAGGGCACTCCGTTCACCGGCGCCGCGGGCCAGGCGGATGCCAACTCGGAGACAGCACACCGCCGCCTGCGGATCGCGCGCTTCGGCCATCCGGGCACCCGCGCTCCCGATGTAGGCGAGTTGCTCCGGTATCCCTCCGGCCAGGGCCCGCGAGGCTGAGGCGAGCCACCAGGCCGTGAGCGGGCGCCCACAGTGGAGGGCGAAACCCTCGGCACTGGGAAGGTCTGGCGGCTGCAGGGCGGCACGCTGCAACGCCGCGGTGGCAGCCGAGTCCCACTGGTCGTCGGCGGTACCCAGGAGAGGCAGCACCAGGGCAAGCTCCACGAGCCGTCGCCGGGTCTCCTCGTCGGTCACGGTGGGGAAGGCCCGGGAAGCCGCGGCTGCGACCTCTGCCTGGGCCTCGGCCAGGGCTGCCGCACCGCCCTCCTGGCCGGGGCCGAAGCCGGGCTGCGGCATCCGGGCCAGCGACTGGAACTCGGCCAGCATGGTGTGAGGATCGAGCCCGGCGGGTGCGGTACGGCGGACTGCACCCGTGTCGTCCCCGTGCAACAGGGGAATACCTTTCCCCAGGTCGTCCAGCAGCCTGTCCGCACCGAGGTCACCCCAGGCAGCGATGGCATCCAGGAGACACTGCCTCAGGGCGGCGATGTCCGCCCGACCTGAGCGGGCCACGTCTGCCTCTCCCGCGCGGACTGCCCCGAACGAGGCCACCATGACTAGGGCCGCGATGGCGGGCAAGACCATGCCCCGCGCCACGCTGCGACAGCCTGGTTTCACGGTGTTCCCTCCAGTGGCAGTCACACCTGACGCCCTGCGCATAGGAGACCGGTACCGCAAAGCCCACTATACTACAGAGGCAATGGTCTGCTGCCGGTCGACGGCGACGCGCCGGAACGGCGTGGCCGGCGAGAAGTCCGCGCCGGGCGGTGGCAGGGGTAGCCTGGCCTTGGCCGGGGCTATCGGTGGGGATCAGAGAGACCGAGCAGAAGGAGGAAGCGCCCATGAAGCGTCGCGTAGTCGCGGTCCTGACTGTCGGGCTGGTGGCGGTGCTGCTCGCCCCATGGCTGCGTGCAGACCTGAAGGAGGACATTGAGAAGGCTGTGGCGCTGGCAGGCGCCGGTCATGGCGCCGAGGCCAGGCCGGTGTTGGAGGCCGTCCTCAAGGCTGGCCAGGCCACGCCCCAGCAACGGCTGGCCTGTTACGAGGGACTCGCCCGGATCTGCCACGACGAGAGGAAGTACGAGGAGTGCCGCGCCATGGTCCAGCAGGCCTTCGCGGAGAACCCCAACGCCAAGCCCGACACGATGGTCATGTGCCAGCACTGGCTGGCGGCCTCATATGTGGGTGAAGGCAAGGCGGAACAGGCCATCGCCGAGTTCCAGAAGGCCATCGACATGGCAGGCGACGTGCCGGCGCAGCAGTGGATGAAGCAGTGGGTCCAGCGGCTTATCGCCGACCAGTACCTGGTACTCGGGAAGGACAAAGAGGCCCTGGACGCGATCCAGAAGTCGATTGCCGACTACCCGGCGATAGGCAAGGAGAGCCTGGGGTACTCGTATGGGGTACTGGCTGCAGTGAAGCTGCACATGGGTGCCGTCGACGAGGCCATCGACGCGTTCGCCCAGCGGGTGGACGCCATGGCGGACCAGCCTGACCGGTTGGCATGGTGCCAGAACTTCGTCAACGCTCAGCTCGTGCCGGCGCTGGCCAAGCCGGAGAACGCCAAGTTCATCGATCCGAGCATCGAGAAGCTGGGCACGCTGATCGCCAAGCGTGCCGACAGTCCGCCCCTGTGCGACCAGCTCCAGAAGGCCATGGTGCAGTTGCTGCTGCGCAAGGGCGACTCGGAACGGGGGCTGTTCGAAGCCAAGGTGCTCTTCGACGTGTGCTCGGCCGACACCATGCCAGAGGCGGTGAGGATGCTCACCGAGGTGCTGAAGGCCACGGACGGAAGCGTGGCCCGGGCCAATGCGTTCCTGGGCTTCGTGAAGATGGGCAAGGCCGGTCCGGACAAGACGCTGGGGACCGACGACGACCTCACCAACCCGCTGGGGGAGATCCAGCCGCCGGACGCCCAGGCGCGCGATGCCCGGTTCTCGGAGGCCCTCGGAACCTATGCCGACGACTGGCGTGGGAAGCTCTCGAAGGCGACGCTGTACCGCTACTGGGGCAAGCCGGAGCAGGCCCTGGTGGAACTGAACGGGGCCTTCGCCATCTGCCCGATGGAGCAGCAGCCCATCCAGCTCATCGTGGACGCCACGGCGCAGGTGCTGGTCCAGGTCAGCGGCGACCCGGACATGGCGGAGAAGTTCACCCAGTTCCAGCAGCTTGGGCCGGCCGGACCCGACGGCAAGAAGGGCACGCCCGACGACCTGACGAACCCGATCACGCCATACCTGCCGGAGAAGTAGCGCCGCCTGGGTGCAGGGGACGCGGGCACAAGGGGTGACAGAACCCTCATTACTGCCAAGCGGGGGTTCGTGCACGGGACGACCCGCGATCGGTTGGCGCCTGGTGGCAAGGTGCTGCGGAAGACTGCATGACCGTTGCGCTGTGTCCCGGCAGGAATGGGCAGGTTCGTTGGCCGGTGTTCTGTAGTGAGAAGGGCAAGCCTTGGTTGGGCCATCCATGCTAGGCGGCAGGGCGCTGGCGCCGGTCGCGGTGCTTGCGATCAGTTGCGCCGTGATCTCCGTCTGCCTCGCCCAACTTCTCCTCCAGGTCTGGAGCACCCCCAACATCGGGGGCCTGGGAGCTCCCCCGGGAGAGGAGTCTCCGAGTCCAGCGCCGTCGGGCTCAGGCACGACTCGTGTCCTTTTCAGCCAACTCCGGGTGTCGACAGAGTGGGACCCGGGCACGGTGCGCATCTGGCTCCAGGACCCAACCGGCAGGGCCCTCCGCCTCGCCAGAGTGGACTTGAGCGGGTACAGCGTGCCCGTGTGGGGGGTGGACTGGGACATGCGGTCTGCCGAGTCCTGTGCTGGTGCGGAGCGCGAACTCGGCAGGCCGGAGGGTACGGACTACCACGCCGTCGCCGAGTCCTTGGGAGGGAAGCAGATCGTATGGGCGAGAATCGAGCCTCCTGACGTGCCTGCTGGCGGGATCTCCCTGCTTGCAGTCAAACTCGCCCGTCGGCCAGTGGGACCGGTCTCGCTCGGGTTGCAGTGGGAGAACGGCGAAGAGCGGGGACTGCTGGTCGCGCCCCGGCCAACAGCCGTTGGCATCTCCGCCGTCACGCTCTCGGAGGACCTGGGAACGGTGTTCGTCTACCTGGAGGGCAGAACGGCAGTCCCTGTGGCTCTATCGGCTGTGGAGATCCTGGGGATACCGGATGCTGGGGAATCATGGCTCTCGAGCGGGACCATCGGCAGCGCTTCCAAGGAACTGTGTGTCATCAAGCTGAATCGGCCACTTCGCGCCGGGGAACCCATTGTGGTCCGCGTGGTGGCAGGCACGCGAACCGTCGCGGTCGAGCGGGTCCGCGCGCTGGCGGGGTTCCCTATCGGCACGGAGTCGGGCCAGGCACCTCTTGGCGACCTCGGGGTGGACCCATACCCCTACGCAGTGGTGCCAGCGTATCTCGGACCGCGGGCTTCGGGACCGGCCACGGCCTCTGGGGATGGGCAGATACCGGCAAGCGATGATCCGCACCCACGGGGCATATTCCTGTATGTATGCCCCATGCACTCCTTCGGTTGCGACCTTTCCCGGAGTGCCGGCGAGATATTCCGGCGCCATGACCTGTGCCGACGTTTCGACCCTCTGCTGCCGTCTTTCATCCATGTCTGCCGGGCGCGCCCGGAAGAGGGGTACGCCTTGTTTGCAGAGACCACGGACATCATGAGGATGAACCCGAGTATCACAACGAGTCTGCGGCCATGCGCGGAGGGAGAGTCCCCAGAGGGGATCGCGGCCCGCATTGCCCGCGCGGCCTGCCTCTCGGCCCGGCCCGGAGTGGTCCATGCCATCGAGGATACGTCCCGGTTCGGGACGACCGACACGCTTGCCGCTCCAGCGGAGTACCGGCGGAGGATCTATGCAGCGTTGGGGCAGGGGGTGAAGGGGCTCTTCCTTCGACATGATGCGAAGGGCACCGAGGCCCCGGAGCACCTCCAGGCGATGGTTCGCACCGTCCGGGCAATCCATGCCGAGGTCGGGCGGGTACGCCCCCTCCTTGCAGTCGCGGACACGGCCTGCCTGGCGACCGTCAGGGACAGCCCCGGAACTGAGGTCTACACACTCCTCGCAGCCGATCGGGGGATACTGCTTTCCGTGATCCAACACGAGGGTCGGCCTGCCAGTGCGGGCGGCCCGGGTCCAGGAAGCGCCGTTCGCATCGACCTCATGCCGCCAGCGTGGCTGAGGGTCTGCTCTGCTACCAGCATCACGGCGGACGCCGAGACTCCTCTCCGTCTGGAAATGGACTCCCGTGGTGTCCACCTGGCGCTCCCTGTCCCGGAAGTGACGGCGCTGGTTGTCCTGTTGACGGAAAGGAGAGACCCGTGAACGATGGACCTCCATCACCGGCGGCGCTACCGGACCGGCCGACGCGCCTGACCGCGCCAGAGGCCGATGCCGTCTTCCGTCATATCCTCAGCGACCAGACGCGGCCGGTCTTCGCCTTGGTCTATGCAATGACCGGGGACTGGCATGCCTCGCAGGACATCACTCAGGAGACCTTCATCAAGCTCCATGGCCAACTGCACAAGACGGAAGTCGACGGGCGAATCCTGGCCTGGACTCGACGGGTAGCCGCCAACGCCGCGCTCAACCTCATCCGGGCGCGCAAGACCCGACCTGGCCCGATGGACCCAGTTGGGGCCGAGGCGGTTGCCGAGTGCGGTGTAGACCCCGCCACCCGCCAGTTCTGCCGCGAGCTGGCCGGGCAGATCGCGAAGCTCCCCGACCGCAAGCGGGACATCGTGGAAATGCGGGTCTGGGACGGAATGAGCTACGGCGAGATCAGCCAGAGAGTCGGCTGCAGCGTTGACTGTGCCAAGAAGGTGTTCGAGCGGTTCCGGAAGGCGCTCAAACGCCGCGAGCACTGACCAGACCTCAGTGACTTCCGCACGGCGACGCGCGGGTTGAGCGCCGGTTCCGACCGGCGATAGGTTGCGTTTCGAGGCGCTGTCCAGCTTCGGGTCGCGCAACCGGTCGCCGGTCTAAAGGCCGCAACGACCGGCGTTCGGCTTGCGCGGTTCACCGAGTTCTGACTGACGGCTGCTGGTGCCAGGTCGGCCCCGGTGGAGCGACCGCCCTGGCGCTCTGTCTGATCAACCGCGAGGGTCCGGGAAGGACTGCGGTCCCGCATCGGCCCGGGCCGGCGTTACAGGCGCCACGGTGCTTCTCTCCGCCATTCCGATGTCACCAATGCAGGGGGTGGCGTGTTGTATGTAGGTGAACGGATGCGTTGGGCCCCTGCTTGGCGGGCGGAACTACAACCATGGACTGCCGATCCTTCAGGGAGCAACTCGAGAGCGCGGCTCTGAGGCCGGAAGAAGCCGGGGCCGACCCTGATGCCACCGGCCTGGCGGCCCATCTCCAGCGGTGCGTAAAGTGCCGCCGGGAGTTCGCGGTGCTGCAACAGGCTGCCGCCTGCGTGCGGACCGTCCGGGCGCTTGCACACCAGCTTCCCCAGGACGAGGTGGACCGGATGGAGCGGGAGATCATGCGGGGGGTCAGAGCCACAGCGACCGCCAGGGGACAGAGCTTCCCCGACGGGGGCGCCGCCGGAGCCCACCGCTGGCTCTGGCGTGTGGCGGTCGGGTCGGCCGCGCTTGCGGCAGCCTTGGTGGTGCTTCTCTGCGGCCTGAGCTTCTGGCCGCGGGAGCGGGTAGACGTCCCCCAGGAACGCGCAGGCAGTCCTGCACCTGCCCCCCTCGAAGCCGAGGCCGCCACCAGCGAATCCCTCGTGCAGGAGGCGCAGCAGAGGTTCGAGGCTGCCGGTCGCAACGGGACCCCGTCTGCATATGCCGAGGTGGTGGACCTCTGCCGGCGTCTGCTTGGGGCATGGCCCGACTCGTCCGAGGCGGAGGCCGCCCTCGGGCTGATCACCTCCTCGTACCCGCTCATGGCGGATCGGGAACAGGCCCGGACGGCTCTGACCGAGCACGCGCGCCGGGTTGGGGAACGCATGTACGCGAGCAGCATTGGCCTGCCTGGCATACCCGTGACGGACGAGCTTCGGCAGGCGGCAGAACGCCGGAAGCTGGAGGCCATCAGGGGAGTCTTCTCGACACAGATCGATGCGCTTCTCTCACGGCAGGAGTTCGGCACGGCGCTGGAGTATGCGGACCTGCTGCGCGCCGTGTGCCCGGAGGGTGAGCCGGCGGAGTACGCGGAGTTCGTCCTCATCAGGTGTCTTGACGCGGCCGGCGAGCCGGCCCTGGCAGTGCAGGCGTGCGAGAAGTTCCTGGGGCGGAATCCGCGTAGCGGCTGGGGCGTGCAGGCCCGGACATCGCTGCCCGCCATGCTCTGGAACGCCGGACGCCGAGACGAGGCCGTTGCCGAATGGAAAGCCTACGCCTCCGGCACCAGCGATCCCCGCCAGCAGGCCTGCGGGTACTACAATGCAGGGGCCCTGGCGATGTCCCGTGGACCGGAGTTCTTCCCAGAGGCTATCGCGTGCTTCGGCCGCATACCTGCCGGGGAGGCCGTTGAGCCCTACAGATCGCTGGCCAAAGCGGCTCTGGACAGGCTGCAGCAGGAGATGACAAGAGACGTTCTCGATGACGGAATATGAGGCGAGTCGCACAGGGCTCAAGGAGGGACAGCAGATGCGGTTCCAAAGCACACGGGCACAACACGAAGAGCGTCTGAGCAACGCTGTGTTCAGCCATGGGATCGGCCTCTGCCTGGCAATCGCGGCGGTCCTTTGGCTTGCGGGAGCGGCAACGGCCAAGGCAGGTCATGAAGCGGATGTGCAGAGCCCCACCACGCAGACTGTCAAGATAGGGTCAACGAGCTCCGTCTCGTACACCGCCAAGTGCACCGAGGAAGCACCGCATACGATGGACTGGAACTGTCCCCAGTGGAACTTCGTTCTGGCGAGTGGCTACACAGAGGATAACGACGCATCGAACGGCGACATCAAGGTGAGTAGTGGGACTCCGGTAGTGTCCGGGTCCTTCACGGTCGAGGCGCACTGCAACAACAACGTCGGGACGCAGGGGACACTCAGTGTGGTGGCCGTCGCCAGTATGACCTCGGACAAGGACCCCTCCGGCGTGGCCTGCATCGGCGCCGGGGTGTCCTTCACCGTGACCACTGATCCGCCAGGCCATGCGAACGAGGTGTCCTGGTCTGGGGGCGGCTCCCCCGCGACGCAGACCGGGGGAGCCACGTTCCTGACGTACTTCACGACGCCGGGCTCCCATACGGTCACGGCAACGTGCGGGTCGAGCAGTCAGAGCAGGACCATCACCGTGGTCAAAGTCAGTTCGGTGACCGTCGACAAGGCCGCGGCGTGTGTCGGCGGGACAGTCACCTTCACGGCGAATGCGGACCCCTCGGGACAACCGCTGGGTTGCATCCAGTGGGAGCGCAGATACAGGGCAGACCCGGGGGACCCATGGAACGCATGGACCACGGCCCCGTACTCTGGGGAGTTGGGGCTGCTGACAACGAGTACCGCTGGCTACTGGGAGTACCGGGCGCGGAATGGAGTCGGGGATGCCTGGTCAAGCCCTGCAGGCACGGCTATCGTAGAAGCTGTGGACGTGCTCTCCAACAAGGAGGTGACCTGCCTGCACAGCAGCAGCATCACGTTCACTGCCACGACCAACCCGCCCAACTACGAGACTCTGGCGAGTTGGTCCGGTGGCGGATCGCCGGCAACACAGGCACCCGGGGGCGCTTCCTTCCCCACGAGCTGGAGCACGGCCGGGACCTACACGGTCACGGCAGCGTGTGGCACGAGCAGCAAGACCAAGAGCATCAAGGTGGCCAAGCCTCTGATCATCTCGGCCGGCGGCGTTGGGGACAGCGATCCTGGGCAGCAGAGCCCGCCGCAGACTCTCTACGTGGCGTGTGGCACCGGCAGCGTGAGCATCACGGCACTGGCCACGCCGTCCGTTCCGGAGGGCGACCTGCCAAGCTCGTGGGCCATCACAAAGGTCAGCGGCACGCTCGGTTTCAGCGGTACTCCCGGCAAGCTGAGCGCTCTTGTGGACAAGAGCACCCCCGGCGACATCACCGCCCAGGTGAAGTGCTGCGTGTCCAGCAGCGAGCATTTCCAGGTCAGGATCGTTGTCGTCCAAGTCACCTTCGAAGAGAACGTGAAGTTCAAGGGGTTCGACCCAACCACCGATCCTCCCTGGGTGTCAGTGTGTTCCGGGGGATCGAACACCCAGGCGGTCAAGGCCGTCATTGTACCTGCCGGCGCGTGGGTTATCTTCGACTGCGATGCACAGGTACTCGCTTCACCAGCGGTGACCAACGCGGGCACCCAGACGCTCACTGTGGTCGGGCTCACGACGACCTCTCAGGCTGACATCAGGGCCAAGGCGGGAAACGAAGTGTGCGCGACGCTCAGGGCCAGAGTCTACACCAAGAAGGTGCTGACGCTCTACATGCACCCCATAGCGGAGGCCGACTATGACGTCCAAGATATCCCGCAAGGGAACGGGAAGGCCAACGAGCCGTGTGTTAGTGCTGGGGCAAACGGCACCCTGGAGACCATGAACGGAGGGGATGACGTGCTATACGCTTCCTATATCGACACCGGCCCTGATGGGGTCTGCCAGAGCCTGGCCAACAACCTAGACCCTTTGGGCGACGATGGTAACCCGATACCAGTGAATCAGGGGAGACCATACCAAGTGTGTGTCTCGCCAGGAGCAGACGGGTACCGCGACACCGTCAACGGTGGGGATGACACCATCACCGGTCAGTCCATCACGACCGGGCCGGACGGTATCTCCAATACTGCCGCGGACGACACAGACGACCCGGCGCCGTCTACGCCGCCAGCCGCGAGTCTGGAGAGCGGCCTGAACGACATCTGGGGACAGGCGTGCGTGGAGTTTCAGGTCTATCAGTGCGGCGACCAGATCAACTACGACTTCGACTGCGACAACCTGCTCCTGTGCGGCAGTACAGACCTCAGCATCGAGGAGAACGCGGTCCAGAGCGCCAAGAGCCCGCTCGCCGACATCAATGTCTACTACGTCCCAGACACTACCAGCCCTACCGCGGTCGCGTACGTTTGGCCCTCGGCGCCTCACGAGGTCTTCGTCTTCACGCTTCACAGGAATAGCCCCCAGACCGAAGCCCATGAGTGTGGGCACTGTGCCGACCTGGGGACTCTGCCGGATCGGGGCACCGACGATGGCAATGAGCGCCTAATGTTCTGGATTGGCGTTCCGTGGTACAGCAGGCTGGTGAAAGCTGAGTGGGACATGGCGCACTGACGACTTGGGGGATGCGTATGCATCACGTTCGGCGGGTTCTTGCTGCTTTGGCTGGATGTGCTCTGGTTACCCTCCATGCAGGGGACGCTGGACGAGATGCCGGAGCCCTGTTCCGTGAGGCCCTGGCCGCAGACCTGTCGAACAAGAGGGAAATGCTGGCGAAGCGAGAGGATATCCTGCCCCTCATTGATGCACTGCTCGGGGGGGAGAGCCCAGTCGTCGAGAAGCGGAGAGCACTGCACCTCCTCTGTGTCATTGCCGAGGGGTACCCCCGGGAGGCACTCACCCCAGAGCGCGTGGCAGCTCTGCTTCCAGGGCTGCTGTGGACGGACGACCAGTGGATCCTGCGTTCCGCCGCGTATCTCCTTCAGCGCTCCGCTGACAGTGGTTCTCTGGCGGACAGTGGTCCCCTCCTCGCGGCGATACGAGATTCGTTTTCCCGCACGGGGAACCCGGATCTCGGCTATCTCTTGGTGCGCTTGGCGCCCGACGACCCGGATACCGAGAAGGTCATCGAGACCGGGAGTGAGCGGAGCGGAGATCGTGACCGCCGCGCCCTCCTGGCTGCTGCGGGCGACGGTCCTTCCCTCGTCGCTATCCTCAAGGAGCTTGACCTTGACAGTACGTCAGAAGATCGTGAGCTGTACCTCCGAAGAGTGAAAGCCGTCGACGATCTGGGGAAGGTCCGAGACTGCAGGGCGGTCGGGGGCCTGCTGGACCTACTGGCGCGAGAGCCACCAGTTCCGGTCATCAGCAATATGGGGAGTGGTCGCCGCCCCCTGTCGGCTGACGTCGTTCCTTGTCTGACTGGCATACTGAGTGTCTACCCGGGTGTGGTCCCCACTGGTCAGATGCCTTCTACCAGGGACGCATGGCTGGAGTGGTGGCAGCGGAAGGGGAGACACTTGCGGGGCTTGGACATCCGCGAGTCGAGTGACAAAGCATGGGTGAAGCGCTACCCGCCTGGAAGCGAGCGCAACAGGGAGCCCCCTGGGGTGACGCCCCTGCCCCGCGTGTCGCCGGAGCGGAACCAGGATGATGGACGGCAGCCTGATGGCGGTACAGAAGGAGACAGCGGGGGGGGAGCGCTGCGTTACTACCGTGAGGCGTTCCTTGCAGCCCAGCCCCATGTAGCTGCTGTCGCAAGCGCCTTCTCGGCCGTCGTGAGAGGCGCCCCGGTTGCCCTTGATGAGCTGGCAAGGCTGACAGAAGCCAACCAGGCCGCCTTGGCCCTGGCGCGCAAGGGGCTGGATTGCGGCGAGTGCGCGATCCCCGTTCTCACGGATATGCGTGCTCCTGTCCCGTTTGTGTCTGGTATGGTGACGCTGGGGCGGCTGTTGGTGCTGGAGGGATCGAGGTACGAACTGGAGGGTGCGGGGGCGAAGGCTGCGGCCTCCAACGTGGATGCACTGCGCTTGTCGAGGCATATCGCGTCTGCTCGGCTCTCCGTGGCTGCCAGCTTCAGCCTGCAGTTGGAGAGCGCGGCGCTCAGGTCGCTCCGTCAGTCGCTGGCCAAGGGGACCATGAGCCCCGAGGACTTCCGGTCGCTACTGGGTCGCCTGGTGGCTCTTGGGGAGAGCCCGCTGTCCCTGACTGGGACGGTCCATGAGGAGTGCGAGGTGCTCAGGCGGTCGTGTGCCACGATGGAGATGTCGGAGATGGTGAGCGAGGTCCTGAAAGGCAGGGCCACCGCCGCGGCAGGTGAAGCAGCACCGCCTTCCGAAGGCCCCAAGGAAAGCCTCCTGGCAGACCTCGACGCCTATGACAAGACCGTGGCGGCTTGGGTGCACGAGGGCTATCGTGCCGCCAGGGCGACCGCTCCCCCCGAGCCCTCGCACTGGGTGGCCCGCAACTGGCTTCCGCGGGCAGGAGACCTGTGGCTGAAGGAGTTGCTTCTGGCCGCCGACTACAGGGCCACAGCCCTTGCTCTCGCGCTGCATGGCTACGCGGCCCAAAGGGGGGCACTGCCAGAGCGCCTTGACGAGTTGTGCCCATCCTACCTGCCGACGCTTCCTCTCGATCCCTTTGCGGGGAAGCCTTTTCTCTATGGGAAGACGGGGGACGCCGCGGAGGTCCGGAGCACAGGCCCTGACCTGGATGATGACGAAGGCAAGACGAGCGTGGCAAGTCCGGGAACATGGGCTTCGCCAGCCGGCGGAGACGTGGTCTATTCCGTCAGGGCGGCCGGTAAGGGTCGATGACCCGGTGGGGGCAGGTCATTGCCGGTACTGGATCCCCTCCGGTAAGGCGCGCCCGCGGGAGGCAGGGCGATGGGCCTCACCGCGCGGCGAACCCTCTTGCGCTAGCCACCGCAGTCAACTCCCGGTCGTCGGGGTACAGGCGCCGGCCTGTGGCGAACGCCTCCTCGGCCTTCTGACGTTCGCCGAGCACATCGAGGACCTCGGCGTACTTCGCGTACAGGGCGCCGCTGCCCTTGGGGTACTCCCGCAACAGCCCCTCGATCATCCCCCGGACCGCCTCGCGGGCTGCCTTCACGTCTGCTTCGGTCCCATACTGATACTGGACCGTGGTGACCCGCTGGACCTCGGACCAGAGCCGGCTCGCGTCGATGCCGGGGACGGTCAGGACGACGCGGATGCCCTTGGCAAACACAGCCGCGGCATCGTCGAAGCGCTTCTCGGTGACACAGTGATGGGCTAGGTCGGCATAGGCCGGCATCTTCTGGGGCTCCTCCTGTAGGCACTGGAGGTAGTAAGCCTCGGCCAAGCTGGGCAGGGCGACATCGACCCGTACGTCCTCACC
>Ga0172375_10008291_pt1 | contig 14007 bp, 17 predicted proteins | sample LakKiv1m_FD_114537 | JGI IMG/M metagenome (GOLD analysis project Ga0172375, IMG submission 114537) | Freshwater microbial communities from Kabuno Bay, South-Kivu, Congo - kab_092012_11.1m | ecosystem: Environmental > Aquatic > Freshwater > Lake | place: Democratic Republic of the Congo...
GCTGAACGTATTCCCTACGAATATTTTGCTGAGTTGATTGTAGTTTTTCGCTTAAGGATTGTAGATTACTTTCAGTTATCATAAAAGTGCCTTGACAAATTTGGTAAATTTTGGATTTTTAAACGATGATAGATATAGTTGCAATTTATTTTTATCTATTTTACCTTTGGCAAGGCTTATAAGTCGATCATTTGTAGGGTTTTTACCCAGGAATACAAAGTATAGATAGTCAAGGTAGGCTTTTTCTTGGTCAGCTATAAAAAAAGACTGGTTATTTTGTTTTAGTAGAGAATATCCAGTATAAACCTCTTTTTTAATTGTCCTATATGAAAATAGTTGTGAGCTAACAGTAAAATTTCGGGTTGGTTTGGTGGTAGCTGAAGTTATGGCATAGGGCATTTCCGGTAGAAGACCATAAAAAGACAGAGCGTATTCAAAAGAAATATAAGATGGTTTATAGAGCTGATTGGCAATTTCTTCTTCAGTTGGTGGGTCTGTTTTTAGAGCGTACAATCCTTTTTTAAGTCTAGCAAATAAATCAGATTTGACATGAGTTTCTAAAAAATGCTTTGTAGCTGTTTTATTAGTATCAAAAAGTTGAGAAAATATTTGAGGAGTAAATATATGAATTTGTTTGGATATCAGTTTTTTTCTGACTTGAAGCGGTTTCAGTAAAGTATACATATGTATACTTTACTGAAATGGGGTACAGATTGTCAAGAGTCTCTTCTATTATCATTGCAACCCCCTCGATTTACCGAGGGAAAGCAATCTTATTGGACACTTTTTCAAAGCAATCATATCATTTTGACCCCAATATCACGTTATTTTGATGTGGTTTTTTGATTTTAGGTTTGTAACGATTCCATATCTTATACGTTTTTGTATATATTGTGGATTTGTGTCAAGAGGTGTTAGCAGTCGTCATTACCAATGTAATTCACGTTATTGTGTATGTAAAATAAGTCATTGCAAATTTAATCCACGTCATTGCGAGCGTTAGCGAAGCAATCTCAAAATTTCTCAAGGACAGTTTTTTGCCTTTTTATATCCGGCTTTGATAGCCTCATTTTCTGTACAAAACCAAGCCTCGCCTAAGTCTAGTTCAATTACGGTTCTGTTGTATTCAGGGCAATTGGGTAGATGATAAGTTTTTAGACTATCATTTCTTCCTATATTTGCCTTTATAGCGCATTTCGGATTATCAAAGTTTTCCGTCTGGTTACAGGTTTGACTCCAAATACCAACTTTATTTTTTTGGGCAATTTTTGAGCTTTCTAAAAGTATTTTACCCTGTTCTCCTCCACTGCTGTCATATCTAGCCATACCTTCCTGAAGCATGATTTGATTGATAGAAGCTTGATTCTCATCTAAATATACCAAGCCTATAATTCTTTTAAATCTATCTCTGTTAAAGTTTTTTACTATTACATATTTGTTTAAAAGTAATTCTTCTAATCTTTGTTTAGACTGTTCACCTAGACAAAAATCTAGTTCTGGGGCATTTGTATCTATTAGTCTGACAGTTTGGTCTGGGGGGATTATAAAGCTATCTCCATCAATTACCTCTGTTACTAAAAATCTACCTTCTTGGCTTTGATAAGTTTTTATTTGTTGGTAGAAGTAAAGAAGAATTGATGAAATTAAAGCCAGTAGTCCGAAGATTATTTTTTGGATTTTGGGATTCATTTATTTATTAACTTTCTTAAGTTAGTTGTAGATCGTGCTGGTAATTCTTTATGAGGAGTTCTTTGTAAAACAATGTATTTAATACCCATCTTTTGACATAGATTTTCTTTATCTTCAGAATGTCCGTCATGGTTGACAACAAATATATCTGGTTTTATTTTTTTAATTTCGGGTAGGAAATCCAGCATACCAGAGCCTGTGGCTATAAAAGCTTTGTGAACATATTTAATAGAAGAAACTATAAATAATCTTTCTTTTTCCGTGTTAACTGGTTTTCTGTTTTTAAGTTTTTGATTGTTTTATCAGATCCAATACTTACAAACAATTTTCCATATTTTGAAGCCTGTCGGAAAAATTCTACATGACCACTATGAAGCATATCAAAACAACCGCTAACAAAAACTTTTTTAGAAATTTTCATTATTAGTTATTATGTAATTATAAAAATATGTATGTACTTGATTGTTGGAAGAAGAAAAGAAATATTGATATTTCAAAGAATTATGGACAAGTAGAGTTAACTATTCCTGCTAGATTTGATTTTATTGGTGGTTGGACTGATACACCACCTTATTATTTTGATAATGATGCGGCTGTATTAAATACAACTTTAGTTTTGGAAAAACCAGCTATAAATATAAGGATAAGTAGTAGTAATAAATTTTTTTTATAGAAAATAATAAAGAAGTAAACAATATTGCCTACCATATGGTTATGCTAAAAACTCTGGAATTTTGTAATTTAGTGGATCCGGATATAAGAATTGAGATTAATAATTCAATACCAAAGGGAAGTGGTTTGGGTGGAAGTAGTTTGTTGATAGCAGGACTATTGGTAACAATATTGGCTTATTATCAAGGTAAACAAAATGTATTAGAAGATTTAGATCAAATTGTAAATGATGTATTGCTGGTCGAACAGATGATGGGTAGCGGAGGAGGATGGCAAGATCAGATAGGGGGAATTTTTAAAGGTATAAAAATTATTAGGACATATCCTGATAAGCCTTGTAAATTTGAAATAAAATATTTAAACGAGATTAAAGAATTAAACGATAGATCGCTAATCATTGATACTAAGATATCAAGAAGGGCTTTTTTTATATTAAATTCTATAAGGCAAAAACACATAGAAAAAGACAAACAAACTATAAAAGTATTAAGGAATATTAAAAACAATGCTATTGTTGGATTTAAATTTTTAGAAGAAAGTAATATCAGTGATATGGCAAAATTAATGGATGAATCATGGCAAATGGTAAACAGTATTGAAACAAATTCATCAATAGAAATGATTGATAAAATACGTCAAATGTGTAGTAAAGATATTTCTGGGCTTAAGATAGGAGGGGCTGGTGGAGGAGGATTTATTTTGGTGATTTTTAAGGATTTTGAAAAAAGAAATTATTGGGAGAAAATGTTTTTAGAAAAGTTTTCGGGTTGTTTAGTTTTTAATCCTATTTTTGGAGGTAGTGGCTTAGTTATTTGATCTTTAGTAGATAAAAATATAAAGATACTTTAATGATAAATGTTGAAATTATATAAGTTATGTTATATTAACGAAATTTAGTATTTTATAAAAATTAATATTGTGTCAAGAACAATAAGAGTTGAAAACGATGGATTTCATTCAGATCCAAGCTATCTTCAGAGAGTAAGAATTGTTACTCAAGCTCCAATGAGAATTACTTTAGCTGGTGGAGGAACGGATGTGATGTGGTATAGCAGAGAAAAAGGTGGTGCTTGGATAAGTGCAGCAATAGATATGTCGGTTCAAACATCTTTATCACAGACTGAAGATCCTAAATTTATTAAGGTCACTCATGGTCGAGAGGCTTATATGGGTTACAACTGGCGGGATATAGAGAATCCTTATATTTTGAATTGTTTAGATATTGCAAACGTCAGATCGGGAGTAGAATTATCAACTCAGGCAGACGCATCTGCTGGATCTGGCTTAGGAGGTTCAGCGGCTTTAGAGGTATCAATGCTTTTAGCATTACATACATATATGGGTAACTTCGTACCAAGATCTGTATTGGCAGAACAGGCTTGTGAAATTGAAATAGATAGGTTGAAAAGACCTGTAGGTCCCCAGGATCAACTAGTAGCAGCTTATGGAGGTATAAACTCCTATATTTTAGACACTAATGGAAGGGTTACAGTTGAATCACTTGGACTATCAAGAGATACAATTCGTACTCTTGAGAGTAATTTATTATTTTTCAGAACAGGGATTCATAGAGACGCTGGTAACGTATTGGCTGATCAAAAAAAGAAAGTGTCAGGGGGTGGTAGTGAATCGATAGAAGTAATATCTGCTCTGGATGAAATAAAGGAATTAGGATATAGAGCTCGAGCATTTCTTGAAACTGGAGATGTAGATTCTTTTGGAAAAACTTTACACGAACATTGGTTGATAAAAAGAAGGTTATCGTCTAGCGTGACAAATGTTCAAATAGATAGTTGGTACCAAGGAGCGATAAAAGCAGGTGCTTTGGGTGGAAAAATAATGGGTGCTGGCGGAGGAGGTTGGTTTTTATTCTACGTCAATGAAAATAAAAATCGATTTGCTAGAGAAATGCAAGATATTGGTTTAATTGAAAAAAATGTTAGGTTTGATTGGTATGGTGCTAGAGTATTAGTAAATCAAAGTTATTAATTTAAAATGAAAACATGATTAATCAAAATGAAAGAAAAAATATTCCGCCTGTAAGTGAATATACTGATAGTTATTTAACTGGAATTGTAGATATAATTCCAAGATTGGATGGTGTTGTAATTGACAAGGCAGTTGATCACTTGGTGGCTGTAAAAGAAAATCAAGGTAGATTATTTTTTATTGGAGTTGGTGGCAGTGCAGCAAATTGTGCTCATGCTGTTAATGATTTTCGTAAAATCGCTGGAATAGAAGCATATGCCCCGACTGATAATGTAGCCGAACTTACTGCCAGAACAAATGATGAGGGTTGGGATACGGTTTTTTTGGAATGGTTAAAGACTAGTCACTTGTCTGAAAAAGATGCGATTATGGTGCTATCTGTTGGCGGAGGGTGTTTGGAGAGAAATATAAGTGCAAATATTGTGAAGGCTTTAGAATATGCAAAAGAGGTAGGTTCCACTACTATGGGTATAGTTAGTCGTGATGGTGGTTATACAGCTAAAGTAGCTGATGTACCAATAGTGATTCCACCTATATATGAAGACATGATTACTCCTTTTGCAGAGTCTATTCAAGCTGTTGTGTGGCATCTAATCGCTAATCATCCAAAACTGAAAATTTAGTTTTATATGATTCTCTGGCTTTTTTTAGGGATGTTATATCAGCGATGTCTGTAAAATAACCTAATGAAGGATATGTATAAATTGTTTTGTTATCTGAAAGGGTTTTGGGGAAAACATCATAACCAAAGTCAGTTTTTTTATTTTTAGGAATGTAAGAAAAAATTTGAGGTTCTAAAATATAAAATGAAGCGTTAGACCATACTGAACCGTTAGGATTTTTATTTTCCTTTATTTGATTTTGATCAGGTCTTTCAATAAATTCAGTAACTTTGTTTTTTTTATTAAATACGATAATACTTTTAGGGTTAGAAAAATGTTGATATGTGTTTATAGTAGCAAAGGCATTGTTTTTAGAATGAAATTTCAGCATTTGGTTAATATCTAAATCTCTAAGTATATCTGCATATGTAACTACAAAGGTTTTATTAATGAATTTTTGAGATGATAATATGGCTCCAGCGGTACCAAGTGGGAAATTTTGATCCTCATAGGTATATTTAATGTTAACTCCGAATTTATGACCATTTTCAAAATAATTCGTAATAAGTGTAGGTTTATAGCAAAGAGCAAAAATAAATTCCAATATTCCCTGTTTTTTAAACATTATTAGAATATGTTCTAAAATGGGTTTGTTCCCTATTTTTACCATAGGTTTTGGAATTTTATTAGTGATTGGTTTTAATCTAGTGCCTTTTCCTCCAGCGACAATAACAGCGATCATGAAAAAAATTTTTTAATTATTAATAAGGTTTGTTTGTGGTTAGTGGATATAAAATCAGGATTAGAATTATAGGCTTTATGAATTTTATCTGGTAAATTATTGGTATGTTTAAATAAGATAGTTTTGCAACCTGCTTTTTTACCTGCTTCTATATCTGTGGCTAAATCGCCTAAAAATATTGAATCGGATAAGTCGATGTTTAGGTCTTTTGAAGCTTTGAGTAAAAGGCCTGGTTTAGGTTTGCGACATCTACAGTTTTTGGTTAATTTTGGAATAACACCTTTTGGGTGATGTGGGCAGATGTATTTATAATCAATAGCTGCTTGTTTATCTTTTAATAGTTTATGGATTTTTGCTTCAATAGCATTGGATGTGTTTTGATCCATTTTTCCTTTGGCAACTCCAGGTTGGTTGCTAATTTCGATAACTAAAATTTTATTTTTATTAGCCCATCTAATAACGGAATCAATTTTTTTGGTTATTTTTATATCGTTTGGTGTTTGTGGAGAATCGAACATCTCAGTTTTATTATATTTAACCATATCGTTTATGACGCCGTCACGGTCAATAAAAAGGGCTTTCTGTTTTTGAAGTTTACGGTTAATTTGCATATTATTTTTTATAAGATAAAGGTGTAGAATTTATTTATTAGTAGTTAATAATTATATTATGAAAGATAGAGAATATGTGGGAGCGTTTTTTATTGATTCGTCTAATCCAGATGTTATTAAAGATTGGGATAGAACTGGTTTGGTGAAAGGAGTTACAACTAATCCGAAGATAATGTTAAATGACGGTATTAGTTTAGCAGATTACAGGCCAACTATTGTTGAAATTTGTCAAATAATGAAGACTCGTTCGGTTTCTGTGGAATTGATGGATAGTCGTGCATCTGTTGATGATATGTTGTATGAAGCTCGAGATTTGGCATCAATAAGTAGAAACATAGCAATTAAAGTGCCATTAATTCCTGATAGACCTGAGGAATGTATGGAGGTAATGCATCGTTTATCGGTAGAAAAAGGAGTATCTGTTAATGCTACGGTTGGTATGACATTTGAAGGATTGACGATGATGGCAGGAGCACTGAGAGGTGCAAAAAAAAGGTCTTTTATTAGTCAATTTTATTGCCGAGGTGAGGAAGATTGGAATCTTAGGACAGAGGCAAACTATGCACCAGGAAATACTAAAGTTGGAAAAAATGCAGAAGTAAACTCGAGTCCAGCCCGATTAACTAGAGCCATAGTTAATTTTTTAGAGAGAGACATAGATTTAAGAAAGGTTAGTTTAATTGTTGGTAGTATTCGAGGGGCTGGTCACGTAGGGGAAGCATTAGAGTCTGGAGCTCATATAGTTACCATAACTCCTGATGTTTTAACTGCTATGGTTTATTCTAGGCGCGGAGTTGAAACTGTAGAAGCTTTTGATAAGGATGCAAGACAGGTTAAGTCCAGATAAAAAGTGTAGAATAAATGATGAAAAATATTTTAATTATGGGGGGGAGTGGTGGTATTGGAAGTCAATTGACTAAAAATTTGGTAATCGATAATCATATTACGGTTGCAGATATAAATCAGCAGAAGTTAGATGATTTATCAGATAGTATTAGTAATAATAATTTAAGAACTATACAAGTTGATGTTTCAAATAGAGACGGAGTAAAGAAAATGTTTGAAAGTTTAGGGGGGTTAGATGTGCTAATTAATTGTGCAGCCATATTAAAACCAGTAGGTTTATTTTTAGATAATGATTTGGATCAGTGGAAAAAAAATATTGAAGTAAGTTTGTTGGGAACTGTATACTGTTGTTATTACGGATTACTTTTATTATTAAAGGCAGAACACGGTAAAATAATTAATTTTGGGGGTGGTGGTGCTGCATATGGCAGGTTGGGTCATACGGCTTATGCAAGTTCAAAAACAGCTATAGTGCGTCTGACAGAGATTTTGGCGATGGAGTACCCAGATATTGATATAAATGTGATAGCTCCTGGAGCCTTTAAGACAGGTATGTGGAAAGACGAGACATTCGAGGAAAAACCTGATAAGTGGGGTGATATCAAAACTTTAATAAAATTTATTAGATTTTTAATTTCTGAAAAATCAAATGGATTAACTGGTAGATTTTTACATTATAAGGATAATTTAGATAAAGTGAGTATTGAAAAACTAGAAGATTATGTGTTTACTTTACGTAGGATTGATAATTTTATGTTTGAAAGAAAAAAATGAAAGTAGCAATAGTTGGTGCTGGACTAATTGGTCGAAAAAGAGCTTTAAATTTAGCTAAAGGTTGTATTGTAGATGTTGTATGTGATATCGATAGATTAAAGGGTGAAGAATTTGCAAAAGATTTTGGTTGTAGTTATGAGAAAGATTGGCGTAAAGTAGTTACAAAAAATGATGTAAACATTATTTTTGTTGCTACTACCCATAATTGGCTGACTCCTATTGGAATTGAGGCAATTAAAAAAGGAAAACATGTTTTTTTAGAAAAACCAGGAGCAAGAAGTTTGGAAGAATTTAGGAAACTAATTAAAGCTCAGAAGAGTAAAAAGGTAGTAGTGATGCTTGGTTATAACCACAGATATCATCCAGCAATAAAAAAGGCAAAGAAGATTATTGAATTGGGTAAATATGGAAGGGTAATGTTTATACGTGCAAAATATGGACATGGAGCTAGACTAGGCTATGAAAAAGAATGGAGGTTTGTTAAGAAAATATCAGGTGGCGGTGAACTAATTGATCAAGGTCCACACCTAATTGATTTAGTGAATTACTTAGTTGGTCCTATGCAAGATGTAATTGGTTATACAGGTACACTTTTTTGGAAAACAAAATTAGAAGATTCTGCTTTTTGGATAATGAAGAATAAAAAAGGGCAGATGGCAGAATTATCAGTTACATGTGTTGAGTGGAAAAATATTTTTTGTTTTGAAATAATGCTTGAAAAAGCGAAGATACAGATAGACGGTTTAGGTAGAAGTTATGGTGTAGAAAGGTTAACTCTGTATAAAATGAAACCAAAGATGGGTCCACCAGATGTTAGCGAATATATATTTGATGAGGATGATTTATCGTGGAAGAAGGAAAATAATATATTTTTGAATAGGATAAGAAAAAGAGATTACTCCCCTACTGCGCTACTTGATGGTATGTATGTTCACGAAGTGGTAAAGAAATTGTATATGTTAAATAAAAAAGTATGAAAGCTTTTGTAACGGGTGGGGCTGGTTTTATTGGGAGTCACATAGTAGATAGACTTATCGAAGAAAAAAAGGAGGTAGTTGTTTATGATAATTTATCTACAGGAAGAGAGCTTTTTATTGAACATCATATTGGTAAAAAAGGTTTTAATTTTGTAAAGGGAGATTTAAGAGATATGGATTTATTAATGGAATCAATTAGGGATTGTGATTTTGTTTTTCATTTAGCAGCACATGCTGATGTTAGATCGGGAATAGATGATCACGATATAGACCATAATCAAAATTTAGAAATGACAAGGAATGTTTTGGAAGCAATTTATAGAAAAGGTATTAAAAAAATGATGTTTTCCTCTACTTCGTCGGTTTATGGTGACGCTAAGATACATCCAACACCTGAAGACTATCCTTTTGAACCAACCTCTTTATATGGAGCAACAAAAGTAGCTTGTGAATCATATATTCATGCATATGCTTCTTATTATGGAATAACAAGCTATATATTTAGATTTGTGTCTTTTACAGGAGAGAGATATACACATGGGATTGTTTACGATGTATTAAAAAAATTAAAAAAAGATTCTAAAAAATTACCGCTTTTCTCTGACGGTAGTCCAAGAAAATCGTCTTTATATGTATGTGATGGTATAGAGGCAATATTTAAAGTAATTAAAGAATCAAAAGATCAATTTAATGTATACAATATTGGGCATGATGAAGTGTTAACTGTAGATCAAATTGTAAATGTGGTGTTGGATAGTAGTGGATATGGTGGTGTAAAGAAAGAATGGGCAGGAAAAATTAGTAATTGGAAGGGTGACAATGAATTTGTACTGTTATCAAATAAAAAACTAAAAAATTTAAAATGGAAACCTAAATATTCTATATCAGAGGGGATTGTGAAAACCGTTAGATATCTTTTAGAAAATTGGAATAGAATATGAGGAAAATTTTACTTAACAGATATCAGTATGATGATTTATTGATCAGGTCTTCAGATCCATATGCTAATACGAAGTATGAAATAATATTAGATTGGTTACAAAGAAAGAAAATAAAAAATGTTTTAAATGCGGGGTGTGGTTCAGGTGATTTTTCGTTTCTTTTGTCGCAAAATAATTATTTAGTAGATAGTTTTGATATTGATACGGATTATATTGATTTAGCTAAAAAAAAGGCAAAAAAATTGGGTTTGCATAAAAGGTGTTCTTTTTTAGTGTCTGATATTAAGAGTTTTAGTAAGAGAAAAAAATATGATATGGTGGTCGCAAATGATGTTTTAGAACACATTGATAATGATAAAGATGCAATAAACGATTTGGGAGATTTAGTTAAATGTGGTGGAATTTTAGCGGTTACAGTTCCTGCTGGACAATATTTATTTGGTTATCATGATATAAATTTAGGACATTTTAGACGTTATTCAAAAAATAATTTAAAAAAGATTGTTCCCAATGATTTTGAAATAAAAAAACTTAATTATTTTGGTTTTTTTCTAATTCCAGTTTGTTTTTTATATAGTAAAATATTGAAAAAATCATATCCTGTTGCAAAAATGGGTGAGGAGAAAAATTTTAATATAGTGTCTAAATTTCTAAACATCTTATTAAAGGTCGAAAAAAAAGTATCACTTGGAATAGGAACTAGCTTAATTTTAATAGCAAGGAAAATTTAGAGTCGATAAATAAATTTAATACTAAAAAGTTCTTTAAAGTTTTTCATGGATCCACTAATAGGATTAAATTTTGTATCAAAATCATTGGACCAGCTAACAGGAAAAGTGTTAATTTTGTAATTTAGTTTTTTAGCTCGTAAAATTAATTCAATATCAAACATAAATCCTTTAGTTTTGAGTTGATTGAAGAGTTTTTTTGCTACGTTTTTTTTGTATATTTTAAATCCACATTGAGTATCTCTAACAACTTTGGGAATACCCATAAGAATTCTTACTGTAAAACCAAATATTTTTGAGCCAATTTGACGGTATAAAGGCTGAGCTTGTTCAATATGACTAGTTTGTTCGATTCTGGATGCTAGTACGCAATCATACCCTTTTCTAATTAATTTTAATCCGTCGTTAATAAATTTAAAAGGAACACAATAACCAGCATCAGCAAACATTATATACTTACCTGTGGCAATAGAAACGCCTTTCTTTATAGCGAAACCTTTACCTACCTTGTTTATTTCTGTTAATAAAATTAAATTTTTATATTTGTTTTGTAAGTTTTTCACTATTTTGTTTGTATTGTCTGTAATTCCATCAGTAGATATTATGAGCTCACCGTTAATTTTCTCCTTCCTAAGAAAATTGAATGCTTGAATTATGTCATTTTTGATTTTCTTTTCTTCATTATAGGCTGGAATGATAATAGAAAGATAAGTTTTTGAATTATTTAGTAACATATTTGAAAACTTTACTAAAAAAAAACAGAAAAATGAAGTAGATAATTTTATATGTGTTATATTTGGAATAATGTATTTCTTTTATAATTAAGGAGATGTTTTTAAATAACTATTTCTCTTTTAATTTTGAGTTTTTTAGATCTATATATTTGGCTATAGGAGCAATATTTATTCCTGTTGTAACAGGATTCGTTTTTTTTTCACTAATTAATAAGAAATATAAAAGTGACTATCTATTTCTGTACCCATTCATAGGATTCTCAATAATTATTTTAATTGAACAGAACTTAGTATATAAAAATATAACAATTAACGAATCGAGCTTATGGTTATTAGTGACTATACTTATTTTACTTGCTGTATATGTGTTTATTGGTCGATTAAAACTGATTAAATTTAAGTTTTTTACTTTGGTTTTAGCTATTGGGGTGTGGTTAATTAATAGTTTTGGGTATTTAAGAGAATCAGCTGAATGGTATATAGGATATGGTTGGCAAGATCAGTACAATTATGTCGCAACAGCAGAATTTTTAAAAGAAAATAAATTTAGTACAGAATTTATTAATATAGATACACCTTATTTGGTCGAACCAATAGTTAAAAAAAATGACAGAATAGGTCAAAGTATTTATCAATCTTTTATATCTTCGATTTTTAACTTGAGTGCTGAATATACATATGGTGCGGTTAGCCTTCTGGCTCCCTTATTAACATATTGTGCATTTTTATATGCGTTTTCTAAAATTAAGGTTAGAGAGTGGATAGGAGAAATAATGTCGTTTATTGCAGCAATTTTACCAGCTACAAGTGCTATACATTTAGAGTGTTTTTTATCTCAAGCTTTAGGTACTCCGTTTTTATTAGTAACAATTTTTAAGATATTATTTCTAAAAACAAAAAAATTATCTATAAAAGATCTTCTTATCATTTCTTTACTGATTGCTGGAACAAACTCTATTTATACTGAATACACCATTTTTATACTTGTTGTTTTAGTCGCAAAATTAGTAATTGTTCTTATAAAACGAGCAAATGTTATTAGAACATATTTTGCTTTTTCAATGGTTTTACTTTTATCGATGATTATGAATATTAAGTACATAAATCCAACTCTTGAAATATTTAAAAGAACGAACTTGCCTGATATTTTAAGTCATGTCTATCCATTTAATCATACAATGTATGGGTATAGTAGATTGTTGTTTGGTGATTTAAATACATCAAATAATCGGATTATATTTTTTTTGACTATTATATTTTATTTGTTAGGTTTAGTTGGATTAATATGGATATGTTTTAAAAAGAAATCTATGGAAATATTGGTATTATTATGTTTTAGTGTAACACCAGTATTGTTAGATATTATTATGAGAAATTATCCTTATCAAACGTATAAATTACTATTAAGCTTTACTCCATTGATATTGTTAGGTTGGGGATTTTTATTCCAAAAACTATATGAAAAATATAAACTCAATAACTTTCATTTAGTAATTGTTACCATTTTATTAGTATTAATTATTTTTATTCCATCGTATTCTAGTATTAAACTGTCTAATATGGCTTACCTTGGTGGAGGGAGAAGCATAAAACCAATTGTTAATACTAAAGATCATCAAAAAATATATGAAAAACTAAAACTGATGCAAGATAAAAATATATTTCTTAACACTACCCATCCTTATGAATTATCTAGGATGGCGTATTTTGGTAGATCTAACCATATATGGTTTTTTAATCCAATAATAGGTGACTTTGATACAAGCATAATTCCGAATTTTGAGTTTACAGATGTTGATAACATGCCGGAAGATGTGATAAGAATTGATGGTATTATGTCTTTTCCTATTATTGATCAATCTTTACCTGTATATGCATTTATTGATGGTTCTATAGAAGGAAATAAAGGTAATATGTGGAGTTGGCTTGGAATGACAGAAAAGATGATGATTTATAGTAAAGAAGATCGAAAAATTAACATTATTTTTTCAGCTAATAGTGGACCGGCTAATGTTAATAGAAAGAGAATAATACAAGTAAAAAATATCGAGACTAATAAGTCGGCAGATGTTGAGTTTGTTGAAAGTATTTCTGATAAGAAGTTAGATTTTTTTGTTAAAAAAGGTTTGAATTTATTTGTTTTTCAAACTGTTTATCCTCAAACTGTAGATTATATTCCAGAAAACGACAAAAGGATTTTTATGGTTATGCTAAGAAATTTATCAATCCAATAAGGTGTTAGTTAGAATCAGAGATTATTATTGGATTTGTCGATGTATTTTTAAGAACAGTATAAGACATTGAGGTATTATCCAAACCGGGTATAGAGGAATTTGAACTATTATTTTGTATAACTTTATTTGTTGGTGAATAATAATAAGGTATTGCAACATTTTTTCCTATAGATTCTTTTGGAAATACAGAAAAAAAAGAATTATTACTTTTAAAGTACTCACAAGTGCTATATAAAATAGTATTATTAATCTGTACAGGACGATATATTTTATTTGATTTATATAATTTTATATCTAGATTAGAAATGAACTGAGGATCATCATTAATAATTACAAAATCTAGTTTAAATCTTACCCCGTTGTCAAGACAGTAAATTGGTCAACTTAAGATGGTGTTTCCTCCTTTTGTTTTTTAACCTTTAATATTTTGGTACCGAAATAAATTTCAGCTGGAGTGTTGTACTCCAA
>Ga0172375_10008292_pt1 | contig 14006 bp, 9 predicted proteins | sample LakKiv1m_FD_114537 | JGI IMG/M metagenome (GOLD analysis project Ga0172375, IMG submission 114537) | Freshwater microbial communities from Kabuno Bay, South-Kivu, Congo - kab_092012_11.1m | ecosystem: Environmental > Aquatic > Freshwater > Lake | place: Democratic Republic of the Congo...
GCATGGGCGACGAATCCTGCGACGAAGCGCGCCGCCGCCACGGCCTGCCGCCGCTGCGGGGGCTATAATTCCTCTCGCATCGGAGGCGTGGCAGAGCGGTTGAATGCACCGGTCTTGAAAACCTGCGCATACCACGTAACCGATTGTTTTTATATATAAATGCACAGGTTTATCTCCGCAACCTGGGAAGACACACTTCCCAATCGTAGTGGCGGATTTGGGAAGCGTGGCCGAGTGGTTTAAGGCAGTGCTCTTGAAAAGCACCGAGGGCTTATACCCCTCCGTGAGTTCGAATCTCACCGCTTCCGCCAGATAGAAAACGGCCCCGATCACGGGGCCGTTTTCATTGATGCGCATGGCACTCATTTGGTTGGTTTCACGACCTCGCCAACACGCCGGTAAACCTTTTCTGTTATTTCATGCTCAGTGTGGCCCAAAAGCTTACTTGCATGTTCAAGCGGCAGTTCGCTAGCAGCCTTGGGGCGAATGTCGCGGAATTGAAAAGCTCGAATTCTTTCTGCCAGATCAGTGTTACCGGCTTTGGCCGCCGCCTTCGCCGCGTCAGCTCGCGCATCGTCAAAGCGCTTTCGCAACGTCCACCGGTTTAGCGCCACACCTGCAGGCGTGGCGATGAGATACAAGCTGGCAACCTTGCGTTCACGGGCTTTGATACGATCGACCACTCTACCCAGCTCGGTGCGTGTGCCTCCGTCGTTCAGAAGAATGCACAATCTTTTCTTCGTCTTGTTCTGTTGAACCTCGATGGCACCATCCTTGATGTCCGTGAGTCGCATCTTGAGCACATCGGCCGGGCGCTGGCCAGTAAGGTAATTGAGATCCATGGCGTCTTTCAGTTCTTCGCACGCCCGTGAATACACTGCCAGCCAAACTTCATCGTCAGCATAGTAGTCACGTGGCTTTTCCCTATTTTTACGAACCCCTCGAACAGGATTTTCCTTGGCCGTGTACCCCCACTCACGAGCAATGTGGCTGATTGTCCTTCAGCGCCAGGATGTAATCGGCGCCCCGATCCCGGATGGCGTTGGCAATGTTGGCTTGCGTGCCCATGGCATCGATGGTGACAATGCAGCCCTCCAGCGCCAACGTGGCCAGCAGTTCCGGAATCGCCATCTTCTCGTTCGATTTCTCCGCTGTCGCCCGTTGCCCCAGCACCAGCCCGGCACCCGCAGCAAAAGCGCTGACCAGATGCAGCGGCGTGGCACCGGCCTTGCCCGATCGGCGGCTGGTCTTGCCGTCAATCGCCACCACGGCATCGGTGCCCAGAGCCGGCAGAATCGCGCCCACCCAGCGGCGGAACGCCGCTTCGAATTCATCCGGGTTAATCAGCCCGAACAGGCGCCCGAAGGTGTCATGGGAGGGTATGCCGTTCTCCAGCCGCAGGTAGCCGCGTAGCCAGTCCAGCTTCTCTTTCGCCCACAACTCAATCTCGACAAAGGTATTGGCACCCACCAGCACCGCATTGACAGCCACTACCAGCAGTTCGATCAGGTCCTGTTCAACCTTGCCTGCCTGTCTCGGGTCACTAATCGTTACGAATGCGTCCGCCAGACGCAGCCTGTTTTCTGTCTCCATGGGCTACCCCCAAATGACAGAAAACTACACAAATCAAGCCCCTGCGAACAGCCCCCTCGCAACTGCTTGATCGTGAACAAGTATTTCAGGTGCTCACGACAATGTCATTCATGCGTTTGCACTGCCAAAGGTGTCATGCGACGGAGTGCCGTGTTCAAGCACCAGATAGCGCTTGAGACACGCTTCATTGTCCTCGGCCCACTCCGCCAGATCGTGCCGCTGTGCCGGCCCCGTGCACGGGTCCGGCAACTCCGCAAATGCCTCGGTCAGTGTCATTGTCACCCTCGACAAAGATCGAGAGTAGCCCTGATTCAATCAGGGTCCACAAGCCTCTGTCATAACTTCTTGACCGTAAACGACTTTCAGTTAGGGTTTACGACATTTGCGTATGCAGTAGCCTTGGTAGCGCCTTCATCTCCTCTTCCCTTTCCAAGTTCGCGGGGAGTTATACCCCTCCTACTGGAAAACGAAAATTCGGGGGAAGCTGACCGGCCGGAACTGTGGTTGCGCCCCTAAGTTGAGGGGTGGTGGTACCGCTCATAGTGCTGGCAATATTCGGCCGAATGCGCTAACTTCATAAAAGTTTCCTTGCCAATCTCACCTATCCGCCTGGAGGCAATATGTCATCACTCCCGCAGCGTCACTCCATCGCCCTCGCAATCTCCCTGATCGCCTTCTCCCTTGCTACGCACGCCGCCGACGGCGGCAAGCCCCTGTTGCTGCAAGAGGCGGTGAAGATCGCTATCAAGAACTCACCGAAGATTATCATCGAATCGGTGAACGTCGACCTGGCCCGGGCCGATGAGCAGGAGGCCGGCGGCATCTTCGATCCGAACCTGTCGGCCAGCGCCGCCTACAACGCCGTGCGCGGCTACGAATACCCGAAGGAGTTGCAGCAGTTCGGCAGCCACCCGGCGGTCAAGAAGGTCGACTTCATGACCGAGCACACCAACAACACGGAACTCAAGACCGGCCTGGCAAAACTGTTCCGCAACGGCGTCTATGCTGACTTCTCGATCGCCCTGCAATCCTCGGATGACGCAAAGAAATATCAGGATGTCGCCTGGAACGTGGTGCCCAACATGCGTCTGCTCGGCCTCGTGCCGCCCGGCACGTCGACCAGTGACTACTTCCCCGCCTATCCCTCGGTAATCCAGCTGCTGGTCAACGTGCCGCTGCTGAAGATGAGTGGTGACGACAACCTGCCCGCCGCCAACGAGGCCTCGAAGCGCCACCTGCGTGTGGCCGCTGAGTTGACGCTCAAGCATGCCGTGGCGACGATCATCCAGAACGTGGTCAACAGCTACTGGGCCTACAAGGGCGCCCAGGTGCAGCTCCAGTACCAGCTCGAATCCGAAAAGAACATCGAGCGCTGGCTGGCGGCCCTGGAGAAGCGCGTCGGTACGGGAACGGCTGCCAACAAGGAACTCGCGCACCTGCGCGGCTACCTGACGCAGCGTAATGTTGACGTGTCGAAGGCGCGCGAAGCCCTGAGCCAGGCGCGCAGCGCCCTGGCGGTGGCGCTTGGCATCTCGGCCGAGGAGGCGCGCAATATCGGCCCGGCGCAGGAAGACTATCCCTACGACTGGACCGAGGTACTCGGCAAGTTCGACGCCGCGGCCCTGCAACGCCGCTGGAACGAGACGGCGCAGCAGAAGCGTCCCGACCTCAAGGCGGCGGCCCTCAAGCTCGAAGCATCGAGCGTGCTGCACCGAGGTGCGATCAACGACGAGCAGCCAAAGCTCGACCTGACGCTGATCCTCAAGAAGCAGGGACTGGCGGCCGGCGGCAGCGGCATCGACTCGCGCATCGATTCGCTCAGCGACGGCGGCAGCGGCCTCGGCCATACCGTGCTGCTCTCCTACGCGATACCGCTGGGCAATAACAAGGCCAAGGCGCTGGTGACCAAGACCCGCTACGGCAAGCTTCAGGCCGAGGTGCAGTACAACGACGCCAAGCGCGGCGTCAGTCTGGCGGTCGACGCAGCGGTCAATACCGTGCACACCAGCCTCACCGGCCTCGAAGCGGCGCGCAAACAGACCGAATACGCAGTCGCCGCCCTCGACGCGCTGGTCAAGGGCGACGCGGTCGAACCAAGCAAAGTCTTCGACCTGGTAGTGCTCGAAACTGCGCGCATGAGCGCCGTCACCAACCACATCAACGCGCTGCTGTCGGTCGCCAACGCCCTCGCCAACGCGCACTACCAGACCGGCGCACTGCTCAAGGACGTCGACAACGTGCAGGAAGTCGCCATCAACGACTTGTCGCGCCTGCCCTGACCACACCACACCCCCGAGGAGGAACCGCCGTGAAACTCTCCCGCATCCTGGTCGCCGCGCTGCTAGCGCTGGCGTTGGTCGGCCCCGCCGCCGCCGACTCCGCCGCCGGCAGCAAGCCCACCGGCACCCGCGACTTCGTCGTTACCGTCAAGGAAGCGGCCTACGCCAAGGGCAAGGGCCCGCGCATCGCCATCGACGAAGCGCATAACAACTACCAGACCATGGACGACCGCTTCAAGGGCTTCGCCGACCTGATGGCCGCCGACGGCGCGCGCGTCGCGCCGTTGCGCGAGCGCCTCACACCGTCAGCCCTCGCCGACCTCGACGTCCTGGTGATCTGCAACCCGCTCAACGAGAAGAACGCCAACGAGAAGAAGACCCTCAACAAGTGGATGCTGCCGGCCCCATCTGCCTTTGCCGACGACGAGATCAAGGCGCTCGCCGACTGGGTGCAGAATGGCGGTGCGCTGTTGCTGATCGCCGACCACATGCCCTTCCCCGCCGCTGCCGAGAAACTCGCCAGCGCCTTCGGCATCGTCATGCAGGACAACTTCGCCTTCGACGCCGCCTTCACCTACAAGCCGAAGGACATGAACCTGATGACCTTCCACGCTGTACCGCCAGCGCCCGGAACCGGCATCCTGCACACCGGCCACCCGATCGAGATGGGTGCGCACGCCGCCGAGCGGATTCCCTTCGTCGTCAGCTTCACCGGCTCGGCCTTCCGCATGAAGCCGGGCGTGGCGCATGCCCCGCTGCTGCAGCTCGGCGAAGGCAGCAACCTCGCCTGGCCCAGCGACCACGTCGACATCTCGCTCAAGACACCGTTCTCGGCCGGCGTCGGCTCCCTGCAGGGCGCCGCACTACCCTACGGCTACGGCCGCGTGGCGGTATTCGGCGAGGCCTCGATGTTCTCGGTGAACTTCGCCGAATGGGCCGACAATTACCCCACCGGCTTCCACAACCCGCAGGCGCCGCACAACCAGCAGTTCGTTCTCAACGTCATGCGCTGGCTCGCCCGCAAAATCTGACCGCCCCATGATCCTCACACTCGGCCACACGAAGGGCGGCGTCGGCAAGAGTACGCTGGCGCTCAACATCGCCATCGAGCGCCTGCGTGCCGGGGTGGACACCCTGCTGGTCGATGGCGACCCGCGCCAAACCAGCATCAGCAAGGCCGTCGGCATTCGTGCCGAAACAGCGACAATGCCCGCCGTCCCCTGTATCGTCCTCGACGATGCCCGCTCCCTGCGCCAGCAGATCGGCCTGCTGAAAAGCAAATACCAGGATATCGTCATTGATGTCGGCGGCAAGGATTCCAACGCCTTGCGCGCCGCCCTCACCGTCACCGACATCCTGCTGCTGCCGGTGGCGCCCGAGTCGGTTGATATCTGGGCCATCGACGACATCATCGAGCTTGTCGCCGAGGCGCGCGCACTGCGCGACTTCCACGTCATGGCCGTGCTCAACCGGGCCAAACCGGTCGGCCGCGACAACACCGACACCCTCGATGTGATCCGCGAATACACCGAGCTCGAACTGGTGCCCGGCACCATCGGCAACCGGGGCATCTTCAGCAGCGCTTTCGGCCGCGGCCAGAGCGTCGCCGAATACAAGCCTGTCAACCGCAAGGCTGCGGACGAGCTCGCCACACTGATCCGGGCCATCTATGGCTAGGGAGAATGCAGACATGACCATCACCCGCGTGAAAAAAACACCGCACACCGCAGCCGCCGCGGTACCGCGCACGCCCGACGAATTCATCGCCGCCGCCGCCACCGAACCGCCGCGCCCGACACCGGCAGCTGACGCATCGGCTGCATCCGATCCGCAGGCCACTGAACGCCAGCAGCGCGCACGCCTCATCGTCGACCGCCACGTCCCTTGGGCCGCCGCCGCCGGCCTGCTGCCACTGCCGGGTGTCGACCTCGCCGCCATCCTTGGCGTGCAGCTACGCATGCTCGCCAGTGTGGCCCAGGAATACGGTGAGCCCTTCAAGGAACAAGCCGCCAAGTCCGCCGTCGCCACGCTGATGGCCGCCGTCCTGCAAAACACCGTCGCCGGCGGCCTTGCCTCCGGCCTCAAGTTCGTCCCCGTCGTCGGCACCCTCACCGGCATCGCCGCCCTACCCGCCCTCGCCGCCGCCGGCACCTACGCGGTCGGCAAAGTCTTCATCACCCACTTCGAAGCCGGCGGCACCTTCCTCGACCTGGACCCGGACAAGGTGCGCGAACACTTCCGCAAGGAATTCGACAACGCACGGCGCACGCGATAGCGCGGCTCTTCATGCCTTGCCATAGACAGCATAGACATGTACCGGCTCGTCGCGGCCCTTGACTGGGCGCGGGCCGAGATCTTTGACCTCCAGATCGTCGCGGTGGCTGATGCTGTCATAGGTTGCGGCATTGATCAGGATCGGATTGCCAGCGATCTCCTTGGTCATGCTTTCAAGGCGTGCCGCGACGTTGACCGCATCGCCGATCACCGTGTAGAGGAAGCGTTCCAGTGAGCCGACCTGGCCGGCCACCACTTTACCGGTGCTGATGCCGATGCCGGTCTTGAGCGGCGGATCGCCCAATGCTTGACGGCGCGTATTGAGTTTCTCCAGGTGCTGCTTCATGTCGAGGGCGGCACTGACGGCCGACCATTCGATTTCTGCCGTGCTCTCGGGCGCGCCAAAAACCACGACAATGGCATCACCGATGAAGTTGTTGATGTAACCGCCCCAGGGACGAATCGCCTCGGCCATCTCGGTCAGATATTCATTCAGCAAAGCCACCACATCCTGCGGGCTGAGCTTTTCAGACAGGGATGAGAAATCACGGATATCGGAAAACAATACCGTGACACGACGATTTTCGCCACCGAGCATGATCTGGCCGGCGAGGAGTTTTTCCCTGACGGCGGGCGACACGACCCGGCCGAAGATATCGCGCTCGCGTTCGCGCGCCTTGATGCCTTCGAGCATGGCGTTGAAGGTGGCAGCGAGTTGGCGCAGCTCATCACCACCGCCGGCAGGCTGATTCACATCGCTGTCAGCGACCCGGGCCTGTTCGTAATCACCGGCACGCACCGCCTCCGCCGCCCGGCCGAGACGCTGGATCGGGCGCAGGAATAGCTGCGCAAACAGCACACCAACCAGGGAAAACACCACGCCGACCAGCAGCGTACTGGTCATGGCGTCGTAATACAGCCCCCACAGCGGCGTGGCAAATACCGCGCGTTGCTCGCTGATCACGACGTGCCAATCGTGTTCCTGCAGCTTCGCGAAGGCGGCAATGTGTTCCTCGCCAGCGGGTGTCCAGACATAGATGGCATGGCCACTGCCCTGGGCATGCTGCAGCGCCCGCGCCAGGCCGGTCAGATCGAGAGACTTCACCTCCGTTGCGCCGAAGCGCCGCTCCTCGCGAATCTGCGCCAGCTTTTCCGCCGCCAGCGGCAGCAGGCTGTGGTGCACTACGGCAGCGTCCGGATGATGGACGATGACGCCATCGCCATCGACCAGAAAGGCGGTGCGCACTTCGTTGCGAAACGCATCGACGATGCCGGTGAGGGTTGCGGCGCGCATCTTCATCACCGCCACGCCGGCAATCAGGCCGTTGCCGCCCCGGATCGGCGCCGCCAGATAGAGGCCGGGTTTGCCGCTCATCGAACCGACCTCGAGGTGGGAGAGAAACGCGCGGCCAGCGATGCTTGCGCGGAAATAATCGCGAAAGGCCAGATCGCGGTCGTGGTATTCGGGCTTGCTCGATGCCACCACCTTGCCGCTGGCATCGAGCACCAGCAACAGTTCGATGGCATCGTTGGCGGCCAGCAGGCGCGCCATCTGGTCGTGCACCTGGACGCGCAGTGCGGCGGCGTCGCGCGTGGTGATCTGGATGACCGCATCGCTCCAAGCAAAATAGTCCAGCACATGGCGTGAGTCGCTAATGAACTGATCGATGCGGCCAGTGGTCGATTCGGCCAGCTGGCGCAAGTCACGCCATTCCGCCGCCTCCAGTTGATCTAGGCTGTTGCGCAGATTGATGTAGCCGACCACGATCATCGGCAACACGGCGGACAGGACGAAGGCCACGCCCAGTTTGACGGCAATCGGCCAGGCGCGCGGATGCAGTCTGGCCAGTCGCATGCTCATGGCAGGTCGCTGTTGGTCGCTTGCGCGAACGACTCGTACAAGGGAGGCAGTTCGATGCCGCGCGCGCGCAGGCGGGCGCTGCGCATATGCACGACAAACTGGCGTGAACTCTGGTGTGGTAGCGCCTGGGTACTGGCGCCATCAAGCAAGCGTAGCGCCATGCGGGCGGCAACCTCCCCTTGCTCATAGGGCGAAGTGCCAATCGCCAGCTCCCCGCCATCCTCGACAAAGAAGCCATTGGTGCCCACCACCGGAATCCGGCTGTTGGCCACCGTCCAGGCCACTATCTCCTCGGGCGGCACCAGCTCTTTCGAGCCCTTTTTGCGCGCGATGCGCCGGTAGTTGGTGGTGACGATGAAATCCGCCTGCTCTTGTGCGGCCAGCACCGCCGCCTGCCATTCGGCCAGGGTGGCGGGGCGTTGTGAGGGCAAACGCTGCAACGGCGCCCAGTCGAAATCCTCCATGTGGTGTTCGTCATGATCCACCGATCCCGACGTATCGCCGATATGCACCAGCCGCCAGGGTCCGCTGCGTCCCGATTTCGTGCCCAGTTCCAGCAGGGTTTCCTTCAAGGCCCGCAAGGCCTTGCGCTCGAGAATGCCGCTGACATTATCCGCGCCGGCATAGCCATACGGCTCGACCCCGCCATTGACGCCGGCAAACACCACCTTGAGCTGGGGATGCCCGACATAATGGCTTGCCACATACTGCTGGGCATCATCATCGATCGCAATCAGCACATCCGGTCGCCATCGATCGATCGACTTGCGCGCAGCGAGACCGGACTGCTCCTTGAAGGCCTTGGCCGGGTGGCGCTTGGTATCCATGAAAAACCAGCGCACTGCCAGATGAGGGTGGTCATCCAGCACACGCCGCACCCCGACCGACACATCGCGCGTCCAGGGATAGCTGTTGTCGTAGCTGTGCAGCACCAGCACCCGCGGCCGATTGTGGTTGTAAACGATGGTCACCACCACCGTGGCAATCAAGAACAGGCCGATCAGCGATAGATAGATGCGTTTCATAGCAGGCCGAGCGCCTTCCACCAGGGAATCGAGACATAGATGGCCAGCAGCTTGAGGCCGTTCATGATCCAGTTGAAGCGCAGGAAACCGGACTCCTCATACAAGCGGGCATGGCCAGTGAGCTTCTGGAATTGCAGGTAATAGGAGCACTGGTAGGGGAAGAACCACATCTCGCCCAGCACCAGGACAATGAAGCCGACGATCCAGGGATTCACGCCATGACTGTCGGCAATCGGCATCAACACCGTGACCAGCACGACGATCGTGGCACTGATTGGCACGGCCAGGCGGATGAGGAAGATCAGGCCGGCCAGCAAGGCGATAAACAAGGGGAAATTGTGCTGCATGATGGCGCCCAGTTCCGGCAATTGCGCGGCCAGTTGCTGCGTCAACCCAAGATGATTGAGCGCCGCCGTCAGGCCGACGATGCCTGCCAGATAGAGCAGAAACGGCCAGTCGACCTTTTCGCGAAACTCCTTCTTCGACAGGGAGCCGAACAGCAACAAGGCATACAGCACCGCCAGCCCGAGCCAGGCCGGCTTGATCGCATGCAGGGAACTCGAAGCGACGCCGAGCATGAAGATGACCACGCCAAACACCGCCGCCCATTCGCGGGTCTTCAATCGCCCGAGCAGGGACAACTGTGCGGCGACCTTCGGCTTCGACAACTCAACCTGCGGCAGGCCGCGAAACATCCAGGCAGCCAGCAACCCAAAGGTGGCGACCAGGGCAAAGCCGGTACCGGCGGCGGCGATCAGCCACTCGAGCCACTGGAACTGATCCTGTGCCTGGTCGGACAGCAGGCCAAAGACGACAAAGTTGACCGACTTGCTGCTCAGGAACACGGCGGACAACAAGCCGGCCGCCGTAAAGGTCGTGATCGCCAGGCCGTTGGCCGCCAGGCTTTTCGGCTTGAGACGGAGGATCTCCAGCATGTCGCGATAGAACGGCACCAGCAGGGCCACCCGGCCATTGATCGAGGGCACCATCGGCGTCAGCAGAAAGCCGACCAGCAGCAGGCTGGTGTTGTGCCAGAACGGCGTATTCGGCAACTTCAACAGAATCAGCAGAATCAGCCGGCAGCTGAGTCCCGAAGCGACAATCACGGTGGCCAGGCCGAGCACACTCATCGCCAGCAGAAAACCATCGGAAGCCAGTCCCGACAGCATCACCGGGATCGGCACCAGTCCCATCGCCAGGGTCGCCACCATGGCGAAGACCCCCGGGATGTATTCATCGACCAGGTTGAATATCCACATGGTCACGGTCGCCGCGAAAATGGCGAGGAAATGTCCGGCATGCGGCGCCAGTTGCCAGTGCGGGGCCATGATCAAGACCACGGCCGGCGCTACCAGTGTGCACAACCAGCCGATCACCTTCTTCAAATCCGACACGGCAACCGGTGCTGGCGCCGGACTGGCTTTTGGGGACTGGCTGGCGTCGCTGGCCACGCGGCCATCGACCTCACCGGCGAGTTCACCACCCGCCAGTGTGCGCGTCAGCGATTGCCACAAACTGTCCCGCAGCAAAGGCCTGGCGACCAGCAGGTTGTTCAAGGGTGCGCGCGGCACGACCAACAGCCGGGCACCGCCAGGACTGGTGACACTGGCCAGATAAGTCGCGCACTCGGTGGCGGCTTCCTCCCCGGCCCGGCGATGGGTGACTTGCCGTGGGCTTTCCCCGGGCGGGGTCAGCAGGAGATCGCCGTCCATCAGCAAATACAGGTTGTCAGCGGTATCTCCCGCCTGATAAAGCGCTTCGCCGGGCAGTAACTGCCGCTCTTCCAGGTAGGACACCAGGCGTGCCAGATCAGCATAGGCCGCCTGGGCCAGCAGTGGATCGGCGAGCAGGCGCGTCACCCATTCGCCAGCGGCAGAAGTTTCTTCAACTATGCTCATGTCAATGATGTTCCAGATAGGTCATGATCACCCCTGCCAGTTGTGTCACCTGCGATGGACGCATCATGGTCAGGTGATCGCCAGCAACCTCCTCGACCGCCAGCGGACAGCGAATATAGTCCTTCCAGCCCAGTTCCGGGGCGGCGCGCAACGTGGCGAACTGCGGCGCGACCAGCGCGGCCGGCTGCGCCTCGGCCGAACGTAGCAACAGCACTTGCGTGTTGCCTGCCAGTGGCGCGGGGGCATACACCGCTTCCAGGTTGGCCCGGTAAACGCCGACGAAGCCGCGCAGGAATTCGACGCCGGTGCCGTTCGGCAGGACATCGGCGGCAATCATGCGCCGGTTGAGCAGCTCCAGGCCACCGTCCGCGGCCCCCGCCAGTTCCTCGCGGTGCAAGTCCAGCGCCACGCCATACAGATGCTCGACGATCTGCGCCACCTGCCAGAGCCAGTCCGCTTCGCTCCAGCCGGCACCGGTCGGGTGAAAGAAATGCGGTGCCGGCGTGTCGATCAGCACCAGCAAAGTCGGCGCCGCGCCGACGGCAGACAGTTGCCGTGCCATTTCGAAGGCCACCAGCCCGCCAAACGAATGGCCGCCGATTACTCGCGGCTCACCGCCGGCCGCGCGAATCGCCTCCAGGTAATGCGTGGCAAGCGCCTCGACCGTCGTCAGCGGCGGTGTCACACCATCGAGACCGGGGGGCTGCAGGCCATAGAAGCTGCGCTCACCCAGCGCACGGGCCAGATCATGGAAGTAGACGACATTGCCGCCGGCGCCGGCAGCACAGTAGAAGGCGGGCGTTTTCCCGGCCGGATGGATCGGCACCAGGGACGGCCAGCGCGGCGTCACGGCGGCCGCGCGCAGCAGTTGCGCCATCGCCGCGACCGTCGCGCCCTGGAACAGGCTGGCGAGCGGCAACTGGCGACCGAATTCCTGCGCCACACGCGCCACCAGGCGCACGGCGATGATCGAATGACCGCCGAGCTCGAAGAAGTTGTCATGGATGCCGATCGGCCGCACACCGAGCACATCCTCCCAAATACTCACCAGCGCCTGCTCGATCGCATCGCGAAAACCGACGCTCGTCTCCGCCTGACGCGCCTGCCGGCCCTCGGGCAGACGCAGTGCCTGGCGATCGATCTTGCCATTCGGCGTCAGCGGCAGCGCCGCCAGCTTTACATAAAGGCTGGGCACCATGTAGTCGGGCAACACGGCACCGAGCGCGCGGCGCAGCTCGGCATCCTCAGTCTCGTCACGCGGGCCGCAGTAGTAGGCCACCAGCCGCGCCGAAGCGGCGTCGAGCGCCACGGCGCAAACAGCGATACCGGGCTGACGGCCGAGCACATGCTCGATCTCGCCGAGTTCGACGCGGAAGCCGCGCACCTTCACCTGCTGGTCACCGCGCCCGAGGTATTCGATGCGACCATCGGCCAGGTAGCGCGCCAGGTCGCCGGTGCGGTAGAGCAACTTGCCGGGGTCCAGCGGGTCGGGCACGAAACGCTCGCGGGTCAGATCAGGACGGCCGAGATAACCCGCCGCCAGTCCAGCGCCGCCGATCAGCAGTTCGCCGGTCACACCCGCCGGCTGCGGCGCGCCATGGGCATCGAGGATACGGATGACGGTATTGGCGATGGGCTTGCCGATCGGCACCGAGGCGTGCTGCAGCGCTTCTGCGTCGATGCGCTGCACGGCGGACCACACGGTGGTTTCGGTCGGGCCGTACATGTTCCACAGCGCGCTGCAACGCTCGAGCAACGTGCGCGCCAGGTCGGCGGGGAAAGCTTCGCCGCCGCAGAGAATCGTCAACTGCGGATCACCAGCCCAGCCGACTTCGAGCAACATGCGCCAGGTCGCCGGCGTGGCCTGCGCGAGCGTGATGTGCTCGCGTTGCAGCAGCGCCATCAGCGCCGCGCCGTCGCGTGTCGTCTCCTCATCAGCGATGACCACGGAGGCGCCGCTCGTCAGCGGCAGATAGAGTTCCAGCACGGCGATGTCGAAAGAAATCGTCGTCACTGCCAGCACGCGATCACCGGCTGCGATACCGGGCTCGCGCGCCATGCTGCGCAGGAAGTTGGCGGCGGCACGCTGGCCGACCATCACCCCCTTGGGTTTCCCGGTCGAACCGGAGGTGTAGATGACATAGGCCAGATCAGGCGGCAGGTCGCCACGGGGCGCCGTCCCGCCAGCGCCGACTTTTCCGCTCGCGTCATTCTCGATGCACAGCAGCGGGCAGGCGCACGCCGGCAGCATCGGCAGCAAGTCGCTCTGCGTCAGCAGCAGTGCGGTGCCGGCGTCGTCGAGCACATGGCGGATGCGCTCGGCCGGATAGGCCGGGTCGATGGGCACGTAGGCGCAGCCGCACTTCTGCACCGCCAGCAGGGCGGCGAGCATCTCCGGCGCGCGGCGCAAACAGACGCCCGCCAGGTTGCCCGGCGCGAGGCCGGCGGCGCGCAGGCGCACGGCGTAGCGCTCGGCCAGCGCATCGAGTTCGGCATAACTCAGGCGCCGCGCATTGAACACGACGGCGACGGCGGCGGGCGTGCGCAGCGCCTGCGCCTCGAACAGGCCGATGATGCTGGCGGGCGGATCGAATTGCACCTGCGTACGGTTCCAGTCGTCGACCATGCGTTGCCGCTCCCCGGCCACCAGCAGCGGCAGTCGGTCGACCGAGGCGGCGGGAGTGGCGACGATGCCTGCCAGCAGCGTACGGTAGTGGGCGGCGAGGCGCTCGATGGTGGCGCGGTCGAACAGGTCGGCCGCGTATTCGAAAGCCGCTTCGAGCCCATCGGCGCGCTCGGTGACCGACAGCGTCAGGTCGAACTTCGCCATGCCCTGGCGCACGGCGATCTCTGCCACCTCGACGCCGGCAAGCTCGGGCGTCACCGGCGGCGTGTTCTGCAGCGAAAACATCACCTGGAACAGCGGCGCGTAGCTGAGGTTACGCTGTGGCCGCAGTTCCTCGACGAGCTGTTCGAAGGGCACATCCTGATGCGCGTAGGCCTCCAGCGCGCGGGCACGTACCGCAGCGAGGAAGTCGGCGAAAGGCTGGTCCGCACCGAGCGGCAGGCGCAGCAC
>Ga0172375_10008293_pt1 | contig 14006 bp, 16 predicted proteins | sample LakKiv1m_FD_114537 | JGI IMG/M metagenome (GOLD analysis project Ga0172375, IMG submission 114537) | Freshwater microbial communities from Kabuno Bay, South-Kivu, Congo - kab_092012_11.1m | ecosystem: Environmental > Aquatic > Freshwater > Lake | place: Democratic Republic of the Congo...
ATTTGAAAAAAGAAGGATTAAGAGACCATATGACTAATATGGAATTAGTTCTTAATATGCTTGCAGAAGTTACAACAAAAGAGTTTTCTAAAAAAGAGAATCCTAAAGAATTTTCTGAGAGTTTGGAAGTAGCAAAAAGAGGTGGAAACGTTGCTGGAAACGCAAGAAGAGAAATAGAATCAGTAACTGGGGGGCCTATTGTTTCAGAAGATAATTTTCTGGACACTCCGGAAATGCTAAAGAAAAAAAGAAAAAAGATGCTTGAGGGTGTTGCTGCTTAAAGGGAAAGATGGTTTCTCTAACAAAAGCAGAAAAAACAAAGTTGAAAGAAATTCTTGTGAAATCTAATGATAATGAAGCTAAGAAAATTTTAGATAAGATAAATAATGAGAGAAAACTAAAATATACCTGCGATAAAAAGCAGATAATTCAATTATTAAGAAAAGCATTTCAGGAAAAGAAGAAAGTTAAGATTCAATATTATAGTCATATGTCTGATGAAGTAACAATGAGGAAAGTTGCCATATATAAATTTGAACCAGAGGTTATTACTTGTTATTGCTATTTAAGAGATGACGAAAGAGTATTTAGAACAGATAGAATAAACAAAGCAGTAATGTTAGATGAAACTTATAAGATTCCTAAAGGTTGGACTCCTGAGAGTAGAGTTTGGTAAATTAATCTTTATAGTTTATTTCTTAGATTAACGAGCTTATCATAAAATAGTATTATTAGAGTTGCTGATAAAACTGGAATTATAAAAGCATTCTTTCCAAGAATAGGGAATAAAGCAATCAACAATATAACTCCGATGAGAATTGAGTAGAAACTCGCATTAGCTGAAATTTTCTCTGAATAGAGTGTTGCAAAAATTGCAGGAACAAATATCAAAGCCATGTATGAAACAAGTAAAGAAAGAGAAACAATACTCGGAATAGCTAATACTAAAAGCCCTGCAACTATTCCAAACATAGCTGTAATAATTCTTGCGATAAGTATCTTTCTTTTTTCTGAAAAAGAATTATCCTTGAAAAGTTCTTTGTAGATTATAGTTGAACCTGCAACTAAAGAGCTGTCAATTGAGGACATTATCGCTGCAAGAATTGCTGCGAATCCAATTCCTGCTAAACTTGGAGGCAATAGGTGGCTCATTAAACTGAAAATCGCAAAATCTTGAGGTATGTCTTTGAGCAAGATAGAAGCCAATAAACCAAAAAATACAATTATCGCACCTAAAATAAACAAAATAGGAATAGAGATGAAATAAGATTTTCTTGCGACCTTTTCGTTTTCTGCCGCCATTGTTCTCTGCCAGTGATATGCTGTTCCCAAATAGACAAATCCGCTTAAAAGAATAGTTCCCAAAAACCACGCAATACCTCCAAAAGCAAGAGGGTCAAGATGTCTTGATGGTAGTTTCGAAACAAGATTGGTTATACTTCCGATTTCAGAATAACCAATAAAAGCCATAATTACAAATGGAATTAAGATAATCCAAAACTGAATAAAGTCAGTTATGATGTCTATTTTTAGTCCTCCAATTGCAGAGTACAATATTGTAATTAAAACTGCAATTCCTATTGCTAAACCATAATTTACTCCTAAAACTATTGAAGATATTGCGGAAAGTCCTGCTAGGTTTGTAGCTATCCAACCAATTAAAACAAATAATTGTAAAATACTAACTAAATTTTTATTTTTTTTATCAAATCTTCTGTAAAAAATGTCTGCTATTGAATAAGCCAAGTATTTATCCCCTATGGTTTTCATTTTAGAAGCTACAAGCCCTAAAATAAGAACGCCTATGCGAATGCGAGAATTAAAGCTAGTCCATAAGAAATTCCAGAATTATAAACTTCTGAAACAACAGAGATTGTTGCACTGGCACCAACAATTGTCGAAATAGTAGAAAAAACCATAAGCCATAGGCTTGTTTTTCTTTTATTAATGAAATATGCGTCTAAAGATTGTTTTCTTGAAAAATACCATGCCACAGCCAGCATTAAAGCAAAGTATATTAGCAAAATAATTAATGTGTTATTCATATTAAATTTTATAGGGTCAGGCTATTTATATTTCTTTGGTAACTATTATAATTGATTTCTATAGAATTCTTATGGAAGTTTTTATAGTCTCTCCTAGAAAACTCAAGCTTTTGCCTCGAGGCAAAAGCTTTTAATCTTAACTTTTCTGAGTTAAATATGGAAACTAAAGATGATAATCCAAAACAGATTCGCGCTCCCCTGGTTACTGTGTGTGGACATGTAGATCACGGAAAGACAAGTTTACTAGATAGAATTAGGGGGACTAAGGTAGCAGAGGGAGAAGCAGGGGGAATTACCCAAAAAATATCTTTTACTGTTTTCCCTAAAGAAAATATTATTGAAAGAGCATCAGAAGTATTAAAAAGATTTAAAATACCTGTAGAAATACCTGGCTTTTTATTTATTGATACCCCTGGGCATGCAGCTTTTACTAATCTAAGAAAACGTGGAGGAAGTTTGGCAGATATAGCAATTTTAGTTATTGATATTAATGATGGTCTAAAGCCACAGACAATTGAGACAATTCAAATATTAAAATCAAATAAAACTCCTTTTGTGATTGCTTTGAATAAGATAGACAATATCTCTGGATGGCAGAATAATGAATTCTTTTTTAATAGTATTGATAAACAGGTTATTAGGATAAAAGAACAGTTTGACGAAAAACTATACATGATTTTAGATTCTTTAAATTCTCATGGAATAAATGCAGAGTTATATACTAAAATAAGTGATTTTACTAAAAATATCGCTATAGTTCCTTGTTCTGCTAAAAGTGGAGAAGGAGTTTCAGAAATAATTGCTATTTTAACTGCATTATCTCAGAAATTCTTAAAATCTCAAATCTCTGTGAGAAAAGAGGCAAAAGGAGTTGTGCTTGAAGTTAAAAGAGATAAATCAATTAATTTTCTTGAATCTATTTTATATGATGGAGAACTAAAGATAAATGATGAAATTGCAATAGCTGGTTTTGATGGAATAATTGTAACGAAAGTTAGGAATATGCAAGAAGCACTTCCTCTTTCTAGAGGATTTAAATCAGTTGAAAGAGTAAACGCTGCTTCAGGTATAAGAATGCAGATTACTTCTAAAGAAAGTGTTTTATCTGGAATGCCTTTTCAAGTAATTAAAAACAATTTAAAGGAAATTGAGGAAGAGTTTTCTAAAGAAATCTCAGAGAACATAGAAACAGATAATCGAGGAATTTTTATTAAAGCAGAAAGTTTAGGGAGTTTGGAAGCATTGCTCTTTCTATTAAAACAAAAACAAATTCAGATTATCAGAGCAGATATTGGAGATATAACTAAGAAAGATATTTATTATGCTAATTCTCTACCCGAGCAAGATAGGGTCATATTAGCATTTAATGTTGATTTGGCAGAAGAAGCTAAAGAAGAAAAGAATAATGTTAAAATAATTAAAAATGATATTGTTTATAAGATAATAGAAGATTTTGAAAAATATAGAGAAGAAAAAGCAAGAGAAATTGAGAGAAAGAAACTAGAAGAACTCCCTACAATATCTAAGATACAAATTCTTCCTTATGTTTTTAGAAACTCAAATCCAGCAATCTTTGGAATAAAAGTTGAGGCAGGTATACTAAAACAAGAATTAGAACTAATTAACAAAAGTGATGAGAAGATTGGTAGAGTTAAAGCCATGCAAGAAGACAAAACAAACATACAAGCAGCAGAAAAAGGTAAAGAAATAGCTATTTCAATTCCTGGCTTGAATTTTGAAAGACAAGTTCAGAAAGGAGAATTTTTATATACAAATCTTTCTGAATTTCAATTCAGAAAGTTTAAGGAAAATAAAGAACTTTTAACACAAGAAGAAATAAAAACCCTGCAAGAAATCTCAGAGATTAAGAGAAAAACGAACATTACTTGGGGAATCTAAACAATTAAAAACTCATTTTTTATATAAATTGCATGTACTTTCCATTTAAGAGAATTGCAAATTATTTAAATTCTTTAAAAGAAGAATTTGCCGAGTTAGATCAAGAACGAGTTATAATTCCTCGGAATGATGAAGAAGCAATAGCTGATCTTACTAAAGAAAGAAGGAGAGCGTCTGGTCTGGAAACATCAAATATCTCTTGGGCAGAAATATTTGCTAGAACACCTCATCCCCCCTGTGGATAAAAAAGGTTTAAAAACCCATTTTCACACCCAATTTTATGGCATTTAAAATTAATGTATCACATAAGGGAAAAACAATAAAATTTGAAACAGAGAATGAAGAACTTGTAGATAAATTAATAGGAGATAAAATACTGGGTAAAGAGATATCTATTGATTTAGAAGGATACGAATTAGAAATAACAGGTACAAGTGACAAGGCAGGTTTTCCTGGTATGAAAGATCAAGCAGGTGGAATGTTAAAAAGAATTATATTAAAGAGAGGAAAATGTATGAGAGATACTAGAGAAGGTTTAAGATTAAGAAAAACAGTTAGGGGGAATGCCATCTCTGTAGATACTGTACAGATTAATACAAATGTTGTAAAAGAAGGGCATAAAAAGTTTGAAGAACTCGCAAAGAAGGAAGAAAAAGCAGCTTAATTATTCTAAATTTTTTATTTTACATAACATTTAAAATCCCTTTTTATTTAGAGTTGTTATGAAAGAAATGAAAGAAGATGAAAGTGAATTAATACAGAACTTACCAACATTAAATGTGGGAATAGTTGGGCATATTGATCATGGTAAAACAACATTGTTATATAAATTAAGTGGGAAATGGACAGATACACATTCTGAAGAACTTAAAAGAGGTATTACAATTAAGTTAGGATATGCTGATGTTGTAATAAAAGAGGAAGGTGGAAAATATACTAATAAAAAAGACTCTAAGGGAAAACCAGTGAGGTATATTACTTTTGTAGATGCGCCGGGACACGAGATGTTAATGGCAACAATGTTATCCGGAGCAGCAATAATGGACGCTGCTATTTTAGTTATATCTGCTTCAGAGGGGATTAAGCCACAGACACAAGAGCATCTTGTTGCATTAAAGGCAAAGAAGATAAAAAATATTATAATCTGTCAGAATAAAATTGATCTTGTTAGCAGAGAACAGGCAATTGAAAGCTACAAGAAAATAAAGGAGTTTGTTAAAGGAACAATTGCAGAGAATGCTCCCATAATTCCATGTTCTGCTCAGCAAGAAATTAATATTGATAAGATATTAGAAGAATTATGTAAGATTGAGATACCAAAGATAAATCTAGAAGATAAGCCAATATTTCTTATTGCGAGAAGTTTTGATATAAATCGGCCTGGAACTGATTTAAAAGATTTGCATGGAGGAGTTTTAGGAGGAGCATTAAAACAAGGAAAATTAAAAATAGGAGATATAATTGAAATAAAACCAGGTTATACTTATAAAAAAGCAAATCAGTTTTACTATCAAACAGTTAAATCTAAGATTGTTTCAATGCAAAAAGGAGAACACAAAATTAATGAAGCTTATCCTGGTGGAAGTTTAGCTTTAGAAACAGAATTAGACCCTTGCTTAACTAAATCAGATGCATTATCTGGATGTATTGCTTCAAAAGAAAAAGAATTACCAGAAATAACTAATTCAATAAAAATAAAATTTGAGTTATTTAATACAATGTTTGGAACAGAAGAGCACGAGAAAGTTGAACAATTAAAACCAAGTGAAATGTTAATGTTAAGTGTTAATACAACAACAACTGTTGGAACAATACAGAGAATAAAGAATAACCTGGCTGAAATGAATTTAAAGATCCCAATAATTCCTCTGAAAGATGATTCTATTGGTTTAGCAAGAAATATCAAGGGCCATTGGAGACTTATTGGTTTTGGTGAGATTATATAATTTTATAAACATATAATTCTTAGAATAATAAAGATGGGTGATGAATTAGATTATAAACACGCTGATCCTATATTCAGGAAGCAAAGAATAAAAGAATTTCTAAGTCAAGATTTAGCGCCAACAATGAGATCAAATTATATATTTATAGTAATATTTGTTCTTGTTCTAGTTTTAGGAGTAATAAGTCTACCTTATGGGAACTTGCTATCTGGGAATATCTTGGGATTAAAAATTTCAGTAGGATATCCTTTAGCATTCTTTCAATTTGATCTTGGAGACTTTAGTTATAAACAACCATTTAGATTTTTTGAACTTGTTGTAGATTTGATAATCTATTTTATTATATCTTATTTATTAGATATTTTAATAACTGCAATAGAGAAGGTATATGCTTCTAAAGTCGGATTTAGGGATAGATATATTCCTCAATTATATAGGGAAAAACCAGAGATTTTTGAGATTAAATAATTAAATCAATACACTAAATTGTTCATCAGTTTCATAGGGTAAAGATATTCTGTAACATGTTTTTAAGATCACTTCTTCATCTATAGGAGAAAATCTATGAAGAGTATTCCTTCCTTCAGGTAATGAAAAATCTCCATTCATCAATGTTGCTAAATCAATTATCATAGTTTTTATAAAAAATCTTTATTTAAAAATCTATTCCTTTTCTTCTGCTAATTCAGGTACAATAACTAGATCTGTTACAGTATCTCCATCATTGATCTTGATTATTCTAACACCTTGTGTTGCTCTACCCATTATTCTAATATCTTTTACATTTGTTCTTATGACCATTCCTTTAGCTGTTGTGACAATTATTGAATCATTTTCTTTTACTGATTGAGAGTTGATTACTTCTCCTGTTTTGTCTGAAACATCTAAGTTAATTACACCTTTTCCTGCCCTAGATATTAATCTATAATCTTCTATTTCACTCCTCTTACCATATCCTTTCTTAGTTATTGTTAATATAGAATATTTCTCTCTATTCTCTAATGGAAGAACTTCTAGAGAAACTACTTTGTCTCCTTTAGCTAATTCAATACCACATACACCATAAGCATTTCTACCTGTAGAACGAACATCTTCAGAATCAAATCTAATTGCTTGTCCATCTTTTGTCACTAAAATAACTTCTTGCTTTTCCTTTACAGGTTCTACTGCAATTAATGTGTCATCTTTGCCTTCTAGATCAATTGCCTTTATTCCTCCTTTTCTTGGAGAATTAAATTCTTCTAAAGATATCTTTTTTACTGTTCCTTCTCTAGTAGCCATCATTAAGTAATCTTTAAATTCTTTAACAGATATTACTGAAGTAACATTTTCTTCTTTTAATTCTAATAAGTTAATCAATGCTTTTCCTTTTCCATATTTAGCAATTTCAGGTACTTCAAATGCCTTCAACCAGTGTACTTTCCCTTTATTTGTGAAGAATAATAAGTAATCGTGTGTTGAGCAAGTTAAGAGATCTTTGACAAAGTCTCCTGTTGCTAGTTCTGTTCCAATAACTCCTTTCCCCCCCCTATTTTGTTCTTTATACTGTTTTAAGTCCATTCTTTTAGCATATCCTTTATCTGTTATTGTTACAACAACTTCTTTTTTATCAACTAAATCTTTTTCTTCAAAATCATCAGATATTGAACTAGAGACAATTGTTTTTCTATCATCTCCATAATCTTTCTTTAATTCGTTTAATTCTTTTTTAATTACTTTTAATATTTCTTTTTCATCTCCTAATATCTTTTTCAATGCCTCAATCACTGTTTTTAAGTCTGTTTCTTCGTTCTTTAGCTTTTCAACTTCTAATGAAGTTAATTGTTGCAATTTTGTTTCTAATATTGCTTGTGCTTGTTTTTGTGTTAATGAAAACTTTCCTTGTAATACTTCTGAAGCTTCTGTTGCTGATTTTGATTTTTTAATTAAATGTATTATCTCATCTATATTCTTTTGAGCAATTAATAATCCTAAAACAATGTGTAATCTATCTTCTGCTTTATTCAAATCAAACTCTGTTCTTTTTCTAACCATTTTCTTTCTATGGTTAACATAAGTTTCTACAATTTGCTTTAAATTTAGTAATTTTGGTTGACCATTTACTAAAGCAAGCATATTTGCATCAAATCTGTCTTGTAATCTTGTAAATTTGTATAATCTATTAATTGTGAATTTAGGATCAGCTTCTCTTCTTAATTCAATAACGATTCTTACTTTTCCTTTAGCAGATTCATCTCTTATATCATCAATATCTGGAAGCTTTTTTTCTTTAACTAAATCAGCTATTTGTGTTACTAAATCTGCTTTATTTACTTGATAAGGTATCTCTGTTATAATTATCTTAGATTTTCCTCTTTCTCCTTCTTCTGTTTTTACTCTTCCTCTTACAGCCATTTTCCCTTTTCCAGCCAAATACATTTGTTTTATTTCCCCTGAAATATATCCTCCTGTTGGGAAATCTGGTGCTTTGATTATCTTGATTAATTCTTCTATTGTTGTTTCTGGATTTTCTATATAAGAAATAATTGTGTCACATACATCATTTAAATTATGGGGGGGCATATTTGTTGCCATACCTACTGCAATTCCAGAAGTACCATTTAACAATAAATTTGGAACTTTCCCCGGAAGAACCTCTGGTTCTTCCATTGTATTATCAAAATTAGGAAGCATTTTTACTGTTTTTTTATCTATATCTTGCATTAATTCTTCTGAAATCTGAGCCATCTTTGCTTCTGTATTATGGCTTATAAAACCATTTGAGATAAATGTATGACAATCACTTTCAACTTTTAGTGAATAAACCCTCTTTACTCCAGAATTATCTACCCTTATAATTGGTTCAAATAAATAATTATAAGTTAAAAAGTATTCGAATAAAGATGAACAATCTATCTCTTTCTCACTCAATAGGATTGAGTTTACTTCTTTGTAATTCTTTTCCATTGTTTCATATCTATCAAAATTATTTTTAGAAATAAAACTTGAATCTGAGAGATTTCTTATGAAATCTGATATAAATGGAACAAAATCTGTTAAGTTTGCTTCTTTTTTATAGTTTAATAAAACTATTTCTAGCTTTTTCTTCTTATTCTCACAAGCAAAATTAATATTTTTATAAAATCTAAATATATTCCTCTTTCCTCTTAGATAGAGTTTATCAATTAATTTGAATTTATCATACCTCTTAAACGTGTCTATTCCAAATCTAAGAAAAATAATTTGTAGTTGGTTAATTAATTGAGAACTTTTTGAGCAACAGCTTAGTTCTACCATTTTCTCTGAACAACTTATGCTTCCATCTCCTTCAAAATAAGCACTTAAAAATTTAGAAACTATTTTTTTTGGAGATTTAAGAATAATCTCTGGAATGATCTTTTTATCTGATTTGACAGCAAGTAATCCAATATTAGCTAAAAATTTGATAGTATGTCTGCAATGACACTCTAGCCTTATATATTCTTTTTTTCCATAAGAAGAAGGTCGTTTATTAAATTCATGAAGAGTACTATCTAAAAATGTTTTTTGCCAAGCTTCTTTAAACTTATTTATAAACTCTATATTTGAGTTACAAAATTCTATTTTGTCTTCTGAAATTGTTCCTTCTGCTATCAATGACCCTAAAATAAATGCTAAGTTCTCATTAAGTTCTTCTGGGAGAATCCTTTTGTGTTGGCGGTTATTATCTATTTTTGGATAAAACTGAGATAAATTAAGATTATTTTCTGGCCAGAAATCATCTTCTCTTCTATCAATTACAACTACTTCTCCTTCTTTAACTTGCTCTAAAAGCTTCCATAAAAACATAGGTCTCCCAAATTCGTCTTTTGATAATGTTAATACCGGATGATTTTTAGAACCAGTTAAATTATAACCTTTATTTGTAGTAATTGTTATTGTATCATGGTCTCCAGAATCAAACCATTTTGATGCATTATGAATCTTCTTATCTTTGCTTAAAACTTTAATATCTAAATCTTCTTTTTCAGAAAGCTTACCAATTTGTTGCAACCCATTTTCAGTTATAATTAATGAATCTCCAGAAACACAATATCTCATAGCAGCAGCTGGATCCCCATCCATTGAACCGAAGTTACCTTGTCCTTTTACTAAAGGATATCTTAAAGAAAAATCTTGAGCCATTCTAACTAATGCGTCATAAACAGCTATATCTCCGTGTGGGTGATATTTACCTAGAACATCTCCAACAATTCTTGCTGATTTTTTAGTAGGTTTATTAGCTTGTAAAGACATTTCATTCATACTCCATAAAATTCTTCTATGAACTGGCTTAAGTCCGTCTTCTGCAGATGGCAGAGCTCTAGAAACAATAACAGACATCGCATAATTGATATATGCTTGTCTCATTTCACTAGAAATCTCTGCATCAATTAGCTCTTTTGCTTCTATATTTTTTTTCATTTCTTCTTTCTTTTTTTCTGATTCTATTTTTTGTTCTTCTGGTGTCATTTTTTATTTTTTCTGGATTTTTAAAATTTCTTTTTCTCCATTTGTTTTAATTTATTTTCACTTACTACTAATTGGGGGAAAATTGTTGATTCAAATTTACATTTTTTACATTGCATTCTAGGCATAATTCCAAAAGCATTTCTAAAATTAAACATGTATCCTACGTTTTTTGATTTGCATTTAGGACAAAAATATACTTTTATCTTTTTCCCTGTTTCTTTTTCACATTCGCATAAGTTGCAACATGCATCTAATTGCTTCTTATTCATCTTCTGATTTTTTTGTTTTATCATTACAAATCTAGCTCCGCATATTTAGAATTTTCTTCAATGAACAAACGACGAGGTTCAACAGCATCGCCCATTAAAATTGAGAAAGTTTCATCTGCTTCTACAGCGTCTTCTACAGAAACTTGCTTTAATATTCTTGTTTTTGGATTCATAGTCGTGTCCCATAACTGTTCATCATTCATTTCTCCAAGACCTTTGAATCTTTGAACATCTGACTTTCCTATTTTATCAACTAATTTTTTTAATTCCTCATCTGTATACACATAATGATCTGTCTGGCCCTTTCTTATTTTATATAATGGTGCAACAGCAACAAAAATATGTCCTTGCTCAATTAATAATGGTGTGTAACGATAAAAGAAGGTTAATAATAATGTTTTAATATGTTGACCATCTACATCTGCATCAGACATAATTATAATTTTATTATACCTTAACTTCTCAATATCGAAGCTTTCTCCAACACTTGTTCCTATTGCTGTAATTAAGTTTGCAACTTCTTCTGAAGCTAGAGCTTTAGCAGGATTTGCTTTTTCAACATTTAGAATCTTACCTTTTAATGGAAGAATTGCTTGATGTTCTCTGTTTCTTGCTCCTTTAGCTGTTCCACCAGCAGATTCTCCTTCAACAACATATAATTCTGTTTCATCTTTTTTTCTTGAAGAACAATCTGCTAACTTTCCTGGCAAACCGCCCCCCCCTAGTGCATTTTTTCTTCTAACTAATTCTTTTGCTTTTTGTGCAGCTATTCTTGCTTTTAGTGCAGATGACGCTTTCTCAGCTATCTTTTTTGCAATAGCTGGATTTTCTTCAAAAAATTCTGAAAGAGAAGTTGTAACTAATGAATCAATTATTCCTTTTATCTCAGAATTACCTAGTTTTGTTTTTGTTTGGCCTTCAAATTGTGGTTCTTTTAATCTTAGAGAGATAACTGCGGTTAATCCTTCTCTAACATCATCTCCTTCTAGTTTTTCTCCTGATTTTATTATTCCTTTTTTCTCTGCATAATCATTAATAACTCTAGTTAGTGCAGTCTTAAAACCAGATACATGTGTCCCACCCTCTATTGTATTAATCGTATTAACAAATCCATGAATATTTTCATTATAAGAATCATTATATTCCAAGCCTACTTCTAAACCTAGATTATCTTCTCCAGATTTCTTAAAATAAACTGGTTTATGTAATGCTGTTTTTGTTCTATCTAACCATTTAACAAATTCTACTAAACCCCCTGCAAAATGAAATTCTTCTTTTTTTCCATCTTCTTCTTCAAAAATTATCTTTAAACCTGCATTTAAAAAACAAATTTCTCTGAATCTTGTTGCTAGGGTATTAAAATCGAATTTAACTGTTGAGAAAATAGTATCATCTGGATAAAATGTTACTCTTGTTCCTGTTGCTCCTTTTTCACATTTGTCTATTACCTTAACTTTATCTTGAGGAACACCTATTTTATATTCTTGCATATGTATTTCACAATCTCTTTTTACTTCAACACGCATTTTCTTAGATAAGGCAGCTACTACGGATATACCTACACCATGTAAACCGCCCGAGACAGTATAAGCTTTTTTATCAAACTTACCACCTGCATGTAATTTTGTAACAATAACTTCCATAGCTGATTTTTTATATACTGGATGCATATCAACTGGAATTCCTCTTCCATTATCTTCTACTGTTACAGAACCATCTTTATTTAGAGTAACTTTAATATTAGTACATACTCCTGCAAGACATTCATCAACAGAGTTATCAACAATTTCATAAACTAAATGATGTAGACCTTCTTTCCCTGTACTTCCTATATACATTGCAGGTCTTTTTCTTACACCCTCTAAACCTTCTAAAACTTTTATTTGCTCTGCGTCATATTTATCGCTCATTTTCTTCTCCTTAATGATTTAATATCTTTTATGTAATAGTTTTTTCTTTTAGACATAATTTTGAACACCTTTTTAAGATATAAGAAAAAAACAAGCGCACTTTATAAAGCTTTTGGCTTGTTTTTTGCTATTTTACGACGATAAAAAATAAAATTAGTTGTACTAATTAAAATATTAACTTTTAGAATTACTTCTTATTAACTGCTTCTTTAGCATCAGCTCTTTTTGCTTTTGCAGATTTCTTTGCTGCTTTTTCTATATTCATTGCGTGATCTGCTTTTATAATATTTTCTTGTCTTACTAAATTTGCTGCTTTAACTTCTTCTGCTTTTGCTTTATTTTCAGGTATTTTTAAGACCCACTTTACTTTTTTATTATCTCTACCCATCTCAGAATTCTTTCTGCATTTACCAGAACAATAAAATCTAGGTGTGCCATCTTTTTGTATAATAGTCATTCCTCTTGGAATTTCAAATTCACTTTTACAGAATGAGCATCTCATATTCTAATTCCTCCAAAAATTGCTTGACCGCCATCAACTAAATCTAGTATTTTTTCATGCACTTTTGTTAATTCTCTTGTTAACAAGGGTTCACTAACATAGTAATTATCTGAAGATTTTACTAAATTATTTCTATTTTTTCTATTAATAGGTATTTGACTTCCTCTTACATAAACTGCTTGAGAATCCATTTTAACTTAAAGAGCCAGAACCCTTAGAATATTTAGTTTGTAATCTTCTTGCTTCCATTTCTGTTTCTCTTAAAATTAATACGTCTCTTTTTCTTACAGGTCCAACAACATTTCTTCTTATTTGTTTACCTTTATTTCTTCCTTGTAAAACTCTGACCTTAACTTGAGTGACTTCTCCTCTTGTTCCTGTTCTGCCAACTACTGCTTCAACAACAGCTGGAACTGGCTCTGCTTCTTTGATTTTTTCAGATCCTTTTGAAGAAGTCTGTGCTTTCTCTTGTTTAACTTGGTTTTTGTCTCCCATCTTTCTAAATTAAGTATAATTTAATTACAAAGCAGCTATATCTTTAGCAGCTTCTCCAGCATTTATTACTGCAACTGCTGAACAAGAAACATTAATGCCAATAGCAATTCCAAGCTTTTGCTTTGAATCAGCTTCATGATATTTTATTCCTTTTTCTTTGCATAATAATGGCAAGTGTTGGATTATTTCCTTAGGATTAACATCTTTAGCAGCTACAACTAATTTTGCAACTCCTCTTTCAACTGCTTTTGTTGTTTCATTTATACCTTTGTCTATTTTTCCAGACTTGCTTGCTTTTTCAACAACATCATATACTGTTACCATTTTTTTGTGTTTGTAATTTAGTTTAAACCAATTGAGAAATATTTAATCCCTCACAGCAAAGCTGTTCATTGGTTATATTACTAGAGCGGAAAAAGGGTTTAAAAAACCTTCGTTTTTGTTTTTTAGATTTTTTAAACTTTTTTCTA
>Ga0172375_10008295_pt1 | contig 14001 bp, 18 predicted proteins | sample LakKiv1m_FD_114537 | JGI IMG/M metagenome (GOLD analysis project Ga0172375, IMG submission 114537) | Freshwater microbial communities from Kabuno Bay, South-Kivu, Congo - kab_092012_11.1m | ecosystem: Environmental > Aquatic > Freshwater > Lake | place: Democratic Republic of the Congo...
AAAGATATGAAAAATCAAATGGATTTCATTGTTCAAGAGTTAAAATCCAACGGAAGAATAAGCCGTAATAAATGTCTTGCCAATTATATCAGCCGACTGGGTGCTTATATCGTCAAACTTAAAAAAATTGGCTGGGAGTTTAGGACATCAACCGAAAATGGAGATTTCGTTTATACGGTCGTAAAAACGCCGTTTGGAGCAGAAAGGTCATATTACACTACCCCCAACATAAAGACCGCTCAAAACGCGAATTTAAGCACCACAGTTGAAACTGGCGGCACACCTCAACTATTCAAAACACCAAAACGATGGATTGAGTAGTTGTGCACAGCTACCCCCTTGACAATAAACAAGGGACTTGTTATACTGATAATGTAAGCTACATCAATCGTTCACGGCTCAACGCTTAGGCTGGTAGCCATAACTGAATAGATTGAAGTGGCTATCAATAATAAGTTTAAAAATAATCTCTCTTGTGGTAGCAGTAATAGTAGGCGGTCAGAGATTGCCACCTATTACTACTGCCACAGGGACAAAATCTTATGAATAAGTGGCAAATGAATTGGAGCAATTTTCACGGAAAGCGAGGTAAATCCTATCCGTGGGAAGTTCCACATTTTCTTTGTATGGAAATGGTAAAGAAAGAATGCTCTTTTTGGTCAAGAATTAAAAACTATATCAAACGATATGTATAATCCATCCTTACCTTGCGATAGGCAATATGCGGACAGAGAAGTTTTTTACTCGGATGAAGAAAACAAGTTGATTGATTATGCAGAAGAAATTGGAATGATTTTTACCGGAATTACATTTGAGAGAGAAATAGAGTTAATGGGAACAAAAGAACAATGGGAAAAATACGATGATTTTAAAAACAGCTTAATTTAGATATATGTTAATTCTTAAATACGATAACGGTAAATTATTGCCACCAAAAGTTCAAAAAAGAGTAAATGACTTCATTGACAATGTTAAAAAGATTAAATGGTTTGAACCTGACCCAAACATCACAAAAGAAGAAGTTGAAAAACAGGTTAATTTTATTCTTGAATGCTTTGGTGTTAAGGCTAAAATACAATATAAGAAATGGTTAAAAGGAAAATATTTTATTTATGATTGTCCCTCTTCCAGTTATCTTTCTTTTGACTCTTGTTATGATTCTGTTTGGGCTTCTGCTATGAATTTGTGTTCAGATTATTCTTGGGATTGTATCAATAATTCGGATTTATTTTCAGCCAGAGATTTATGTTGGGATTTGTCTTTTAATTTGTCTTGGAAGTTGGCGAGGAATTCTGCTGACTTGGAAAAGACTTTGGATTTGTCAAGGACCCTTGCCAGAACTTCTATGGATATACTATTACAAAATAACAGACAATTTAAATTAAAATACCCAAATGGAGCGTTTAGACAGTTATTCAAGTTGTGGGAAATGGGACTTTATCCAGTCGGCATTTTAAAGAATAAAAAGTTTGTTATCTACGCAAAACCAACCGCTAAAAATCTTTTTAAAAAATAAACATCTGCCAATCTCGCCATTATATTCGTCTTATCACTTTCCAAATTGGAGGATTGATATAGTGGCGGATTGGTGGATTAAAACAATATGCAAGTAGATTTATCAAAATATCAAACAGTTAAAGAAAGAAAAAATTTGTTTTATAAGAATAACGAGGATGGAAGAATAATTGTTGAGAACATAACACCACCAAATGATTATCTTGAATACGCGCTTTTTAAAGCAACAATTTATAAAAACAAAGAAGACCAAGAAAAATGTTTGGTGTGGTCAACTGGATATGCAATGGAGATTAGGGACAAAGAAATGAAAATAGCGTCAAGCGGGAAAAAGTATGAAAGTGTAAATTTCACATCTTGGACGGAAAATTGCGAAGAGTCATCTGTTGGCAGAGCATTAGATAATGCAGGTTTTTCTAACCAAAAATGTTCAAAAGAAGAAATTGAAAAAGCAGAAAAAATGAAAGCGCTATTTATTGACACAACATCAATAGAAGAAAAATTAAAATCATCAAAATCTCTTGAAGAACTTATCAAGAATTGGCAAACACTTTCACCGGAGGTTCAAAAGAAGTTAGAGAAAGTTAAAAATGAATTAAAACAAAAATATGAAAATTCATAATTTTGAAGAAGAAAACGAGTGGCTTAACTTTCGCAGGGCCAAGATTACGGGTTCAAAGATTTCCGGTCTTATCACAAAACGAGGAACAGGAAAAAAAATAGGATATTACGAACTTATTGCGGAACGATTAGGACTTCCGCCAACTGATGAGAGTGCAATGGAACGAGGACACGAATTGGAGGGTGAGGCGATTGATATTCTTTCAGAGAAAATAGGCAAAGAAATCAGCCACGAAAAGATAATGTGGACTCGCGAAGATGACGAAGATATTGCTATTAGCCCTGACGGAGTAATTGGCGATGATGAAGTGGTTGAAGTTAAATGCTTGTCATCAGCAAGACACATTGAGGCATTGTTGACAAACAAAATACCAAGCGAGTATTGGGAACAGTCTTTGCAGTATTTCGTTGTCAATGACAACTTAAAAAAACTTTACTTTGTGTTCTACGACCCACGATTGCAGTTTTCAAGTCATTTCTTTTTGGAAATAAAGCGAGAAGATGTTGAAGAAGAAGTGAAGGAACTTCTTGAATACGAACGAAACCTTAATAAAGAGATAAAAGATATAGCATTAAAATTAAGTTTTTAATTATATGGAAGAATACTTTGTTAAAATTATTGGAGATGATGACTACGAATATAACATAGATGAAATAGCAATGATTACTATTGAAAATAATCTCGGTAAAAGGTTTGTGTTTAAGCCAAATGAAATGAAGTCTATGGAACTTATAATTAACGAGTCCACATCTCAATAACTGTGGAAATAACTAATAATTAAGTTTTTAATTATATGAAGAAAATAACAACTTCTAACGGAAACTGGCATTGCGGAGAATGCAATATGGTTGTTAATACAAATATGAATTATTGCCCAGAATGCGATAAATCACTTGAATGGCAACAAGTTTTTCAATCAACAACTGCGCAAGAAGATTTAACACCAACGCCAGAATGGATAATTAGAGCAAAATACAAAAGTGTTTTACAAATTGTTTTAGATAATCACGATTGGGAAAATAAATATCCATTACTAGAAAAAATTATTGATGGTATTTGCGAACAAAGATTAACCACTAACAACTCCACATCTCAATAACTGTGGGAAATAACTAATAATTAAGTAATAATATGAAATTACAAGACTACAAAGAAGAATACGAACAAATAAAAGAAAAAAAATGCTTATCCGGAAATGAGGCGATTGAAGCTGTCAAGAAAAACGGATATGCGTTGCGATATGTCAACAGTGATTTTTTTGAAAAAGACGAAGTAGAAAAAGCTATTAAACTATTAACTGAAAGAGGCAAGTTAGTTAATGGGAAGATATTAACTAATAATTAACTAATATGCTTAAAAAACTATGGAGGAAATTTCTTCTAAAACAAATGCGTAAAAACGGACTAGCTGTAATGATTGACTTTGGGAATAAAACAATCTTTAAAGAGTTCAAAATAGATAATCAAGAATGGTATAGTCTTAAATTAAATTTTAGATTAAATAATGATGAGTTATTTGTTGATGAGCCTAAAATTTATTTAGAAGGAAGTATTAAATAATAATTAAAGTTAAGTAAATATGTTTAAAAAATTTTCAATCAAAAGACCAAAAAAATTCACTGGCAAAGACGGAACTGAAAAAACAATGTGGCTTGATGTCGGAACTATTATTATGACAGATGAAAAGAAAGGATTTGTAGAATTAAACCACACCAGCGAAAGACTATCGGTTTTCTTGATAGAGCCGAAAGAAGAAAAAGAAGTTGTCTTGGATAGTAATGAGACAGTTAATATACCGTTTTAATATGATAACACCAACCTTCAAGGGAACTATCACCAAAGGAAAACTCAATCTTAAAAACACAGAAGCGTTTGATATGTGGTGCGGTTCTCTTGAAGGTAAAGAGGTTGACTGTATTGTGAGAGAAAGAAAGAAAGACCGGACAATCGCACAGAACTCGTTTTACTGGCTTTACCTAACTTTAATAGAGAAAGAGACGGGAAATGACGCTAATGATGTTCACGAAGTAGCCAAGAGGATGTTTTTGAGACCTCGCTTTGTAATGGTAATGGGAAAAGAAGTTAAACTTCCGAATAGCACCACCAATTTATCATCACAAGAGTTTTCCGAATATTTAGATAAAATATGTGCGTGGTGTGGAGTGCCTATACCAATAATTGAATATTAAATATGAGTTATTGTTATTCTCGCTATACATATAAAATTATAAATTCAAGGGAAGACCCAATAGAACGAGTTGTTCTTTGCTTTGAGTATATTGATTTGAGAAAACAAATAATTAAAGATAGATATGAATATTATGATATTGACCAACTTACGCCATACGACTTATTTATTAAAGACCCAATAATTAACAGGCTTTACGAAATAGCAGATAAAGCCGCAAAAGAAATTATGGAAAAAAATTATGATTTACAATTTTTCCGTGATACAGGCAGGATGTCTTGGAATATGCTTACACCGGAACAACAAAAACAAAAAATAAAAAAAATGTGTGAAGCAAAAAAAAATATATGCTTGAAAAAACGACAACAAAACTCTGTAAATGCGGAAAACAAAAATTAAAAGGTCGTAGAAAATGCAAACAGTGCATATTAAAATTAGAGAGAGAGAAGGTTAAAAAAATAAAAAGACAGATTAAGAAGAAAGAAAAATCAGAAGTTAGCATTGGCACACTTGACGGACTATGGAGAAAAGCTGTTAAATTAGTATATGGTGATACTTGCGAAATTTGTGGTAGAAGCGAATACATAAATATTCATCATTTCTTTTCAAGGTCAAATACAAGGTTGAGGTGGTTTGTTCCAAATGGAATAGTGTTATGTGCTAAGCATCATAACTTTGACCATTACATATCAGCACATAAGGCTCCGGCTGAATTTGTTGACTTCATAAAAAGAAAGCGTGGTGATGAGTGGTATCACATAATACTAACAAAGAACCAAGAACAAGGACAAAAGGTTGATAAAAAAAGAACACGAGAAATATTATTATCTGTAATACAAAATGCTAGTATCAAATAAAAACTGTATAAATTGTAATAAAATATGTTCCGGTAAGGAACTTATAAAATTGGGATTTAAGATAATCTCTTGCCCAGAAGGGAGTTTTAAAAACTATGAAGAAAAGTTTGGAAATAATGCCGGCAGTTTTATACCATATAGAAGCGGGACAAAAAAAAATAGGCGCGCATAAAAAATTAACCGGACAGGTTCAGAGTATTGGCGGTGATTGCACAAACCTATTCGGTGAGGTTAAACAAGGATTGCGTGGAGATTGCACCGGTAAAAGTGGTGATGTTTCAGATAAGACAGGAGATTTCTCGTCATTATACGGGACATTACATAAGAAGTTAAAGGGTAATGTTTCCGGCCTAATTGGGTGTGCTACAAACATAATCGGAGAATGCACAGGAGTTCAAGGAAACATTGACCTATGCGAGATTTCCGAGAAAGACAGAAAAAAGTTAATAAATATAACTAATTTAATTAAGTAAATCTATGACAAAAGAACAAAAGGTAGAAGAAAAAAAAGAGGTCTCAACAGAAGAAGCAAAAGCTATCTTAGAAAAAGACCGCATTGAACGCCAATCAAGATGTATTGAAAAAATCAAACAAGCGTTGAATGAAGAAAACTGCGAGTTCCAACCAAACATTTCAATCTTAGCCAAATAATTATGTTTTGGAGTGTATTATCTGCCGTGTTGCTGGGAGGTCTTATATTAAAGTGGTGGGAAAAAGGTGAATAAAAAAAGAAGCCCTTATCGGGGCTTTCTTTTTATTACTGCTCACTTTCTTCTGAACTAATAGCATCGTAAATCTTTTTTGCTATATAGGGAGATTTAAAAGGTTTTTCAGCAGATTTATATAGCTTTATTGCAGCCGATGTTTTTGCCCAAGAGCCACCAAAAACTTTTCCCATAATCGTAATCAATCCCATTGTTTTTCCCTTTGTGGCTGCCGTTTCACCAAAAAATGTAAATAAGTCTTTAATACCTAATATGTCTTTTTTGTTTAATCTTTTAACGGCATAATCTATTGCTTCTTTTAATTTTATTATTTGACCCTCTCTTGGTGTAATTTCTGCAACCTCTGGAACAACTCTGGCTATTTCATCTTTTACTCCCCTAGCCAACTGCTTTTTTATTTCCTTTTCTATGTTTGGGGTGAATTTATCATAATATTCCTTAACTATCTGATATGTTCCTTTCTTTATATCCATTGCTTCTTCTATTGGAACATATCTTCCATATTTCTCTAACTTTGGAGTAATGTTTTTTATAACAAAATCATCTATATTCTGTATAATTTCTTCTCCTCCAAATCCAGAACGATACACCCTTTTTAAATCTTTTATAGCAGTAGAAACATTTTGAATATCAATTTTTTTACCAGCAGCTTTTCCTGACTGTATTATTTCATCAACATAATTATCTAATTCCTCTATTAACGAAGCTGCTTTTCTTTGACCAGCCTTAGTTATTTTTACACCCTCTCTTAATCCAGTTTCAACTATTTCCCCCTCCTTGTTTGCCAATTTACCGACTGGTTTTAAAACACTTGAATATAATCTTCGTGCCAATGATTTAGCTGGTTCAGAAAACGGTTTTGCCGCCTTTAATCCTGACGCAGTAGCTAATGTTTCAACAACACCTCCGATTGTTTCACCAGTTCTTAATTTAGAATATGGTTTAACATCTCCAAATGGGGTGCTGACAGAACTTATTCCTTCCCTACCGCCAGTCTTTATATTTTTTACTTCATCAACAGCTGAAACAACTGGTCTTATCAATTCCCTTGCCAAAGGATTAACAAAGGTTTCCGCTCCAAATTTCATTATTTTATCAACACCCTTTCCAATAGAACTAATAATTGACGGTTCTTTTGGTTGTGCGACTGGTGTTTTCTTATTATAATTTGCATACTCAACCTTATCAATGTAAAGATTAACACCTTCTTGTTTTCTCTTATTGAGATAGTCTAATATTTTTTTGTCAGATAATCCAGCATTTTTTGCTTGTGAATAATTGTATTTTTTTTCCATATTATTTAACAAAACTCATTAGTGAATTAGAGCTATCATTACCCTCCTCAAAATCAGCTGGATTTATATTACTTTTTTGTTCTCCTGTCCCTTCAATAAAGCTATCCCATTCGTTCACAAGTCCAAGAATATTAGACTGACTTCTAAATTCGTCTTTTGTTCTTTCAAGTGCCCCCTTCCAATTTTCAAATAAAGAAATTGTTTCGTCAGCAATTTGTAATGCGACATCATCAGACAGTAGTTTATTTTTGTTTATCTTTTCAAATTGCACCTTAAATTTATCCATATAAGAAGATATTGATTGAGCCAGTTCAGTTTCTCCCTCTTTAACGGCAGAATCTGAGTCAAGATTTTTTACATAAGAATACAACAATGATAATTGCTTTGCAGCATTTTTAGGGTTATCTTTTGCTGACTGAGCAACATTAGCAGCTAACCTTGCCTTTTCATATCCCATCTTTATTGGATTTGTCTTATAATCTCTTGTTATCTGATAAAGTTTATTTTTATCTGTTGGTGTTAATCCTTTTTCTTGTATTAACCCTTTCTTTAATGTTCCTCTAACATATCCATAAATAGCTTTACTATCTATCGGTAGTGTTCTGTCATCGGTTATTACTCCGTCTCCTCTACGATTAGATTCATAAGCAATTATATTACCATTGCTATCAAAACCTTTAACAATCAATGCGTGGCCTGTTCCTAATGGTGAGCCACTCTTTGATACATCAGAACCATCAGTAATTACCAAATCACCAACATTTAATCCATTTACTCCGACAGTCCCGTATGTATCAACCCAATTTTTCTTAGATTGTAATGTATCACCCATAGGATTTCCGCCAGCGATTGATTCATATTGACTTCTTGAAAATGTTCCACACTCGCCACCAACATTACCGGCGTTGGTAGTGTTTAGTGTTTGTTCAGAAACAGTTTTAGTTTCTCCCGTAGATGAATTAAACAAAGTTGATTCATTTAATTTAGTCCACCTTGAAGACGCTTGTTCTTCTGCCAAATATGGTTGCATCTTTTCCATCGCAGTTTCCTTGCTATCTGTTAGACTGACACCACCCTTTTGTGCTGAATCTGGGTATTTCAATATTAAATCCATAACAATTTCAACGTTTGCTTTTGCTTCTTTTTCTTGCTCTTGCAATAACTCAATTTGATAATTCAAGAAGTCCTGCTCTTGTTTGGTTAAAGAAACAAGTTTATCATTATGAAAATCAAGTAATTTCTCATAAGCACTAATCTGATTTTGTGTTTGAGTGTTTAGCAAATTAACCACATTATCAGCAATGGCTTTGGCGTTGGTCATATTACCTTGATAAACCTCCGCAATAGCTGTTAATGCGCCAATTCTTGCCACGCCTTGTTCTTGTAATACCTGTTGTCTTCTTCCAATAATAGAAAGTGGAGCAACTCTTTGACCCTCCGCTGAAAGACCAAGACTTAATGATTCTTTCAAGCTCGCAATCTCTGTCATTAGTCCACTTAGTTTATCTGCGTTTTCTTTATAGCCTTGTGCGGTTAATTCGTCTTTGTATTTCTGGACTAAATCCGTTTGACTTTGTGTTGTTAAACCTTTCTCGGCATCAGCAACAGCTTTCTCCTCAACACTTTTTAATTCAGCCGTCTTTGCCTGTTGTGCCTGCATTAGTTTGTTTATTTGTGCCGACACTCCCGTCAAGTAATTATTTGTGAAATTTTGAAAACTGTCTAAATTCTGTTGTGTTGAACCATCTGTGATTATTGAAGAAGCGGTTGGACTTAAAACATTTATATTATCATAAGACGGAGTAGATGTTTTTGAAACATCTGCCATTGTTGTTGGTTTTTTTAATGACTCTGCAACCGATTGAACCGTTGGAGCATCACCACGCTTAAAAATATCAACACCACTTCTTGAAATAAAATTATCCTCAATGGCCTTGTTAATAATGTTTATATCAAAAATTCCAGCATTATTAAATTGCTTTGTAAGGTCTTTTGTATATGTTTGAAACTCTGGGACATTAGCAAACTTTACACCTGATATTGGTGCAGTTTCTTTTGCCTGACCATCCTTATACCCCATACCAATCATATTATTATACGAAGCACTACCAATAGGGACAGTAAAAGAATTCCCCTCTGGGCTCACAAGGGTGATATTTTGTCCTTGCATTGTGGTTGTTGGAGTCATGCCAGATATTTGATAAGTTGGCTGATTTCCGGAAGTTATATTCTGAACAGTGTTAGTATTTGGAATTTGTCCAAGTGCTTTAACCATATTATCATATCCACCATAAGCACGAGATAAAACATCTTGTTGTGCGGTTGGGTTATCTGCATATTCAAGTTTAGCACCTGTTGTTGGTGCTGATTTTGCCACGTCAAATTTTTGCAATAAATCATTACCTATTTGCATTGAACCAGATAATTCGTTTTTTAGAGTATCAAATGAATCAAGGTTTCCAGCTACCCAATCTAATCTGGGATTTATTACTTCTTGAACATTCAGAACACCCGCATTTTGTAATTGAGCAAATTGTCCTTTTGTTAAAAGATATTGCTTTGTTGTTCCAGTTTTTGCATCATAAATTTGTGCCCATCTTTGATTAGGGTCACGGACATTTTGATAGATACCTTGAAACATCTTTTCTTGGTTTTCACTTGCCATATTTTATTTTATTATAAATCTTCTGCTTCACTAAACTCGGTTAGAGTTTTTAGATAAGTGTAAAAATCTGTTCTGTCATCACTTTCAAGACTAACTGGATATTGTTTAGTTATTATTTTTTCACAACAACTATCTCTTGCCTCCTTGTTAAACCAAAAATTAACTGATAATATCTTTTGCTGCCCAGAAATATATGTTGCATCCGCTATCTTGGCATAACAATCGTTAGCGACAACTCCGTTTTCAAATGTCTTTTTAATTTTTAATCCCATACTTGTTATGATGTTATATTATTAGATGACGATGTATTGGTCCCACTATCTTGAAAATTAGCCGTCTTGTTATTAAGAGAAATATTATTTGCAACAATATTTCTATCGCCTGATATAATATAAATTCCGTATGCAGAGACCGGAGTTACTCCATTATCTCTTGTTACACATCCAAGAACAGAATTATAATTACCAAAAATACTAATACCACCATAATCATTGCCACAACAAACACAATTACTTATGGTATTATAACTGGAACTCGTATCAACCGAGATTCCAGCTCCCATATTATTATAACAAAAAATATTTTCCAATTTATTGCAATCAGATTCTTCTAATTGCAGTTCTTTTTGAGCTGAATTGCTGTTATTTTCAAAATAAATATTTTTTATATTATTTAGAAAAAAATAGTTCATATATAATGGGGGAATTATTCCTGTTCCGCCGGAAAAATTAGAAAACTTCAAATTACTAATTTCCCCGCCATTAGAGCGTCCAAGACTTAAATATCCGTCAGACCCAGTAAAAGACAAATTTTTTAATATTAAATTACTTTGGATTGTTAAAATGTGATATGGTAATGAAGCAATCGTTTTCCCTTTATATGTTGTGGATATTGTTATTGTTGTTGAATCGGTGTATCCAGAAACTAAATATACTCCACCGCCAGCAAATAAATACATACCAACCGCCCCACTCGAAAACCCAGTTCCAGCACCAGTCACCGTCGCAGAACCATTAGTCAGTGTAATTGTCCCAGCTGTATAAACAAAACCAGTGTCGGCAGAGATTAAGAAATAGTAAGAATATAGGTTTATAGAAACTCCACCCATTGTTTCACCAATAATTGAAATGTTATCACCTTGCAAGCTAATATTTCCAGATAATGAATATGAACCGTTTCTTACAAATATTCTTTTTTTCCCAGCCGATATAGCGGATTGAATAGATGTATAATCACCATCTCCGGCAGCATCAACAACAGTTTCATATAACATCAAATTAGACTTTGTTGCTTTAACTGTTAGATTTGTTCCATCCCATTTAAAATATTTAGAAGACCCATCGCCAATATAAGCTCTCGGAGTCCCTCCATTATACTGCAACTGAATACCGCTATTACCAAAAGTTGAGTCATTGATTGAAATGGCTTTGTTTGAGGCGTCTAAGATTATATTTGTTCCGTTGGAAAGTGTCGTTGCGTTAATAGTCCAACCACCAACTAAACCCTTATCTGGGGAGACCCCAACAGAAGTTAATCCTGTTGGATTTTTATATAGTGAAAATATTTCATATTCTGTTAAGACTTTACTGTATAATCTAACCTCATCTATAATTCCACCAAACCAACGATTATCCTTATTCCTGTATGTTCCAATACTTAAACCAGTTGAAGCATAAACAGCTCCACCATAAACAGGGGTACTACTTTCCTTTATCCCATCTAGATATAACTTGATTCCGTCAACTAAATTGTTTTTTTCGTAGGTTACAGAAACAAAATACCAAGTCCCAGCAACTATTGTTGTAGTTGAATCAGTTGAATAAACAGTTCCGCCACTATAATCTTCTAAGACATAAGCTCTCAATTTTGGAGAAGCGTCATTGGTTATACAAAGACTTATTGCGTAAGTGTTTTGAGATTCAATTAAAAATTTACTACCATCAGCCCCACCACCAGTTCCATCCCATTTAAACCATAAAGAATAACTAATAGCGCTTTGCCCAGCTGAATTTACTGTATATGGGACATCTACATAGTCATTAGTGCCGTCAAATGATAGAGCACTTCCACTTATACCAGTTGTAAATGATGCACCAGAAATTGAACCGTGTTTTGAATTATTTGAGTAGTCATAAACGGTAGTCCCGCTATTCTCATCAAAACTCCATCTTGCAGTCAACATAGTGTCATTTGGCAAAGAGGGGATACTCCCAACAGAAAGCGTTCCAGCTATCCTTACCCCATTTGTTGGGTCATACTTCATATAACCAGTATTATCACCAGCCGCAAAACCATAACTATCAGTAGAGTATCCTAAGAAACCATTAAGATTACCCATTCGGCAATATTCAGTATAATCGGTTGGATTAACCCCAGTTCTTGCAATAACAGAATAGTAAGGTGAATTTGTCCCCTCACCAAGCATTTTTAACCAACCACCGGAATATGTGGTATAGTTTGTCTTAAAATACAAATCGTATCCAGATTGTGCCGTCCAAGTAGAACCACTGTTGAGAGAATAACTTTGTCCGCCAGCGGAATAATCTCCCGATGTGCTTCCGTCTAAATTATAATAAGCGGTTGAGGCTTCTGAATTATCCTTGGCTACAATCCAATAAGTTGACCCGACAACAAGTGTGTATGCCAATAAAACGGTAACTTCACCGTTTTCTAAAGCGTCCCAAGTTGCTTGCGTATATGAAATAGTTGCAAGTGGTGTTCCAGATGGGTTTCCTGCATTATCCGCTTCAAGAGTAAATATTAATGAATTTGTTGGAGTATTTGTTGTTGTTAATTTCTTTACAATAATACTTGTTAAATTTGCATAGGTAGCAACAAATGATTGCGCTCTTGAAAGAGTTGTTGCTCCTGGTTCTCTATTGCCTATTTCAAACGCGGTTCCTATCTTTGTCATTGATTCTCCAACAACATTCAATTGCGTGTTCCCATTTTTGACAACAGGTGTGCCGGCTTTCCACGCAGGATTGTTATTGGCAGTATAAAGACCGAGTAAATCTCTTGTTACCGTATATGTTGGATCCGTTGAGTAATATGTCTTAAAGTTAAAACTTTCTGTGGTATCATGAGTGGAAAATGACCCAACCCCGTATGCTCTGTAGTTTGAAGGAGTGGCGTTGTCGCTTCCCCAGTTTATATCGTTAGATATGTCCCAAGAGGCCTGTCCTTTTGCGACAATCCAATACTTGTTGCCAATCGTTAATGATGTTGGCAAGGAAAATGTAACGTATGAATATGATGTTGATATTGCTGAAGAATCAACAGTGACAACCGCCAAATCTGTTCCATTTGGATAATCAGACCCATTATCACCTTGTATTGATATAGTTAGGTTGCCCGTTGGAGAACCAACCTTTTTAAAGTATAGTGCCACCTCTGAAAGACTGCCAACCCCAGCAATAAACTGTTGTCCAAGCCAATAATTAACATAGAATCCGATATCACTATTATAATCAGTTTCTTGCTTGTCAATGTTTCCAACTATTCTCATCCATTCTTCTTCTATCCCTGTTGATGCCACATTTCTTATAACTAAAATATCACCAACTGCGAAAGTTGTATCTCCTTTTATCGTCATCGTTGAAGCGTCCAAATCCGTCATATCAGAATCCATCGTTGAAGCGTTAGCAACAAGAAGTTGTCCCCCCACCGCATTGACTATGTCATATGCAAAAGTCGTGCCACGCATTGTGCCACGAGCGATAAGGTTTTCAGCCTCAATTAAAGGAGTCTCAATGGTGAACCCAGAAACTCCGGTAGAATAGTTTGAACTGCGTATTCTTGTGTTTGGTCCATCATGGAGGATATAATTTCCCAATAATGACCCTATTCTTACTGTACCACCCAAATCAATAGCAAAATTATTACCGTTTAAAACAAAATCACCAGAACTTATTGTGTATTTTAAATACTTCGCATCAGAAGCAGAACCAAAATACATTCCAGATGAACTAATAAAATATCCAGCATTGGTTGAGTCGGTAAAAGAAGTTTTTCCGTATTTTATTGTTCCGCCAGTAATTGTCAAACTATTAAACTGTGCATCACCGCTTGTTGGCCAAATCCTCCAACCAGAAACACCCTCAACAAAATTGTCAGACTTTAAAAATTCTCCCTT
>Ga0172375_10008296_pt1 | contig 14000 bp, 15 predicted proteins | sample LakKiv1m_FD_114537 | JGI IMG/M metagenome (GOLD analysis project Ga0172375, IMG submission 114537) | Freshwater microbial communities from Kabuno Bay, South-Kivu, Congo - kab_092012_11.1m | ecosystem: Environmental > Aquatic > Freshwater > Lake | place: Democratic Republic of the Congo...
AACCTTGCACTTGAACGAAAGTGCGGACGACTGGAATGGACTGTTTTGAACTGGAATGAACCATCAATAAAATTTTATAAGAAAATGGGTGCTAAACCTAAAGATGAATGGACTCTTTATAAGATAAGCGGAGAAGCACTTAAAAGCCTTTCAGAAAAAAATTTTACAAATATTAATAAGTATGATAATATGCCTTAGATTTAACTAATTTAGTTAAATCTGGATAGTTGCTCTTTTAAATAGTTATTAAAGTCGTTGACCGGGAATATTAAGCATTAAGCAGCATACAGAGAGCCGCTGATGGTGAGAATGCGGATGAAAGGCTGGTGTCTGAATGGACCCACGAGATGTCTGATAGAAATCTGGAAATCTATCTGGAATGATTGAACAAGAGAGTAGATCAGAACGGATTCCTCCGTTATCATAGGATAGGATATGTAAGTATCCGAAAAAGAGCACTGCAATTATTTTTCCACCAATAACAATGGTTTTTATAGAAATAATTTTTGGTGGTGCAGTGAAGTAGAGTGGCACCGCGGGAAGTTTTACCTCTCGTCTCTACAAGTTTTATTATTGCGAATAAGCTATTAGCTTGCCGCAATGAGAAGCTGTAGAGATTTTGAGAGGTTTTTTGTTTTATGGGTTAAATTTTAGAAAAAAAGCCCATTTTTAAGAAAATAAAATCTCCTGGCTTAATTTAGCTCGACAGATTCAACAGATTTTAAGAAATCTCTTAATCAAATAATTATTTGTAAGTTAATTTTAATCATTATCAGATCATTATTAAGGAGGTTTAAAAATGACATGGATCTGGCAAAGTTGAAAATTTAAGATAAGTGATATTTAGAAATTCGGGGAATTAAAGATAAAAACAGGTTAAGTAAAATAATTAAAAATTTTATGAAGATAAGGAGAGATATGGAAGAAAAAATAAAAAAATATATACTGCCGGAAATTGAAATGCCGACAAGCTGGTACAATATTAACCCTGATCTGCCAAAACCAATGGCTCCGCCTATAAATCCTCAGACAGGAAAACCGCTTACTCCTGAAGATCTGACTGTTTTATTTCCCATGAGCTTGATAGAGCAGGAAGTAAGCATGAAAAGTTATATCGATATTCCCAAGGATTTATTGGACATATACAGATTATGGAGGCCGACCCCTCTTGTAAGAGCTGAAAGACTTGAGCAAATGCTCGATACTCCTGCAAAAATATTTTTTAAAAATGAATCGGTCAGCCCGGCAGGCAGCCATAAGCCAAATACCGCAATGGCGCAGGCATATTATAACAAGAAAGACGGAACAGGAAGGCTTACTACAGAAACTGGTGCCGGCCAGTGGGGATGCGCCCTTTGCCTGGCAGGAAACTTCATAGGTATTGATGTAACAGTATACATGGTAAGGGTAAGCTATGATCAGAAACCTTACAGAAAAATCATGATGAAAATGTATGGAGGTAAGGTTCATGCTTCACCGTCCAATTTAACAGATGCCGGCAAGGCAATGCTGGCCCAGGATTCAAAATCACCAGGAAGCCTCGGACTTGCAATAAGCGAAGCGGTTGAAGAAGCAGTTAAAAGCGGCGGCGAGGCAAAATACAGCCTGGGAAGCGTCTTAAATCATGTTATCCTTCACCAGACAATAGTCGGGCTTGAGACAAAGAAACAATTTGAAAAGATGGGGATAACCCCGGACATATTAATTGCTTGTGTAGGTGGAGGAAGCAATTTCGGCGGTTTTACATTTCCGTTCATTCCGGATAAGCTAAAAGGTAAAAACATCAGGATGATTGCTGTTGAACCTTCATCTTGTCCGACACTCACCAAGGGTAAGTATGTATTTGATTACGGCGATACGGCAAAAATGGCACCTATAGTCCAGATGTATACTCTTGGCCATGATTTTATACCACCTTCAATACATGCCGGCGGTTTAAGATATCATGGAATGTCTCCGCAGGTAAGTATGTTATATCATGAAGGAATTATTGAAGCTGCTGCATATCCGCAAAATGCATGCTTTGAGGCTGCAATGATGTTTGCAAAGGCCGAAGGCATAATTCCCGCACCTGAATCAAGCCACGCAATAAGATGTGCTATTGATGAAGCACTGAAGTGCAAGAAAACGGGAGAGAAAAAAGTTATTGCATTTAACTTAAGCGGACACGGCCATTTCGATATGACTGCTTACGAGTTGTTTATGGAAGGCAAATTGGCAGACTATGAATATCCGGAGGAAATGATAAAGAAGTCGCTGGAAAAAGTTCCTAAAGTAAGCATATAGTATGCATTAGTCTTAAGTTAATTCAAGGATTTGAAGGGGTTGGTTTCTTATTCATTCAGGAACTGGCCCCTTTGCTTATCTAAGGAGATGAAGTTTTTGTGCAGAAGATTGTCAAAGGGATGTATAATTTGACAAAAGAATAAAAACTTATGATGATTTTATTTGGCAATATAATTAACAGAATGGGGGAAAATTATCTTAAGTAATGGATAAAAACGGAAATATCATAATCACGGATAAAATCAATCAAAATCAGTTGAGTCAGGCTCTTGATATTTATTATTTTGCTTTTAGAAGAAAAATAAGAGCTTTAATAAAGATAAAGGAAAAAGCGTTGGCGATACATAAAAAATCCTTAAATTCCGACAGGGTATTGTATGCTTTATCCGGCAGCAGGGTAGTCGGGGTACTGGGTCTTCATTATGACAATAAAAACTTCATGGAAATTAAATATAAATATTTGAGAGAGCATTTTAATCCCATACAAAGTTATTTTATTTATTTTATTTATAAGATTATGTCCCCGAAACTTAATAGTGATGTCATAAGGATAGATTCAATTGCTGTCGATGAAGACATAAGAGGAAAAGGGATCGGCTCTCTTCTTATAAAAAAAGTATTTGAGTTCGCAAAGGACAAGGGATTTAAAGAAATTATTCTTGAAGTTGTTGACACAAATCCAAAGGCTAAAAAACTATATGAGAGATTAGGATTTAAAGAAAAGAAACAGGTAAAATTTTATTTTACTCAAAGGGTTGCAGGATTTTCTTCGGAATTCATCATGTCCTATAATATGGAGCAATTTTCAGATATATCAGCAATGTAATATATCAATAAGGGGTATAATTTGGCTAATACAATTCTCCCACCTTTGCCCGCGATATCAGGTTCTTTCATGAAAAAGGCTTCTGTAAATTCAAAGGTTCGATACAAAAATATTGTATTTTTACACCCGCTTTTTATATGCTCTCATCGCAAAGATATAAGCCACGAGCATAATTCCGATGCACCAAGCAAGAGCGACCCATAATCATTGCCCACCGGTTGACCTGACAGTAACGCACGGATAGCTTCCACTATCGAAGTCACCGGCTGATTTTCGGCAAAGGCGCGAATATGAAGCTTTTTGTAGGACTTTTACAGTCCTTTTACTTCAATTGCTTTTTCCATCCCGATATCCCCTTTTACTTTGTTTTATCCGCTTTTTTCATGGCTTTGTTAACTTCTTGGCCAACAGATTCTTGATAGATGTCAGCGTAAGTTTTTGAATCTTTGATTAGATCGTCGCAGAAAGCCGCTACGTCACAGCCCGTCACTTTGAGCACGCCTTTCTCCATGGCCGCGCCCTCTTCAAATAGATCGATAATCCCCGAAAGTAAACCCGTCCCGCAGGTTAACTCAACAGGGCCGACCTTAAAAAGATATTTTTGAATCTCTTTATAAACAATCTGATAATCTTGCGGGAGCGCTTTGACACGCGCCACGTGCGCTCGCCACTCTTTTTTGCCTTCAATGATATCTTGTATTCTCATTTTATCCTCCTCGTACCTAATTTTTTAGCGATATTATTGTTGAGTTGCTCGCGCCACTTGTCGCGAAAAGACTTTGTCCCTTCTTCGCCGGCCAGTGCTGAACAGAAGCCTTTGATATCATCACCCAAAACCTCTTGGACGCTCTGACCATCAGCCGCCGTTTCTTCGAGCAGGCCAAGCACACCGTCAAGAATTGGCATGAGGTTGCGACCGGTGAAATCTGAATGCGGCCAAAGATTGACTTTAATTTTTTCCCATGCTGTTTGATAATCAGCCGGCAGCTTTTTAGCTCGTGATTCAAAAGTCTTCAATTCATTAGTCATGCCACTGCCTGTGATTTTTTCCCAAAAATTCATTATTTTTTCTCCTTAATTCATTAATTTTTGATGATACGAACTCCCATTTTTCCCAGAACTTCAGTAGTTCCTTGTGCCCAGCATCATTGAGCACAAAAAAATTGCGCGGCGGTCCCATATCGGATGGTTTCTTTTCCATGTCTACGAGTTTATTCTTCTCAAGCCGCACCAAAATGGTGTAGACAGTTCCTTCCACAACATCTGTGAAGCCGAGAGCATTCAACTGCCGCGTGATTTCGTAGCCGTAGGTTTCTCCACGGTTTATAATTTCAAGGACACAGCCTTCAAGCACGCCTTTGAATATTTCCGTTAGGTTTTCCAGCATAATCACTCCTTGTTATTCTGTATAACTGATATTAAGTATTACTTACTACTGGTATATAGTATCGCAGAATAGCATGGCTGTCAATGTTTTATTTGAATCAAGTGAAAAAGAAGATATACTGCGAAAGAAAATTGAATATGAGATTGAAACAATTTCAGTCATTGTTGTTTTGAGAACAGCAGCCGAGTTAAAACAAATTATACAGAATTGTCCATTTTCTAAAAAAGAAGTGGCAGAAGCAGAAGCGTTAAATACGGAAGGAGAGAGCCTGTATGTCTCGCTATTGACCGACGCTCCTTTACAAGAAAAAATAGAATACCTGAATAATTTTAAGAGTATAGACGAAGATTATCGAATCAGGAACAGAGATATTTATCTTTTATTTCGTCATAGTATTAGAAATTCCAAGCTTGCGAATAATCTTCAAAAGCTGGACGTAACGGCAACTGTTCGAAATTGGAAAACAATTAATAAACTTCATGTATTAGCAAAAGCCAGAGCGGATTAATTTTGTTCCAATGTTAAATCAATAAGCTTTCCGATTTCATTTTTAATATAGGCAGGACAATTCATATCTTTTGTCCACGGAGACATTTCCTTAATGAAAGGCTTAATTTCAGCAAAGGGCACAGCTCCTCTTGTTGCCGCATCGATCATTGCAATTCTTCCGCGGATTGTATTGTGCTCAAAAGGCTCTTCTGCATAAAGAGGGCTGTTATTCTTGCAAAGATGACATTTAACACACAATGAAACCAATTTGTTAATTTCAGAATATTCTTTTAAAGCAGGGGGATTTTCCATTGGACTTTCTTTAATATCAGTGATTTTACCAGGATTTAAAATACCTTTAGGATCGAAGGCTGATTTTATAACTTTTAAGTAATCAGCAGTCTCCGGCCTGATTTCATTCTGGCTGCGTCCCATGAAAAACCCAACAGCATGCTCGCCGCTATAGCATCCGCCTTCATGCTCAACCCATGTATCAAATTCCCGGATGGCATTTCTTGCTTTGATTTTTTCTTCTATTGTATCTCCGACAATAAAACTTGGGTGCAGATTACCATCACCGGCATGGCCATATATAATAAGCTCAAGTTGTTCACGCTGTGCAATCTTGCGCATTTTTCTGACACCAAGAGTAAGCTTTCGAAGCGGCAGCACCGGATCAAACTGGATGATAACCGGTTTATTGCGGTCAGCTTTAGCTAAAGCACCCAGGGCACTTCTGCGCTCAGTATAAAGTTCATCAGCTTTGGCCGGATCATTGGTATAAACTAATTCGATCGGATTTAATTTTTTTAAGATAAGCACCAATTTTTCTATTTGCTCTTTTGAATCATGCTTAGAACCTGCTGTCTGGAATAGCAGCAGCATATTGGAGTTTTCGCTATGCAAGCAATTCAACAATCGGGAGTCCATATATTCAAATGAATATAAATTAATGTGGTTTTCTGCTACTTCCTCATGGATTGTCTGAAGTACTTCTTCATTATCAAAGCTGCAGCGTACAGTCCAGGTGTCTTCGGGAAGAAACTCACATCGAAGTGTTATTTCGGTTATAATACCCATGGTTCCTTCTGAGCCTATAAAAATTGAGGTCAGATCCGGACCGGTGCTTTGCTTGGTAAGCGGAGCGCCAGTTGAAAATAAATTGCCATTACCATCTACCACTTTAAGTGACAACAGATAATTTTTAAAAGTTCCTTTTGACATACCCCAGGTCCCGCCTGAAGCTTCGGCAATATTGGCTCCTAATGTGGAAATAAGGTGGGATGCAGGAGCAACAGGAACAATCATGTCGTATTTTTTCAGATATTCGTTCAATTGTGCACATGTAATGCCTGGTTCTGCTGCAACTGTTTTACTGATCGTATCTATTGATTTAACTGAATTCATTCGTAATAAATTAAGCAAAATACCGTTATAAGTTATTGCCCCTCCCGATAATCCGGTCAGTCCCCCTGATGCAGTAACAGGGATATTGTATTTTCTGGCTAACTTTATGATATCCTGAATTTCAGACTCATTCGAGGGGTAAACAATGACATCCGGCCTGGAACGGTATAATGTAGCATCACCAAATGTATAAGAGTGATATATGGTCATATCCGGTGTGATGACATATTTTTTTCCTACAATCTGAACCAATTCTTTATTTAGTTCTTCCAGTGCAGTACCTCCATAGATTTTTTAAATTATTATGATAATCATGCTTAATGTTTTTGTAAAGTCAAATAAAGATATACAAATATTTGCCAGTCTGACCAAGGCTATTTTTTATCTGATAAGCCTTTTACAAAAATTTTTGACAAATTTTGATTATGAAATTATCATAATGATATAATTAATGAAACCGATACCATTTTACTAAGCCGTTAAATATTATTAAAATTCATAATATTTTATTATTTAGAGGGAGTATTTATATGATCAGCGCCAAACAGAAAACCGAATATTCAGAGAAAGTTCTTGGATATCTTTCAAAAATAAATGTGGTATTAGCTGATAAGGAAAAAGAAAATATAGAAATTGCAGATTTTGGTTTAGGAAGGCTCGAAGAAATCGGATTACAAATAATTACATATATAAATACTGATAAGTATTGCGCAAAAGAACTCATATTAATGCCAAATCAGATTTGTCCTGAACACAGGCATCCCAATACTGAAAGCAGTCAGGGAAAGCAGGAAACATTCAGGTGCAGATGGGGTCAGGTTTATTTATTTATACCTGGGGAACCGACACCCTCTCCAAAAGGACATCCGCCAAATGATAAAATTCAATATTTTACAGCAAAGAAACAGATAATATTAAACCCCGGAGAACAATTTACCATACCCTCTGATACTCTGCATTGGTTTCAGGCTGGTCCGGAAGGGTCTGTTATTTCGGAATTTTCTATGACCAGTGATGATGAAGCTGATATTTTTACGGATCCGGAAATAAAAAGAAAACCGGAAATTGAAAAACAAAAATGAGGAAAAATAATAAAACTACAATAAGAGAAATTTCGAAGCTGTCAGGTTATTCTGTTACTACCGTTTCGAGGGTCCTTGGAAAAAGTGAACTTGTAAAAGAAGATACAAAAGAAAAAATACTAAGGATAATCAAAGATCAGTCCTATAGTCCAAGTATTATTGCAAGGAGCCTGAAAACCAAAAAAACAAATACAATCGGATTAATTTTAGGAGATATAGAAAATCCATTTTATTCACGGGTAGCCAAAGGAGTAATAGATACTGCTGAGCAGAGAGATTATAATGTAATACTCTGCAATTCGAGCTATGATACAAAACTTGAAGAAAAGAGCATTGAAATGTTGCTTAGCAGAGAGGTTGATGGTTTTTTATTGACTACAGTGAAATTAAATCAAAGCGTGATCGATGATTTGAAGTACAGAAGAGTGCCGTATGTCCTGATTGATTATAAACTCGATTTACCTGGTGTGAGTTACATTGTTAATGATGACTATCATGGTGGAAAAATTGCTGCAGAATATCTGGTAAACCTGGGCCATAAAAATATAGCATTTTTTGGAAATGAAAAACTTTCTAGTTTCAAAAAGAGATTTAATGGATTCAAAGACATATTGGACAAGTATGGAATCATTGTAAACGAATTTACGATCGATGACATTAATGACATTACAGAAATTAATAATAGTTTAAGAAATTTAATTAAGGCAGAAGAGAAGGTCACGGCACTTTTTGCGGCTAATGATTTTTTAGCTATTAAAACTATGGAGAATCTAAGTGTTTTGGGTTTAAAAGTGCCAAAGGATATTTCAATTATCGGTTATGATAATATCAATATTTCATTAATGCTTAGAGTCCCTTTAACAACTATCAATCAGCCCAAGTATAAAACAGGAAAGTTAGCAGCAGAATTATTACTTGATATGCTGGAAAGTAAAGAAGCAATAGGGGATAAAAGATTAATATTAAAACCGGAATTAATAATCAGACAGTCATGTATGGAGATTTAGGTTAATTTTTTAAATTTTAAAAATAAGGGTAAAAAATGGCAAGCGACGGAAAAGAAAAAGACTATCTTCTTGGTGTTGATATAGGCACTTCAGGCACAAAAACGATAATTATTGATGAAAACGGAAATATAATATCATCTGATTTAAAGGAATATCCTTTGAATACTCCCAACCCTGGATGGGCTGAACAAAAACCAGAAGACTGGTATGATGCAGCAATCTCTACAATAACAGGGGCTATGCAAAAAGCCGGAGTCAAAGGTGCAGATATTAAAGCTATCGGACTCTCGGGCCAGATGCATGGGAGTGTCTTTCTGGATGAAAACGAACAAGTTATAAGACCGGCGCTTTTGTGGTGTGACCAGAGGACTGAACCGCAATGCAGAGAAATTTATGATATATTCGGCTATGAGAATTTTATAAGACTATCATTTAATAAAGCTCTTCCTGGTTTTACATCTCCGAAAATTTTATGGTTAAGGGAAAATGAACCTGAGAATTATAAAAAGACAACAAAAATATTACTTCCAAAGGACTATGTAAGATTTATGATGAGCGGTACATATGCTACAGAAGTTTCTGATGCTTCCGGGATGCTTCTCATGGATATAAAAAACAGAACCTGGTCCGATGAAATTTTAGAAGGTCTGAAAATTGATAAAAATCTTCTTGCAGATATTTTTGAATCTCAAGAGGTAAGCTCTTATGTTGACAGAAAGACAGCCAAGTTGACAGGACTGATAGAAGGAACGCCAATAGTTGGCGGCGGCGGCGACAATGCAGCTGGTAATGTCGGGGCTGGTATTATAAAAGAAGGAATTATCTCTGATTCCATTGGAACTTCAGGGGTAGTTTTTGCGCATTCTGACAAACCTGTTTATGACCCTGAAGGAAGGCTTCACAGCTTCTGTCATGCAGTTAAAGGCAAGTGGCATCTTATGGGCGTTACTATTGCTGCTGCCGGAAGCCTGAAATGGTTTTTTGATGCTGTCGGTCCGAGCAGAGAAATTGAAAGAGAATTTCCGGAAGAAAAAAAGTATAAATTATTTGACAGAGAAGCTGAAAAAGTAAAGCCTGGAGCAGAAGGTTTGATTTTTCTTCCATATGTTTCAGGTGAGAGAACCCCCTATTCCGATCCTTATGCAAGAGGTGTTTTTTTTGGGCTGTCTTATCTTCATAATCATTCTCATTTTGTCAGATCAATCATGGAAGGTGTTGCTTTCAGCCAGCTTGATTGTCTTAACCTCATGAGAGAAACAGGTATTAATTCCGATAAAATAATAATGATTGGCGGCGGTTCAAAAAGTAAAATCTGGAAAGAAATTATCTGTGATATTTTTGAAACAAAAATTGCTGGTTTAAAAAATGAAGAAGGGCCTTCATTTGGAGCAGCTTTGCTGGCCGGTATAGGCTGCGGAATTTACAAAAATGTTGAAGAAGCAGTAAGAAAAGCAGTAAAGGAAACATCAGAAAAAATGCCAAATCCTGAAAATTTAAAGACTTACAGAAAAACTTATAAGATTTACAAATCTTTATATGCAAGTTTGAAGAATGACTTCAAGATGCTTTATGACTTGCAGTTCAACGGCTAATAATTCATGAGCTTTACGTTATTTAATTATAAGGGTTAAGACCAAATTGAAAACCTTATGCTTGTCATCTTATCGCCCTCCGTAATACATACCGTAATACAAATAATATTAGGTGCTAAGAGAATTGCAAAAAGGAATAAATTATTTTAGAATCTGATTATATGAGCCCTTCTATTTTTAGAGAAAAAGATTATAGGTTTTATTTTCTTTCAAATGAAGAGGAACGAATCCATATCCATGTTACATGTGAGCAGGGTGAGGCAAAATTTTGGATGAAACCCATAATCTTATTAGCTTTATCTCACGGTTAAACCCAAGAAGATTGAAAGAAATTCAAAAAACTATTGAGGAGCATGAAATTGAAATCATTGAAGAATGGCAAAAACATTTTAATAAGCGTTGAGAATATAACACCTTTTGGTATTTGGATTTTTGTAAAGGGAAAAGAATATTTTCTGAGCTATGAAGATTATCCCTATTTTAAGGAACAAACATTAAGTTCCATACAAAATGTTCAGTTGCTTCACGGATATCATTTATATTGGCGTGATTTAGATATTGATCTGGAAGTTAATAACCTCGAACACCCGGAAAAATATCCTTTAAAATCAAAAATAACAAAAAATCATCCAACTAGGCAGCAAATAATCGTCCGTTAATTTATGCACAATTTATTTCTTTTACATAAAGATGAGGACTATAATCAGATAGCAAGTTTTACAAAGCTTAAAATTTATTAATTCTTAATCAAACATTATATTTTTTAAAAAATCATATATAAAAAAAATTTAAGAGTGCAAAATGACAAAGAGAAAAATAATTAAAATTAATGAAAATAAATGCAACGGGTGCGGTTTATGCATCCCAAACTGTCCTGAAGGAGCTCTTCAGGTAATTGATGGGAAAGCCCGTCTTGTCAGTGACTTATTTTGTGACGGACTTGGCGCCTGCATAGGTGAATGTCCGGAAGATGCTATTACAATTGAAGAACGCGAAGCTCAAAAGTATGATGAAATAAAAGTAATGGAAAACATAGCAAAGCAGGGAGAAAATACAATAATTGCACATCTTAAGCACCTTAAAGACCATAACGAAACCACCTATTACAGTGAGGCAGTTAATTTTTTAAAACAGCATGGCATAAATATTTCATCAGGAAAAGCAGTAAATGGGTCGTTTGACGACCGGACTCAAGAATCATGTGATGCTGTTAAAAAATCAGAAAGTTCATGCCCCGGAGCAAAAATAATGTATAATGCTCCCCGTGAAAAACCCGGAGAAGCGGAAGTTAAAATTCCTGTTGAAGGAACTCCAAGACCTGTACCGCAGTCCAGACTTAACCAATGGCCTATACAAATCAATCTGATTCCACCTAATGCATCATTTCTTGAGAATGCCGATCTTGTAATTGCTGCTGATTGTGCCGCTTTTTCATATGCTGATTTTCATGAAGATCTCTTAAAAGAAAAAATATTGATGATAGGATGCCCCAAATTTGACGATGCTGAATATTATCTTGAAAAAATCACGGAAATATTTAAAACTCGCAATATTAAGTCAGTCACAGTTGTTCATATGGAAGTTCCATGCTGTTTTGCCCTGACAAATATTGTCAAACAGGCTATAAAGAGTTCGCAGAAGATTATACCCTTTGTGGATATAAACATAAGTGTTAAGGGTAAAAAAATATAGGTCTGGATGGAGGTATCAAACCAGACCTATATCAATCTAAATATAAATTTTTAGTCAATATTATGTACTAATTTCTTTTTCTAGCTTTGATTCATACTTTTACAAATTTAAAAATGTTACCTTTCCACTATATCTAAATACTTTATGTGTTTTTAATCATCCCATAGGCATAGCCTCCTTTAATCATTTATAATCTCGAAATTTATATCAACCCGCCTCCGCCATCCGTTGTCTTTTATTTCTCAAGATTTTTAAAAATTAAAACATTAAATGATTTAAAACTTTTATTTATTTACAAAGATAATTATTACAGGAAGATATGAAGAAAATTTAAAGGAATTGTAAACTTTTTGTAAAATCTTAAATCCTTAAAAAAACAAACTTTCTGATTTTATTTCACATAAAAATCATTATCTTACTATTGGTATCAACCTGAAAATTTATCTTTCTTGCTCGTTTATAGAATAATTAATTTTCCATAATAAATTATCTATGTATTAAAAGTGATTTTGCATAATTCAGAATAACTAAATCTACTGATTTTGTATCCAATACTGCTAAAATCACAGGAAATTATGATTCCATGCTTGTCTTTTGAGAAAATTTTCATTTAAACCGCCTCTTGTTAAATAATATTAAAATAATCGGGTAAGATGTGATATTGGATGTGGCCTATCATACTAATTTTATTCTACTAAATTAAAGCTAAATTTCATTTTTCCTTTTTCGACCAAAATTAGATATATCGTAAAATGGTCTTGACTAATTTACGACATATGTTAAAATAGTCATAATAAATTTAAAAAAATATTATCAAATATAATGGAAGAAAAAGTAAAAAGAATTTATTCATCTGTCATAAAAGAACATTTCAAGAATCATCAGCAAATGATTTTCCTAGCAGGACCTCGGCAAGCTGGCAAAACCACAGTTAGTCTCATGGCTAAAGAATTTACAAGTCAATTTTCTTATTTGAATTGGGATAATTTCGATCATAGAAAAATCATTTTGGAAGGAATTGAGAATATTGCAAGTTTTGCAGGATTGAATAAACTAACTTCAGAAATACCCATTATTGTTTTTGACGAAATTCATAAGTACGGAAAATGGAAAACTTTTTTAAAAGGTTTTTTTGATACATATAAAGAAAGGGTAAAAATCATCGTAACCGGCAGTTCCCGATTAGACATTTACAAAAAGGGCGGGGACAGCTTGATGGGCAGATATTTCCCATACAGGCTGCATCAATTATCTATGGCAGAGCTGGGGAGAGTAGAGCTGTCAGAGAAAGAAATTAATGAACCTTTTAAAAGAAATGGGAGTGAAGATTTTAAAAAATTACTTAAAAATGGCGGTTTTCCCGAGCCTTTTATAAAAAATGACCCTAGATTCTTGAATAGGTGGAAAACACTACGGCAGGAACAACTAATAAAGGAAGATATTCGGGATTTAAGCCGTATTCAGGAACTGGGACAAATAGAGATTTTAGCTGAAATGCTGAAGTATCAGTCCGGTCAGTTACTCAGTTATACGAATATCGCAAAAAAAATTAATGTTTCTGCTGATACGATACATAGATGGATTAAAACATTGCAGTCTTTTTTTTATTGTTTTACTGTCCAGCCATGGTCTAACAATATTCCTCGCTCCCTCTTAAAAGAACCAAAAATTTATTTATGGGATTGGATAAATGTTGAGGAAGAAGGAAGTCGTGCAGAAAATTTAGTTGCATCTCATTTGTTAAAAGCTGTTCATTTTTGGACAGATTGCGGTTTTGGGCAATATGATTTATGGTTCATCAGAGATAAAGAAAAGCGTGAAGTAGATTTTTTAATCTCGCAAAATAAAAAACCGTGGTTTTTAGTTGAAGTTAAACTATCATCAAAAAGCAGCATAAGTCAGAATTTATTTTATTTCCAGGGTAAAATTAAGGCAAAGCATGCATTTCAGGTGGTATTCGATATGGATTATGTCCCAGAGAATTGCTTCAGGCATTCGGAGCCTATAATTGTCCCTGCTCAAACATTTTTAACCCAGTTAGTATAAAATTTTTGTCATCTTTACCTGCAAAAAGCCAGACTGCCACCAGCAACACTGAAGTAATTAATGAAAATTTAAATAATCAATCTGCTGCCACTGATAATATCCAGGATGAGAATTTAAATGAACAGAATGATACCCAGGAAGCTAATGGAGCAGCAGAAGCGAACAGACTTTAGATAATTCATTTTA
>Ga0172375_10008297_pt1 | contig 13999 bp, 9 predicted proteins | sample LakKiv1m_FD_114537 | JGI IMG/M metagenome (GOLD analysis project Ga0172375, IMG submission 114537) | Freshwater microbial communities from Kabuno Bay, South-Kivu, Congo - kab_092012_11.1m | ecosystem: Environmental > Aquatic > Freshwater > Lake | place: Democratic Republic of the Congo...
CAGCACATCCTCACCCTGCGCTGCCTCAAGCTCGGCCATGAACTCGGCCTGTTCTGGGACTACATCTTCGGCGCCACAAACGCCAGGAAGGCCGCCTAGCCAACAGAGATGTCATGCGCCCGGACCGGATTTCGCCGGGGTCAGGACTCGAAGGCGATTCCCGGGCCGAAGGGGGCCAGGCCGACCATGATATAGGGGTTGATGCAGACGTCGCGGCGGTCGTAGGCGAAACGCCAGAGGCGGCCCGCCAGGCCGCGCAGGATGGGCTGCAGGGCCGGCTCGTCCGCGCGGTTGCGGGTCTGGTCCGGGTCCTGGCGCAGGTCGTACAGTTCGTCGTTGTCGAAACCGTTGTAGACGTAGCACCAGTCGCGGGTGCGCACGGAGCGCTGGATACCGTAGAGCTCGTTGCCGTTGGACTGGGTGAACACCGCGTCGCGCCAGGGCTCCGGGTCCTGGCCGCGGAGGAAGGGCAGCAGGCTGCGGCCCGCGCCGGGCCGGTCGGTCGCGATCCCGGCCAGTTCCAGGACGGTCGGGGCCACGTCCTCCAGTCCGACGAAGGCGGCCACGCTCCGGCCCGGCTGGGCCAGCCCGGCGGGCCAGCGTAGGATGAAGGGGACGTGGTAGGCCGGCTCGAAGCACGGCAGGCCCTTGCACCACAGGCCGTGTTCGGCCATGTAGTCACCGTGATCGGAGCCGTAGAGCACGACCGTGTTCTCGGCCTGACCGGTCTCCTCAAGGGCATCCAGCACCTGTCCGAAGAGCGTGTCGAGGTAGGTACAGAACGCCAGGTAGTGCCGGATGGCCTCGCGGTGCTCGTCCTCACCGAGCTGGTCGAACCGGGCCCGCGTGCGCCGGTACAGCGCCGGCTTGTCGAGCATGCGGTCGCCGAAGCACTCCGGCAGGCGGATCGCGCCCGGGTCGTAGAGGTCCAGGAAGCGCGCCGGCACGAAGTAAGGGTCATGCGGTCCGAGCACGCCGACGTACTGGCACCAGGGCTGGCCATTCCGGGGCCGGGAGCGCAGGGCCTCCACCGCCTGGGCCACCACCCGGCCGTCGCGGAAGGGGTCCTCGTGCTGGCCGTAATGCGTGTAGGTGCCGTAGCCCTCCCGCAGGATCTGGGCCTTGGCCCGCGTGGCGCCCGGCCGGCCGCGGCTGCCGTCGAGGTAGGGCCGCCACTCGTAGGGGTCCGGCGCCGGACGGCGGGCCCCGGCGACGGCCGGCCGCCGCGGCGGCATGGGCACGGTCGTCTCCCACCCCCGGTCCGCCGGGCCTTCCTCCGCACTCACGTGCCACTTGCCCGAGAAGGTCATCCGGTAACCGGCACCTGCCAGGTCCTCGGACCACAGCCGCACCCCGTCGGTCAGCCCGCGCGACAGGGTGTTGCCCACGTCGACGTTGTTCCACACGCCGTGCTCACTGGGGAAGAGCCCGGAGAAGAAGGTGGCTCGGGACGGACAGCAGTGGGGGGCCGGGCAGAAGGCACGGGTGAAGGTCACGGACTCCTGGCGGAAACCGTCGAGCCTGGGCGTGATGGCCTTCACCGGCGAACCCGGCAGCACGGTCGCCCCGCGCTGCTGGTCGGTCATGAAGATCAGGAAGTTCGGCGCTGCCATGGGTCTCGGACCGCGCGGGGGCGCCAGGCTACTTGTGGGAGAGCTTCACCAAGGCCCCGCCGCGGCGCATGGACTCGGTGGCGCCGATGACCAGCTCCAGCGACTTGCAGGCGTCCGCATAGGGCGACATGACCAGGTCCTGGTTGTCCTCGATGATCGCTTCGAGGAAGGCCTCGTCGCACTCCTGGCCATAGTCGTTCCCGGGCTTGCCCTCGATGACCATGTTCTTCTTCTGGATGCGGAAATCGCCGCCCAGCCCGTAGGTCATCTTGCCTTCGCGGGTGTAGAAGAGGAAATCGCCATTGCCGAAGGCGTCCGGGGAGAAGCAGCCGGTCATCATGGTGGCCACGACCCCGCTGGCGAAGTTCATGGTTACCGACGAGGCGTCCTCGGCGTCGTAGTCCTCGACGTCGGTGATGATGCCTTCGCGGGCCATGCCGGTGACACTGGTCACCTCACCGAGCAGGTAACGCAGGACGTCGTAGTTATGGACCGTCTGCTCGATCACCTGTCCACCGGAGTGCCGGCGCTGACGCCACCACCAGACCATGGGCAGCCCGCCGAGCCGGAAGCAGGACACCATGCCGATCTTCTCGCCCGCCAGCCAGGATTTCACCCGCGGCAGCGTCTCGACGTACCGGCACTGGAACCCCACGGCGCTGATGAGCCGTTTTCTGGCCAGGCCGTCGCGGACGCGGCGGGCGTAGGCCATGTCCAGGGTCATGGGCTTCTGCACGAAGAGGTTGATGCCCTGCTCGATGGCCATCATCTCCATGCCGTCGTGGGCGCTGGGTTCGACGCAGACGAAGACCGCGTCCAGCCTCTCCTTCTGCAGCATGTCGGCGTAGGCCACATAGGGCTTGGCCTTGAAGCGCGTGGCGGCCGCCTGGGCCCGGTCCGCGATCTTGTCGCAGACCGCGACGACCTTTGCCTTGGCCGTCTTCTCCATATGCCCGAAGTGGTACTGCGCAATGCCGCCGCAGCCGATGAAGCCGACTCTTACCTTGTCCATTGCCATGTCTTTCCTTGAGGGCACCCGGACCCGCCAACACGCGTACTCTATCACCGGAACGCGAAAAGGCGCGGCGCCGGCGGGACCCTCTGCCGGCAGGCCGGGACCCTGGCGGCACCGCGGGTGGGGCCGGGCGGCAACAGAGGGTGGTCTTTTGGCCATGGCCGCAGTAGAATGCAGGGGAGGGGACCCGACAGATCCGACAGATCGGGCGGATCGGGCGGATCGGGCCGATCTCCAGCAGCGAGGGCAGTCCACCATGCCGAGTGTTTTCCCCTTTGGCAGCCAGTACCTGCGCGGCCTGACCCCCCACCCGGAGGACTGGGAGCTGGACATGGCCCGCATGCAGGCGCTGGGCTTCACCCACCTGCGCGCCTGGCTGGTCTGGGGGGTCCTGGAACCCAGCCCCGGCGAGATCGACGTCGCCTCCATCAGGACCCTCCTCGACCTGGCCCAGGCACGCTCCCTGAAGGTCATCCTGCTGTTTCACCTCCACGGCTGCCCGGAATGGGCTGTTCGCGCCCAACGCGCCTGTTGGTACGTAGACAAGAGGGGCCTTCCCTTCGAGCCGCAGCCGCGCTCCAACACCCCCAGCGGCGGCTGGCCGGGGCTCTGCCCTGACCATGCGGTGACGCAGACGCTCGAGGAGAAGTTCATCCGGGCGGTGGTCACCCAGGTGGGCCGCCACCCCGCGCTCTGGGCCTGGGAGCCCATGAACGAACCGCACCAGTGGGTCGACCTGGAGCAGTCGCCTCCGGGCGTGTTCTGCTACTGCGAAGCCACCCGCGCGGCGTTCCGGGCCTGGCTCCAGGCCCGCTACGGCTCCGTCGATGCCATCGGCAAGGCCTGGGGACGCCGCTTCACCTCCGCGGACGACGCGCGGCCCCCGACCTGGCGCTTCGGCTACTCTGACTGGTGCGATTGGCGGACCTTCGCTGCCGAGAACATCGTCGCCCACGTGCGCCGTCGGGCTGCCATCATCCGGACGCATTCGGCCCTGCCCGTGATCGCGCATGCCTGGGGCGGCGGGTCTGTCACCTGCACCCACCTCGGCGCCATGGCCTTCGACGACTGGAAGCAGGCCGACGTCGTCGACCTCTGGGGGTGCAGCGGCTTCCCGGTGAAGCTCGCACAGATCGTCACCCTGGGCCTCAGCATGGACAGCACCCGCAGCGCCGCGGGCACCAAGCCCTTCTGGCAGGCCGAGCTGGGTTCCGGCGACGACGGCAGCGGTCTGGACCGCCATGGCCGCGTCCCGGCCGAATGGCTGCGGCTGTGGAGTTGGGAGTCCATCCGGCACGGTGCCAAGGGCCTCCTGTACTGGCAATTCCGCAAGGAGCGTCAGGGCTCCGAGCTGGGTGCCTATGGTCTCACGGACTACGGCGGCGAACCCACGGCCAACGCCTGGACGGTGGTGGCCGTCGGCCAGTGCCTCAACCGCCATGCCGACGAGTTCCTGGCGGCTACGCCCGAGCCCGCCCGGGTCGCCATCCTGTTCAGCTACCAGAGCTACCTGGTCGACTGGGCGGAGCACCGCACCTGCCAGATGAGTGCCGCGGCCCTGGCGGGGTACTACCACATGCTCTGGCGTTGGAACCTCCCCGTCGACATCCTGCACGAGGAGCGCCTCAGTGCCGCGGCGCTGGCCCGCTACAAGCTCCTCATCCTGCCGACGCCCGTGGCCCTGCCGCCCGCCCTGCCACGCATTCTCTCGGACTATGTGCGCAACGGCGGCTGGGTGCTCTCGGATCCCTATCTCTGCGCCCTGACGCCCACCAAGGAGCTTGACACTCGTGTGCCCGGCCGTGACCTCGACGGACTCTTCGGCTGCCGCGAGGAGGATATCCGGCGTGCCGAGCCCGAGGTGGCCCTCACGCTCCACGATGGTCGCAGCGGCGTCGTGCGTGGGTCCCACCACCGGGCCACCTGGGTCCCTGCCGCCGATGCGGTCGCCCTGGCGACCTATGCCGACGGCCGGCCGGCCATGGTCGGGCACCGCGTCGGGGCAGGCTACGCCGTCATCAGCGGCCTCAATCTCGGGATGGGCTGGGCTCCGGACCACCCTCTCGGCGACGATCCGGGCCTGGCCGGCGGGGTTGCCGCCGGGGGCCCCGACATCGCTGCCGACATCGTGCTCGACCTGGCCTCCGACGCCGGGGTGAGGTCACCCGTCGAGGCCCCGGAAGGCATCCGCGCTGGGCTCCTCAACCTGCCCGACGGTCGGGCCATCCTCATCGCCATGAACCTCTCCCAGGTCCCCGTCCACGGCGTGACCCACCTGCCCGGGCGTGCCTTCACCCAGGCTACCCGCATCGACGGCGACCAGGGGTCCGCGATGCGCCTGGGGCAAGGCCTCGAACTGGACCTCGCCGGGCTGGAGAGCGCCGTCGTCATGCTGCAGTAGAGGGACCCACGGCGCGGGGCACCCGGGCCGTCGTCTCTGGAGCACCCGTGGCCTCACGGGCAGCAGACCCCGGCGGGGGCGGCTCGAGCGCCGTCCGGTCTGTGCCAGGCGGTGGCCGCGGGGGCCTTCGCCCAACCCGGCCGAGCCGGAACCAGGACGGCATGCTGAAGTGGCTGTCGTCGGCTGGGTTGCCGAGGTGATGTCTCCATGGGCGCTCCGCCATCACCGGGGCCGCGGCCGCTCCAGGAGGCCTGCTCGAGGCCCGTTCCCCGGACCGCTCACACCGGCGTCGGGTGGTAGGTCGAGTAGCGCAGGCCCGGGTTGAGGGCCAGGCCACCACCGGGGACCGCCACCGAACTGCAGGCACAGACGTAGGACGCCGGGTCCTGGCCCAGTTCCCCCTTGAGCTCGTCCCACATCTCCCGCGTCTCGGTGCTGATGTACAGCTTCACGTCCGGGTCCCAGCGCCGGACCTCCCGGATCAGATGCTGGTAGATCATCTTGCGGGTCTCGTGCGGGAAGGGCCCGACACGCTTGTCTCTGATCGTCGCCGCCGTGGCCCGCGCCGCCTCGACGCACTCGGGGTCAAGGACCTCCAGGGGCAACGTCTTGGACATGGACTCGAAGCTGTTCCAGATGTAGAGGCAGAAGCCGATGGACTCGGGCCGGCTGAGCGTGACGGCCTGCTTCAGCAGTAGGGCGTACTCCTCCCGCCAGTTCCGCACCGGGATCACGGGTTTGAGCTTGTAGCGCACGGGGATGCCCATGGCCGTGCACTTGCGGCCGGCCTCGATGCGTTCCAGGGGTGACCCCGCGCCGGGCTCCAGCTCCCTGGCGACGGTCTCGCAGGGCACGCTCCACACCCCCACGAGCCGGTCCCGATGGGGCAGGTCGGCCAGCCAGTCCACGTGGCCGCTGCCAGTGTGGAAGTGGCCGTAGCGTCCCTCGTACTGCGCCAGCTTGCGGGTGAAGAGGTCGAAAAGGCCGTACTCCGGCTCCAGGGTGACCAGGTCGGCGCCGTGCAGGATCATGCGGAACACCCGATTCCACGGATTGTTCTCGATGACCGGCCCGACGATTCTCTCCATGTACTCCTCGAGGTTCAGCGCGATGCTGAGGAACTTCCCGCCGCGGCCGGCGCCGCAGTACAGGCAGCCGTGCGAGCAGCCGACCACGGTGCCGAAGTTGTAGGTCGGCCAGCAGACACAGTCGTCGTGACGGTCGCGCTCGTGGGGATGCTGGTCGATGGCCGTGCCCATGTGGCCGTAGAGGTTGCCCAGCAGGTCAAGCCCGGTGCCCGGGGCGCAGCGCGGCAGCAGCGGCTTCAGGTCCGGTCGGCGGTAGCTCAGGTCGATGGTGGTGAACACCAGCGGCCGCAGGTACGAGCGCACCTGGCCCGCGGGCACCGCCGCCGGCGGCCAGAGCGTCAGCAACTCCCCGGTCACCGCGGCCAGGTTCGCCGGCGTGATGATGGTGACGTCGCCCAGACCGAGCCGCATGGCCTTGAGCATGCGCTCCATCCGGGCCATGCACAGAGGGCTCTCCTGGACACGGTCCAGAGCGTAGACTTTCTGCGGTGTCAGTGCGTACATGAGCGCGGTGCCTCCATTCCCGGCGGTGCCGACGATCAGCCCGCGCGCCCGGGGGCCGGCGCCGGGGGGATCCGTCCGATCTGTCGGATCCGTCCGATCGCCCCCGCCGCCCAGCGCGCGCCTACCGGCTCAGCACCAGGCGGTTGCCTTCGCGCTGGGTCACGCGAAACTGGGGGACCGTGACCAGGCCGAAGCGATCCGCCGTCAGGCGCAGGGACTGGATCTCCCGGCCCGCCCCATCCAGGTTCGCCGCCGCACACGTTTGGCCGGGCGCCAGCCGGAAGGCCTGGCAGCGCCGCGGCGTGACGTCCACCGTCAGGGGCAGGTCCGCGGCCTCGAGGTCGTAGAGGATGCGCACCTCGTAGCGGTCGGCGGTCTCGACGGGATCCGCCCAGTTCAGGCCCCGGTTCATGAAGCCGACGGTATCGCCGCTGGTGTTGTCGCCGTTGCCGGGGTCCTGGTTGCGCGACGAGTTGCTGAAGGCGGGGAAACTGCGGTTCAGGGCGAAGCGGGCGAGGCCTGCTGTCTGGCGCTGGCGAACATCGGCCGGCAGCTTGGTGTCGACCTCCGAATGGCTGCCGTCGTTCCAGGCGATCAGGCAGCCCTGACGCAGGGCCTGCATCGCCCTGTAGAAGTCAGGGTTGTGGTGCCAGGGGATGGAGGTGTCCTGGCGGCCATTGGCAATGAACAGGAAGGGCAGATCGTCGGGGTGCGCGCGGACGAAGGCGGCCGCGTCAAGGCGCTCCGAAAGGGGCATGCCATCGCTGCAGGGCAGGGCCAGCGGCCCGCAGAAGGGCACCAGGCGGCCGGTGTTGTCATGCCAGCCGAGCTTCTGGCCTTTGGCCGGATCGCCCGGGGTGTAGGCCACGATCGGCACATGGGCGCTGACGGCGGCGAAGACCTCCGGGTGCCGGAAGGCGAAGGACATGGTGCCACAGCCGCCCATGGAGGAGCCGCTGCAGTAGGTCCGGTTCGGGTCTGTCTGCAGGACCTCCCTGGCCCAGGCCAGCTCGAGGAGCAGGCGCCGTTCGCTGTAGTTGGTGGGGGTGCCTTGGTCGATACGGTCGGGCTCGGGGATGCGGTCGCTGCACCCATACCAGAAGGTCCAGATGCCACAGACCTCGCCGCTGGGGGGCTCCGGCGTGCGCTTGAAGCCCCGCCCTACGTACATGGTATCGCTGGGCAGGAGCGTGACGGTGTCCGCCCCCACGCTCACATCGAACATGAAGGGAATGCCCTCGCGCCAGGCCTGCGAGGCATCGCCGAAGACGAGGTATCGGCAGGCCGCCCGGTTGCCCTTGGCGTGCAGTTGGAGGTGGAGTGCCTTGTCTCTGCCCGAGCCTGGCGCGGGGCCCTGGCCTTCGCCCTGCCAGATCGGCCGGATGGGCTCGCACTGTTGCGCGACGGCCGCAACCAAGGCATTGGCCCCGGGGACCACGGTGGTGTCTTCGTGTGCGTCCGCGGCCACCGTGGTGATGGCGTAGAAGCCATCGCCGACCTCGTCCCCGGCGACCGTATGCACGTGCAGGCCCGACGCCGGGTCCAGGCGCGGCGCGCCCTCGCGGATGACGTACCCCACCGGCGCCGGCACGGGCGGCACCTCGCCCGTCTTCGGGTCCTTCTCCCGGCCCTTGCCGTACTTGCCCTTGTCGCGGGTCCAGTCCTCGGCCGAGCCGGGCTCGATCCACTGGCACACCCGGCGCGCGGCAGCCAGGCCGGCGGCATCGGCAATGGGCGTGCGTGAGGCGTAGACGCTGAAGGTGGTCCCCGGCGGCACGGGGGCTTCCTCCCAGGTCAGAAACACCTGCCCGGCCCGGTACTCGCCGCGCAGCCCGGTGACCACCGGCGCCGCAGCCGCCATGGCACTGCCCAGAAGCACGAGCGCGGCAAGGCCCCTGTCCATGGTCAAACCCCTACGCCCGACGCTGTTTGATGGAGAGGTCCGGCGCCGCCATGGTGACCTTGCTCCCGGGGGCCACCGACTCGGTCAGCCAGACGTTGCCGCCGATCACGCTGTCATGGCCCACCGTGATGTCCCCCAGGATCGTGGCGCCCGCGTAGAGGGTGACATTGTCCTCGATGTTCGGGTGGCGTTTGGCCCCCTTGATCAGGCGGCCACAGGCGTCCTTCGGGAAGCTCAGCGCGCCGAGGGTCACGCCCTGGTAGATCTTGACGTTGTCCCCGATGACCGCCGTCTCGCCGATGACCACCCCGGTGCCGTGGTCTATGAAGAAGCTGCGGCCAATGGTGGCGCCCGGATGCATGTCGATGCCGGTGAGCGTGTGGGCGTACTCCCCCATGACCCGCGGGATCAACGGGATCTTGGCCCGGTAGAGCTCGTGGGCGACCCGCTGGATGGCGGTCGCCTTCAGCCCCGGATAGGCGATGATGATCTCATCGGTGGAGTTGGTGGCCGGGTCCCCATCCAGGGCCGCCTGGACATCCGTCTTGAGGACCTCGCGGATGGCCGGCAGACGCCGCAGCAGGCCGATCACCGCCTCGTCCGCCTGCTGGACGCAGTCGCAGCCGCTGCAGCACTCCTGGCTGCAACGGTAGGCACACGCACGGCGAACCTGCTCCCCGAGCCCCTGGTAGACCTCGTTGACCAGGTCCCCCGTGGTGAACTCGATGGCCGCCCGGTTCACCAGGTGCCGCCCCGTGTAACCCGGGAAGAGGATGTCGAGCATCTTCTCCAGCATCCGCACGACCACGTCGCGCTGGGGCATGTTGCCCGCGTCGATATGGCTGACGCCGCGCTCATCGCGATAGGTCTCGCACAGGGCCCGGGTAATGTCCGCCGCGACCTCGGCGGTCCAGAGGGACTCCGCCGCGGCAGGGCTTCCGAGTATGCACGGCCGCTGTCCTGTCTGACTGGTTTCCTTCATGGTGCTGTCGCCTCCTTTTCCACGATGACCGTCACGGGTCCGTCATTGAGCAGCCGGACCTTCATCTCCGCCCCGAAGACGCCTCTGGCGGTCGGCAGCCCGGTCTCGCCGATGCACGCCACGAATGCCTCATAGAGGGGCTCGGCAAGCGCTGGCGGCGCCGCTTCGATGAAGCTCGGACGACGCCCCTTGCGGCAGTCTCCGTACAGGGTGAACTGCGAAACCACCAGCACGCCGCCGCCTATCTCCCGGACCGACCGGTTCATCTTCCCTGCGTCGTCCTCGAAGATGCGCAGGTCGGAGCACTTGCCGGCGACGAAGCGGACCTCCTCGAGGGTGTCTGTACCGCGCACGCCCAGGAGAATCAGCAAGCCGGGGCCGATCCGGCCGACGACCTGGCCGGCGACCTCGACGGAGGCTTCCGAGACCCTTTGGACCACAGCGCGCACGGCAACGCTATTCCTCTTGGACCCGCAGGCCCCGTGCCGGTGCCCGCGCGTCGGTCTCCGGGCCTGCCGGCCCCAATCTACTGCCAGCGGGCGCAAGTCTCTAGCCGCGCTTGATGAGGCAACGTCTGCACGGTTGAGGCAAATCCCCGGCCACGCCGGGAACGCCTGGAGGGCGGGTCCTCCGTAACCCGCTGCCGCGATGCGGAGGTCCCGGCCTCCAGACCGCTGGGAGCTCCTGGCGGTCTGGGGCGGAGCTTCGCTCGCCGGGATCCCCGACGGGAGCGCCCACGCCGACAGGGCCTCGTCGGCACGACCGCGGCGGCGTTCGCCCCCAGGCGCTGCGCCAAGCGCGGACCCTGAAATAGCCCCGGCCATGCGCTGGTGCCATGGCATCGTGGTGTCGGGGCGCTACATTAGCCCCGCTAGCGGGCTGCATCCGCAGAGCTGGTCTCCGGCCGGCGGACGGGTTCCGCTGCAGCGGGAGACCGCAGGAGGTGTTCGGCTTGCCACGCAGGCTCATCAGGAAATTCCTGGGGATGTTCGGGAAAGGGCGCCCCGCCACCCCCTCGCCGGAGTCATCCCCCTCGGCGCCCCCCTCGGCACCCGCCGGGACTCCCCGTCCGCCGCACCGCCCACGGCCCAAGCCCAAGGCCGAGGCCCCTGCGCCGCCAGCGGCCGCCCGCCCGGCGCCGGCGGAAGCCCCCTCTGCCGCCGCGCGCGCCCCCAGCCCCGAGCGCTCCAGGGCGCCCAGGGGCCGTCCCGACGAGCGCCCGCCGCGCCGGCGGGAGGGGGCCCGTCCGGACCCGGCCCGGGCGCCGCGCGGGGGTGAGGCACCCACGCCGGGGGCCCGTGTGCCGATGGCGTTGCCCGACATGGGTGACTGGGCCCCGCCGCCGACCCCGCCGCATAAGGATGACGTCCTCTGTTTCCAAGACTTCGAGCTGCACCCGCGCATCCTGCGGGCGCTGCTGGACGACCTCCACTTCAAGACCTGCACTCCGGTCCAGGGACTGTCGCTACCGTTTACGCTGGACGGTGTGGACCTGGCCGGCCAGGCCCAGACCGGCACCGGCAAGACGGCCGCCTACCTGGTCACCATCTTCCAGCGCTTCCTGAACGACACCACGCCCCGGAATGTCAACCAGCCCTTTGCCCTCGTGCTGGCCCCGACGCGCGAGTTGGCCGACCAGGTGGAGAAGGACGCGCACTCCATCGGCGCCTATTGCGGCATCCGCACGCTGGCCGTGTTCGGGGGGGTGGACTACGACCGGCAGCGCCAGCACATCGCCACCGGCCTGGACCTGGTGGCGGCGACCCCCGGCCGGCTCATCGACTTCCTCCGCCAGGACGCCATCGACCTGTCGCGGGTGCGGATCCTCGTCATCGACGAGGCTGACCGCATGCTCGATATGGGCTTTATCCCGGACGTCCGCCGCATCGTCGCCCGCGTGCCCAACGCCCGCCGGCGCCAGACCCTGCTTTTCAGCGCTACGCTCTCGCCGGACATCCTGCGCCTGTCCACGAGCTGGATGCGCCCAGACCCGGTCACCGTCGAGGTCGACCCCGGAAACATCGTTCCCGACGGCATCGAGGAGCGCGTCTACGCGGTTTCCAGCCAGGAGAAGCTGGCGGTCCTGCTCTATATCCTCAGGGCGGAATCAGCCCCCCGGGTCCTCATCTTCCGCAACCGCCGCCGGGACGTCGAGGACCTCTACAGCGACCTCTTGCGCTACGGCGTGCGCTGCGAGATGCTCAGCGGCGACGTGCCGCAGAGGAAGCGCATGAAGATCCTCGAGTCGTTCCGGCGGGGGGATATCCCCGTCGTGGTGGCCACGGACGTCGCCGGCCGGGGCATCCATATCGAGAACGTCAGCCACGTCGTCAACTACGACTTCCCCTTCGAGGCGCAGGACTACGTCCATCGCATCGGGCGCACGGGCCGCGCCGGCAAGCACGGCATGGCCGTGAGCTTTGCGGGCGAGGACTGCGCCTTCGTGATCCCCGAGATCGAGGCCCTGATCGAACGGCCCCTGCCCGTCATCCATCCCACCGACGAGATGCTGGTGCTGCCGCCGCCTAACCCGCTGGCCCCATCCGGCGACTCGGAACCGGAACCCGGCTCAGGCCGTTCGCCGCACCCGCGCCACCGGACCGGCGGCCCGCCTGGGCGCGGCGGTCCCCGCGGCGGACCGCGGAGGGGTCCAGGCGGCAGGTCTGGCGGGCGCCCCCGTGGCGGCTCCCGGCCCCCGTCCCGCGGCTCCCGGCCCCCGCCCCGCAGCGGCCGCTGAGGCCGGCGAGTCGGCGTCTGCGGGCCGCGGCGCGGCAGAGCCAAGGTGTGCGCCGGGCCCGGTCCGTCGGCTCCGTCCGATCGGTCCGATCCTCTGGCGCCGACCCCCGCCCCGCGCGCGCCGCTGTCCGGTCAGTGGCCCAGCAACCGTCGCCTGCCATCCGTGGCGTGCGGCTCGACCCCGTGGCGCAGGCCGATGCGCCGGGCCAGGACCTCGCCGTCCCGGCGCAGGGAGTCATTGACGCGGACCCCGCGACCGGCGCGGGTCTGGCGCTGGTAGGGGTGGCGGTCGTAGAGGAAGTCCTCGAGGGCGGGGTCCTCGCAGCGCACCAGGGCCTGCACCTGCGGTGAGGTGCGCACCTGCTCTGCCAGCAGCGCCCTGAAGCCGGCCACCATGCCGAGGGCGAAATCCCGGCGGCCGTTGGGGCCGAGGCGGACGCCGGGACGGTAGCCGCGCCACTCGCTGTCGATGACGTGGCGGACGAAGTCGAAGGTGTAGTGGGCGAGCTGGACGGCCTGGCGGGTCCCGCAGATCTCCAGGGCCCGGCCGAGCTTGCCGGCCGTCGGCACCGCCATGGGGACCCAGATGGTGCGGACCGAGTAGTGCTCGCGGATGAGCGAGGCCAGGGCGTGCGTCTCCAGCCCATGCCGCAGGGACGGTCCCCCCAGCACGATAGAGACGAACTCGGTCTCCACGCGGGAGGTCCCGGGGGCCTCGATGCGGTGTTTGGCCATCAGTTCGCGCGCCTTGGCCATGGCCAACTCGGCCTCGTGACGGTTCGGACTGCCGGAGAGCGCCAGGAGTTTGCGGATGCGGGCCATGATGCGGTCATCGGCGCCGGCGGCGTCACTGAGGACCGCCTCGTCCAGGGGCGGGTAGGTGCCAGAGGCCTTGGGGTTGGCCCGCAGGAGGCCGCAGAGATCACCGAAAACCCCGCCGTGGGGAGGGTCCGTCTGGCCGTAGAGCTCGTCCGCGAGTTGGTGAGCGACCTCGTGGCGTAGCACCTCGACCACGGCATACCAGGGGTGGTTGAGCACGCAGGCTTCGCTGATGCGGATCTCGCGGACCGGTTCAGCGACCCACTGGCCGAGGACGTGTGCGGTCCGGCTGAGGCTGAAACCCGGGCGGCGGGCGGCCACCCGGATCTCGCGGGGAAGGCTGGCCACGGCCAGGTCCCACTCCAGCTCCAGGGCCCGGCCGATGGAGCGGTGGAAGTCGGGGTCGTTGATGGGCGGCAGCGCGGCGGGCATGAGCTATTTCCCGATGCAGAAACGGGAGAAGATGGTCTCCAGGACGTCCAGATCCGCGGTACGGCCATTGACGCGTCCGAGGTCCGCAAGCGCGCCCCGCAGGGCCACGGCAGCGGTCTCCCAACGCTCTTCGCGGCAGCGGCCCGCCGCGTCGGCCACCTCCGGGAGAGCCGACTCGATCAGGGCCGCGTGGCGGGCGCTGATGGCCACCTCGCTCTCGGCGTGGTGGGGTGAGCCCCAGAGGGTCTTCTCGATGGCGTCGAAGAGGTCTTCCAGACCCTCGCCGCTGAGGGCACAGGTGAGCACCGCCGGCGGCATCCCCGGCGGCAGGTCCGGAGGCGCCGCCGTCCGGTCGCGCTTGTTGCCCACCAGGATGACGGTTGCCGAGGCCCCCAGGTCCTCCCACGCCTGTTCCCGGTAGGGCCGCGAGGCATCGAAGACCCAGAGGATGACGTGGGCGGTCCGCAGGCTTTCCCGCGAGCGCTCGATCCCCTTCTGCTCGATGA
>Ga0172375_10008298_pt1 | contig 13996 bp, 12 predicted proteins | sample LakKiv1m_FD_114537 | JGI IMG/M metagenome (GOLD analysis project Ga0172375, IMG submission 114537) | Freshwater microbial communities from Kabuno Bay, South-Kivu, Congo - kab_092012_11.1m | ecosystem: Environmental > Aquatic > Freshwater > Lake | place: Democratic Republic of the Congo...
CGAATTTTTGACGGCGTATTGTAATCCGCCGCTACCAAGTAAGTGTAATGCTTGACGCCAGCAAACCCATAAACACAGGCATTATAAAGCCCTCCAAGTAAGCTCATGTTCAAGCCTTTGTCGAAGAGATGCCTATTTTCAATGGACAGATCCGCGATTTTCAAGAACATTTCGTATGCGTCATCGGCGAGATTGACTTCGCAAGCCTCGATGATATACATGATTCTGGCCAAGTAATCCGGGTTAACCGAGCGACGCATATAGTAATCATAATTCTTCCGATGGATGAAAGACGAGTATTCCTGATTAAACATCGCGAGCATCACCAAGACATTGGCGTTTTTGACAAAACTGGTGTTTCGCATATGTATTTTCTTGTTTGTTTCAACAAATGCAATCTTTTTATATGTGGATACTTCCTTGTCCTCGAGATTGAGATATCCATCAAAGGCCTCGATACGGTAGTCTATCAATTCTTTCTTAGTGTACAGCCTTCTTCTCAGTTCGCGAATATCATCAACGAGTTTGTCGTAATCGTGGTCATCGAAAATCCGTTTTACTTCGTTTTTATCGGTGCTCTTGGCGAATGCCACACACTTGATGATTGCATCAAGCGTGTTCTTGATGATTTGGTTGGTGTATGCTTCGTTATCGATGTGGCCGTGGACATCGTCCAGTCCATGCACTTTGAGATAATCGTAATGCTTCTTGTTGTCACTTAAAGTAGCGGTGGATAAGTAAAATCTTCCACATTCCAAAAGCATCTCCAAACCGCCTTCGAATAATACCGAGTAATCGGCGGTACGTTCAACATATTGGTAGATTCCGTAGATTATTGAACCATTGATATGCGTGATATCGCCGCGGCTCATCCGATTTAGCTCGACGCCATTTGAACCGGATAATTCCGGATACATCGCCCCTTCGAATCCATGCTCCTCGGCGCGGTTCATCGCTTCGGCCAACCCTTTGATTCGATACATCACCATATGTCTTGCACTATTAGTATCGGTGTTGATATAGAAAGGCAAAGCCATTATTTCGGCTTCCCAAGGGACACCCCCACCACTGTATTGACCGGAAAGACCATTGACTGGTAAGGAAACATCATCGGAATAAGGTCGATTTGAAATCAATTGATAAACTGCATAATCAATTTGGTCTTTGACTGCCTTGTTGCTATAGATCGAAACTCTTGAGACGTCATAGGCCTTAGCCCAGAATTCTTGGTTTTGTTTGACTAGTTCGTTGAAACCCAATTCCTTTGCTTCCTTAAGCATCGTTTTTAGAGTCTCCATGCCATTCGGATTGGAGTGGATTACCCCGGCGTATTTATATACGGTATAGACCTGTTCGGCATCAAGATTTAGGGCATATTTGCATATGCTTTCTTTCGGATGTTCGTCTTTGGCGGAGAAATTGTGCTCTTCATATACCCCAACAGTAACATCGACATTGGCATTTTTGGTTTTCGAGGAGACAAATATCATACCATCTGACTTGTCGATGATGTCATTTTTGAAATGGATATCGTTGATGTTCCAAATAAAAGTGTCGATACCGGAGTACAGTTCAATGTCGATTGCTCTATTCGACTTGAACATATATCGTGAATAGATTAAATTCTTTCTTTTTTGATCGACAAACCGTTCGCTTTTTACGATGAGTTCAACGTCGCCGTAACGAAATTCCGTTTTACGTCGAAGGACACCGTTATCAGTATCCAAGGTGATGACATGTTCTTTTGGCCGAAATGAATCTGGATTCAAATTTATTCCGTCAGCCTTAATCATCACATAAAGAGGGTTATAGGCGTTTACAGTCTCCGGCTCGATATTGCCATCAAAAAGACCATTGAGGTTCATTGCCACAAAACCGGAAGAGTCACCCTCGTCCAGCGTACCACGATACCCCAAATATCCGTTACTGATTAGGAATTTTGAACCTAGCGCAATCTGTTCATTGCGCTTATAGCCTTTGTGTTCTAAAAGCGCCATTCCAGCCTCCTATACATGATGTAATAATACATAACAATAATATTATCTATGTTTTTGGCCAAAAGGTCAACCTCTTTAAAGAAATACCGGCCAAATAAAGCAGATAATCGCAATTTTATGATTTTTATTTGTTGCAATTTCACCCTTTATTTGTTAAAATATTTACGCAATTATAATCGGAGGTGAAATAATGGCTAATAACAAACAGCAAATCAAACGTAACGTTCAAAACGAAAAGCACCGTTTGGCAAATGCATCGTTCAAATCTTCTTTGAAAACAGCGATTAAAAATGTCGAAGTTTCAGTTGCTAACAACGATAAGGAAAAAGCTCTTGAGAACTTAAATCTAGCTTATAAAAAATTGGATAAAGCTGTGGCAAAGGGTCTCAATCACAAGAATTACGCTAATAGACAAAAAGCCCGTTTATCTCATAGAGTCAATAGTCTATAAGAAAAAAGCCAGAAGGCTTTTTTTTTATTTCATACCCAATAGGAATAACTCAATTCCCAGATCCTTATCGATTTGCCCGCTCTTGATTTTGTAGTCAAGTTCTTCGGTTTCTTCCAGCAGTCTGACTAGAAGGTCATCATCGATGTTTTTGGCATTTTGAACCATATAATATACTCTTCCTTTGGAAGCATTAAAGTATTTCATGATATCTTCGTTGCGATACTTGAGTTTCAACAATTCTTTTGTATAAAGAATCTCTTGGAATTTTCCGGTTATCACCGTCAACATCCAGATTGGATCTATTTTCAATGATTTCAGATCATTGTAGATGTCCATAGTCTTGGAAAGATCACGATCAATGATGGCATTCACCAGCTCGAAAATGTTATCGTCGAGGTCTTTCGTGACTATCTCATAAACCATATCGGAGGTTATCCGCTTCTTGCCAAGAGCGAATGTGATAAGCTTTGCCAATTCGTTCTCCAGCATATCGGAATCATTTCCAATCCGATTAACGAATTGCGTCAGTGCCAAAGATTCGATTACCAATCCGTTTCTTTCGACTTCAGCTTTGATACGTTGATAAATCGAATTGGTGTCATTCTTGGAGTTCAGCTCTTTAAAATCGATATTCTTGGTCAGGTATTTGACGATGTTTTTTCGAAGATCCAACTTCTCGCAATTCACCGTCAAACAGAAAATTGTCGTCGGATTAACCAATCCGCAATAGTTCTTAAGATTGTCGGATTCATCATTTGTAACCGGTTTGATGTCAGTGAGGAAAGTGCAATTCTTCAAAACAACCGCTTTTTTATCCGCAAGAAAAGGCAAGGTCATGGCGCTTTGCACAGCCGCTTCCAGACCATCTTCCTCATAATCATAATATTCGATGTCTTCATCTTTGATCTCGGACGATTCCATAATCTGTTCGAGATATTTTTTTATTGCGTAGGCGTCGTTCCCGAAGAGCAGGATACAGTTAGAATTCATATGATCACCGTTTTAATTATATCATAAACAAAAAGGTTTTTACATAAGGCTTGGAACATATCGCCGTAATCTTTGTTTTTCATATGTTTCAATCACTCTTAATCGCAACAATGGATAATAATAGATGGTTATTGTTCCCGATAATGCGGTTTGGTATGCCATGATGTCATGGTCCTTAAGTCGATTCATCACAGCTTGATCAGGAAAATCATAGATGTTGTTCTCAGCTACAGAGATTACCGCCAAATCCGGATTAAAAGCATCCAAAAAAGCACTGGCGGATGCGGTATCGGAGCCATGGTGCCCCACTTTCAAAACTGAGACTTTGATGGGATAGTCAGTTACTAATTCGTTCTCAATATCAGTTTCGGTATCTCCGGTGAAAAGATAATTTTCACCTCCGATATTCGCGAGTAAAACTAAAGAGTTGTTGTTTTCATTTGCGGAATGATGATCAGCGCTTAATACAATGAAATTGGAATCTCCACAAATGAACTTGTCTGAAGTTTTCAAGACCATGTAATCTCCTTGGATTACTTCGGTTTGGTGGCTTACAAGCACCATTCCAATTTCAAATTCATCTCGGATGTCCGTTAACTCACCGAAATGATCGGAATGGAAATGTGTAATCACCAGATAATCCAACCTTTTCAAGTTATATGATTTGAAATAGTCAATTAAAGTGTCATGATTGTCAACATCTCCAGTATCAATCAACATATCACAACCGCCGTCATGAATATGGATAGCATCGCCTTGTCCTACATCCAGAAATCTGACAAAGGTTCTGCTTTCAAAATTAATGGCAAACGATGTTAGGACAGTAGCCAATAAAATCATGATTCCGGTGATAATCCGTTTTTGGCTTCTATAACCGACAAATATTATCAGCAGCCCTAACCAGAAAAAGATTTTATATAAAGTATTCGGAAAAGCGAAGCCGATAACCAGATTAATTTTTTCAAAGAAAATAAGTGCAACTTCAAATCCCTTGACAACAAAACCATACAGCGGTTCTAGAATTGGTAATGCTAAAACTAGCAAAGAGATCGGTAAGAAAAGATAACCAACATAAATGATGAAAAAAAGATTGGCGAAGATGAATGCCAATCCCAGCTCCCGATTGACGGATAGGGTAATCGGGAGGCTTACCGCCGTCGCGATAATCGTTGTTCTTGCCATTTTAAGAATTAAGTCGGACTTCCCAATCATCTCCCTGCCAAGAATCAACGCAAAAGCAACCAGGAACGACAACTGAAATCCTAGCGAGTAAAGAAAATACGGGTTGATGATTAGAAATCCAATCATAATGAAAGCAAGTATATCGGTTTTGCTAAGCATCAATCCCAGGAAGTCTTTCAGATAGATTCCAAAAACGAGCAAGGTGGCTCTAACCAAAGACAGTCGAAACCCGGAGACTATATTAAAAATGAACATGAAAATAATCACAACCAATTTGATCCGATCTTGACGCAACCTAAGTCTTGTCAAAAACGAATTTAAAATTCCGGCCAAAAGGCCAAGATGCATTCCTGAGATTGCAAAAAGGTGGGTTATTCCCAATTGGTTTTCAACAGTAGATATCGCATCATCAGTCTCGTTGATCCCCAGAATGAATAGTTTCAAATAGATGGCGTTTTGCGCTGAAAACCGATTGTCAATGAATTCTGCCAACAAATCGCGAAGTGTCAATAACGTGAAAGTGTGACCTACAACTTCCACCGATATGGCAGTACCAACAGCTTCAATTCCCTGTGATTTCAAATACGCTTCATAATCAAAAGTATTCATAATGTCTTTAGTCTCGATGTTATGATAATAACCTTCGATGCGAACAATCATACCCGAATCCAGAATTCCAGCCTCCTCAGAGTAAACCAGCATGTCATAGTCGCCTTCAATCCTGAAACTGTCTTCAAAAACTTCTACAACACGGCCATCAACTTCGAAATATCCAGAGGGGTATCCATCATTATCCAAGCGCAAATCAAACGAAAACAACAATACGAGAATTAGAGAAGCCGAAAACAATCGTCTGGATTTTTTCCATAAGAAAATCAGTTCAAAAACCAACAAAACGAGCGCGATATAAGCTGTCGCGCTCAAAATCGTCAATACAGAAATCAGGCCAAGATGCAGATATTTACCGGACTCATACTGTAATAAGATCCTTAATCTGCTCATACACGCTTTCTTTAATTCCGGATACTTTCATAATATCTTCTATCGTCAGGAAATCTCCATATTCTGCTCTATAATCAATAATTCTCTGACCAATTATATCACCGATTCCCGGTAAAGTTATTAGGGTTTCGAGATCAGCCTTGTTGATGTTGATTTTTCCGGATGAGACATCCGGTGGAGTTAATTCATCTCCGTAAGCCGGGATGTAGATGCTCGCTCCAAGAACAAGCACAATATCCCAGTCGATTTTCGCAATGTCACAGTTAACAGTGACACCTCCGGCTGCGTAGATCAGTTGCTTGAGGGTATAGTTTTCCGGAATCAAATATGTTCCGGGTCTGATTACTTCGCCAGTAATTTGAACATAGATGTCTTTGATTTCTTCCACAGTCTCGACAATTTCCTTACCAACCGTAATGCTTTCACCATCGGTTAAGATTCTGGCAAGATCGATATTATCAATATTGGCATTCTCAGTCAGTCCACCTGCTGCATCAATCAAATCCTTGACACGAGAATTCAGATACAGATAATATACTCCCGGATTAACAACTTCTCCTTTGATTTCGACCACAATTCTGACAATCTCGCCGGCAGAGATTGTCGTCGTGATTGTTTCTTGCTTGGGTATAGTAATTACCATCTCATCACTGATTCTCGCCGCCAGGTTGACCTCTGATATGTCGGCTGTCGATTTCAACCCACCGGCAACCGTCAAAACATCTCCGACTCGAAGTTTCGGTTCCACTTGATATATCCCTGGATAGAATACCTCTCCTTTTACTTCCACTACAATGTATTCGCTCTCATCAGGTTCAGTCGAAACATTGGTGAACAATGATCCGAATTCCATAGCATCGGTAGTGTCACTACCGACCAAATTGGTGAAGTTCATTACTATCAAACCAATGATACCCAACCCAAGAATAATGTACCCTTTATAATTCCATAACCTTTTCATTTAAATCACCTCGTATAGAATATTACCCTCACGAGTCGATTTTTCTTCAAAGAAAAAGGTTGTAGAAATCCTACAACCTAAAATTCCATTTCGTCCAAATGTTTTCTAAGCACATCGGCCGAATAATTCAGTTTGACTAGTTCTTCTGGGCTCAGTTTGAGTTTGACGACATGGTGGACACCATCCTTGTTTAGAACTGCCGGTAGCCCAATATAGACATCACTTTCGATGCTGTAAGCTCCATCATTCAGTACCGAAATCGGTAGAATCCGATTCTCATTGTTGAGAATCGCCATGGTGATTTTCACCAAGGCCAAGCCTATTGCATAATAGGTGGCATTCTTTTTCTGGATGATTTCATAAGCAGCGTTTTTCACACGATGATAGATTTTTTCCAAATCGGCGAATTCAATTTCATCCATATCTTCAATCACGTCCATGATTGGTTTGGCGCCAATGAAAGCGTTCGACCAACATACGAACTCAGAATCCCCATGTTCTCCTAAAATATAGGCATGAATATTGGATACGGAAACATTGATTTTTGAGGAAATCTCATATCTGAGTCTTGCGGTGTCCAAAGAAGTTCCCGAACCAATCACGCGCGATGATGGTAATCCTGATTCTTTCCAAACCACGTAGGTCAAAATATCGACAGGATTAGTAGCCACTAGAAAGATTCCATCAAATCCTGAATCCATGACATTTCTTACCACGGATTTCATGATAGCCGCATTACGGTTAAGCAAATTCAGTCTGGTTTCGCCTTCTTTTTGATTAACACCGGCGGTTATTACCACCAAATTGGCATTTTTACAGTCGGAATATTCACCTGCGTAAATTTTCATCTTCCGTGGTGAGAATGCCAACCCGTGATTCAGGTCCATCGATTCTCCGATTGCTTTGTCCTTATTTATGTCTATCAATACCAGTTCTTCGACAACACCTTGATTGACCAACGAATAAGCATAGCTCATACCTACCAGTCCGGTGCCGATTATCACAACTTTGCTGGATTGCATAATATCACTCCCTTCACCTTCATTGTATCAAATTCGGTGATTAACCCCTGTGAATTTGCTCAAAAAAAACCGTAAATCTCAATGATTACGGTTTCATTTCCTCTTTATGCAAAACATATATGGTTCTTTCGGGTAAAACCACTTTATCAAGTTCGGTGAACCCGACCTTGTTAAAAATCCGTTCATATTCTTCGAAGTCATGGGTTACTTCATAAATCTCCGAAACATCATCTTCTCCGTTTTCCGAAACGGTGATTGTATGGACGATGCTATGCTCCTTGTCACCTTTATGTGATTCCCAATGAAAGTGCAACTCCTTATCTTCTTCGTGATAACCATCCAGTGCGTCGATGTATTCGGCGCTAAGAACATCGAAGATGAAAATACCGTTTGGTTTCAGCGAATTATAAATATTCGTGAAGCCGAACTCAACGTCCTCAAGATCGGTCAAATGATTGATAACATCCATAGAGGCAATGATGTTGTCGAATAGGAATTCAATCGGATCAAGCATGTCATACATGGCTATCTCCAAATCGACTTCTTCTTCCTTGGCACGATAGTCGACAATTTGCAACATCTCCTCCGACAAATCGGTAGCGACCACATCATAACCGGCTTTCGCAAGTTCAATCGAAAGTGTACCCGTACCACAGCCGATGTCAAGTATCGAACCAACCGAGGTATACTGATTTATGAGTTTGATATACTCATCGTAAACTTCCGGGTCAATGAAGGAATCATAGAAAGTAGCTAGAAGATCATATTCCATCATTTTCCTCTAAAGAGATTTTTTCTCTTTCAAAAAAGATTTTTTCTATCTGGTAAAACTCCCGGTCTTCTTTATGCATGACATGAACGATAATCGAATTTAAGTCAAAGAGAATCCAGCGACTGGTCTCAAGGCCTTCCATTCGAAGAAAGATATCGCTGGGAATTGCCTGACGTATGTGATTTGCGGCGGCAGCGACCTGTCTTTCGTTCGAAGCACTGGCGATGACTTGGTAGTCATAATACGGTGAATGACCGCGGAAATCATAAATTACCACGTCCTGAAGTTTCAAGTCTTTTAGGGCTTTATATACAGTCTGTAAAAGGTCAGTCATCTAGTTCCTCGCTTTCCATAAGGTAATAGTTTATTGCTTCTTCGGTAATTGATGAGAAAGGTCGCCCAGTCTGCAAGATATAGACTTTCTTTCTCAGCATGATCTCAAACACAGCTTGGTCAAGATCGGTAGTAGCAAGATTTTTAAGATTATCTGAGACGAAATCGCGTCCGTCTTCAATGAAGTCGCTCACAAAAATCAATTTCTCCAGAAGTGACATCTGCTTACGCCCGGTGCAATGATATCGAATGGCATTGAGAATATCCTGATCTTCGATGGTGAAAGTATCTTCAGCGATTCTGGCGGCCGCATAGGCGTGTAAACAACCTGAAGGTACGTCTTTATCATAAATATTACCGGCGATGACTCGGTTTTCTTCATCTTTTAGATTCTTTGTTGCATCATGTAAATAAGAAGCCACAATCACGCTTGGTATGTCGGCATGGTAGACTGAGCCCAAGGAAATTGCGACTTTTTTGACATTGTGAATATGATTTAACCTTGAAGGATCGTCTTTAAGACTGTCTTCGAGGTATGCTTCGATTCTAGAAATCAAGGTTTCATCGATCATATGATCGCCAACCTAGTATAAACACCGACCACGAAAGGCGCATAGGCGCGGATGCAGAAAGGTGCTCTTAACGTCACAAATCCCAAGCCGGAAAAGACAATATCATATTTCTGGTTGTCACGGATTCGGAACTCATGATACACCCACTTAGGTACATCTTCGTCAGGCGAGAACGGTGGGCTCAACAAAGTATACAATTTAGTTTTATATAAATCGTCGGCATTCTGAGTTTTGGTTCTGTGGATATTCAAAGTGTTGGCGAAATAGGTGATTACACTGATTTTATCTCCGGTTTCGCCGGAGATGATATCAAGTCTGGCCAAGCCGCCGAAGAACAGTGTCTGTCCTTCATACAATTGGAATATCAGCGGTTTTATTTCCTTTTTAGGTACAGTAAGCTTATAGGAAGACCTTGTCAGGTAATGCATGTACTGATGCTTGTTAATGACACCAGGAGTATCATAGATGATTGAACCATCGGTGAGAGGGAAGCCAATTAGTCCGATAGTTGTTTGCGGTGAAGTCGAAACAGTCAGCACGTCGGCTGGTTCTCCGAGGTAGCGCTTAAGAATCTGGTTCACCAGTTTTGATTTACCAACATTCGAACAACCGACGATGTAGACATTTCGCTTGCCCTTATATTTATATATCATGTCCATCAACTGGTCGAAATTTTCTCCGAATTTAGAGGAAACCAAGATTGAACTCAAGACAGTGAAGCCTTGAGCCGCCAACATCAGTTTAAGCCAATTGAGGATTTTTTTCGGTTTTACGTTCTTTGGAAGCAGGTCCATTTTATTACCGACGAGAATGACGTCTTCATTACCGGTGAGAGTTTTGATTGCAGGAACAAAAGAACCGGAAAAATCGAAGATGTCGACGATCTTGACAATCAGAGCGTCCTCTTCTTTAATTTTCTCGATTACTTTCATGTAATCCGTATTGGATACGGTGTAAGGATAAACCTCATTATAATGGCGAATTCGGAAACAGCGTTGACAAATCATGTTGCTGGGTTTGAACGAGGCCATCATGTTCTCGCTGATATACCCTGGCAATGTGCTGTCGGTAGTCTGAATCTTCGCTCCGCACCCCTTGCAATACACTTCCTTCATCTTCTACCTCTTCTCATCAAGTTTCATTCTGTAGTAGAAATCGGGATCAGTCCTTTTTAAGCGGTCAAGGATCCTTTTTTCCAAATACTTACTGATTTTAGTGAACCACTTCTCTCCTTTTCTTTTCAATGTATCGACGACGATTACGTCGAATCCCATCCTTTTTCCGCCCAATACATCGGTCATAAATTGATCGCCAATTAGGCAAATAGTTTTTGGATCGGGATGGTTGGCATATCTTATCGCCCGCTTGAAGCCAAGCTTGTATGGTTTTCTGGCACTGTAAACATATCTTACTCCAACAAGCTTGGCGAATCTTTTGACCCGACCTTTTTGGTTGTTGGAAATGATATAGATATCAAAGCCGATTTTTTTCAGTTCATTGAAAAAAGTAAAGATATCTTCTGTCGGTTCTGTCTCGTCATAAGGTATCAGTGTATTGTCCAAGTCCAGCATGATTATCCGGATGTTTTCATCCCATAATTTCCGAAAGTCGATATCATTAACGGTTTTTTTATAATCATCGGGATAAAAATACTTTTTCTTAAATAGCAATTCAACCATATTTTCCCTCCGAATACTAACTTTATTATACATAAAAAAACAATAAATGTCTATTTTTTTTCTTCTGCAACCGTTTATTTTTTTTATGAAAAAAACACTAAAATCAGTGATTATAGTGTTTCAATCGGAACTGGAGGGTCCTATTTGCTCAAACGGCGAGGTTTGATCAGACACTCAGATCCGAAACCGATAAGATCACGCCTCCCGGTTTTGATTAAAGCTTCATAGACAAGATCGTAATTTTTAGGGTTACGATATTGAATCAAAGCCCTTTGTAAAGCTTTGTCATGCTTGGATTTCGCCACGAAAACCGGTGTCATATTTCGAGGATCCAATTCCGTATAATACATTGTTGTCGCCAATGTCAAAGGTGTTGGATAAAAATCTTGAACCTGTTCGGGATTATACTTCATGTCACGAATATACTCGGCAAGTATCACTGCGTCGTTCAGGGTAGACCCAGGATGGGAACTCATCAAATATGGTACAAGATATTGTTCTTTACCGAATTTCTTGTTTAGTTCGTAATACCGATTGACGAACTTGTCATAGAGTTCTCGACGGGGTTTTCCCATCATCTTCAAGACATTGGGACTGACGTGCTCTGGTGCTACCTTCAGTTGTCCAGATACATGATGTTTCACCAAGTCTTCGAAGAATTCCGGATTTTTATCATACATCAGATAATCATAGCGGATTCCCGAACGGATAAAAACCTTCTTGACACCATCCAATTCTCTCAGTGTTCTAAGAACATCAAGATAATCCTCATGTGTGACTTCCAAATTGTTACATTTCTCATAACCAATACAGGCTTTATTCGGGCATACCCCATGAATAACCTGCTTCTCACAGGCCTTTCGGTAGAAATTGGCTGTCGGTCCGCCAACATCATGGATATAACCTTTAAAGTCTTTATCCTCAATCATCAGTTTGGCTTCACGTACGATTGATTCTTTTGAACGAGATTGCATCACGCGTCCTTGATGACTGGTTAAGGCACAGAAACTGCAACCGCCAAAACAACCGCGATTGGCTGTAATGGAGAATTTTATCTCGTCCATAGCCGCAATATGCCCTTGTTTTTCCAGAAGCGGATGCGGGCCTCTCATGAATGGCAAATCATAAATTCTGTCCATCTCATACTCTGTCAGCGGTCGCATCGGTGGATTCTGCATCACATAAGTGTCTCCATAAGTTTCGACCAAAGCCTTACCCGAAATAGAGTCAGAATTACGGTATTGAATCATGAAAGACTCGGCGTAACTCCTTTTATCTTTGACGATTGTGGCGAAATTCGGTAAAAAGACACTTCCTTCCGGGATAAACGAGCGATCTTTCGTTTTGATAACCGTCCCGGCCACATATGTTAGGTACTTCAGATTGAAACCTGATTGGATTGCTTCCGCTATTTCCACAATGGCGAGTTCGCCCATACCATACACCAGAATATCGGCATTCGCATCGAGGAGAATGCTGCGATGAATGGAATCGGACCAGTAATCGTAATGTCCGAGTCGCCTCAGGCTGCTTTCCACACCTCCAAGGATGATTGCACCTTCATAGTCGATATTTCTGATAACCTCAGAATATCTAATCACTGCGCGATCTGGACGTCTTCCCATTATCCCACCAGGAGTGTAATAGTCTTTGGTTCTTTTCCTTAAAGCGACAGTATAATGATTGACCATCGAATCGATGTTTCCCGAACTGACCAGCCAAGCTAGTTTCGGCTTGCCAAATTCGAGGAAAGTTTCCGGTTTTGTTATATCAGGTTGTGATAAGATGCAGACAGTGAAACCATGCCTTTCCAAAATTCTGGCGATGATGGCCGTACCAAAAGAAGGGTGATCGCAATAGGCATCACCGCTGACAAAGACGAAGTCTGGTCTTTCGATATTCTGTTTTTGCATTTCCTGCCGGTTAATCGGTAAGAAGGGCATCAGATCACATACTTTCTGGATAGTTTATGAAGATCCTTTCGGATCAGTTTGTAATTAGGAACCAGTTTGTCGACCAGTTCATAGAAATCCTTTTGATGGTTCGGGACTTTTAGGTGTGCCAGCTCATGAACGAGGATGGCTTCCAGATTGAATACTGGAAACCGGCCTAGAATTGTATTGAGTTTGATGATTCTTTTCTGCGGTAGGCAGCTTCCGAAACGACTTTTCATCAATTGTGTCTTGAAAGTCACGGAATCCGTCTGGAAATAAGTGGCGATATCATTGTACTTGGTTTTGAGGACTTCTTTAACTTTTGAAAGCAAAATATCTCCATATATTCTCTCGATATACCCATAATCCATCGTGGCCTTTTTGAAGTCAACCGAAATTCTTCCGCCTTCAATGTGATATGTATTTCGCTTCGTGTTGAAATTGGATGTCAATTCAAGTTCTTGACCGAACAATAAGAATTTCATATCTTCGTATAATGGAACTCGATTGTCGGTTTCGGCTATTTTTTGGATGATTCTTTCTTGATTTTTGATGATGAGTGCTTCAATTCTCGCCTGACTGATTGACTTGTTGCAAGTTATGACAAGTTGATTGTCAACAGTAATTCGAAGATACATATTCTTGATTCTTTTGTAAAAAACTTGATAATAAAAGTCCTTATTATCAAGTCTGATTCTATTCATTCAAATCCTCAAGAAACCGGATGGCGAATCTGGTAGTTTTCTCCGCCACTTCCTGAACGATATTTCTGTATATGTCTCCTTGATTTTCGGATTCAAGGATATCCGATATACCTCTGATGGAGATGAACGGCACGTTGAATTTTCTAGCCGTCAGGGCAATTGACATTCCTTCCATCTCCACGCCAAGAATGTTCTTGACGTTTCGCATGATTTTCTTGAGATCCTGTTTTTTAGTCAGAAATTTGTCACCGGATACCAGATTGCCGGCCAAGCATTGATAACCGAGACGTTTGCAGACCTCACGGCTGATTCCCAAAAGTCTGGCATCAGTCTTGACGATGAGCGGATCGTCTCCCATCTGGCCGTATGGCACATCATCGATTTCGGTGAGTGATAC